>Ga0181612_182801_pt1 | contig 26051 bp, 16 predicted proteins | sample HoacroProtozoa21_FD_119630 | JGI IMG/M metagenome (GOLD analysis project Ga0181612, IMG submission 119630) | Hoatzin crop microbial communities from Cojedes, Venezuel. Combined Assembly of Gp0051906, Gp0051904, Gp0051908
AAACCTACCCTGTTTTAGTTTAAAACCATTACCCCTCGCCCTGTCACTTGTTTTCCCTCTTCGAAAGAGACCCAACTAATAAAGCACTATATAATGTATTCAAATTCCTGTGGTAACAGTGGATCTTTCTTTTTTGCATGACATTTTTTCAAAGTCAGCTTTATGTATATGATCCCCGCCTGCCAAATATCTGCCCCATTTGAAATCTATATCTAGCCTGAAACATTGTGTTTTGCCCTCTGGTTGACCGTCTGCGCCAGTGAAAGACATCCTTGTGAAGAAGTGCCCCTTTGCTCCTGTGGTTACCAATACTGTTCCACACAGTTTCCAAGGGTGATGCTATTATATTGCTCCAGCCACTGTATGCACCCTATTGAGTAATTTATTGGCCAAGATCCTAACAGAGGAAAGGCCTGTCTAGGATCCTGCTGAATTTTAAAAGGTAGGAATATTACACTTCATAACAAGCAGCCATTAGTGATAACCAACAATATAATTCTTATGGAATTATGCCCTGCATCTGCACGAAATTCCCGAGCATAATAAAAAGCGAACCAAAGAAGTTAACCTCTTGTGTGCCGCGCTTCCTGGAGCATAATTATGGAATAGTGGAAAGAGCGTGACCCTGTAGCTCTCCAACATTATAATTAGCATTCCCCATACTGAAGCCTATTGTCTGGAGGACAGTTTTGTCTCTCCTCTGTTCTGACTTGTGCAAAATTATACCCCTAAATGTGAGTTCATGGCCCTTTCTCAAAGCCGGTCTTTTGTTTTCGATGTAGTCCCAAAATCAATGGACTGGCAGGATGTGCAGCATACACCCACAGGGTCAGTTTGATGCTCATTCACTAGATACATACGGTGCATTGTAAGGATCTATATGAGATAACAATGATTTTCCACTTTTCAAATGCAGCCACATGAGATTAGGGTATTCGGCAGAAAAATGCTGCCAACTCTTTATGTCATCCTATTAATGGTGAGTAGCAGAGTCTGCACGTTTTTCCTGGATTACAGAGCAAAACCTGTTCAAAAATCTTCCTGTTTCTCTTCTCATGTATAAATGAAGCTGTGCATTGTACCTCATTAAAACAAACTGAGGTACCTCATTAACACCCGCCAAGAACTAGTTTGAATGTCAGAATTGGAAGTCTGCATAATTCTGACAAGAAAAGTTTTACTGAAGAAAAGCTCTGTTTAATTAAGCAGATACTGACAGGTTTTAGCAAAGGATTAGCAATCAGAAGTTCAGAATTTTGCCTAGACCGAGCTCTGGTGAAATATCATGATCCTTACCTCAATCTGTACTTTTCTTGAAAATTTGTGCCCGAGTTAATGAAGGGATTTGATTTTAATAATATTTTCTTACCATTATGTATTTCTTCCCTCCAGTGAACGGACCAGCACAAGTACAAATGTAACCGTGGGGCAAGTTTTCCTAGATTTGTCACCAAAATAAGCAGTCTGATTTTCAAAAGCAATGGTCCTGTAAAGCTCTGACTGAGCTCAAGCTGAGGAAGTCAAACAGAAAACATTTCAGACAGATTCACTGTTTATCAAGCTGTTCTCTCGTGGGACCTCGACTGGTAAGCTGGGTGATCAGCACTGTTAAAAAACAGGCATTTACTTAAAAACAGGTATTTAGGAGCAAATAATTAAGGCTCTTGTTGTTGAAAAATCTTGCATTAGGTCTTCACAGAGATACTAAATGTAAGAACGTATTTTTTTCCTATGATATTTAATTTTCCTGCAATTGTGGTGTAAGGAAATACAAAATAAATACAGTGTTCTCAGATCTCCATTGTTCCATTTACTTTCATAAATTTACAAATGAGTAGGAATATTGTAGTCCAGACACAAGAAGCCCTCTAAATCTGAGACACAACTGCTCCTGCCTGCCCAGAAACACTGATGTTATGTGTGGTACTGTATAACTTCATACTCTGTTGGCCTCAGCTGCCTAGAACAGAGAAAATCCAAGCCTAATCCAGTTTCAGTACTGCGAGTGACCATCAGTTCCATTTGTCTTCAACGAACTTTTTGTCCTTAGGAAGACTGAAGAGCTGTCAGCACTGGAAGCTGAAGTCCACTGCTTATTGTGACAGGGAATTAAGGACAGTTTACAACACGATCATGCTCCAAAGGATGCTGAGATGGTGGACATCGTGTTAACCTGGGCCAGGGTCAGAGCTTCGGACCGTGCCAAAACCATGTAAAATATCTTTGTCGTACAAGTAGAGCACACATTAAGCTGACATCAGCCTCGCTTTTGTGTGGGATTTCAAAGAAGATATAGGCAGTGTGTTAAAGGTAGAAAGCCAGCTTTTGACTACCGAAGCCTTTCCCTTATAGGGTGCTTTTTGACTCATTTCCCATCTTACTCATAGCCAGAGCTGAGCAAAAAATTTGCGGTAAATAATTAACACAACAAATTTAGCCTTTTTTCCTACTCTGCAAGCAAATAGTGATTTTTTTGAGTGAACTTCTATTCAAATTTATCAAATACATGCTGCGCCGTTGTTTGGTTACTCCATGGCTGAACATAAATATCTCTACAGGCATATTAGACTATCAACTTCTGGAAGGTGGCCTATGCTGTTTAATTGTATCTGATTAACTAGGAGTTTTAGCCTTATTTTCTGTGTGAAGGATCAAGAACGAGTTGTACAACTTTTGACCAGTTTCCTCCTTTTTTCTGAAACTGATGCATTAAGAATTTTTCTAACTCCATGAGATATATTGAAATTAATTTTTCTATGTTTTCTTTTAGCTTTTTCTCTGAAGGGTGAACCATTCAGTGTGTTCTAAAATTTTCATTATTCTTATTGAAAGAAGTAATTTAGTTTTAGTGTTCTTGTACAGTTAAGAGCTTTTTTTGGTTTTCCATAAGGATGAAGGAACACATGGCACACACCACATTGATGTACAGTCCTTATGGCTGGCACTAGACAAGAACTTTCATTACAAATTTATGTTCAAAATTACCTGCTCCGCTAATTGCAACGGTGATTCCAATATATGGACCTCCATAAAAGTATTTCAATTTCCTCTTGATTTGGAATCCAAGATTTTTCAGGATGGTTTCTTTATTTTCTATCATTGTACTTTTGTATAGTTAAACAAGTTAGATTCATCTACTAAAGACAAGAAAATTAGTACTCTGAGCTTTTCATAATTTTATAATAAATATGTAAATAGTCTTAGTTCATGAGAATTTTCAGCCATTGTATGCAGGGTCTTTTGAGTCATATAGCTAACCCCTCCCAGATTTGCTCCTTTTACACAGATGTATTCAGAGAAAAGAGCTGATATTAAGTTTGTTTCCCTTATTCAGTGCCAACTGAAAAAAAGACGACCTTGAAAGAAAAAACTGTTGACCTGTTTTCTAGCATCTGAAGTTCCCAGTCCAGTGCAGAAGTTAAATGTCTTTGCTTTTCCACTGTGCAATGCAGAGAATGTGGTGGGAACAGAATAGCAAGGCAACTCAGCTGGAAAATATCTCAGATAGATGAAATATTTGTCAAGCAGTTTTCTCATGTGAATATGCCTCTAGTTGGTATATGCCAGTCACTAGAGCATGGCATTTGTTTTATCTTCTGTCCCAAGGATTTATTTTAAAGCAAAAACTGCTGTGTAAGGCATCAGAACTGTGGAGACGACAAAGCAACACAAGCTTAAAAAGAGCTCTGTCTTTCATGAGGCTAACAGAAAGAGAGCCAGGTTTTAATATCCTCAAAGGTCCTTTTTTCAGATAAGAATTTTATAACAAAGGAACTTTAAGGCAGGTTCCCTTTCTGCTTCTCTGTTAGACTCATATTCATTATTGCCAACATGGCATCATTTTGCATTTTTTAAAGATGCAGACATCAAATACAATAGTGCTGAATTTAAAATTAATAATAACAACTATAATATTAAAAAACATGTTTTTCCCACATGTGCTGATGTCTCAATAGAACCTTTACGCAAAAAAGGAAACAAGGCACATATAAGTGTTTATCAGCTTTGCAGCTTACAAAACCAGTGTCCTGAACAAAGACAGCAACATATCCAGTGGGTGTTATTTGATCAAAAACATTCCACATGTACAAATCAAAGCTAGGGGGAAAAAGAGCGATATAAAATAGATGAGATAGCTGAGAAAGCAGCCACATTCGGAAAGGGTCTACTATTTAAACAGTTAGGCTTTAAAAAAGGCAAAACGAGAGCTAAGCGAATCCCCCCTCAGGGTTCATGTTCTCACAAATGGGTCTCTGAATTGGATGAAGATACATAATGATTCTGTTTTCCAGCATGATGTGGACACTAACCTCTCTGCAGGGCATATTTGAAGGTGTGTGTGGACAAAAAAGACACAGTTAAGCCCCAAAAGGCATACAGGCAGCAACCGGATTCAATTAATATTACAATTAATGTTACAAAGGGAAATAATATTAACATTCTGAAAAGAAAGAGCCCTGTGGTACGCTAATGCATAATACCTGCACCATCCTAATTTACTGCTGACCCACACTGAATAAAAGCAACATCTGCCTATTACTCATCTCCTGGATGAGGCAGTAAAGCATTGCAAAGGAGAGGGGGTCCTTGTCACCTACTGATAAAAATCCCTTGGAAAAATTGCCCAGTCCTCTTCAAGACAACCATCCTAGAGATCGTTTCTGTTCTTACTTGTCAGTTCTTTGTGTCTCTGACCATAAAGGTTCAATAAGTAGTTCAATCAGTACTGAAACTGAAGAAGCTGGCTCATTTGTATCTCCTCTTTGACTTACTTTCAAGCCTCAGGCGTGAATTCCTCATGAAGATTTTCCCAGGACACACAAGCGTATCTGAGCTCTCTCCCATCTATGTTCTTGGGGGTCCAAAGGGTGTCAGATCTTACTGGTGTCCTACCACCACCCTGGCAGCATATTTACATGGTTCATTATCTATTTCTACAAAATATGCAGGTACTTGATGGTCTTTTTGTTTCATATTAATTTTTGAACTTTACATTTTAAAGAATTTATGTGCAAATATTCGATCCTGAAAATAAATTTGCAAACAAATAAAAAATCGCTCTTAAGCTTATAACAAAAAAGAACTGCTATTATCACATGACTTCTGAGTTTGGGGCTTTTAAAATAAAAAGCTGTAAAATTCATAATACTTTTTATTTAAAATACTAAACAGCATTAAATTTGGCAACACCAAGATAGTTCCTACATTTCACTTGCCAAAGAAATCTTCCAGGAGATATTTTTAAGTAAAAAAAAAAAGAAATTTTACTGGGACAATGAAGAGGGAAAATCAATAAACATGGGAGGTGAGTTAGCCCTGAGTAAGTCTTATTTAGTCCTACCTCTTCCATTCGTATGGTATCATTTTGCTTTATGCTATAAAAGAGTAGTAATTAGTAATGTTTTGATGTACTTCAGAGGAGCAGCAGAAATGCTATTGATACAACTGCATCAAATACGCTGGGAAGAGCAGAAGGCCTGGATTGTCCACCATACTGAACTCATCTATGGTTTTAAGTGTTACAGGAATCACCCAGTTACTTCGAAAACCATGAAGGATTTTTATTTATGGGTATATGAATTGAAGGTGCAGCATCCCAATCAGCTTCAGAACATAAATTACTCTTTCATAAGTGGTGTGGAATAACCAAGGCAATGGTCAACATCTTGCACTGAAAACTGTAGAGAATGAGACGATTTGAACGCATGCTGTGCACCCCAATATGTATCTGAAAAAGCATCTTTCAAGTTTGTACCCACCTCTTGACACTGTAATCACCACTTCAAAGCACGGTAGCTTATGTTCTAAGGAGGTATATATGAAAGATAAGAGTCATCAGAGGCAAATTAATGCAGTATTGAATAAATTAGACCTCTCCACAGAGATGCCACTGAATTAAGCCTGGGATGCTGAAGGTGACCAGTAAGTCTGTGGGAATCTCGTTTTTGCATCTGTCTCTTTAGACAGGCACCAGATGACAGCAAGCAGACTGAACGAAAATTACAATTAAGCAATTACATGTCCTAAACCTTGTACTGTGTCTCCCAACTTTCTATGAACTTAGCAATAAGTATCCCCTAGCTCCTGCTTTCAGGACATGTAGTTTTGGAGTAAGAAGATGGGTGTGGAATTACTCCGAGGTTGTCTGTGCAGGGTGAAGATGACACAGATTATCTGTAATTCTTAAATTGTTGTTTGGGGTTTTGTTAAGAAAAAATAACTTTGAAGTGTTTATCCAGCTCAGGACATTTTCACTTCGCATATCACAGGTAACAGGGCAGTGTAACTACAGCCCACCACACCAGATTTATTCTCCTGGTGGCAAACAGGCAAGAGAAAGGTACCATAAGGAGAAAAAAGAGAGGCAAACGGGGCTGTTCTTACTGGGATGAATATTCAGCTCGTGACAGTGTAAGGGAAGGAGCCACCAGTTCTGGACTTCTATACTTCATCATAAATTCTTCTGCTTTGTTTGCTGTCCGTGATGCTGCTGGGATCGTTTACCCTAGACCCTCAGGAGCCTGGTCACTAGTGTCTTTTTAAAAAGTTCGGCTCTTGACAGTTCCTCCTTCCTCTCACTCTGCTCTGAAATTGGGCAGGGGTTTTATTTTACAGTAGCTTTTGAAAGATTGTTTTCTCTAACATCACCTGTTACTTGCCTTTGTTCTCTAACACAATGCAAAGCACTGGATACCTCGGCATTTTAAAGCATAATTTGCAGAGGACTCTATCGTCTGCTGTTGCCTTCCTTGAACAGTGTCTGCTGCCCTTGTTGGATGCCTCATTTGCTGCAGGTAGAGCGGGCAGCACAGCCTGCAGCTAAGATTACCCCAGCCTCTGCAGCGTAAGACCTTGCTTTCAACTGTTTATAACTCTGATGAGTACATTTGTATTAATCTTTTCTCTGCGAAGCAGGTTCTGTTTTATTTTCCCTCCCAGTGATGTCAGATGACTCGTCTGTTTGCATCTGGAAATCTTAATCAGTCCAGCCACCTTTCATAAAAGAACAAAGAAAACTGAGTTTTAGCAAATGAGAAATATGAAGGTAGTATTATAATTGGCATCTCTCGGCTCCCAGAGGCAGCTTTTACCTCCTCCCGCAGGTCCTCCCACAGCTGTAACCCCAGCCAGCTCTTGTCGAACTTGGCTTGCAGTCAGTGCTGTGATACTCAATAGCTTTGAATCAGTGCTGATGACTGAGATAAGGCAAACTACATGAAACGCTGGGTATTAAAGGCAGAACTTCTTTTGCTATGAACATGCCAAATATTGCTGATGCACCTGTTTTATGTTCAGAGTGGGAAGACGGTCAAAAAGGAAGTGGCCAGCTTTAAAAGAGAAGCAGCGCTTTCAATTTCTGAAAATAGCCCAGATACAGAACTGGGTATAAGAATACGTTACTGAGTAAATGCATGTTTGAAACGTGCTTAGGCACCTTTTCATCATCACACACAAATAGTATATGCAATGTTTTCAACTTATAGGTGCATCTTCACCAGTCTGGAACACTTCTCATCTCCATCTGCCACTGGCAGAGTTAAGGTACTGCTCGGTGACAGTGGGCACAGGTCTGCGAGAAAGCCTCCACTGAAATCCATTATACGGATTAATTTGCCCTTTTTCCCTGATTTTCACTGCAGCTCTTGCACAGACGTAACATAGAGCACTCGAGATGTTAGTGTATACAAGTTAACATATTCTGACAGAGATTTTCTAAATTTGAATGCCGTTTTTCTAGGCAGCACATTAATCCCCTCAGTACTCAGCAGGAACCCTGGCTGAAACTGCACCGCAGGCACGGAAATTATAACAGGTCAGAAACTTGTAGGAATGTTAGAGAGTAGAGGAACACGTTGGTCACTGGTAAAAGAAACCTCCATTAGAACATGAAAGTGTGCAGTATCCTCGGATGTCAGGGATGAGGAAAAAAGCATTCGGCATATGACATATCTGCTCTCCTTTGCTGGCTGAATCCAGTTAGATGGTACACAAAAGTGCCTTATAATGAAGTGAACAAAGATTTTCCACACCTACTAGGGTGGTAACCTAGTATGAAAGGAATTTCCTATGAAAGGAAAAAAAAAGAATCTCTTAGAAACCGCAGAACACTTGTTAGTACTTTAAAAGATTGTACAAGCCAGGAGAAAAGGTTTTTCCGTTGGCTAGTTGAAAGAGAAAAGAGAACTTACTAAGAAGTATGGTGTGATTTTTTTTTTTTTTTCTTCCTTTTCAGTTTGACCACGAGTCCCTCCAGGCAAGGCAGAATATTTGCAACCTGGGAGCTTGGTTGTGGGGTAAAAAAGAGCAAGAAATGTGTGGCACTCGTATTCAAAAAGAAATCTCGAATCACTCCCACACACGTAAAAAAAATCTATCCTACGCAGTATCACATAACGGAATCACAGCATCCTATCTGTAGGTAAATACGGATCTCTAAGGTAAATGTGGCGATTCCTCTGCCCTATGGAGCAAAACAGTCGTGGAGGCAGGCTCCTGGGCACAGCCCATGGGAATCGTGCGAGGCAGTGACTGCGAAGGCGAAAGGACAAGCCCCTGGGGACAGCCCTCGGATGCTCAGAGCCGCTGATCCAGCGTACCGTTCGCAGGGCATCGTCGGCGCTGTGGGCCCCGCCGAACGGAAGGGCTGCTGCCGGTGCCACTCCACTGCAGCTATCAGGTTCTGCTGAGAAGCGAGTCCTGAGAAGATGAAGGCATCAGAAATAATGCCTCTTGAAAAAACTTATTTTTCCCTCTGAGCTAAAAACCTATCTGATTTGATATGTTAATAAACATTCATTCCACATATGGAATTTAAAAGCAAGAATCTACTTTCAAAAACACACGTGACATCTGGACATGCTGCATATAGAAAAGCAAATAAATAGCTTTGGAGAAAATGTTTAATTTAGAGCAGAGGTATGCCTAGTTTTTAGAGCACCAGGTTTTGTTCTGGACCATCTCGACTCTAGAATTTACCATCTGAGGGTTCCTCTCACATTCAGGACTAAGGGCCAAATCCAGGATCAGTTCCATTTGGGGATATGGATACTTAGATGCTATTGCCTGTGTATGTGTTTAATTTCCTACAGGTGCACAAATAAATCATGACACCAAGAAGGCTGGAAGGCATTCATCACCACGCCTGGCAGGCAGTGGAGAAGGTACAACACATGCACACCCCAACCAGTTCAAACTGTCAAATCCTAGCATGCATTTTTCACTAAAAGGATGAATTTGCACTGTCAAAGATCTTCTGTGTGCTTGACCTAGGTCCTCAGTTCGTTCTTCAGTGGACCATGTTTTGCTAAGAGCTGTGAGCAGCTGGCAGAGATGCGGAGAGCAAGGCTTACAGTGAAATTCTCCCACCTGCGTCCTCTAGCCCGCATCCTCCATTCCCGGTGCTGGGTGTCACTCCCAGCTTGGCCCTGGACGCTATCTGCTTGTGGTGTGCTAGCTAGATAGAGGGTATTCCCTGTGTCCAGACAGCTGCAAACAACTGAAATCTCTTAACTCTGCCCTTGAGTACGGCTTAATAACACCACTGAGTGCTGTGTAATTTACCAACAGCCGTGGCTAGCACAGCACATTATCAGGACCAGGTGCCTTTCCTCACAAGCGCTTTGTAGCCCGTGTGGATCACACAGACCACTTGCTCTGCCACTGCTTCACGTGCCACCGTGCTGAATTGCTCACTGCTCTCTGAGTGGCAGTTTGCTGGAGTCCTTTCTGAGAAATAGGAAAGGGGATCTGGCAAGGCTGGTGCAGGGGGGTGAGGGGCAAGGTTTAGTCCATGAAACATGCCAGGAGGCACTTGCAGATTCTTGTGTTTTGATGTGGTAAACAATCACAGCTATTACACAGAAGAATAATCTTTAATGACCATAGCTAACAGCTACACAGAGCGCAGCGGAAGGAAAAGTGGAGTGGAAAAAGCTGACTGTCTGTCTCAGATTATTTATTTCTGGAAGCTACATTATTTTTTATTACATCTACGTATAAAATTCTTCACACGGAGCAAGCTTAATCCTCCCCAGATCTGTGAACAGTGGTTAGCATCACGATATTACTCCAGAAAACTCCCGCGACACTGCTTGTTATTTCAGCCGGGAAGATTTCTTTTACAATTACACTGCAATGATGGAATTAGCAGGGTCAGAGGAGGTAGCATGAGAGATGAGAAACAAGCATATGTGACAACCTCCAGGAGACGATTTACAAGCGTGAAGGAAAATGTTTCCAAAACTAAGAGCCGTGAGAGTTTGACAAGCAAGTGTGTGAGCGCAGTCCTTTTGAAAGCTGGGATGCCTTAAGCACACGGGCAGCCACCGGACCAGAAAACTGGTTCATCTGCTGGAAAAGGTCAGAAGTTATGCTCCTGCGGGCACCGACGGAGGGGAGAACCCAAGACAGTATGTTTCAGCTTGGGGTCACCCCCAGTCCCAAATTTTGGTCAGTCTCTGTGAAGGGAGGAGTTAATAGCCGCAGCTGGCATTAAATGATGCTGGAGCATGTAGCTGCCTCCAACCTTGACACACTCGCAGCCTCCAGCACAGCTTGCAATGCCACGGCCAGTTTTCCCAAGCAGAAGTCACCACGAGCGGCTGTGTTCAAAGAGGACTGAAGGTTTAGACTGAAAAAAAACCCCCCATCTTTCAGGCAGTCTAATCTCGTGAAGTATTACAATGTACAAGGGCAGCAAGAGTAGGTGTTCACCTGTCAGTCTGCTGCACCGAAGACAAGACCCTATCTCCACTCCCCCATGCACCGACTTTAAAAAAAAAAATCACTTGGGGGGGGTGGTGAAGAAACATCTTTGCTACAGAGACATTTTTAACAAGTATTCCAGAAAGAGCACCAGCTATCAAAAAGGCTGCCAGGACCAGAAGGAGCCATCAATCGAACAAGTTTACATTTCAAAGTTTTTTGAGAACAGTGAAAATGTCTTTACCCTCCTTGATGGGAAATCTGCAGTGCTATACGAAAGTAGCTATTTGCTGCTTCTTACTGAAACGCATTTCTCTGAAGGGGCCCTTTAACCCTAGGAAGGGTGCTAGAATATATAGACATGTATATATATATTAAGCAGCTCTCCTGAGAGTTCTGCTCGGAGCGGCTTGAAGACTGTGGAGTCAGTCTGCTCTCTTTTCCCTTTGTATATGCCATTGTTCAGCCCCAGAGCTTCTCTCTGATATTAGAGATGAATTGGTTAATTTTTTAAAACTCTTTCCTGATAGTATTTAAGAGACGGCAGAATGCATCTGTCTAATTTTGACATTTATCAGATAATTCAGTCAAGTTCCCTCATGTGACACAGCTTTGTTCCCTTGAAAAGAACCTGCTGCAAACAAAAGGCCAGAGTACATTGTACGGCATCGCTGCTCCCAGATGTTTCAAAATTAAACTACTCAAGCCTCTCTGGACCCGTGAAACCTGGAAGAGCAGAAGAAATGCAGTGACTCTTAACAAGTTGCATTTTCTGTGTCTGTGCTCCTTATTTCATCTCGGCGCTTGATTTTTCTGAGTCATTTGAAAATGATTAGGCAGCTCAAATAATTGTTTCCTGGGTATATTAGCAGCACTATAATTGTCATGTTTAGAGCTAAAGTTGGTAAAGGCTGTAGTCTGCTCTGGAATATTCCAACTTCCAATATACAACAGCTCATGGATAAATATTTTGAAACTTTTATTATTAGTTTCCCTCCCAATTTTCCCTTTGTTCCTTTGACAGGACCCCATGTGGATTCGGTCTGACACTGTTTTTCATTACCCAACAGCACTGCCTGAACTCCGGACGGAAAGGTTGTCGTCTAGTCCTTGGCCAGCATCTTGCAGTCACTGCCGTGCGCTGTCTGTTGCGTGCTCTCCTCCTCCGTGTGGGAAGGGTAAACTGCAGGCCTCTACTTCTTCGTAGAGGCAGAAAAAAACAAATGCCATCTACCGCGACACATAATTTATGTGAGTGCAGTCACAGCCTCAGACTGACTTATTGAAATAAATTATACTTGGTATAATTCATTTTGGGGGGGGAATTATCTGTTACCATGCCAACACTCTTTGTAAATACCATTGGTTCTCAATGAACTCCTTTTGACCCGCTCGTCTGAGGTTGTTGCTGTGTGATGTACATAATTCTCTCAACACTGGTCCATTACTTCTCCTCAGGGTTGGGGGTCAAGCCTGTAGCGTAAAGTCAAAGAGAATTAGCAGCCCTATCAATAACCAGCTGCAGGACTGCAGCCCAAATGATAGACCGGAAAAATCCAAGGAAAGATGAATAAAAAGTGGAGGAACATGCGTGTGCATTCTATAGTATGAGCAGCTGCTGCGGACTATCAACATCATCAGGAGACCTTCGTGCATTAGCATAAATTCAAATGACAAATGCACAGTGCTATTCAGAGACTCATTAATTTGCAATGGGTGGAGTGCTCATGACATATTAGTGAAAAATTCAAATGTCTTTGTAGCATCGTGGGTTTGGTTGCGGGACCTAAGTTGCTAAAACGAAAACGTGTGCAATCCTTTGGCGGTTTATTAAATTATGAAGTGTGATGACTATATCTGCGCATCTTTTTAAGCAGATGAGGTCCAGTGTGCTCCGGCACCAGATCGCGGCGGCTCGTGATGAGATCTCCCTTGTCAGACAGATTTGGAGCAGGAGCCGGAACGCAGACTGCGCGCTCTCTGCTGCGGCGTGCGGGATGATATCTCCCCCTCCTGGGTGAATTGCATTGCCACCAAGAAAGGAGGAAAATACGGTGATTTCATGGCTCGTGCTTTGTTACGCCCGTCTTCTCTGCCTCCTCAGCCACCGATTTTGCTGCCCGTTTAGAGGAGCCGGCGACAGCAGAAATAAAGCCATGCGTTGTGATTACGTGGAGTGCAGCGGCTTCCTCTGTCATTCCCTCCTCACTCCCGTAGCCTGTGCATGTAGGGTCACTCACACTTGTAGGACACGGAAAGCCTTAGTTACGAGTGTCTTGTCTTAAGCAGTGGCTTTGTTTATCTGCCTGGAGAGAGAAAATGTTTACTTTTTTCTATGAAGAACAACCTGGCCGTAGCACTGTCTCATAACACTCAGATCAAGCTTGCAGCTATAGCACATGGCAACTGAAATACGCAGTGGTGGTGTTTATTCTTAGCACCTGGGCTCTGCCCTGGGTGTGCAGCTCCGACACGCTGCTGTGTCTTTTCCGACCTCAGTGAACACTGCAAGCTCCACCTCACATTTCTGCTTCCTCTTGGACCTCTAACCATATCATTGCCTGGCCCCGAGTTCACGTGTTTTTCTGTCCACCTGGCTGTCACATCTAGTGTGGGTTTCCTTTAGCGTGAAAATATATGGTAAGATAATTGCTGGTACTTTTTCGGAGGAATGAAAACCTTAGTTTTAAAGCGCAGAAGCCACAGTACCTAACTGGTAAAAAATAGCTTACATTTTCAAAGGCACTAGATTTTAGCTGTCTAGCCTCTGAAAAAATTTGAAGCAACCTGATTTTTGAAGACAGGGGAATCAGCTGCCAGTTGCATGTCCAAACCAATTAGTCGCTTTTGAACATTTGGGTGTCTCTGTAAAACACAATAATATTTTATACATACACAAGTCATTAGGTAGCACAATAATAAGAGGCTTATTAAGGTTTGCAGCATCTCCCAGCATATGTCACGCCTCGGAGTGAAAGGAAAGCCATTTCTCACTCTGGCTTCTCATCTGTGTCACGCCACCTGCCACGTAGGATATGGTATGTCTCTGCTCAAAAAAGAAAAAAAAAAAAGAAAAAAATACCAGAAAAAAAAAGGATGGAGTGCCTTTCCCATCGCTGCGAGGGGCAGCTCTTTCCTCTATACCCCCCGCTATCTGGATAACCACGATGCTCGCCGGGTGACCTGGGCTGCCAGTGAGATAAGCGCATGTGGAAAGTGCTTTGCTCCCTCCACACAGGGAAGAAAAGCAGTCAGAACATCACCAAACTAGGACTATAAATCACTACAAACTGGCTTAAAGCTATAGATTCCAAATAAAACAAAGGGATTAGGACGCTCTCCTGCCCTCAGCTTCCGCCCCCTCCAAAGGCTTTCCAGGTAGGCATCTGGTGTGAGACCATAAAGACTCTGCGGGAGCCTCCAATTAAAGTCAGCTGAAGCTTCATCACACACTAGCATGATTTATTTTCATCAACCTTGCCCAAACCCGACATGAACTTCCACGCTGCTTCGGAATGGAGTTGTTGCAGACAGAAGGAAGGAGTTGGAGAAGGAGAGGGCAAATACGGTGGCAAGGTGCGAGGCAAGCGAAGGATGTGTCTGGGAGTGCAGATCTCAGGGGGGTTGGAACCAGATGATCTTTAAGGTCCCTTCCAACCCTTCCCATTCTATGATTCTATGATTCTAAGTCAGCATCGACTCGGGGCCTCGCGATTTCTTCCCTCTCCAGGTTTCAGCCGTGGGAAATGCTAAAAATCCAGAGCATCAGCCAAGACTGGACCTACAGTTATTTTAGACACAGAAGGGCAAAGGTTCAGCCACGGAGGCTGCTCCAGGGGATTGCAAGGAAGGAAAATCCACAAGCAGGCAGATCCGTGCCTCCATGGCCCCGGCTGATGGAGCACAGGAGCCACCCCCCGGCTCTCATTTCCCGCTCGCCGCCGAAATCCCGATGTAGAGCAGTGGAGCAGAGCCTTAGCACGGGCCCATCAAACATTTCACGTGCAGGATCTCCATGCTGACCCAAGCTGACGGGGCAGCTGAAGGTCCCTCTCCAGCAGAGAAAGCCTTTGGTGGCTCTCGGCTGGCCTCCGGCTCTCCGACATTCCCTTCCCTCCCTCCGCCCGGGATGAGACCGCGGCAAACAGCGCAGTGCCACGGATGATTGCCTGACCCGATTGTTGATGCCAGCAGGACCCTGAAGCTTAAATGACAGCCACGGGGTCAGAGGAGCCTGGAAATGAATGAGTCGCCCTTCTCCTCCCACCACCCTCGTCAACAGCGCTGAGCAGGGGCTCGACGCAGCTGAGGATTCAGACCATTAGCTAAATGTCACTTACACCGACTTCTGTGGAGAAATGAGATTTTATTTCGTGTGCATTCCTCAAAAGCCCAGTCGAAGGAAACAGGGCACAGGGCTTTTTTCAAGAAAGTATTCTGTATTTCTCATGAGAAACAACTTTCCTTTACTAGCAGGCAACACTGAAAAAGAGTTTGGTCTAAAATATAATCACCTAATTTCTGCAGCCAGTTGCAGAGGTTTCCACGTATTTAGGACAAATGCACTTCAGATTTAGGCGCCAACGTAGGCAGCATTTTGTACTTGACCAAGAACAGAGACAAAAGAAAAGCAAGCTTCATTGTAAAGAATGAATGCTCTATTACTGCAAAAGGCAGGGTTTTGCTTTTGTTTCACAAAAGCCCCGATCTATTTCTCATTTTGGGATGTTTTTTTTTTGCATCACAAGCTGCAAGGGACACGTCATTTCCAGGGGCGATGCTGATTTCAGGAATGTGCTCCAAGAAAAGCTACCTGGTTATAGGCATTGGGCGCCTATCTGGCTAGCAACAGGACTCAAACGGGTGAATGTCACCTCTTAAAATCCTACAAAATGATTATTACGTGCAGAAGAATCCCCAGAAAGAGAGTTTGACATGGAAAATGGCAAATGATACTGTGTCTGCAAGCTGGAAGAGCCAGCAATCTCCCCCAGAAATTGCGGTCAGTGGGAACAGCTCTGATCTGAGCTACACCAGTGAAAATCCAGTCACTCTACCAGCTTTAAAAGTAAAACTTGGTCCGAAGCGGTTAGGAAGAAGGCGGTGACGTTATTATTAAGCTTATGACACTGTTTGTGTTAACATATTTTTTTGTGCAGAACTTGTTTGTATTTCAATTGGCAAAGTATTTACAATGAGACTAGATATACTCACCACCAAGGGCAATTAATTCAGGGTTATAAAGCTTGTGTTTCAGAACAGGCATGAATAATTCAGTGTTAGGTTGTTTAAGTGTGTTTTGTAAAATAGAGCTGCAGCTTTTGTTTTTCTTGAAAGCTTCTGGAAAAAAAAAAGCGTGCTTTTTGGTTTTTTCTTTTTCTCTTCACCCCTGGGGAGAGCAGTGGCCTTTTGATGTTCCACACTGACCTGCATTCCTTGCTTGTTTCCCACTACCTTGAAGAAAATACAACTTAAAATGGGAGGCTTGCATGTAAGGAGTACAGAGAACAGCACTAGCCCTGGGTGTCAAAGCCTATCAGACAGGCTGCGGTGCTTCAGGCTGCTTTAATCATTACCACCCTTGCCTGACTGTGAACTTTTAAGATGCCGGTAAGCAGAAGTGCACACACCCACGAGTGCAGTACTTGCATTTGAGTGCCAGTCTAACCTGATAAATGAATTTACGGAGCCGAGGAGAAGGAGCCTGCGTGGTGTCTCTCCGTCTCTGCTCCAGGCACATCAAATTACCTTCATGCTACTCCATGGGCTGCGCGAGGAAACCTAAAAACCAAGCTTGGGTAACTGCTGGCTGACGGCTGGAATTGTCCCAAAATAGTCTTTACCAGACTCAGCAGACAGCAAAAGGGAGGAATTTTTTTACAGCCATTGCAAACTGCTGCCATATTTCAACACATGGACAAATCTCTTACAGTCCTCGTTAGCTGCTGGGTGGGCAGGGGAGTGTCACGGGAGAAGCTGTGAACTTCATGATAGTTCCTTGTGTTCTTCAGAATTTCCATACTTCAAGGCCTTTGCTGAGGAGTATTTTAAATCAAGAAGTAGCAGAAAGTCAGAAACAATATGCTGGAGAGGTGTAAACTGCCTCAGTGAGGCAGTCATACATTAGCTCAGGCAATCGACGTCGATAACGTAAACCTTGCTGGACTTCACATCTTGGCAGAGCTTAGCAAATTTGAGGGTCCCACCAGAAATGTTCTTACATGACCGGGCAGCCACAGCCAATCACAGCAGATCTGAAAAGCAAACCACCTCAAATGGGTAATACGAGAAGCAGCCTTATCTTTTTTACTATCTACCCAAAATCTCTTCCAAGGGTGAAACCTTACGCTACTTATGTGGTAGCTGAGTTGAGCCATTTCAGGCCAGGCCAGCAACCGTTAGATAGCTAGCGGGAGATAATCTCCTTATCCATCTCCTTATCCATCTGGACCTCCACTACCGGAGAGAGAACGACACATGGTGCAGCTGAAATGCTGGATTTTCACAATTTTCTGCCCAAACTCCTTTGTGCAAGTAAGCATGAAACTTCTGAGAAGGAAGGAGAGTATGTGCACATCTCCTCTGCCGTCACTCAGACCATGTTGTGCTCACCTACACCTTTTCTTGGGGGCGTCCACATGAAGGACAGCATCCACTCCAACAAGAACACAGCCCAGGAATATTGTAGAGAAATGCTGAGCCTGGTAACTCGGTGTTTTCAACATAGTCTTTCATGTTTCTATAGCAAATAATACAACATGGCAGTAGACAGGGCAATCTCCACATCAGTTTTTCCCCGTGGGAAAAGGACAAACGGGAAAGTCAATATCGAATATTTGCAGTAAGTTGTGTAGCTCATAGAGGCTGTCTGCGAGGTTAGTGTGATTGAAGATTATGATTCCAAAGGAAACAAATGTGTGCCCCAAACCAGCATTTGTCTATTAGAAAAGAGTACATCTTTAATTGTTACCTCTATAGTACTTGTTGTGAGGTTGATTTATTGCTTTCCCTAAAGTGATAAATCTTGAACAAATGATGGGATGCTGTAGCGTATGGCAGTGTAGAGCAGATCTGTTTTCTAGTTAGTGTTCCATATTTCTCTTCGTTTGTGCTGCAGCATGAGAGCGGCTGAGCGAAACGTCCAGACTTCATGCATCTTCAGATTGCTGGCTTAGGGAGGGATACACCAAGTGCTGGGAGAGTGTGGGAAGGGAACAAGTTGACAAACAGCCAATGGGAAACACAGAAGAAGGCATTTTTACTGCACTATGTTTACAACTTGTACTTTCTCAGATCCTAAAAAATCCGCTGTTTTGCCTACATGTCTGCAAGACGTTATAGGTCGACTTGGTAAAAAACCATGCATGTCAGTGCACGGTTATTAAAGTAATAGCTTTCCCAAGCTAATGAGTGCTCAAATTCAGGTTCAGAGTTGCCTGTAAATTCTGGCAAAATGGAAGGTTTAACAAAACGATGTTCAAACTACTAAACCTGAATGGTGAATTTTCAGCCTGCTCCTTCTTACAGCTGTTATTTCTGTATGACTGTATTTTATTTCCTACAGTTGTGTTTAAGATCTCTAATCTGAGAGCAAGCTAACATGAAAGGGAGGATATGCACGTGTGTGTGTGTGCTTGTTGGGTGCCTGCTTCTCAAGTCTGGAGAAGAAACTGCAGCAGAGGCAGTTTGAGATGTTCGTGGGTACACACACCGGTGGGGAGAAATGTCGTTTACAGGACTCCCTCCTTATTTTCTCTTTCTTTCCCCACTGAGGAGCGGTGCTGGCTTGTACTGCCAGGCGAGGTGCAGCTGTGGAGGGTTTGGGAGCCCATGGGGCTCCCCGCACCCGGCGAGATATTTGGGGGTCACAGAGCACCTTGCACCCGTCACTGGGGGCAAGCAGCTGGGTTCAAACAGCTGCATCCTTGCTTTCTCACATTTCTACACTTATTTTTAATGTTAGAAGAAGGTAAGGTCGAAGCCTTAATGGCTACAAAATGCATTCAGAAAATTTAATTTACACCCTATGCATTTTCCAAAAATACATTTGTAGGTGATAACAAATTATTTATTATATATGTTCAGAAATATTGACCCAGGGTTTCCTTAAAGCCCTTTTATTATGTGATAGCTTGCTTTTTCCCTATTTTGCAGCAGTCTGCTCAGTCCTTGTTTCACTGACGGGGCCATTGCCTTTGTTTTCATCATATCCCCTCTATATATTAGTTATTTTCTGTTGTTCTTTACCTGTCTTTTGCTGTTAACAAACCCCTCTGTTGTTTGCAGTGTGACAGAATTGTCAGAAATTCTGCGTGTTTGGTTTACTGGTGGCTTGTTTAATGAAGAACTCCTAGACAGTTCAAAATACTGCCTTTCCCAGTCTATAAAACATACAGAGTGATAGAAGCCACGTGAGAAAAAAACCTATATTTACGACACCTTCGATAAAAAATCTGGTACAGAGCTCATACCAGAGCCAACCTAAACATTACAACAGTTAATAACTGAGCCACAGAACATTATCAGCCCAAAATACACTGCATTATGAAATGTCTGCAGCATTTGCCGTGTTTTGTAGTCCAGTTGCTACCAGCTGAAGTACTGGGGAAAGTGTCGACATTTTTTATTGATTTCATCTAAAAAAGTTTCATAAAATAAATTTAAGGAATAACTATCTTCAGTTTAATACAACTAGTCTTGCCTATTATTTTTCAGTTAGTAAGTAAAAATAAATTTAACAGTTAAAGATTCTAAGAGAGACTAGATTATTATCTTCTTAGGCTTGGTCTAGGTATCATTTTTGTAAAGACCCAAAGGCATGAGCCTGCAAATAGTTAGCCAGAAGGTGAGTTTGGAATTGAACTGTAAACACATCAGATGTTTCACAGATGCTGCCTATGCCCATAGTCTCACCCTCCCCACCCCTCTGCATGCAGAAGGTTTTAATGCTTTCTCAGAGGGCTTCCTCAGCATAAACCATCCTTGCTTTCGGACCTGAGGCAAGAGGACCACAGTGGTGTCACGAGGCTTTCAGTTGCACATTTCTCAGCAGATGTTTTTTCAGAGCTGCATTCAGTTGCACTGTCCTAGTGGTGTCCATTCTTTCTGACCAAACAGAGAATGCACCTTCTTCCACTAGATGAAGGACGATGAATGCTGCGTTTTCTCATCCAGCGTGGAGGACAGTCAACCTAAATAGTGTAGGACCTCTTGCCAGGGGTTTGCATGGACTCAGGAGGCAGCCAGGATGGAGATGACCTGGAGACATTGCTCGAGCTCAAAATTTGAGAATCTCTGCTCTTTGCCATACCAGGATGTGTGAGCTGACAGTTCTGCGAGTGCAGGAGTGGACGGATTTCACCTTCAGTCACAGGTGAACGAAACAACCCAGTCAGACCCAAAGACCTAGTGAGGTCGGGGAAGGGGGGAAACTTTTGTTTTTTAAAAGGAATACAAGCACACGGGTATTTCTTACCTGCCTTCTCCTCCAATTCTTTTTGTTTGTCATTTTCAAGACTGCAAAAAGACTGTGAGAAGACTGTATTTCATGCTCTGACACCAGCTACTCCCTTAAGACAGTTCTTGATAAACAAATGCAGAAGGTGATGAAGATAAAGTTTACATGAAGTTTATCTTTTTAACTTCATACAGAGGCATTGCCTAAAATGATCATGTTTTCTCAAAGAAGTCTCTACTCAGTAGTTTCAGTAGTTCACCAAGCCTAGTTAAGGCATATTAAATTGTGAGTAAACAGTTTATTATTTTTTTTTCTTTTCTTTCTCTTTTCTTTTCTTTCATTTTCTTTTTCTTTCATTCATTGAAACTGAGGTGCTTTGCTTCAGGGAGAGAAACAGACAGCAGAGAGACCCAAAGCTTCCTGAACCTCTTCTCTATTATATAGTGGCGTGCATAATTGTTCAGAGCTGCAAAATAGTCTAAAGGGACCTGATTATGCAAATATATTAAGCATCTCTTAAAATCTTCTGAAATTACACCATATTAGCCACACAATTAAAGAACTAAAGAAAACATCTCGTTTGAGTGTGCGTGATCTCTCCTATTTGCAAAAAAAATGTTTCTGAAAAGGAGAGAATGGAAAAGGTTCATGATATGAGCCTAAATCCAGGTTACAAAGCTGGACTGCTAGTGTCTCATGAGATATAGCCCAGTGACAATTGACATTTTGTCCTCTAACCTTACCTCAGCCTTCACACAGTTGTCTGTTCCCCTTGAGCCAGGCAGATCTAAGCTGTCAATTAACAGATAATGTAAGTTTACTTAGATGACATGTAATGCTGTTATCCATGTGGAAATACATCAAATGTCCTAGTTTGCTCTAAAGGCTATGGCGCTTAGCAAAAATCTTCTCCCATGGGAAGCCTAGGCTTGACAAATGCCTGAGGATTAGTCATAGTCAGCCATCTCTTTGTGATGCAAAATGACATAACCATTGACTTTTTCAAATAGTATTACACTTCTACTTTCTCCAAATAAAGAACCCAATTCCAGGTTCGCAAAGATTTTAGTTTGTATAAATTTGTTATTGAATAACGATGTCTTGCTAAATCTCAGGAACAGAAGAAACACAATAGCTCAAATAATAGTTTATATTTTCGATAACCTCAAGGATGTCTAAGAACCAATGTTTTCTTTCAATATTTGACATGTTTTTGTATCATATTTCTGCAGCACTCTGTAATTGATAACTTAGACCACACTCTCCAAAAACTTCCTGATTTTGTGCTGAAAGCACCAAAAAGTTTGCACAATGCAGGTTGATATTCCACGGTAATAATTGTGAACTTTTTTTGTATTATTTATCTTTAAGTAGGGCTTCTTTAAATTAAAATTTTATCTTTTATATTGGACCAAAAATCCTTTAAAACTGGTATTTTTCCTAAACCCCAACATCCAAAACATATGGAAAAAATTGCCTCTAGGTATTCAAAGTTGTTGTCTTTATCACACTGTGCGTCTAAATTCCCAAGGATGATTGATTTAACGAGGTTTGCACATTAAAAATCTTTTTCTTTGTTACAATAGAGGAAATCACGAGAAAGATTAATGCCCTCTGCATGGTGCCATCGAATTAAAATGTCTTTCAAATGTCTTCACTCCAGGAACACTTTGCTATCCAGGCCTGTACTTAGTAAAGCTTTTCTCAATGTAAAGAATGCATTAGTCATGGCTGATGATGCTGGTGTGCTATAACCTAAATACCTGGAATATGCATATATTAAGACAAACTGGGCACTTCAGAAGGCTTTAAAGAAGTGTTCATTTATCAGGTGGATATAGTGGATTCCATGTCAGAAACGCATGAGTGTGTCCAAGGGTATGACATTCAGTCTTGACATATTTTCCCATTGCAGCGGTGTTATCTGACATGAAAAGGAGTAATGCCCTCCACCATTGCTTCAAAACTTTCTTATGCATAAACCCGCAGTTTGTTTAGTTCTAACAATCATGAAGAGCATGCTGCTGATCCAAATACTTTCTCTGTATTCATATGCAGATTCAGGCTATATTGCCTTAGAGAGTACCTCAAAGGTGAAGCGACACAGATCAGCTTGAACATACACTTCTGTCTTTCAGGGAAGAGCATGCACCCATACTGCTGATCGACATACTGTGGAGCAAGAGCTTTCTTGTCATACCATGCTTTCTAACATGCGTCCTACTTTTGACTTGGGTGGAGGGATGGGGAGAAAGGATGGAGGAGGAAACAAGACTACCAAGTCAGCTTTGGAGTGTTGGACCATGTCTGCTGGGGACGATAACCATGCTGGCTATAGCAGGTGCCATTCTGTGTCCCACCAGAATGCCACTTACTTCACCCCCGGGTAGAAATTGGGACACAGATGACATAGATGCAACATGGATGACTTCAGACTTCACTCCTGTGCAAAGCAGGGAGATAATCATCCTAGTAATACAAAAGAGTCAGCACAGCCTACTGGCTGTCTAGATTTACACCTTCCTCAGGAAAAGTATAGGTGTTATCACATTAATTCCTTCTCAAATAAAAGATTAATTTAACAGTTCCTTCAAGGAAAGTGCATTATATGCCAGTAATGCCAGCATATTGGAAAAATTGTAGCTTTATTTGGGCATGAAGTCAGGGTACGAATTTATTTATAGTGGGTAGAATAAAATATAGAATCGCAGAACCATGGAAAACTTGAGGTTGGAAAAATCTCTGCAGTTCATCAGATCCAATCTTTCTTGCAAGCAGGACCTTGGATAAGGTTTTCCAGGGCCACATCAAGTCAGGTCTTCAAAACGTCTCTCAAGTGCAATTCCAGCACTTCACTGGGCAAAATATCCAACATTTGAGTATCCTTACTGTGAAGTATATTTTTAATATCCTGGCAGAATTTCTCCTCAAGCAACTTGTGCCTGTTGCTCATGTTCCAGCATCGTGCATGTTTGTGAAGTGAGGATAACTTAATCTCCATAACCACCTTTAAGGTATTGGAAGACTGTGATTAGAACCTCCTGAGCCACCTCCTCTCCAGGCTGAGCAAACCCAGCTCATCCAGTCTGTCTCCATACTTTGAATTCTCCAATACAGACATCATCCTGGTGGTCTTTCTCTGGATCTGGTGGCTTTTCTCTGTTGAACCAAACAGACTGAGACAGTCTTCCAAGGTATGGCCTGAAAAGTGCCAAGTGGAGTGGGATAACCACATCCCTAATCTGCTGGTTAAACTCCTGCTTATGGAACTTAGGATGCAGTTTGCCTTCACTGCTGCAAAGTTGTACTTGTGTCCAGCTTGCCATCCACCATGTCCTTTCCAGCAGTTGCTCAGTACCCAGTCAGTCCCCTGCATTTCTGACAGACATTAGTGAAGGAGGCATTGATGCGACGCATGACATGACCATGGCCCTGGGGCTGCACACCCTTCTGAGGTGTACTATAGGGTTTGTGCTTGCTCCTGCAGATCTAACCAACAAGGTCAACAGGAATCAGCCTACCATTGTAAATCCAGTCCATGTTTCATCCACAAAAAAGAACAAGAGAAATTTCCCGATAACTGTATGCATGATTACAGTGAGAATGCAAGGCAGAGAGAATAAATACTGTCTTGTAGCAAGACAGAGAGAATAAAGAGTGAAAATATAGACCCGAGGTCAATAAACAGGCAAAAGTAAATATCAAAAGATTCCAAGCTGAATAGTGTTGGAAAGAGAAATATCAGAAAAGCAGCTTCGAAATCGAGGTATGTCTTTCAACAACAAGTGCAGTTCTTCAGACAATACACGAAAATTGGGTGCGCTCTGCCATCTGCTATAATTACTAAAACTCATTCGTTATTTCTAGTTTAGCGATATGTCATGAGTTCCACCCAGGCAATTTCCCATTATCCTTCATATTCTACAAACATATAGTAAGAGACAGCACCTGTCATGACAAGCCTTAAATGCACAAGGTAAAAGATAGGAGAAAACACGGAAATGAATCACAGAGAGACAAGAGATTAAGTTTTTTTAAATAATTGAAGTGATGTTGAATCCTTTCACATTTAATAACAACATCCTTCGTGACTGGCCCAAGGACAAATGGGAATTCTGTTACAGAGCCAAATATTTCGCAAATATGTTCTGAGTAACCTTCCAGAGCCTTCAATGAAGGCTCATGTACCATGAAAGACGCCGACTATGGGGCAGGGGTGCAGCGTTACCGCCATATCTCGGACACCTTTTTGTAAGATTTCACAATTCTGTTTCAGGTAGGGTTTTTTTAAACAAAGAAGACATGAAGACAGTACAGCTGGTCTCAAAGGGATGGGATGGACAGATAACTGCCATCCCATCTATTTTATTATTTCTCTGTAGAAATAATCTTTGAAATAATGGGATCTCCACTAAAAGAGATATATAACTAAATTCTTGTAATTAAGAATGTTTTGAAGAATGCAACAAAAACAAGATATAAACCCATAATGTTGAACATTCAATTATATTTAGCTAATAAATGTCTGTTATGGACATCTAAAAATGGGTAAAAACAGAGAAGACAGTTGGTATCCGGCAATAAGATACCTGAATTCCACCTTTTCAGTATTCTTGTTTTGAACTATTGTGGCTCTTCTACCAGCTGCCTGACAAAACCAGAACAAACCTATGCAATGTAGACAATATCGGATCATCTGTCTTGTCTGCTTGGGATGGGAGGAAGAAACGAAAAAGAGCAACAGGAACAACTTGTGTGTCCTTGCTTCCCCCTCTGTGCAAGAGAAATAAATGTGCTCTGGGGACTGCGGCTGTCCAAGAAGCAAAGCAGAAGTTTAACAGAGATGGGAGGACGCGGAGATGGGAGGGTGGTAACCCAGTGGGAGGTGGGAACGGGGAGAGGGAAGGACACGCAGGTGGGAGAGGAGTGAACACAAGGTGGGGAGGAAAGGAGTTCTTGGAGATGAACTCAGAGGGGCATGGGGTAGGGCAGGGGTGCAGAAACAGTAGTGGCCTCTGTCGCAGTGGAGTGAAGATGGATTGGCTCCACACAGGGTCCTTCAATTTTAATTATATTAAATGAAAGCATGCTGCTCCCTGTGCCAGCACAACGATGCAGACACTTTTGGGTACCACCAAATTTAATGCACCCTGAGCCAGCCCTGGAAGCCATCTGTGAAAGCCCATGTAAGCCCGGACTGCTCTGCACTGTGCTTTCCCGCAGCGAGACCCTTACCATCACCAAGTTTGCGCTACACACCTTTTCCAGCCCTGCAGAAGGAAACGATGGAAATGATTCAAATAAACCAGCCTAGCACCCAGGCGCACAGAGGGGGTTGGCGGGAGGCAGCAAACAGCCCTTCAGCAGCCCAAAGCCCCACGTCCCCGCTTTCTACACACAGAAATGGGGTACGTTTTCTTGGGGCCCACTGCAGCAGCAAGATGCCTGACACAGCCCCTTCTACAAAACCAGTTTAAGAAACGTGAGCTTTCTTCCCCAAAGACACAAGCCGTACATCTGCTGATACATCAGTCACTGGAGAATGTTTGGCATTCATTTCTTCAAACATGACCCCAGTAGGTAGTGGGAAGTGTTCTCTTTTCGATCTGAAGGGTGGGTGTTAGGAGGATGGGGCCAGACTCTTTCCAGTCGTGCCCAGCGACAGGACAAGGGGCAACAGGCACAAACTGGAGCAGAGGAAGCTCCAGCTGAACCCGAGGAAGAACTTCTTCCCTCTGAGGGGGCCGGGGCCCTGGCCCAGGCTGCCCAGGGAGGCTGTGGAGTCTCCTTCTCTGGAGATATTCCAGCCCCGCCTGGACGCGGTGCTGTGCCCCCTGCTCTGGGTGACCCTGCTTGGGCAGGGGGTTGGGCTGGGGGACCCACAGAGGGC
>Ga0181612_165287_pt1 | contig 26038 bp, 11 predicted proteins | sample HoacroProtozoa21_FD_119630 | JGI IMG/M metagenome (GOLD analysis project Ga0181612, IMG submission 119630) | Hoatzin crop microbial communities from Cojedes, Venezuel. Combined Assembly of Gp0051906, Gp0051904, Gp0051908
AAGCAATAGTTACTAGGATATTGCCAATGTGTTTGATATTAGTTTTCATACTTTTTGGCACTTTGGAACATTTCTCAGGGTTCTTACTATGAATATGGATGAAACATTCCAAAGAATGGGGAATAACAGCCTTTTTTTTTTTTTTTTTCAAGGGACAGTAGTGAGACTGTTTTCCACTCCTGGAATCAAGTATATTTGCATTTCATTAAAAGCTGTTGCATTTTGAGATCACAAGTTTCAGTCTAGCATAAAGCCTGAAATCATTGAAAGATTTCACTTTTGCCAGACACATGAATGCTATGTAAAAAGTGTGTTGCTTACTCCTTAATAGGACAAAATATAGCATTTCTACTATGAATAACTTTTATGTAAATCTCTGGTCACTGTAACCCCATAATTCAAAGTAGGCTTGTTTCTTCTCCCTGAAATTTGTGATTATGAACTTCTGATGGCTGGCAGGAACACACACTGATGCTGCCAGCAAAACTCTGGATGCAGTGCAGTCATGTTTTGAGCGTCGTTTGCTGAGATCCTGTAATAAGCTTGCCTTGTATGGCATTGAGACAATTGAATTCTCTTTTGCATTATACACTTATATAATTGTATTACTGTCTAAGCTTTTTTGCCCCCATAAATGATTTAAACTGTCGTTACACAGATTTGGACTTGGGAGACATAGTTAACCTCCTTATACAGAATGTAAGTGGCTGAAAGACTCATGGACTGCAAGCATGGAGGATTTGCTGTTTTGTGATTTTCTGAGAGAGTTTTGTGAAAGAGAAGTCTGTATCCTACTAAGAGTACTGATCACATGTTCTCTCGTTTGTGTAATTGAGAAAATTACCAATATAATGAAAACAGCTCCATCTAAATAAGTTCTCTATCCACAGTTAATAAAATAGTATCTACCCTCAGAGACCTGGAATGTCTCTGCAAATGTTTTTAGTTAAACACAGCATTTTGTGTACCTACAGTAAATGTGATATTTATTTTTTCATTATTCATGAAACAACTTTAATGTCATTGCTGGTTTTCCTGGTAGGATGTTCAGCTCCAGCATATCGGAGCTCATGCTGAGTTGTAGCTGAAGATGTCATTCACAATAAACATGAGCTGCTGTGACAATACGATGGCAGAAGGTGAAGAATCTCTTTTCTTGTGCAAGGGCGTGCATGTGTCTCTCTGTGTGAAAGCGAGAGAAAGAGAGATTTGATTGTGTTTACAGGATTCATTCACGGCACAGCAGGCAGTAGTCACATTGTAATATTCACCTTAACACAGATAATTTGATTTTCAACCTGGTTATCGTGCATTTAGACATAACGATACATGAAAATATATGCTTTAGCAGTGCATTTTAAACAAGGTTGCACACTTGAAGTCGGAATATATTAGAGGTGAGCACTGATTTTTGCAGTTGGTGGAAAGCACCGTTCAGTGTTCAGCGTATGTTACCAAATTATGAAGAGGAAAGCAAATTCTAATGGGTAAGTCTCAGGGACTGCTACCATTTCTGGGCTGAACTCAGCAGGATGGGCTTCCCCAAATTTAACATCTCTAAAGCTGTACAAGTTTTTCCCATTTGAAAGTCTCAGATACTAATGGAATTTCTTTTCTGAGTTCCAGGTTGTCTCCTGACTGGAAAGTGAAGAGTCAAAAAGTCCCGTGGCCTTTCTGCCCATTACACTGAAAGGAAAATGACCTGCCTGGTCATAGGACAGATGTTGTCTTGGGTCACCATCAAGATCCTGACCTGCCTAACTGATGTGACACAGGGAAAGAGGTATGTTGATGCTTGTCAAGAGCAGAGCCTCATTACTGCATCCTGGAGCAGCCTGAGAGATAAGGGGAACTATCAGCAATTTGATTATAGTTGTAACACACTAGCCTTCATGCAAGACAAAAAGGAATCTGCGGTTTGCACTGTGAGATTTTAAGCTCGACTTAAATTTGAAGAGTGTGGATATGGTTGGTCATGATTTTGTGAATCACCTACAGCACATTTGCAACAAAAAAAAACAGGCATAATTCTCCTGAAGTCAATAGAGTTGAGCGTGTTTATACCAATGGGGCATTTGGCCCAAATCCAGTTGGAGTCTTTGCAGTATCACACCTCTGAATCTTCAGAGGTTTTCTTAGAACCATTAATACTGAGGCTGTATAGTATCCAAGGTAATTATCCATTACTGCTTGAGTCTACCCAGGAATTATTCCACAACATGTTGCCTCATTAGTGTAATATAATGGAAAAAACCAGAAACAAGCTAGAAACTAGGAAAATAAGGGTGCTAAAAGGAGAAGAGTGTGAAGAAAACAAACACAGCAGGGTGAGGTCCTCCGATGGTGTAAATCAGTATCACCTTCTGTGAGGCTCTGCCAGTTTACACCCTGTGATGCTCCGGCCCATGATTATTAGGAAAGTATGTTGTTGATATACTCTATAATGGCTTCTATTACCAGCCCATGCTAAAAGAAGCAGCTGGTGAAAGTTATGTTTATGTTCCACAGATGGATCGGCAATGGCAGGCACATAGCTCTGTGTCTGGTAAACAGGTGTTTGACTTTATATTTGCTAGCTAGGCAGCAGTCAGATTCCTGGTGAGGAGTATAGGCAAAGGAGATCAACTTAGTTGTTGAAAAGGAATAAACAGTTCTTTTTGGTTGCACTTTATCTTCTTTTTAAATGGTGAGTAGGGTCCTGAAATGCATCCTGCTTGTTATCAGCGTGGTCTAAGTGACCAAGAAGAAAAATTAGCAGAGGGGCAAAAATCCCCAAACTGACCACCTTCATTTCTTCCCCATTTGCAGCAGGAGGAGGAAGCACTTTGGCTTTACACAAAGTGAAAGGTGCCTATAATGGAGTGAAAATTTCCCATGCCAGGGGAGTAATCTTACCAGTAGCAGTGCAGAGCAGGACTCGTTAAAATTACAACAGAGTTTAGCTATGCCTTTGCTGGGAGGTGGAAATATAATCCTCTTTTTAATAAGAAATGTTTTGCAAACCAGTTCCAACACCTGTAAATTTAATACTTACAGGTGTGCAGCCAGTGAAAAAGGAGAACAATTGCTTTTCAGCTTACTCTAATTAAGCCATTTATTTTGACTTTGTTTGTTAATTTCTGATTGCTCAGAAAATCAAAAAGTGGCTGGGATATTTTCTGGTCTCTGGATGACAAATACTTCTAGGTGGAAGAATGACAACATGTGTAAACTCCTGGGTGAATATCATTCAGGCTAAAATTCCTTGAACTCTGAGGGTTTGGAAGCATTTTCATGGATACCCAGCAGCAAGCTGAATACTCATTCATAACTAATATTATGACTCTGCAAATCATAGTGATCCAGATTCAAGTTACAAATCGATTATTATCTTACTCTTTGACCAGCTCTATGGAAACCTTCTTGATATGTAATTCAAAGAAGTAGCGTAAGGGAACAGAGCAGGCTGGCATCATTTGCCTAAAACTTTCCCACACTGCTATCAGGTGTTGATCCTTTTGGCAGAAGGATAAATGTATCCTGCTGAGTCCCTGAAACCAGTGGCCAAGGCGGACACAAGTGGTTCTCCAAAAGAACAGATGACCCAGGGAGAAGGAAGAGTAGCTGGGACAGCTGAAGAACCCAGGGTAGGACTGAAGAGATGTTCACCCTCAGCGTTGTTAACTCATTATCACGCCTGTTTTATTGAAACCAAACTGCTCAATGGGGTGGCTTTGGAATCAGCGTGTTATGTTGGGAAGGTAGCTGTTTAAATGAAGTGTGAGCAGCGTGTTTTTGAGCTTCTGTTGTAGATGTAATATATGAAGGAATAGCTAGAGCAGCAGGTGTTGTCAAAATTTATGGCGGAGCAGCAAGCCCAGGCAGCAGCCCTGCAGGAAAAGCAGCGACAGTTACCACAGCAGATGGTCTCAAGAATTATGAACGTGGGACCTATCCCCAGCTGCCCCTGTAGCTCAGTCCTTCTTGAGCAGTAACCAACAAGTCGTTGACTCCAGGCTTACACAGTCAACTTGAGCAGTGAGACTGGTGGCAGCTGGGGCAACCAGCGACTCTAGATCCATGCCGAACAAGCCTGACCCGAGCTGTGCATATTGATCTCTGAGCAGTGGTACTGCTGCCGACTAGCAGAGGTACATCTTGAACCAGTTGGGAATCCCAGAATAGACGTACTGATAAAGGCTCATGGAGGAATTTAACTACCCAGACATCTGTTGAGTAACAAATACAGCTGAACATGCATCATCGCAGAGGTTCCTAAATTATAGTGAAGACAACTTTATGATCCAGAAAGTAGAGACTCCTGAGGAGAAGCCATCCTGGATCTACAGGAGTATATTAATGAAATTTGCAGATGAAGCTTTGCAACTGCATTAAAAATGCAGCAGCACTGTGTTTTAGGATTGACTTTAGCAGAGTATCACGTGTGTTTAGAATGGTCTGTCCTCCTCATCCATTTATTAATTTTTACTGTTTCACAAGTAAACAAAAGTTCAAGCCTACCTTCTCTTGTCTTTAAACCTGTTTGCATCATCCATACATGCCAGACATTTGAGATCCACAGACTCTTAACGAATATACTTTGCAAACATCTCTCTTGGACAACACACAGTTCATGACAGAGACCAAGAGAACTAGAAAAACGGGTAGATAAGAGCACTATGCTAGTTCCCTTCAAAAATACAAGTGCATACCTTTGCAGAAAAAAATCATTTGAAACAAATGTTGAAGAGGATGAGGAATCTTAAGAAGCAGAAATATTGAAAAGATAATAATGAACAGCAAATAAGGCATGAGTTTTCAATAAGGCACAATAGCAAAGGAGTCCTATCAAATTTTGGAGTATAAACAGAGAGATATTACATCACAGGGTAAAGTTCAAATAGGGCTTTCCCCCTCCCCCCTTCTTGATTTCAGGAGATATAAAATAGGCTAACACACTGAAATGAGCAACAAAAAGGTTAGGCTGATTATAATGATGAACTGACAGTAAAACTTCTGAATTTTTTAAAAATCCCCTAAAAATTTGTTTTACAATGACACTTACTGGAAAAAAGAAAACCAAACAAAAAGCCCACAGAACTGTTTTTTTATCCTGAAACAAGGAAATCTGTGAAATCTTAGGGGAAAAAATTCTCTTGAAATTTCTCACGTAAATCAGATAATCTTTGCCATCCTCAAAGAAAAAGCAGCCCTAAATGAATCCTGCTTCATTCCTCAGATTCAATACAGGGATAATGCCAGGTTTACTCTCTAATGATTAATTTCCTTACATCTCGAGAATGTGTCTTTTAAAAATTTAGGGGGAAAAAACCCAAGGGGTTTTTTTTTCTCTCTTGCCAAGTTTTAATTCGATGCATTCATTTCTCCGTTACTGTTCTGTCCCAAAGTTTATTGTCTCAAATACTATGCAGCAAAATCTTTTTCTTGTGGCTTCAGGAAGGTAACGTTTCAATTTACATTTGTAACAGTGAGGTATGATCATTTCAGCGGGATGGTAACCTCAGTAATCTTCCTGCTAAAAATCTGTTCATTAGCTTTATGATAAAATATGCCCATGTTATAAATATTTCCAGAAAAGAACAAAACTTTTCACTTGTCTACATTAATCCTGACATCTGCTATAGGTCACATACAGAAAGAAATCTACCTCTAAAAGTGATTCCAATTCAGCATTGTATTAAGACTATCGTCAAATAATTCTACTCCATCCGATCAAAGACTTTCTCAGCGTCTAATGCTAATAACATTCATGGTCTTGAGCCTTTGCTTTTCCGAAGATTTTAGACTCCCCAAAGCATCACCTAAAAGGTCACTGAGGGGTCAGGGAGCGTTCAGCTCTTCGATGAGAAAGAACCAAGAGCTTCTTTTAATATTCAACTTCAGTACACACACACACACAAAAGAATAAATAATCTCAGGAAGACTGATCTCAGTCCAGGTACAAGCAATAGTAGAAGACTTTTTTGTCAAAGGTGCAATCTAAGAACTACCTTTGCAAGCCAGGAATTTGGAAGAAGATGAAAAAATGAATGAGAATCCCTCTCTGGTTATTATTTCTGTCTGAATTCCAGTTCAAATTGGATTCAGACAAAGAAGACTGGAGACAAGCATGCTATCAACAAGATAGCAGCAGTGATATACAAACCACTGCTAATGAACTCCCTTTATGTGTCCAGGGAGCCCTTCTAAAGAAAGCCTACAAACACTCGCTGGAAGGCTCTTCTTGCTTCAGGCCAGATGGAGTTCCTTGCTGTTCTTGCTCAAAGTTAATTTGTAATCTACAAAGCCAGTCTCCTATTAAGAGACAGAAACAAAATCTAAGGTAAAAAACGTTTAAAAAGGGCAACAGAATCACTATCAACCTGAAGCTTCATTTTTTCTGTCTGCTGCACCTGAACTGGCATACGAAGTCACTGAACTGAGTCTCTTCGAGGTTTCAGTACTGCAGTGGAAGCAAAGGACAGTAAAGAAAGTCACTTGTGGATCCCAGTTTCTATGAAGGAAGGTATAAAAGGCTCTGAACTGTCTATGAGCAAGGTTATTAGCTTGAAAAGTACTTAGCTGAAACTCTTTCCTGGTGCACTGACTCATGCCCTCCACTTCAGCACAGCCAGATTACAGTGATTTGCCAACGATTTTGCGGCTTAAAAATGCAGGAAGGTATTTTAATTGCATTTTCCCCTGTGATCAGTTCTGTTGCTGTATTCTGTGGTTGAAATCTTATTGGAATGCTTTAAATAGAACAAAGACTCAGTTGGCTATTCTGCCCTGTCACGCTTCCTCTTCCTCACTCAAACTGGTCCTGGTTGTTTGGATGGAAATGCTACTTTTATCTAAAAGGCTTTTTGCCTAGAAAGTGACTGCAGATGAACAGTGCCAACAGGAACTCTTTATAATCCCTGGCTGGGCTTTTCTCACTCAATGTACGTTCCCGAAGGAAGCACAATGAAAAATTTGTACCAAGTTTTGAAATGGTATGAACTGACTCGGAGCCATCAATATGCTGATTTACCCCAGCTGAAGTTTCTGAGCTGCACAAAAAATCCCCTTACATTATATGTGAATCCACTGTTTAGTAATCAGCAGGATCCAGATTCTGGTGGCTTTACTTCCACAAAAGGCAGGAAAAAGGTTTTTATCACATTTTACCTTGTGATCAGCTCTGAAGCCTTACTGGCAGACGAAATTTCACCTCAAAGATGGTTAAACTGTTTGCTGTCTTCTTGCTCTTCACCCATATGTACTCACCTTGACTAGTAAGCGTATCTGTAACTTGCCTCGTTCACCTTAATGATCCATCTGGTGGAGGTGCAGAGATGGTGATCCTCAGGTCCCTGAACAGCCTCAAGAGAGACGTGGCCTCTTCACTTGCACCTCCTGAATTGCCTGGTGGAGCAGCTTACTTCTTTCTGTCAAATAAGACCAGCACTTCTGTTACCTGCCTGAGGTCAATACCACTCGTGCAAAGTCACAAAGAAATATTTAATATCAGATAGCAGTTCCCATGGCATGTTTGTGTGGAAGCAGAACTTGGATTTATGCTGGGAAGGAGGAGCGGAGGTGGAAGCACGGGTTGATTAGTCCCCTTGGTTAGATTGGATCTAATTCCTATCTTGTGCTAATCCACCCCAGATTCCTGGCGGTAAGATTCAAAGCAGCCTAAAGCAGATAACAGGAGAAGGCGGAGGGGGCTGGTCAGGGGTGTTTGTAAATAAATCTGGAACTTGGGATCTGCAGCCTGCTTGGTTATGGTTTTGTGAAAACACAATTACAGCATAAAATGAAAGCAGGCTGTGCAATGAAAACAAGAGGAATGCCATCACCCAGGTTGGCTTGTACTGCAAACCACCCTGGTCAATCATCCGAGATGAATGGAGGTATCCGCTGAATAACCTCACTTTGCAACTTTTATGTGAAGGCTTGATAAATGAAGTCAGGGAGAGGTACAAGAAAGTGATTAAAACCAGCCTGTGCAAAAGGCAATGATAACCTCCCTGAGCTTGAAACTTTTTTTTCCCTTCTGCCTGAGTTTGTTGGATAATTAACCCTTTCGTCCTTCGGCCTCTGTACACAAACATTTGTATATTCGTACAAAGCAGCTGCCTCTTGATAGGCAATTTGTCACTGGTAATAAATTGGACTCAGTGGCAAGGCCAGCTCCTTCCAACAGGAATGCTTACAGCTAGGTACCATGATCTGGAGTTTTGTAGTGGGCTTATAGTAGCAGAAGACCTTTTCCAAAGATTAGCTCACTCATTTCTTGTCTCTGGGCTCTCTAAGCTGCCCAGTATCTCACCTAAGCACCTCCTTTTAGGCAATCCCCTGGAAGAACATGCCCCAGGCCACACTGGACAAATAATTTTAGGGGATGCCAGTCTGATGTTGTAGTGAGCTTGTATGGGATATTTTTGTCACTGAAGCAAAAGGCAATTCTGGCATTATTTTCAGGCAGGGGCCAGGATTTCCCTTTGTGGACCTGGAACCGTCATCTGTCATCTCTTGAGGTAAAATCAGTTACTGACTTGGAGGATGACTTGAGTGAGCATGCAGAAGAGCATCTTACCCACATATGACATAGTCAAAAATCAGTAGATTTCCCATTCCTACGTATAGTCTATTGTGCTCCTTGGTGCTTGCTAGGGCTAAAAAGAAAGGGATTAGCAAAAGGGTCTCACAAGCAGACCCCTGCCCGAACGTGGTCAGAGGCAGCTGCTTATAGTTTGGTTGCTTCATTTTTGGTCTGCCTAACTGCACTAAGATACTGAAGCAGGCACTTACAGAAAAAGTCTGGGAGACTGAATCTGAGATGGGCACTCAGGTGAAGATCTAGAAGTCAGCTTCAAGAAAATACACAGAAACTTTTTTGCATGTCAGAAAAATAAGCTTTTCTGTGGGGAAACCCCCATAGACTTAGCCCAAGGAATGGCAGCAGCACCACTGCCTGTATTGAACAAAGCTCTATAAACCCTTACCAAGAAGCAAAATCTCAGCTGAGAAATGTCAACAGAGCTTTTACGACAGTCTGAAAATTAATTGTCTTCTGAAATGACAGTCCTCAATTTAGGCTTAATCTCTCTTGCATTACTCAGGTACCTATTGTGAAGTATCACTCCGCTTGCTGCTCTCGATGACAGTTTCTATATCCCTTCACCACGCCCCCTGGAAGGAAAACAATCACATAAATCCCTCTTGCAGGGCATGCTCAAACTCGTTTCTTATTGTGGGGCAAATTTATGGTCGCATTTACTATGTAATCTTTAAAGGGGACTGGCTGGTGGTTGAAGGTCTAAAATTACAGATGACCTGGGTGTAAGCAAAAGCGGATTTGTTAAAAAATCTGTATTTAAGGGAGGAGAGAAGGGGGTGAGAGAGGCAAGCTAGATGTTCCCTGTGTAGTTTATGACCTTTTCTAAAAAAAAAAAAAAAAAAACAAAAAAACAAAACACCTTCAAGAAAGGTAGAAAAGCAATTTTCATTCTGTGGCTCTAAATATCTGTTTATCCCCCTGCCAGGATGTGAGCATGCCCAGTTGAGATGATTTAGCACTCTGCTGATGACTACCAACGGAAGGACTTCATGTGAAAAGGTAGTCTGCCACGGTTAATGGGCTCTTGTTTCAAAGGGATGCTGTGTGTACATTACTAGTGTATGGAGAAGGTGCAGAAAGGCCTCAGCAGACATTAGGAATGGAGTGTTGTTGATGATGAAAAGGCACTTTGCTGTTGAGGGAATGGTGGGAGAGAAAAGGCGTATCTGTCTTTTTGATTAGAAATGCATGCTTCCTTTCATCATCTGAGCTGAAAAATTGGCTTCTGCTCTTGGTTTATGAAACCATTTTTCTTTTTCCTTCCTTCCTAGGTTTGCAAACTCTTTAATAAATTAGTTACTGTGAGGTGCATGGGTGCAACAATCACCTTAGAGGCTTTTCCCAAATGCATCTTTAATATTTTATAAGTATTTAAATAGATTTATTCAATGTGAACAGCCTGATTTATTAACACTGGCACTCTGGCATGGAAAGGGGGTTCAATACAAATTATGTTGTGTCAGAAAATTTTAGCAGCTAGATCTCAATTTACCAATGGATTCTTGGAAGTCAGGAAATAACAGGACCCACTCCATGCTAATTTTTAATCAGGCTTTGGTGCCAGATAGGAGAAACTGTCGAATGAACAAGACACAATGAGGGGAGCCCTGTATTACATTAAAACGTACATCACGTGTTCACTTCTTAGATGGGGGGAGAAGTGGGTCAGTTATTATGGCAAGTGAGAGGCTCAGACCTGCTGCTGAAGAAAGATGCTTTCTCAGGCTCTTTCGAGATGAAGTTAAAACCTCTCCGCAGACATGTGCAGGAAACCTGAGTGACCAGGTGTGAAACTTGTTTCCTGTTGATGTCCCGGGTCCAAGAGATACTTTTCCTTGTGCATATTCAGAAAACAATGTACAACAGAAACACTGAATCTGACATGGTAGCAGAGCTGCTTTGTAAAGCACTTTGTAATGATGCAATGAGAAGGATGCTACCAAACCTAATACTATCCTACATAACTAGTGTACCAAGGGGCAGAGGAAGGGTGGGTTTACCAGTCCTCTGTAGGCCAGTACTCTGTAGGTTACTGTTTTGAATTACCTAAAATTCATTTTCTTGCTGAAGTGCTGTGTAAGATTATTTAGCCTCGTACATTACCCTCATAAAACCAAATTGGTTTTATTTCTGTATGGAAACACCAAACCGATTTCTTAAGGCAGATTTTGGGTGTAAATTTAAAATGCAAGGATGCTCAGAAGCAAAGTTTTTCGCAGTAGTGTTCACTTACTTCAATGGAACAGGTAAACATAAAGGCAAGATTGCATAATAGCTCTGCATGTCAGAAGGGCTTTCCTAAATCATTGCACCCAGTGTGGAGTGATTCAGGTGGGTTAGGAGTCTTCTCAAAAACTGGCAACATCCCATTTCTACTGGGTGCCACTGACACAGCCTCCCCAGTCCACCCCACAAGGCAGGGGCTAAATAGGTGAATGAAGAGCAAGGAAGAAGGCTTCAGCCAGCTGCAGTGGGACTGATACCAAATAAAGAGGAGAAAAGAAGACATCTCAGATGCCACAGATCTTTTCCTGGAATATTTCAGGACGACCCAGCAATGAAGAAACCCTCCAGTGGTCAAGAATGCTTAGCCATAATTGCATGCTCGTGTGCAAGGGTTGAGTTCTTCAGAGGGTGTGAACTACAGTAGTGTGGTTGAAGTGCCTGGAATAACACTGATGGGCACTGGCTAAAATTTTGGCATGTAGCTGAAGTCTTGGTGACAGTGAGCTAGCCACCCGGTAGGAACTTTACTGATTTCCTTTTCTCACTTAATTATGTTTATTTCTATCCCTTTAAACATGTAGTGCATTTACTTTCTCGGTGTGCTTGCTTTATTTAAAGAAAGAAATGTTGAACTGCTAGTCCTATGTAATGGTAATATTCAGAAAATTAGATGCTCCTGTGAGATGACTGGGTCAAGACAAGAGGCTACTCCATATATCACGTTCTGCCAAAGTTTGGTTGGAATGGTTCGTTGTAAGGTTAGATTACTGGGGAAGAACCCCTTAGTTTGTGCCGTGATAGTTGCTGGTTCCTGCTGGTATCAGCGTCTGAATTCTTTAAGCTCAATATTTGGAGGGGGAAGATAAATGGAGGAGTGGGGCAGAATGGTATATGCATCATTTCTTTATGCTGTTTTTGGTGAAGCTGAATTTGTTTTTGTGGAGTGTATGCCTGAGAATATTTTGGTGAGATAATGGTAGAACCAGAGCAAGTTCAACTCCATATATGTCACTACTTGCAGATCTCCACCTAATCTGCCACAAGACAGGCAGGCTGCTCAGGGTGGGATTGTTAGTCTCTTCCAGTGGTAGTAGTTTTAGCTATTATTAATATATACTCATACAGTCCCTTAAGAGTAAACAGAGATATTATGACCTACTTCATAAAAAAAGAGTAACATACAGAGTTGCATCTGTATCAGCTGTGGGAACGAGTGTGGTTCAGAAAAGAATAAACTTTTTTCCATTCCGGGGAGGGAGCGTGTCCCTTGGCACACAGGGCTATATGGCTATGGGTCTGGGGGACAGCAGGTCCAGGTTTCTGCTCAAGTATCAGCCATGCTTTCCTGCCTCTAGGCAGCAGCTAATTAGGAGGTACCTGTGCTTTGATGGATAAGGAGATGTGTCTTTCTGCTGTATCCTATTAAACCAGTCTACAGTTTAGGCTATCATTTGCTTCTTACGCGTTGCACCAAAATTTCAGCCCCCTTCTTCGCAAAGGAGATAGCAGTTGAGAGAGGAACAGCTTCTGCAGTCTTCCACTGATCATGGGCTTTCTTGGAGAAATGGTCTTACTCGTGTCTTTAGGACAGTTACAAGGTACTACTATCTGGGCGAGTGAGGCCAAAGTGGTTATCTCTGAAATCTGAATGTGATTTTAATTATAGCTTTTATTATTGGAACAGCTGTAACCAAGATTGTAACAGTCAATTATATATGGAGCTTTATTGGCAAAGGGTGTTTAATATTAAACAATCATTGCTAACTGTGAACATACCTGATATAATAATGACCTTTATTTGAAAGATCAGCGTGAGATAAAGGAGTTAAATTTAGCTGTACAGTCTGTAACAATAACACGAGGGCATATCGTGAATTCATTTTATATGGAAACAGAAAACTCTGAATGTTGTTAGATTATCTTTTTGAGAGCAGAGAGTAAATGTTTGGTAACCAGAGATTTGTATTGCTATAGAGAATCACTTTCACTAAAGCTACAGTAACCGAATGTTTAAATGTGCAGGGCTGAACTGTCAAAGCACGTAGCAACATCTTTAAATAAAATGGAAGTGGCTAGAGCTGCCTTGATCAGTGTCCTCCTCTGACAGCTGCTTAAGGTTCATTTCTGTTCCTATTGAAGTCAGTGAAGAATTTCCTGGTAACCTGAAATGATTCACGGCACAGACCTTACCAGGGCAAAAAGGAGAAGTCTTAAACCACCAAGAAAAGTGCGCTGCTGTCCCACAGCACGTGAGTTATTTATACCCATGCAGAGCGTTCCTGCCAACCCACAGCATTCGTAATTGTGGCTCGAGCCCCTTGCAAGAGCTGCATTGAAGACACAGGCCTTATCCTCCCTCAGGAGATTTTTTTTCGGTCTTCCAGTTCTAAGTCACTGGACGCCTTTGGCAGTTAAAATACCTAGGTTAGCAGCTTAACTAAAGGCTCAGAAAAGCTTTTATCTATTTTTTATTTAGTTTAATTAAAGCTGACAATTTCTGATAACCAATTGTAAGCACAAATCAAAAAGGCTCATGTGGCAAAATCTGCCCTAACCCCTCCTTATACAGTAGGATTAGAGTTGGTTTTTTTTTATTTTGACTTGATATTTGTGTCAATGGCTAAGTGGGCTGTTTGGCCAGAAGCATAAGTCCCTGTGCAAGTGAGGAGGCAGGATGTAAAGCAGCCACGGAACACAGGGACAAGGCAGGCTGCCCTGGGCATGACAGGACCCACACAGCGGGTTTTACATACACCCATCCTCCAGACTGAGCTTCCACACTGGCAAGAGGACAAGCCACGTCTACTGTTCTCAGTCTCATTTTTTTCAGTTCTCAGCCTAAACTAGGAGCCAGCATTTTGAATTTATATTTAGGCTTGGGTCTTTCTCTTCAGTCCTACTTTCCGATTGCCACTGTTTGGACTCAGTGAACCAATATTCTGCAAACAGACAGTGTCTTTATCAGTGTGTAAACTGAAACACCCCAACCAAAGCTCCCTTCTGCTTCTCAGTTTCCAAAATGCAGCTCAGATTCTTAATTGGGTAACTCGAACATCTCTGTAATCTATGTATCAGTGTGTATAGATGTAATGGACGTGTCAGTGCTGTGTACACTAACACTTTAAAGTCATAAAATGGGCCTGTTCGCTACAGGAATAAACACACCATGCAATTTAACTGCAAACTCGGGGGATACAGAAGAGAATGTTAGCTAAAGGTTATCTAAAATGTAAAAGCAGTTGTTTTCCTTTTGCAGATTTTGGGGGTTTTCTGCAGTGGTGGTATTCCTCTTGATTTTGAGAGTCAGTTTTCTAATTGTGTCATTTGAGTAGTGGGGGGAAAGGAAAGGAAAGGATATGGAGAGAATTTCTTCTTGCAAGCACTTTTTAGCTCTTAAGAGGCTTTTGTGTCGCCTGTGCAAGCCTACAATTGGATATTGCAGAATACAGTACTTTTATGCAGAGAAAAGAATTAGGAAAAAACCCCAAAGGTGTGAAGTATAACAAAAGGCAATATTTGAAATTGCACTGTTAGGAGACACAGCTGAAGTCAATGGGAGTTTGATCCATGAAAGCACAGCAGGACCGTTCCATATATAGGAAAGCACAATCTGTCAAAATTAAGTGTGTAGTTTATGGTATGCTTTTTGTTTGAAATAACACATTACCTTCTATTTATAGTAAAGCAGACTAAACAGTTCTATATGTCTGCATTTAAGATTTTCAGACAGAGAGTAAGGATACCTTTTACCTGGAAATTGTAGAGTCAGAGCTCAAAATTGTTAGCAGTGATATAAATGAATACCTGTGATTTTACAGGCATATAAATCTCAAGCTTCTGCTTACATAGCCCTGCTCTGTCTGCAGTATTGGCTGGATCTGAAGATCACTGCTGGAGGACTACTAGGAAACAAATGAACTTGCGATGCATAGGATCTTAAAGGAAACTATAAATGGGATAGGTCAAGGAGTAGGCATGTAAGCGACAGGAAAAAAATCTTCCTTTTAGTTTATACAACTTCTGCTTCCATGTCTGTGCAGATTCCTAATAAGGAATAGTAACTTTTCAAGGCACTAGGCCTGTACATATTTCCTGACCTTATAATTCTCACAGTTCTAGACATTCCAAGGTAGGGGGTCATTCAGACAGAGTTGTAATTTCTTGTGCATATTTATTTCCAAAGTATCTTTTGCATAGTTTCCCAGTGAAATCATGTGCTGGGGCTGGGGAATGCTAAATAGGTTATTTTTCCAGCTTGCATATAAAGGGCCTGTCAAAGTGGACTGTTTTGGACTTATCAAGTAAAAGTGCTGGAGCCAAATCGTAATCTTTGTAGCTTGTCCTTTCCAACCCCGTTACGAGCTGGGCTCCCAACCTTCCAACAGAAGGTGATGTGAGAAGGTTAAGGAGCTCCAGTTTTGTTATCGGTGAGGATTTTAACAATGATAAAAGTCTTGAAAGCGTCCATTGCCTCGAGTGTGACCTGAGCCTTCCCCCAAAACCTACATTTTGTTAACCCTTTGGTGTTAGATTTGTGGTTTTTTTCCTTCCCATTCTGTAAATAAACACACGACAAATTTTAGGGGGAAGAAGGTTGTAAAAGTCCAGCCTGTCTGTAAATAACCTTAACTGGTTGTGAAAGCACATTTTGAATTCATTTTACCAGTCCTTCAATACACATACTTTTTTCTGAAGCAATTACATTTATCTGATCAAAGAGTTAAAATACATCAGGGACCAGCCAGGACATCATGAATTTTGAATATTCATTTCTTAAAATCCATCAGCCAAGCAGCCACTAGAGTTATCTGCTGTCGGAAAGAGATTTATACAAAATATTTATCTGGCCATTTTAAAAACCAGAAATATCTCTGCTAAAAATCCTGCAGATAGTGTTTTCATCAAGGAGAAGCTGAACTTGAGAGGCGGGAGTTTGCCCTTAATGCTGTGTATACCCTGCTCAAAGCAGCAGTAAGGAAGGTTAGTCAGGCCTCAGCTTTTATCAAGATATGTCTAACTAATCTAAACTGAAATGTGGTCACTTTCTTTCTGTACTCCAAAAGCATGTAATGCATTTGAGACTGAGGTTTTCAAGCTCTTGTTGAAAAGTAAGTGTAGACTTTCTGCTTGCAAAAATTCCTGTGAAAAAATCTAACAATTTTCTAAACATTTGAAAAGAATGGCAAGGGGAAGATGCCATGGAAGTTGGAGTGTTTTCACAGATTGCTGGTGACAGTAAGTATCATTTTATAAAACAGCAGTTAGGCTGCATATGACATATGGAGACAATTTCTGCCTCAGCTATATTTACCTTTCACTTTGATCTAATGGGAACAGCTCATGTATATTGAGGCAGAGCTTGGTCTGCAGTATCCCATTCGGTTTGCGTATTGGAAGAAGTTTGGAACCGCTAAGTTGACACGTGCTGTTGGAACTAAGAGGGCGAGATGGTGCAATGCGCCTGATTTAGTCATGTGGAGGGACAGTTACGAGGTGATATGAGTGAAATGCATTAATTGCTGCCTTTTTCCTTTATCATTAGAGAATCATTGAAATGTAAGACTGGAAGGAAACTCCACAGGCCGTATATTCTGTTCTCCTGCTTGAAGGCAGGATCAATTATACAGCTATCACTGGCAGCCATTTAAGTAAAGTATTACTGGAATGAAGAGATATTCTTTATATTTAGAAGGGGGAATACTGCCAGCACAGTTAGTTACTTACCTTCTGGAAAAAAAGAAGAAGAAAAAAAAAAAACGTAAAAGAGAGGTTATTCCAGCTCTCTGAGAGTTATCATTCAAATTAGTTTGATGATTTGCTTGGGATCATTGGAGAAGCCTGACTAGAGGATGTAAGTAGAACGTAAGACAGGGTATGTGGAAGTGAAAAATAAGGAGATATGATCATAGAAAGGCAAGGGAACAGGTTGAACAGGCTTCCAGTTGAAGTGGTGAGCTCCAGAGGTGAAAGTATGTTTAGACAATAACAGAATAAACATGTGGAATTCAAACATACAAAGAGCTGTGGGTTGAATTTTGAGCTTTAAATTACCTGGTGACTCTTTCAAAAGTTAGAAGTGAGATTTTGCATGGCTTGCCTCACTTAATCACTACCACAGATTTGTGTGTGTATGTGTGTTTGCTGACACAGCACTGGTTTTATCCCTCCTGAACAAAAAGGCACAACAATTTTAAGATTATGTCAAAAAAAAAAGTTTTAAAGTTTCTGAAAGTAGTGCAGAAGAGAGAGAAGAACAAACAGCATTGCACTTCAGATCCACGTGGATCCTGCTTGCTTCTGCTGTAGTCCTATCACTGTAAGGCTCCCTGCCTGACTGTTGCAAGTTGTTTTACTAAAGCCAGACTATTTTATTTGACTTTCATCAGAGCAAACACTACAATTATTTGCATTTTTTTGGTCATTTATTTTATCAATCTAATATTCTGATATTATGCATCTTAATACCACTGTTAACAGTTTTGGGTCATTTCTTATTTGTGTACCAGAAAACTGCTTCCAGTGTTATTACTTATTGGTCATAATCAATTAGGGAAGTTTTTAGACTATGGCAGTCTTATATAAATACACTGGCAAAGTTCACCTCCTATGATTTCTGACAATTAAATTGTTCTGTCACTTTGGGACCTTCATTAATCTCAACTTGTCATCCTTGTTTATGCAGGTTATAATGGCCTGTGTGTGTAAGTGAAATGAGATGCTAAAAGCCCTTGGCTGTTTAACTCTTTGATGAAAGTCAAGAAGGACTATGTTGTTGAAGGGAAAAGTTGGTTTTGTTTTTCATCCCCCAAAGTAGCACCATGGAAATTATTGCACTGTTTAATGAGTAGCTATGAAATAAGCCAAGGAAAAGTTTTACAGAGGGGTGAAGTTAATGGTACTGTTATCACGGTCCTTTGTGTGTCTTCATGAGTGCACATAGAACTAAAGATGTGGCAACGCAGATTGCTTTCTCTTCCAGGAAAGTGGTATGAATACATCATGTTCCAGCAGAGGACTCTTAACGGCCAGAGATTTTCAGATAACCTTGCAGGATTGGTGTAACTCAGGTGAAGGACACGACTAAGGTCTCTTGAAACTTTGAGATGTGAGTGTTATTAGTAGACCCTTCGGTTTGGGTAATTCTGGCAGACTGATTACTTGGGACTGCTACAGGCACACTTCTGAGCGCTTTGGGAAGTGGAAGTCCACTTATAGGACTGAATGTAATATTTATGTTCCTGGGGGAGTTTATAATTTTCTTCTGTCTCCTAGAAATTAAAGACCTGCTTTCTGACGTCTTCAAATGCGGATGGTGGTTTATTATCTTCTGCCCTTCTCTGCATCTTTTAAGAAGGTCTTATAAGGCTTTTTAGAGTGGTCACTCTACAGCACCAGCACCATTGCTTGTATCAGCCTGAGGCAGAGCTCCTCACTGATTCTTACTCCTGGAGTATTCTCTCAGTTTACAGCCCTCTGAACTGTCATCAGATCCTCACCTGGCACTACGCACCGAAGATGCAGGTACCTTTTATTCTATGCAGTTCATCAAACCTAGTGTTTCCTCTTGTGCAAGTGCCTACTGAAATTGAAACCCAGACTGACATATCTTTATTCTCATTTGCAGCTGGAAGTGAGGGGCCAGGTCAAAGCAAGCAATGCACTGTCCCATGCTGGCAAAGCTGGAAATGGAGTGCAGGTCCTGACCTGCTCAGAGCCTCCATCCATGCGCAGCTGGCCAAGGTTAAAAAATAGGAATAGCCTTAGAGTTATCCATCTCAAATCTAAAAGGAGTGTAATGATATGCTATTCTCTGCACCCTGAGAAACATACGAGTGGCATCCTCTCTCTGAGCACTAATTACCATAATTCTTAGACCAGAGAGAGATCCAGAACACTGCACAAATTATCACCCAATATCTTTAATAAATGTGGATGGTAAGTTACTTGCAAAGGTGCTGGTTAATAATCTGGAACACATATTCCCAGACCTAATTCATTTCAGTCAGGTGGGATTTATTAGGAATTGGACTGTCATGCAGTAGTATGAGGCAACTCTTCAGTACAGTAAGTTCATACAGAAGCAAAGGAGAAAGCTGGTATGTGTCATGATAATGTAAATGACTTAGACCATACAGGGACAGACCATCTTTGGCTTTCCTAAACATTCGGCTATGGACAACTCTTTGACATTGTACAGTGAAAGCTAGTGACACTTGTCAATCTATTGTAAAAATGCCGATGCCAGTGGGTTAATGGCTAGGCTTCCTGAGTTACAAAAAGGAGAAATGGCAGAGCTACTCTCCCATTTCTACCTGATCCAGAGTTCACATCATAACTGCATTTCCTTTTTCTCTTACGAGATTAATTTATAAAGAAAACCAAATCCTGCGTGCGCCTTGGGGATGCCTGTTTTGGATGTGGCTGCCTTTCTTTCTTGCCTAGAGAGGAAACAAAGTGATGGGTTCTCACCAAAGATGCCTCAGTGTGTGTGCCTGAAGTTCGGTAGGATAAATGCAAGTCTTGGAGGCAAACTGCCAGATGTTATTTGTCGAAGCTGCCTCTAGGCTGCTCCAAAGCATACCAACACATGTGTCAGGGTAGAATGAGAGTCAGGGCAACCTTCCAAGTTTTTTCTTCCTCCCAGAGGGTCTCCAGGGGAAGCTGAGTTTAGGAATAGAGAAACAAAGACCATGAAAATGGGAGATTGATGTATTTTAGATTCTAATGCTGAGGCAATTATAAAGCATTGAATATGTAATTTCACCTTAGAATTTTGAACACAAACCAATGTACCTGTCTTTCTAGATACTTCAGTGTGTGGTGAGGTGCATAAATCAGATGCAAATGCTAGTGCTTTCTCCTGAAGCTGTGGGGACATTACTACTTCTGCTTTGACAGTGCCAGCTGACCATATACTTTGGGAATGAGGTAAAGCTTTAACTGGCCTTTAGAAATAGACTTTTAAAAATCCACACTGGATTTTACTCAAGATCACGCTAAGAAAATATTGAGTTTAGCCAGTTCATTTCCACCCATTGCCTTCATACATACACGTAAAATAAACAGACTGAAACATGTGTAGTATTGGTTGCAAAATAAGTGATTCAGCCCACAAAAAACACTTGCCCAAATAAACATAACACAGTGGTGAAGCACTGCTCATGAAGTAACAACCCCACAAAGATGCTAATGCTTATACTTTTCTTACATTATCATCTTTCCATGCACAGGCAGTTTACTTATGCTGATATCTATGGGGAAAGTCTATTTTTAGCGTGTGTTTGTACATTGGCCAGTATAGCCAGATGCTGATGTCTAATACTTGCCTATTGAAAGTGAAAAGACAGAAATTAATGTAGTTTAAGAAGGGAACTCTCAAAACAGTTTACTATACAATGCGAAGGGTGGATATTTCGTTCTTAACCTCCATTTCTTTGCAAGAAGATGCAGCATTAAAGAGATGACATTGATGTTTTTGTTATCCTACCTGACAAATAGTTTTCCATTTTTTTACCCCCTTTTGCAGCTTTAGTGACATTCTCGATCTTAATGTTTGCATCAGACACTTTTGGTACTATGTAAATTACATTTAGTACTTAATTATGCACAGCCGCTAGGTTGCATAAATAAATTCTCATCAGTTTTGCATGTGAACCCTGAAATGAGTACACCTGTACTAGCTCAAGACCTGTAAACTGATTAATTGCACCAGGACCACTTAGCTCGGGTGCGATTCTGCACAGAGCTCTTCCACTTCCAGGACGTGGCCTTGTGTCTGCATAATATTGTGTCATCTTATAGATATATATGGGGATATATCAGAAAATAATTAGCACCCCTCCAAAAGTGGTTGCAGAGAGTGTAGTGCAGCGGTGCTGTTCTCAGGAAGTGAAGTGGGGTCAGCTGAAGGTGGACGGGTGAGACCTTCACTCAATTCACAGTTCCGTATGAGACTCAGAAATTCGCTTCACAAGATTATTTTTAAAACCTTGTTGAACGCAGTGTTCAAAATTATATTTATACGACCAATGGCTTTGATGAAAAATGGAAATTTTGATGTTTGGTTTCCTAAGAAGCAGTTTTCCAATTTTCATTCAGCGCCTTTGAGTGAAAATTTCCATGTTTTTAATGAATTTCTGGGACATTTTGAAGATTAACTTGAAGAAAAGAAGGATAAAATGTAGCTTACAAGTCATTTATTTCTCAGTTATAGCCATCTAATATCCTCAGTGTGTGTAAATCAGTTCAGTTTAGCAATACCAATTAAACAAAATGTGGCTTTAAAATCTCACAGTATATTTAAATGAAATGAAATATTAAAATTTTTAAAATGAGCAATCTCACATAATTAATTAGTTTTAATTTTTCCATAATCGCTGAAATACAGGGACATGCAAAGGTTAGCTAATATGGACGTAAAAAATCTGTTCATGTGTGTGTGGGCACTCACACCTCTATGTCTACGCAACTCGCACTTTTGTATCCGCACGTGCGAAAACACACACGCACGTATATATATACACACATGCATAAAATTACTGATGAAACTACTGGTGGCTACCTCTCCAGGCAAATAAGGCTCATAAATTGACACATTTTGCTTAATCTGTATGTAAAGCATGTTACACATCTCTGTTATAATGCAGACATCTTAACTTTAAATGAGACGAAAACAAACAGAAAATTAGCACTTTAGGGAACCCCCTGCCACTCAATTTGTGTTGGGTTTAACACCTTCTTATTTTATATATCCTTCTACATAAACAGTTTTATATCAGCCCTTGATATGGTGCCTTCAAAGAATTAAATGTTGAGCTGTTTTAAAGCACTAATTAGCAGCTTTAATAGAAAGGAGAGTATAGTTATTAGTAAAATCTTGTAAACCTAGAATACCCTTCGGGCCCAGTCATTTGTGTGTGAAATAACTCAATAAAAATATTATATTGTTAATCACAAAACCTTCAAGGGAAATGCTAAATCTAGAAAGAAATATAAACTGTACCTTTCCAAACAAAGGAGGAAAAGTGACCGTCCACATTAAAGCAAAGCCATAAAATCCCAAGAAGAATATATTCATTGATAAAATGCAGCTCGTTTCCTAGTAAGGGTTTTTGCAATGTGTAACCTTATGCACATACAACAACAAACATACATTAGTGGTGTTTAGTTTGAACACAGCTAGCGACATATTTATTAAATTAGCACTTCATTCCTTTCAATAATATGCAGCAACAGCAAGGCTTTCTCAAAAGGTAGCTTTTGGTAGTGGTATGATAATATTTAAATCTTTGCAGTTATTTTTGTACAATGCAAATAATATACATATAGATGTATGTATATACCATTAGAGGTGTTTATAAAGGCATTGGGATCAATCTCACCTAGATTTTCTTTCTAGAAAACTGTAAGTGTACACTTAATTTTGTTTGATAAATTTAAATTTATGCTTGACAGTGCTGAGTTCTACTTCTTTCAGTACATCACACATGTTTTATGTTAATAGTTAATATTTATGATGCAGGTAAATAATTATATTCTTAAATGTTTAAAAATTGCACTAATGCAACCATTATTAAGGAGGTAGTGTTTCTAATTTATACAATGTGGTATAGCTGAGTGGCACTAGATAACAGAAGAAACGTGCATAAGTATGGAGAAAATCTTTTGACTGACAACTAGTGCTTAAAAAACAAATAAGAATCTCAGAATTTACAGATGCTAAAAAAAGACATAAGACATTACTTTTATAGTTTATGAGTGATTTCATGAGATAGAACTGAAGACTTTCACCTTAAAAAACTAATTTTCTGCTGGTGTTTCCAAGAAAAGTGTTTGAACAATACTTTTATGTTTAAATTTCAGGGGAAAAATTCTGAGGTATGTTACCCTTCTGAAATTATTGTTACTATTACATAGGTTTTATATACCATCATGTAGAATCATTATCTTAATCTGGTATAATCCTTCTCCTCACCTTTCCTGGGAAAAAGATTGGGGGAAAACAAGCTGGGCATGCGTATTTTAACCTGTGTCATTGTAATGATCATTTGCTGGTCTTAGTGCTAGCGATTTTTTTTTTCAAAGGAAAAGTAAATAAGGATAGTTTCTAATATTTGAGGACAATTTTAAGTAGAAATTTCTCCATAATGAACAATATCTATTCTTTCCAGCTACGAGCTACTATGAGAAACAGATTTATTCAAAGCCCCAGTTTATTTGCTGTGAATATATTTTTAATGTATTTCTCTAACGTGAAAGAGCTGGCCAGAGCTTAGACTTTTTTTTTTTGTATGTCATGCTTTGCTTTTTACGGTGTTTTATGTTACAACCTAATTAGTATCTTACAGTGCCCTTACATGTACTTAGGGTGTAGGGTTTCACTAAATACACTGAACGTTTTATTTTGGGGGACCTCCGTGACACACTCTAAGCAGTTTTAAGCAGGCTAAGAATATGTTTCCAGTCAATCAAGCCTCTAGAGATAGGTTATCCACCTCTGGCTAATGCACTGCTATAAAACCTGCACCATTTCTGACTGCACAATACAGTCTGTTATTAAACCCCTAACTGTGCACGGCCGCAGGATTCAGAAGGGGGGAGGGAGACAATTATTTCCAGTACTTCATAAAGCCTACTTTAACAAATTATATGAAGATTAACTAATAGCAGCCTCAGCGCTGGATGGCTGGCCAAATTAGGTATGACTTATCAGACCGGTGCTTCGTCGGCTGCTCTTTGGAGCTTGCCTTCACAGAGGAGGTCTTTGGCGGCAGCTGGTTCAATAGATGATGAACCAGGCCTGATATTTGGTCTGCACCACAACAATAGAGAAATTAAGTGAGCGGTGCTTTGAGGTCCTCTGAAAATCGGTTTGGAAAGCCAGTGAGGTCTCGGAGTGTCAGCAGTTTTCCTGCTGAGGATTAAATGTGCCTGCACAAAGCCAGCATATCCCACAAATCAAAGCAGCGTCTGAGGAGAAGGGGCAAGTGATGGCAAGCATGGTCTGGAGTGCTGTGATGGATTAGGGAGAGGGCCTTGTGAATGCTCCCTTTTCTGAAGGGGAGATAATCTGTCAATCTCAACAAGGCGATCCTGTCAGAACACGCCATGCCGGGGTCCCAAGCATCCTGTTTGTTTTTTTATCTGTCCTGTGGAGGGCACCAGCATTCAATGGCTGTTGATACCCCGGGCATTTGATGAGAAGCTGAGGAGAACTATTTGGGCAGATGTGGGCAAGGGACTGTCTTTTGCTGTCTCTGCACAAAGTCTGTATTTTCTTGCAGCTTTGGAGAGCTGTGGAGAAGGCAGCCCAGGATGTTGTGGAAAGCAGAAGACCACTCTAGCCTTGCAGTAATAGAATGCAATATAAATTGTTCATGTTTTAAACATCGTAAGATTCACACAGGCTAAGCTTGGTCCAGTGCCATACAGGTGGAACACTTGCTGGGGTAGGAGGGTTTTCCAGGAGGAAAACCCAGGAGAAATCTAGGCTTAAACAGAGTTTATGTTTAACCACGAAGGGATCACCCTGCTCTCCCTACAAAGACCTTTCATTTCCATCTGGAATGAGTATATGATAACCTAGTCAGACCAGCCTCTCAGTCACCAATCAAAACACTGACTCTTGACATTTGCCTAATTATCTTTTCTCATCATCAGTCATCTCTTGAAGTCTTTGCTTCTTTCAGATGCCAGGTATTTCCGAAATTAATCATGTCATTGAAAGCGGCATCTTTTCATGTAAATGGACTTTATTATCTGGATCGAAAAGCTCTCCCCCCTCCTCCTTTGAGCTGCAAAAGCCCATTTGTAGGGAAAGTGTCTGAAATCTGACATGCTGCCTTCTCAAGAAAGATTCGTAGTGGTGACCTCCCAGCAAGAGCTAAGCATCCGTCACCGGGAGTGCATGTGTGTGCTGCTTGCACCCTTGGGCTGGATGCATGCTAATTTGCCCCATTGTTTCGGGGTGAGTGGCTTTCCAGCACTTCTGAACAAAGCCTTTTTGCATAAGCTTCTGTGTGTACAATTATTTTATGTTCACATCATTCCATCATCGTATCTCTATTCCTGATATAAGAGGGGATGGAAAAGTCTTTGTTTTCTTGTTATACTGGGGATTACAGGCTGGATTTAGCATGTTAGCAAGGACACTCCTCTTTCATTAAATCCCATGTGACAAATGTTTGGGACCATAGGATTGATCAGCCCATTGCACTGCTCATCCTATCTTTAATTTTCAAAGGGGCACTATCTTCAAACCATGTTGATTCAACGAGAAACCAATCGGCAGCAATTAACTGTGCATGCAAAGTGTTGCAGGGATGGATGAAGAAGTAAAGGTGAGAGGCATACTCTCAGGAATGTTATCGAAGTCTTGGTAGAAGAGTGCATTCATTTCGCTCACTAGATTCACATTTCAATCAATTCTATGGGATTGAGAGCAGATCAGCTCTGATAATGCAGTTCTGCATTTTGGAGAGTTCACTTTTTAAGTTCATGATGGCACATTTAGAAACTCCCTTCAAAAATACCCCCTTAATTTTATACCCCCTGACCTTCCCTCCAGGACCATCTGAGGACAACTGTATTAATTGCTAGCAAGCTCTATGCTCAAATTAAAAAACTGAAACTTGGGCATCATCTGACTAAAAGTGAGACGTGGAACAAGTCACTGTCCTTCTGGGCTTACACTGTAAAGTACTGAAAAATTAAGGTAATTGTTTTTAGCATCGTCAAACCAGGCTTGACCTGAAAGAAGCAACAAGTATATTAGAAAGTTTTCAGTGCTACTTGTGTCATGTGAGAGTCATGCTTTGTATTCCCTGGTAACAGTTTGAGAGCATGAACAGACCTAAAGTGGTTTTTTTAGTAACAGGCACACTGTTACATATCAGTGAAGATAGCTATGAATGTTTAGACATATTGCATAGATTATAAATTGTTGGATACTAAAGGCAGAAAGAAGCAATGCCATTATCCAGTTTGCCGTTCTGCCTAGTAAAGACCACAGGATTCCTTGAAGGTTTTATATGTTGCTATGTCTTTCAGCAGACCTTCCAAAGCAGACGCTAAAATATCATGACGGCAAAGCCACCACAATATTCAGTAGACTGCTCCTATTGCTGAGTGCTCTCATGGTTAAAAAAATCCCCTTAATTTCTGGCGTGAATTCATCTAGCTTTGACCTCCAGACATTAGATCTTGTTTTACGTACGTCTTTGTTAA
>Ga0181612_161977_pt1 | contig 26034 bp, 9 predicted proteins | sample HoacroProtozoa21_FD_119630 | JGI IMG/M metagenome (GOLD analysis project Ga0181612, IMG submission 119630) | Hoatzin crop microbial communities from Cojedes, Venezuel. Combined Assembly of Gp0051906, Gp0051904, Gp0051908
GAGACTCCACAACCTCCCTGGGCAGCCTGTTCCAGTGCTCCATCACCCTCAGAGGGAAGAAGTTCTTCCTCATGTTCAGACGGAACTTCCTGTGCCCCAGTTTGTGCCCATTGCCCCTTGTCCTGTCGCTGGGCACCACTGAAAAGAGCTTGGCCCCATCCTCCTGACACCCACCCTTGAGATATTTATAAGCATTTATTAGGTCCCCTCGCAGCCTTCTCTTCTTCAGGTAATGAAACCTGAACATCATTAATTGTCTACCATGGAAGTACTGCACTGTTGTAGAGCAGGATATACAAGAGTGCCACTTCAATCATGTTAAGTGAAGTTAGTTTAGTATATAAAATGTTAGCTTCCATTTCAATACAGTTGCATCAGGTCAGATTTCTCAGAGATAAGATCAAAGATACTATGACTTTGAAATACAAGGAAGCGTGCTGGAGAGCAACCGGCATTGTAACTACACCGTGTCTCTAACATAGTCTCTGAATAATCATAGCTAAGTGCAACTGTGTCAATCTGCTATGCAGGTACAGTAAGCACACTCCCTGTCTGATAAAAACTCTCATGACATAGCCAGAAAATGAGCAACAAAATTATTATCACTTCATACATGGGCAGAGAGAGATCTGCCCTTCAGCCTTCTCCTGAAATACAATTTGACCTAAAATTTAACTGTCCAAATCTCTTAGAACTGTGACTTTATCTCAGAATGTATTTTAAAAATAAATAAATAAATAAATTGGACAGATTATTATGTAACTCCATAAATACCCCATGTATTAATAGTTTAGGACAGAATTTATTTTGTAAAAGAAAATAAAATCTGACTTTGTGCTTACCAAATAAAAGTTTCCCTTAAAGTCACTGCAGTGGACTCAATTATTCCCAAATCAATTTAAGAGAAATGCACAGAATGAACATGTAGAATGAATTTTACAATAAGAATTTTCAGTTTAAAAAAATCTGGTTTTATTTTGACTATTAAAAAATTCCTTGGATTAATTGAAAATTTCCCATAACCAATATTCACAATGCTTTAGGCATAAAATCTGTTCATGATTCTAAATAATTAATTTGATTCTATACATAGGTGCAACTGACTCTTAGAAGGCTAAGAAAGTATTAGAATAATATTCTATTATTTAAATATTGAAAATTAGAATACAGGCTCTCCAGGCTTTATACTGTGAAATAATCACAAGCATGTATACACAAGCATATTTGGGGTATTAGGAAGCGCTAATTATGGAGTATGTTTTTATATGGGAGAAGTTACTGATTTTCTTTGGTCTCATTACATATAGAATGCCAACAGAAAAGGATAGTATTTAGTCATAGAAAGCTTTTTCTTATTCTATTATTTTTCTACAACTGCCTATTTTCAATGATATTTTTTAATATAGGAAGCCAGCATTCATTATTGGGCTTGATACTAAAATACGTCTATTCAAGTAAAGCTGCAAACTAGAAAAGTCTTAGCAGCTTATCTTCTACTAGAAAACACTGATAAATATATAGGAACAAATAAATTAGCTTATATGTGGGGAAGACCATATATTACCATATTAATTAAAGACCTGTGGGTCTGACTTAGGTAAAGAGATCATTTCATTATGTTACAGAGAGGTGTCTCAGTCTTTTCTTTTAATCTTTAGCCTCCAGGGAGACCTGACATTAAAAAACAACCCAAATCCCAAAAACCTCAAAACCCACTCTTCTAAGAATAAATGTAGAGTATACAAGATATTAGAAGCTGTCTGTATCAGTGTACCATAACTGAAAAAGCTTAGGTCAAGTAAATGTATTATTCATTCACTATTATGAGCTATGTGCATTTTCTAAATGTAAATTATGCTCTGTAATTATTTTAAAGTTTTTAAGAGTATCATTCATAAAGCCAATTAAAATGATGTTGTGATTAAAATAATCAAAATTCCTGTACAACATCCCAGAGGGCAGCTGCAATAACATGATAAATTACACAAGTTTAGCAGTTCAAGACTCTACGTAGATTAGAAAGAGGTCACCAACTTCAGAGTGGCTGAGTGCAAGACTGCCAAAGAGAAAACCGTAACAACTTGTTCACTGATTTTTGGGGTGGGGGAATACTAATGCTGCCTAGCTGCGACATGCCAGTTGGAAGCCAAACTGCCCCAGCAGCATCCCCCGCAGACAGTGAGCACAGTGGATTTCTGCCGGGGTGATTCAGAGTGCGATTTCAGGAGACGTAACAAGCTGGCATAAGAGCTTACAGTTTCTGCAAGGGTAGGTCCCATTTCCATGTGCTGACCATATGCACCACTCCAGCTCACTTGACTCCTCTGTGAGATAACTTAATAAAATAAAACCAGATATTTTCAGGGGGAAAAAAAAAACCAAACTGCTATGGCGGTGATTTAAATCATCCAGTGAATGTCCTGGCAATGCAAAGGGGAGGGCAGAACCTTGAGGCCACAACATGGTAGTGGCAGGAGAGAAGGCAGCAGGTATGTCAGGTTAGGGGTCTGCATAACCACAGTATCGGGGCAGGCAAGCCCTAACTTTGGTCTTTTGGAGGGGCGTCTCTGCCTCTCTTATCAGGAATGCTGCCTTAAAACACCTGACATAAGCAGTGTAAACACCTTCCCCATGATCTCACTGAAACACTATCAACAGCAAGCATCGAGTGAACCAAACCTAAACACCACTGCCACTGAAACCGGAGAAGCTCATAGTTCTCTGGTATCCATGGAAATTGAACTTACATCAACTTGGTACCTAATTTTCCCAGACACAAAATATTCCTAACAAGCTCTGAAATTTCCCTTCTCAGTTCTAATGCCCTTGACAGACCAATGGCCAGATTGTGACTCCATGAACTCAGAAGTATCTCCTATCTTGGCAATATTTTTGTAAAACTACTTTGCCAATGATAAATACATTGCAGCTGATGATCTTGCAAGGTTCTCACTGTTACGCCCTTGTTTCAGTAAATTCTTTTTTGTTTTTATTTTTATTTTAACATAATAGATTATTTTTTTATTTTGATATCATTGAAAGTTTCTTCTTAACTTCTATTACTCTGTTTATCCAACTGGTGCAACACTAATTAGAAATATACATAGCTTCTACTTTATAAGAAACATTAATTTCAAACAAGGTTCTACAGTGAAACATCCTTTGAAATAATTCTGTCTTTCAAAATGGACTGCAGGAGAACATAGGAAAACACAAAGATTCAAGAGAGTAGCTATCATCTCAGTACACATCAACGCTTTTTTTTTTTTAATAATCTATGTATCTACCTACCTTCTACCTATCCTCTTACCCGTTCGCAACTGTTTTGAGAGAATTACTTGGAGTTTGCGATGTTGAGTTTAGGGAGTTTGCAGTGTTTGCTCTCCTAATAATTACAAGATTTATAATCTCCCAGATGCTGCATGGAAAAAGCGTGAAAACCCCACACAGAATTAAGTACTTATAGGAAAGGTTCTCTTAAACTTACAAAATTAGAGTTACTCATGAGAGGGTCTGCATTTCTGAGCTATACTTTATGTCATCCTACTGCTTCTGCAGTAGGCATCAGCATAAACACAGCTCTTACCACCCCATTACTGTATGCCCTTTGTTCCCCTGGAAGAATGAAAAAGTGAATTAACTAAATTCTAGTGCAGCTTTTCATTAGAAATACTGCCATTTCTCTGAGGGAGCATGAGACATTTTACAGCTGCTCCTGAGTTTCAGCTTTGGCTCAATCTGGCATGCCTCCTCCAGACCAACAGACAGCTTTGGAGAGAGTAATATGCTTGAAATTTTTCTTAGATAATGCTGAAAAGTCTACAAATTAAAAAAGCTGGTGTTATTGGCCATCATCAGTGTGATTTTTTTAGAACTCATATTTGACCAAATGAATGTGCTCTGCAAAGACTTAGTCACTTAAAAGTACAGGAATGTTTGTTTGTGTATATTCTGATAGCAGACATTACCTCTCAGAGTCAACCAACAGCACGTAGAAAGAGGTATGTATAAAATGCACTATTTAGGTACTAAAGCAATGGGAATGCTCTGCATAATCCCATCTCCCCACCCCACCCCCCTTTTTTTTCAATAATAATGCAAAATGTGACTCTTTCGCTCATTCTGAAACAGAACACAGCCCTCTGTTATTTCATATTGTGGGGACATTTCCTATCAAAAGGCAATTTGTTCCTCACAAGGCTCAAAAAAAGTCTCTAAAAACCAAACAGAAAACATCCACCACAATTACAGTGAATTAGGTTCTCTTTTGCTTTCCTGACCCTTTGTAAAGTTCCCACCCAGCACACAGGGGCATCAGTTGGCATGTCTGCAGTCCTGCCAGGCTGTGTTCTTTCCCTGATTTGGGGATGATATCCAGCTGATAGAAGTTAACAGCTTTAACATGCATTAAGATAAAAAAAAAAAGCAGTCATAACCATTCTCCTAATCTAATTGCAGTGCACTGACCAAATGAAATTCATTTCGGCAAAGAGAAGAGCCTACTGCTTCCTAAATTAACTACCTTTGTCTTTTTCTTTTATTTTTTATGGAGAAGCCATTTGGGAAAAGTGAAAACCATTCTCCCCTCTGTGAACTCTATAATATTAAAATTGCCACAGACATTTTCAGCTGTTCCTTCGTATGATGAAAACTACATTTTCTTACAGGGGTTCTACAGAAATAAAAAAGAGCTATAATTACTGGAAGTGGTTTGTGTAACCTACAGTAAGGTAATGACCGGGCAGTTTTGGTTACCTGTGCTACACTGGATCACCGGAGAAAATGCCATTAGAGGGCAGCGTTGGGTTTCCTCTCCCTATCTAAGTCTGCACACCAACACGCATATCCCAGAAGTTCTGGAGGCTGAAAAAAGGATTTCTGTGGTACGTAGCAAAACTCATTTCAACTTCTTAATATACAATAAAAACTTTCCAGTATATATTTTTGCGTTCTGGGGGGAAAAAAAAAAAAAGATCCCTTTCAAACTGAGCAATAAAGCTGTTTCTGAAGAAGTTAAAACTGTTCAGATATATAGTTTGCAGCTTTAATCTTGCAGTTTTCTCTAGAAAATATAGTTGAACTTTGGTGAAGAAACCCATTTTCACTAGTAACTTGAATCTAACCCTGTCAAAATTTAAGAACCCCTCCCCAACCAATTGTAGTGTGTAGAATCCCAGTGCAATGAAGATGTGCAGTACAGTTTGAGCAACTTTGTAATGTATGGGCAGGAGCAGCTTATACGTTTTAAAGGCCTGGAATAGATTTAATAATGCATAAATAACCTTTTTCATTATTAAAAATTTCCTTTAGTCATTCCACCTTAAAGTCTGAATAAAATAAAAGATAATAAATAAATTAAAATAAATAAAAAATAAAAAATAAAAAACTGGCAGTTAAGTAAATCTTGCAGTAGTATACGAATACAGTAAATTTCATGTGAATATATTTACAATAAATTCCATATGAATATACTACAAAAAGAGAGATGAATTAGGGTTTCATAATAACAGTTTTCTTAAAATCTATCTGAGATTGGTTTTACTATATGAACACATACCATTATCTTGATATTTATTTTGGCTACCTAGGTAATTTAGCAGCATTTTTTTTCTCAATTGCAGCTTAATCCAATTATCTGATGGATAACATCTTCATATTGTTTATAATTAAACAGTGGCATTTGAAGACATTAGGAAAAATGTTGTTTAACATACGTAACAGCTACATTATAGTTAGCACATTAAATTTCAGGTAAAATTATGTGCAAAAATCCTATGCAATTCTTGCTATAATTTTCTTCATGATATTTTGTAACTCTTTGACGCTGCATTGCTTTTCAATTACTCAACTGAAGTACATTTGTCTGAAACATATGTCTAACCTTTTCAGCTATTTGAGGGTTGTTCAGTATGGTAATCTCCATCAGTTTAGTCAACTTAAAAATCCCCACTGATCCCTCCACATAAAAGGTTTAAAGACTTGGAGCTTAGAATCCTCCTCACTGTTAGCAGCAGCAGCTCATTCAAAGCATTCTTTTACTCTAGATGAAGCTAATCCCTTGTCAGAAAGTAAACAAGGAGTTTCACATTTCATACAACACAACAAACATGCACAGACCAATAACAGAACACACCAAAACAAACCCGTAAATAACAATCCCAGAGGGCTTCACTCGGATATCAGCTGAATACATAACAACTCTGAAAATGCTGAACTGGGCTAGACACACAAAGCAGCATGACACAAATACAGGGCAAGGCTTAAATGACAGGCCACAGCTCTCTTGAATACACCCATGAAATAATAATAACCAAGCATAAGGTATACATATCCAGATCTCAGTAATAAAAGCACCATTAGTACTGTATAACCACATGAGCAAAAGACCGGTAATTCCCTCAGGGATCACGCTGGAGGTAAGACATCTCATTTGCTGGACCTAGAATTCCTTAACCTTGTTTCCTAAACTCATGGTCCACCAGACAACTTTTACCTTTGTCTGTTAGCACTTTTTCACATGATTACACAAGAGCTTGGCAGCTTTTGGGACTTAAAATAGCCTGCCTTGGAGGCCACAACGTGGCTGGAGCACTACAATGCTCTCTAATTTTATAACATCAACAAGAATGAAAAAAAATAGAAAATTAAAAAAAAATCCTAGATATCTAGTCAGCTTTTAGAGGACTTTTGTTTGTTTATTTTTGGCTCCTGCTGTCAAGAGAACTGTTTATTCCCCACCTTGACGGCAGCCTCCTGACCACTATAACACTGGAACTATCCAGAAACTAAAATCTCACTCCTCTCACCAGTGCAATGAAGAACTGGGGCAGCATTTACTTGACCTTAAACCAGTCAAATTTCATACTTGACCAACAGGTGGGACCACTTAAATTTTCAGAACAGTGATTTCTAACTGTTGAGAGGCACCTAAAAACCTTGGTTCTTCTTGGAATTGGCTAAACACACACTTTTGAAGAAAGTGGCATGATTTATTGATTTGTACTGGAACACTGACAAGAAAAAAAATAAAAGTCAAACTTCTAAGCCATTGCACAGCAGAGTGACAATCCATGCCATTTGCATCAGTCAAGAAAGAAGTGCTTGTCCACCCTGAAAAAGACAATTATGTCACAGAGCTCCCAGAAAGTCAGCATGGAGGACTCGATCTTTTCTTCAAGCAGCCAAATGCCCTTTCTGGGCAAAGGAATTAGACAGTTGATAAAACAAAAATCTCTTCTAAACCACCTGGAAACTGATTGCATGTGAGGAAATAAAAGGTATTCAGGCTTGTTCTTTAAAGTACCTCTTTCCTATTTTTGAGTCAAACCACTTGTCTTCAATGCTGGGCATTCTTAAAGCCTATAGCATTGTGGCATGAACTATGTAGGTGTTATTCAATGAGGAACAACATATGGAAGATACTGAGTAATTTATTTTCTTAGAGAAAACTCAGAGAAAAATATGTGCAAATACAGGCTACATAAGAATTATGTCAATTCACGATGAGAACTTTAATAGTACGAAATGAATTTTAAAAGGGATTTCACTTTTATTGTTCAAATAATTTTTCTTTAATTTTTCTCACACAGAAGATACTTTAATTACTTTAGCTTTGGTATTTTACTAAAGAAAAAAACCCCTATGATACCTGGATTAAACATACCTAATTTAATCTTGTTTTTCTAATGTTTATTCTTTTATGAAGGTTAATTTCATTCTCTGCCAGATGCTTTTTTTAATACTTATTCAAGATGTCTCATGCTTAGCTCTGCCTTCCTTTTTATAGCCAGAATTTCTGGTTTTTTTTAATGAATTGTTTTATACACTGATAATGAGTTTAACTTGGATAGGCTTTCTGTAAATTATGTGAAGTCAGTTAGATAAATATCTCAGGTTCATTTAGGATATTCCATGCTTATATAATGTATTATTGCTAAAAATGGAATACTTTCAACAGCTTCTTGACACAATAGACTTATTCCTCTTTCATTTTTTTTACAGGTGCCAACCTTCAAGGTCTCTAAACTTGCAAATTACTAGACTATGTGCTTAATTTTAAGCACAAGGAATCTCATTAGCTTCAGAGGGTCATCACATTGAAGTAAGTTAAGGATGTCTACTGCACTTCGATGCACCTAAAGATTCAATCTTTATAATTCACTAACAGAACAGTGGCTTCATTTGTCCAATCTAAACCATGCATTGATTAATAAACAGTAAATGTGAATTATCTTATTAATTAGCCTGAAAAACATTTCAACATTCTTCACACAGCTGTTCTAGGATTAAAAACCACTAACACAAGCATCATGGAAATATAGCTAACATATAACTGTTTTCTCTCAGTATGGTATTTTTTTCTTTTTTTGCTACTTTTCCGTTGTCTTTATACACATTTCAGTCTCCTTCATCATTAGCATATTTGGATCAAATAAAACACTACATGATAAAACTAGATTGCTAAAGCCATAAGGAATGTTCAAACTAAATTATGCAGCACTGGGTTAGTAAATTGCTTTACAGCTGTATTTGTCTTCTTAATCACAGCTGCAGCTAGTTGTAGAAGTGGTTGTGTAGTCACAGGCACTGCTATTAGGAGATACATCTCAGAGTAAGTGACTTATGGACTCTGTGGATCACCAAGTAGCTGTGTCTATGTTAAACAATTCTTTTTTTTAATCTGCCTGTATACAGAAAGTCATTTAACTCTCCTCTGATGTCTTTGGTAGCATACAGTTTTAGCTCTGACTATCAGTAGAGACTGATTTTAGCCACAAACATAAATACTACCTGCATATTCTCCGACTGCACAGCTAGCTTCAAGAAAGCTTTCCAGGCCTCACCAAGAGAGTACTGTGGGTTGGTGGAGTGTATTACCCAGCTTTCAGAGAGTCTTCCCAGAGGGATTCCCCCTCCTTGCCCACCTCACCTTCCCAGGTGCCTCTGTACAACAGGTATGAGGTTCTGACTGTGGAAGGCCAGTTAACGGATGATGGGGATGACAGTCCATGTACACCAGAAGTGTTGCCAAGGTCAGAAAGGCCTACCCCTGTATCACGACCACCTCCACGAGGAAGAAAAGATGGGTCATAGTTGTAGGTGACACTCTTCTGAAGGGAACAGAGGGTTCGATATGCCAGACAGACCCTCCTCTCAGAGAAGTCTGCTGCCTGCCTGGGGCCCGGGTTAAGGGCATCACCAGGAAACTTCCTAGTCTGGTACGGCCCTCAGACTATTCCCCATTACTGCTCTTCCACCTGGGTGGGGATGAGGCCGCAACGCATAGTCCAAGGGCGATCAAAAGAGACTTCAGGGCCTTGGGACACTTGGTGAGGGAATCTGGAGCATGGGCTATTTTTACCTCTCTCCTTCCAGTTGTGGGCAGTGACATTAGAAGAAGTAGACAGGCCCAGTCTATTAATACGTGGCTCCGCAGCTGGTGTCACTGCACAAGTTTTTTTTGATAAAGGGGTGGCCTACACAGCAGCAGGCTCGGTGGGTTAGAGGGACAGGGTGCTAGTGAGTGCCCTGAGCCTGTTGCCCTGAGACGTGCTGGCTACACTGCAGCACACTTGAAGTCTTACGGAAATGAGCCGGGGCTCCTGAGGTAATAGGGGCCAACAGGGGAACATCAGTGAAATACCTCAAAGGAATTAAAGGGTGTTCCTCTAAGAAGGTGACGCAGCTGACAGCCCAGCTGAAGTACCTCTACACCAATGCATGCAGCATGGACAACGAACAGGAGTTGGAAGCCACTGTGCTGCTAGAAAGCTACAACCTCGCTGCCCTTACTGAAACTTAATGGGACGAGTGAAAGGTGAAAGTTTCTGATTTTTGCTTTCCTGAAAAGGCACTGATACAGCCCAATAGTGACCTATGTCATCTGTGAGCAGCTGAACACAGAGACTTCATCTAAGAAAGAAGACTTTGTTCACTAGCAATATGAAAATCCATCTTTGATTAGCTATGACAAGCACTCATGTACATGCTACAGTGGTTTTTCTGAAGCAGAGTCAAGTCAGAGACAGGATATGAAGACGAGGTAAACAGAGATGTGCAAAAATGAAACTGCTTAGCTACATAATTAACAACTACTTTATGTGATACAAAATACAAAAATGTATTTTTCTAATACAAATGTGTATCTATACAGTTGATATTTCAGTGAAGTAATCTTTAATCAGAAGTAAGGTTAAAGTATGTGCTTGAGATTGTTTGAACAAAGTATTTAAAGATTGCAAGCAACGTGAAGAATGCAGCTTTTTATGACAGTAGACTTTTAAAGAGGTAGGTCCCTGGCAATCTCCTATAAAAATAATTTCACCATCATGTCGTGGGAAAAATAATGGAAAGAATTGGATTTATTTTTCATTCTAACAGTAACACCAAAAAGTCAGAAATTCAGGTCAATAAAAATATTTACAAATCTTCTTTCATTAGATGAAAGATTTTACTAATATTTTCGCTGTATTTTCATGTCTTCAAAATTAATTGAATTTTTATCTCAAAATACTAATTTAGATAATTGAAAAAAATCTATTTATTTAACTTTTATGGGACTGTATTTTACACCTGGAGGTGAAATAAAGTATCTGTCTAATGAAATATCTAGTTCAACTTAAAACATATTTTATGCTTAATTTTCAACTTGCTCTTTGGCAAGAAAAAAGATAAAACCAATTATTCAGCCTTGCCTTAAGCTGAACATTTCCACCTCCATGGTTCAGTAAGCCAGTAAGCTAACCAAAGCCTCCTGGGTTTCATGTTGCATTCCGTACCGAGAAGTCTGTTCGACCTGACAGCAGTGCTGTAACGCACCTCCCTCCTCTTTCAGAATTACCTGTTCCCCTGACAGCCATAGGTTAGAACTTCTGTGCATTTTAATTGGTGGTGAAATTTGATTTAGCATCTAAGTTACAGGCAGGGACCCATGTGATGTATTTAATGTTCTTCTCCGTAATCTTTTTTTTTCTCCTCTCCTCCTGGATGTTTTCTTTATCTTCATGATACTTTTGCCTATTGCAGTAGATATACACCTGATTATTTAAAACTTTAAGAGTCCCAGAGTAAGAGGTTTGGGAATTGCAGGTAAGGTGTGCATATACAAGACTGCTTAACTCAATTATGTTTGTATATTTTGTGGCTTAAAGAAATAAATAGCCAGATAGAAGGGGAAAAAAATGACCTTTAAGGCAAAACTGACCTTCAAAGGCTGTGTTTGTACAGATCTTACATTCCTATGGCATTCCATTTTTCCTGCTTCCTCACATATGTGATAGTTTGGGAAGCCCGTCAGGGTACAGTTTAACAGTTCTAACTGATCTGGGGTGCTCTGTCACAGGTTGCAAGCCTCACTAAGATGTGGAGCCTTACTTGTCTCCTTTTTAACTTATGTATGAGTCAATGGTGCAATAATAATACAATGAAACTATAAGCAGACAATCTTCTGAATTTAAAGAGTTTTTCAAAGCTTAGTGTCAGAGAAACAGGAGCCAGGCAACAGATACCTAAGGAAGGTCACTGAGTCAAACTGATCAAAAGACTGTCTGAAAAAGGTTGAATCTATAAAGGAAGACTCTCTCCAGTTGTTCAGAATACAAGAAGAAAACATCAGTTGCTGAAAACAGAATCTGGAGGTCCATACTTACTGAACCATAGAGATGAAAATGTTCAGTTTAGGGCAAGACTGAATAATTGGTAAAACAAAAGGACTCTGAAAGAAGAAAAGGGAGGAAGGATGTTGAAGTATTAAATTATGAGCCTCCAAGTCCAGAGAATGTCTAATTAGCAGTAACTGACCACTGTGAAAAAACACATTCAACTCTAGCATTGTTTTGCTTAGATCATTATTTTCTTTGGCTAGCAAAAGTTAGGAGGTGATCAATGTTGGAATACCTGAATGACTGCCAGAGTCTGTGTGCTCAAAGAGATGGACGACTGAGCTGGAGCTAGAGAACCTCTGGAAGCGAAGTCAGGCTTCACAGGAAGATTACAGAGCTGTGGTTCATATTTGCAGTGAGAAGACGTGAAAGGCCAAAGCTCATTTAGAACTGAAATTGGCCAGTGTTGTGTCAGATAACAAACATTTCTGGATGAGGGGGCCGTGGGACCGCTCTGGTACACATGCCAGGGAGGCTGAGCCACTGGAAAGCAGGCATCCAGCTAGGCAAGGGCAAGGAGAGAGAGTCAGCTGCAGCCCAATCAGCCGGAGAGAGGCTGAATCGAATTTAGGCCAAACATTGTAAAACTCGAACACAACAGCAGATGCTGACTGAATCTCTAGGTCAGTCCACTTCACCAAAGCACCTTGCTTTCCAAAGTTCTACTCAAAGATAGTTTATTACAGGCACATGGACTCAAACCTAGGAAGCTCAGTAATATTTTTGTTACAGAAGCAGATGTGTTTGTTACATCATGGAAGCCCCACCTGCTGTATTGGTAACATCATACCAGTTGTTAAAATGATAAAACAATTAAGAATGTAGAGGACAAGAAGAGAAGCCTGAATAAGAAACAGAAGGTATTAAAAAAATATTTACAAATGCTTTATATGTTCTCAATAAAAAAAGAATCTGAACAAAACTAAATACATGGTGCCTTTTAATAGTAATGTATCGAGACAGTGAAATAAGAGACTTGCTTTCTGAAACATGTAAGTTCTTAGATGTTGTGATTTTGTAACCTTGATCTACTTTTCCCTAATACAATAAATTCTGATCTATGATCCATTCACAGAGCATCACAAGACTGAGATTTAATTATTCCTGCATATGAAGATAATTTATTTACAGGATTTGCCTCTGGACATATTAAAAACTACTTATGGCTTTGACACGAGTTTCCTCAGAATAAAGACATAAACATTTGAGCCTAAGAAGTGTTAAATCGAATCCATTAGTACCTGTAGGTATATTACAGATATATAACTACTATTTTTCTTGCCAATACTATATTGCAGTAACTAAACTATGTTGTATAAAGCTGTAAGGATTAATTAAGCCTTTACTATTTTTAATTGGATAAGCTCAGTATAAACAGAAACATTTCAAGATAAAATTATACAGTCTTTTGCATAAGTGTTATAATGGATTATCTAGGTAATGTACAGTGTAAAGCTGAGCAGTCCAGGAGAAAAAGACTAGATTAAAAGTAACATGCACGAATAGTAGACTATTTCTCACAAGTACTCGAAAGAAGGAATGAAAAAAAAGTATTACAATCAAGAATTGTATTAGGGGATCAAGGCAATTGTGGAAGACAAAGACAAGGCACATTAAAAACCGCTGCTGATGAGCATACATTGTACACAATGTGTACAATAAGCTATAACTGGTTTGATACCTCAGATATATTGACTTTGATCAATGAACCGACCCTCAAACTAACCTAATTAAAGCAGTCACTGGCCAGGTGCTCTTCTCTTTGGTGAGACAGAAAGGATCCTCATATCTGGTTCTTCTCTCTCCTCTTCAAAGGGAGTTCAAAATATTTTGTTTTGCTAGTACTACACTGCCTACACGTTGTTCCTCATTAGCTTCTTCAAGCACGTGGACAGCACGCGACAGGCCTTACCAGAACATGTATTTTTGGCAACACAGTGAAGTCATCTTAGTTTTAGTTCACCCAGTCCTGGTTTTGTATCAAAAGCAGTTTTGTTTCAATAAGCTGGTAATACCCTCTAAAAATCATATGTAGCAGTAGAAAGATTCCCCACAGCTGCAACTATCAGCAAAAACAAATCTGTGAATTAGACCATACTAAAGTGTGGGTCTGTGTTGCTCTAAGCATGCCCGTAGCAAGACTTTGGCAATGTTATAGCTAGCTCCGGCAGGGCGTTTAGCTGGGATATTAAGAAGGAGGGTGAAGGTGTACACACCACTGAGTCCCATATCTTCCTGCTTTCTCAAAAAACAACAATAAAAGTTGATCCATTCTTATATAAGTCCCAATCCTGATATTTGCTATGCATGGGTTCGCTACTGAATTCATGCATAATAAATTCAGGAGCAGAATTATAATGTGTAATTTTTCATTTCTAATCCTGTTATTTCTAGTTATCCATGGTGATTATGTTTCTGTTAGCCACTTAGTATTAGACATGCTTTTCATTTAATTGGACACTGCCAACTCCCTCAGGCCTATAGTGGACTTTGAATTCAATTCCTGTGGTAGCAACACAATTGGATTTATTCATGTAATTCTACCATTTAAAAGAATCACCCATCTTAATTATAATAAACTTACAAGGCGTGATCTGCATACATGAGATCCCAGGCAAGCCTGACATCCCTTGATCTACTCAGCTGTTTGATTATATCCATGTACATGAATGTGATGCCTAGACATCTTTTTTATATGCTGAAAACTACAAATAAAAATTAACAAAGCAGTTCACCATATGTCAAAATCTGATTGATACCATTTTATAGTTTTTTTTAAGTGAGTGATTTTTTTAATCACAAATTGTAGGTCTCTGAAAGTTTTATCTAAATACAATCACATAAAGGCAAAAATGCTTCTATTAAAATTTTTCTTATTATGGGTTAAAACATAGTAATGAAAGTTCAGAGCCAAACAGTAAATATATAGGCAATCTGCTTCAATAGCTAGCTGTGGAAACAGGAATGTTCTCTGTTTATATGCACAAGATTCAGTCTGGCTTTACCTATTTGAAATCAAATTTCCTCTCACTTTGTTATGGAATTTTAAAATAACGATTAGGTATTGCATACTAGGTATTACTCCATGATGCCAGATTATCCCACATCATTGTGCCCCACTGTTTTTCTCAATTTGGATGCCTATACTGTCTCTTTAACGTGCCGTAGAACTGACTGTCCCCTAGATATTTATCTCTCTTTACATTTCTAAAGCACAGGCTCTAGAGGCGAGTGTATTTTTTCCAGCATCTGTTGATACTGAGACCAATATGAGACACATCTGCTAGTCCATCTAGAGAATGAGAACATTTTCTTTCATAAGATTTTGTGTACTTCATCTTAAAAATCATCAACAAAAATGTCTCTTCTTCCCAGAAAGTTGGAAGGGGACTTTAAAAATAGGACCACTGCAGTTCTTTTTCTATGCCGGGCCTTGCCATTCTGTCTTGTGTCCCCAGAAAAGCCTATATGGAGGAGCATTTTACTTTAGTCTTTTCCTCTGTGCTTTTCTACAAGGAATGTTTCTATAATTCTAAAATACCTTGTCCATGACTAATGAAGAAGTCACAGATTAAATTAAGGTTCCTTGGCAGCATTTCCTAAGAAATTTATCTGTGAAGTAGCTTTGATAGGAGTCTCAGGCAGGTGACAAACTTTGCCTTCCCAGAGGAAATCTGCCAGATCCCTCCACTTCACTATCCTTGAAACCACAAAGCATCCTAAGGAGTTTTAGTAGACTGATTCTACTGATATTTTCTCATCTTGAGATGTACAGGAAATATCACTTCATATGTCAAATCACCTCTGGTTAAATGCTATGCTGAAACTTTATTTTTTGTTTTTCGTTACCTAAGTTTCAAAAGAAATACAGTCTCAAGAAAAGCAATACCTAATACTATTGCTAATGCAGTCATTTTTTCATGCATATATAACATAGCATGTTATTAGAAAATTATGTCAAAAGAAAAAGGAAGAGAGTACCTTACAATTTAAATGAGTAGCATTTCAAAAGCCAAAAATGGCTTTTTAAGCTGACTTTAATTTGAAAGTAAGGTTTCTTTTCTCAAAAATAGAACACAGGACAAGTCCACAGGTTCTTCTTAACATGTATTTAGTCTTTATTTGGGCAAACTTCTACTATTATTAAATCTAATGGTGCTTAAAGGCTCATTGTGAGGTTAAAGATCCAGTTTTCTTAGTACCATTGAAGCAGGTTGTTAGATTTGTAAGAGAGAAAGCACGCTTCATTTGCAAACTGCAAGAAGTCTACAGATATTTTGAAGTAAAGCCCCATTCATTACGAAGAACAATACTTGCTGAACAGCCAACCCACCTATCTTTCTCTTGACTCCAGGTGAAAAGAGTGCCTTCAAAAGTCACCAAAACCAGACTATCAGAGATAGTAATTTCAGACCATCAGGTCTTTCTGAAGCAGTTTGGCCCTGTGACTTGTCTCTCTTTCCCTCTCTTTCTCATCTTGATGAATATCTAGTTGCAGCAGCCCTGCTAATTGCATCTTTGGTGCTAGTACATGGGGGAAAAACTACTCAGAAAGCCTAATCACAAGTTGTTTGTAAATGAATACTGGGACATTTAAAGCAATAGACAAAGTCATGTGGTCAATGGCCTTACTGCCTCTCACATCTTCAACCTAAAACCATCAGATGTTCAAGTGATGGTGAAAATGGCATTTTAATCTCATTTTACTTCTGCAGAGTGAAGGAAAAGGAAGGTCAAATAAATTGCCTGAGTCTGTATAAGAAATTCATAACAGATTTTCGCACTTGAGTGGTTCAATTTAAACTGACTCATGAAGTCAGCCTGTTTAAGAAAAACATGAAGTTTGACCCTTAAGATAGATTTGATGCTCCCTCAAAAATATAGAACATTGTGCTAAGTCTGATGTCCCTCAGTTTAGTTTGTACTTGTCTCAGTGTACTGCAACTGAGACCAGCAGCTGCAGCCAGAAGATTCATGCTCCATTATTGTCTTAGAGCTGAGACACACAACTCCAGATCTCAACAGTAAATCGAGAGTAAGTAATATCACCTGAAGTCACAACAGTAGTGCCTGATACTTGTCCCAGCAAAACGATGCCCCACTTTGAGGACATCCTACCTAAAGAAGTGAAAAAGGCTGCTTTTTCCAAACTGTTGCAATAAAGGTAGTTCCTGTGGGTGAACAGGGAGATTGAAGAAGGAGTAAATGAGACAACGTTCAGCCTTTGGAGAGACAGGGACACCTGTTTCTTGCAAAAGAGACTAATTTTTTCCAGTCAGGCTGCTGAAGTGTAATCAAAAATCCAGAGTGGTTAATGGTGTTTCCATAAACATAACTGAGTTTTAGTTTGAGTCAAAGGTGTTGTTCCAGTAAATGTTGATAAAAGCTCTGAAAAGTGGCAGAAGGGCTGGGCAGATTATCCATGGACAACTGCATGTTTCCAAGGTAACAGAGCTATTTTGTCTTGAAGGGCATTCTTCAGGTCTAAAAATGCAAAACAGCATGAATGGCAATCACTGCCGGCGGAGCTGAGTGGCACTCCATGCATAGCTCTATACTTAGTCCGACTAGTACGCATAGGCTCTATATTTCTTACACCATGGAGATTTCTTTCTGCAACTCTTGCACTTTTGTCACAGCACATTTAATACAGAGGTCCACACTGCACACTGGACTGCAAATCCTTCTGAAATGCCTTGCCAGTTTTCTGCAAGCCCTTTATACAAATGACTGAACAGTGCAGAAGAAGTGCAGAGAAGCTGCAGAGCTTCCTCCAGTTCCCAGCCTGATGGTAACACCAACAGGTCAGCCCATGCACATGAGAAAAGCATAAAAGTATAGTGATTTGTCTGAAGCAGATTTCTGCTTCTAAAAGGGGAGGAGGCCGGAGTACGGAGGAAGAGATGGGAAGGAGTGGAATAAATGTGCCTCTGGCATATATTACTTTCTTCCAAAAACAGTTGTATAGTGAAAATTTAGAACAAAAGAAACGAAGGCAAAATTGCATCATGTAAGCTAAATCAGGAAAAAGTGACAAAAAAGTAGGATTTTTTTTTTTTTTTAAATTGCTTCCATTTTTCTAATCTAACACAAGGAAAGGCTTCCTACCTAGAGCCAGGCTTCCAAACATGGAATAACTTCAGCTTCTTCAAAACATCAGCTTTGTCTCCCCAGTCTCATGCCAGCTTAATTTTAATTTAGCTATAACATCACTGTCTGGCTGTAAATCTTCCTGCTAAGCCTATGGTGCCAAAATACTCCCCTGGCTAAAAACTTCGAACATTCCCATGACCTTTCATGTTGCGACCCCACTGAAAATATTTCATTAGATGAGTCTAAGGATGATGTCCTTTCAAAAATATCTGCTCTCAGGAGAGCATTTGAGGAGCATAGTGGGAGAAATTGGGAAGTTGAATAGAGAAAGTTAGAGGAAAGTATCTAGATTGTTTTGTACTATTCCCTCAACACAAACCTTATTGAAATAACATTGTAACAAGGTTTAGATTGGGAGGAACCAGTGAACCATTTTCCTTCCACAAGATTCAGAGCACTCTCACAAATTATTTATTTTTTCTGACAGATTTTTTATGTTTGAATTCATAGTCTGATAATATGCAATGAATTATAATTTTCAACCCTAAATTAAAATACAAGAGAGTGATCAAAACTGAGATGAAATTTTTTACTGATTATTCTGGGCAGCTTTGTTGCATGTACTGAATTATGTGAAAAAACACACTTGGTGGTGTGCTTTCAAACTTTCCATGTAAATGTTAAAGAGCTTTTTAGTGTTGAAATCAAAGTACCTGTTCACACAGTATAGAATATAAAAACAATCTACTGAAAAAAAGTCTTATTGTATAAAATCTCTTAACTGTACAGTTAAAGAGACATATTTTGGAAACTCATCAGAAAAAGGAAAATATGGGATACAAAGATAAAGTATGCACAAGTCAGTTACAGACAGAGAGGGGGAAGAAAAAAAATATGGTGTTTCTCAGTTGTTCATCTAAAATACTTTTCATAATACAAAGTGCTGAAGGCAACTGGACATAAGTTCTGAGCAGGAAAAAACAGCAAGGGAGATATTCAGCGACCATAAAAATCTCATGGACTTTTTGTGTAGTCCTATATTGTTATTAAATGCACTATGAAAAGAAATTGGGATGTTCAGCTTTGCTTTTTGGGTTAGGGGAAATTAAAACCCCTACTGTTTGATATTTTGTTTTGTATTTATAGCATACAAAACAACAAAACGCTCTCATTGCTCCTGGGCCACAAAGGTCCCCTAAGGAGAAGTAACCTAGCTTGTTTTTAAGACAAGCTTCAGAGAGGGGAATAAATGACAGCTGGAAGATGTTTTAAATTCCTAATAAAAGATGACACAGATTTGTAAATTCTTCACCTTGTTGTGCATACTGTCCTTTATGCAATACCAGCTGTGGCAGTCATAATCTTGTACATACCACCACGACCTTTATATTTTATTTCTTTTTCTATCCATAGGAAGCCATCCTTCAGCAGAGTGAAAGTTGGAAGAGGTAGCTAAGAAAGTCAATTACTTTTTCTGTCTTTTTTCCTGACGCTAGCTTTCATTTATTCTCCCTCTCCTGGAAAAGGAACACTAGCTGTTTTGCTTAGCAGTTCTAGTACTCTTCAATTACTAGTAAGCTCCCAACAATACTGAAAATGAAGTACAGGTCATAGCTGCCGGTTTACTGTAGTGGCTCTTTGGCAATAAACAGGAAGTTTACTATCCTTCCTATCTTTATATTCTTTCTGTACTGAGATATGCCTCTAGATTGAATCAGACACTTTTCTATTAAATATCAAGGTGGAACAGAATAAAGCCCAACAGCGTCTAAAACAGATCTAGCCTATGTCTCAAAACCTTTTGAAGAAATATTTAATATTTATGTATGATTATGATCTGGTAATAGTTGCAGTTATGCTTAACAGCTACATCTCTTCTCATCAGCTTAGCTTGGCTCAGGGAAAATAAAATATTTTTTTCTGTCTAAGTAACATTTGAAAATATTTTGTTCCAAATAGATGAAAGAAAAAAAGAATTATGGGAGGCTCTAGCTTTTTTCTGTTTTATTTTTCTCTCTGGATTAAGCATTAAATTGTTAATGTCTTCACTTATATTCTAATAATGACCCAGCTAGTATCAATCTTCAAAACTAATTTTGAATTTTCTTTTATATATACATGTAATTATACTGTCTTATTGAGGGGTTTTTGTTGTTTGGTTTTTTTTCACTGAAGTGAAGGGTTCAAATAAAGCTTCTGGAAAGCACCTGACAGCAAAAGCCAATGTCAAGCATTTTGTGTTCCTCACAAAGGAGACGTACCACACACTGCACAACAAAGCATTGCTTCTGTTTCTCTAGCAGAAATGATTTGAAAAAGCTTAGCATAGTTAGCTAATATTATGTTGTATATTCTGAAAGAGACTCTTTTAGTCTTTTTTCTGTACATGAATAATGCAAAACATTGAGACATTAAAACATTTTCTGAAAAATAACCATATGAAACATGGTGTTGATAAAACTATGTTTCTGATATAGCTCTTAGGGAAAAAAACCTGAATGCCTTTGATAAAGGGCAGTATACAAATAGTATACAAATTTTAATTATTTTAAATAATATTATAGTATAAATACATTTTTATAATATTTAATATACAAAAAATGTGAAAATCACATTCATTATTTTATCATCATATAAAACAGGGAAATCAAATGTAGATTTGTTAGCTTAATGTCTCATCCATTTGGTCTTCTTGTCTTAAAATAGCACTGTTAAACACACAAAAAAAGAGCCTATTTTGGAGCTCTTAGAGAACCACTTAAACCAGTTGTAGTTTTGCATCTGGAAGGACTACAGATAGGATATTTAATCTGACACTCAAAAAAATGAACCATGGCAAGGGCAAATAACAAGGATCATTTCTAATACCTCCAACCAAGCATATGTTTAGTGTTGTAGGAATATGGGAAATTGCGGTTCTGCATGATTATGGGGAAAGTTAGAGAACCATTATTTGTTTTTAATATCATACCTTCAGCACTGCTGATTTTCAACAACTGTAAATAGCAGGACATTGAAATTTTTTTACAGGAAATACATCATAGAAATGAATTAACAGAATGATACATTTGCAGGCCTTTGCAGATATGGTCTATGTCAGCCAAGGTATCTCACACATTTTATAATTTAGATAAAATACTGCCATCAAATTCTAGCATTTCTGAGACTGACAGAATTCACCCTTAAAGCTTTATAACTTTAAAGTAAAAAAATGACACCAGAATATAGTACTTATTTTCACAAAAAGTGTAAAGACACTATATATTTTAACGTGTATTTGACGAAAATCCAATAACAAATAATTCATAGCATACTAAATCATGTACTATATTGATATGGTTTCATATAAAATTTTATATTAAAAACATTCAGAAATAGTTGTAAGGAAGTAATTTATCTTATATATTTTCATCAGCAGTATTTTTTTGAGTAATATGTCACACAATGAGTAAGCTCTACAAAAGTGGCAAAGCTTTGGGGGCTCATAGTCTTTGAGACAAGACATGCCAGCCTTTATCTTTAATCCTTCCTTTGAGAGATGGAAAAGGTCAGCTCACAAGTTGTTCATTCTGAATACTTGCAACAGAGCTACGCTTACATTGTAGGTGGCAAAACTCTCATTATTATTACCACAGCAGGACTTTGAATGGAAATGTTCTTTCTACCCCATAAAGCACAACAATGTAAAAAAATTTTAGGCTGTGAAGGAAGCTTAAATTTTTTGAAGTATATTACCCTTCTATCTCTTAAAAAAAATTATATGCAAATTTTTAGGTTTTCTTAAGGAAATCAGCACATAAGGTAGGCAGAAGTAAGAAAAGAGAAGAGGGAAAGTAAAGAGAATTATATGCTTTCTTGTCAGTGCTCCGTAAAGCAGAGTAAAGAAAGACGAACAATAGCTGATACAAAATAAGATTTAATTTGCGTTTAATTAGCAAGTTCAGAAGCACAGAGTTCCATCTGTTCAGCTAGGGGCTGCAATAAATACTGCTTATTGGATTTGTAGGTCTACACACAAAATCATTCTACTTCAATACCTGCTTTGCAAGAACAGATGATTATTTTATTTTGGAGCCCCCGTTCTCCAGCATTACTGTTTTCTACAAAGCAACTTCTTTAAACATTTTTAAAACTGCATTAAAGAAAACAATTTACCTGCTAGCTTGGGAAAAAACCTAGATAATGACACTGATCAATTTGTCTTTTATGTAATGGCATGTTCAGAAGAAACCTTTCACCTACAGCTTTAGTATACAAAACATTTGATATTCTAGCAGATCCTGTTCAGTTTTTAACCATTTTCAAGATGTTTGACTTTTATATGGGAGTAAACCGTATTTGTGAGCTAAGGCGTGTCACAGCTACGCACCTTGCTGTATGTCTAATTAGGACCTGAAATGAATCTTCAAGTGCTGCCACTCCATACTGAAGGCAAAGACTGTATTTTTATCTACAAAAAACCCTGCACTTCCTCTGTCTTATATGTGTTTCAGACAGTTTTGGCAAGGGAGATTTGGAGCCAACTCATATTTGGAAAGATAAATTCCACAGAACCCCTGTGAGAATGGGTTGCATTTTCTGTCCTTCTGGAAGTTATCCTTGGCTAACAGACTGTGGCACCTTCTGCATCAAATACTCAACAGAGAGTTCCTAAAAAATTCCATTCAGTCCAGCTCACTGGAAATACAGGACTTTTAAAATATCTGAGATATTGAGAAAATGTTCAACATTAATGACCAAAAAAAAAAGACAAAGAGTATATCTTCTTATCTAAAGTATTACTGGGGTCGTATAATCTCGGACTTTGACAATCCAGGGTCAATGTTGTTTTTTACTCTGTGACAATCACTGACTAGTTCTCCTTCTCCTCCTTCTCCTTCTCCTTGTCCTTCTCCTTCTCCTTCTCGATAGTAACTTCCTAACTGCTTTACTAATTTGTCGTTCCTAGATTCAGCAGAAGTCCTTAGACCCGGCAGTTACAGAGTTGGTTTCTTTACAGCACAGTCACTGTTTCCTAGACCTGGTAAAATATTTTCCAGACAGCTGCTTATCTAAAGCCATTGCATTTGCTTGCTACAAACTGCCTTAGCTACACTACTCCAGAACCAAATCATTAAAGATTTCAATAACCTAGTAGATCCAGACATGTAGCACCTTACTGTTCAGGTCACAGCATTAGTAAACTGCTGTAGATCAGTGCTAGGACCATCACAGATGGCTTGAAATAATAGCAAAAAAGAAGCTTCAGTTCTTTGGTGTTTCTACTTCTGCTTGATGAAAAGCTTAATTCTCAGAGCCAGAGGACAAAAGGAAAGTTGCCTCTCCATCTGTTATGCCTGATGTATGCTTTTATTTATTGGATGTGTGCTTTTATTTGACAGATGCACTTGTAGAAGTTATTGTCTTCTTCCTATGACAGATATCAGTAAGGAATCAAATAGGATAGCAGAAAAGAGCAAATTCGGACAGATTTTAACTTTCAGCCATATTGCATAGTGAAATCTACTTATAAATACACTTTAATAAGGGAGATAATGTTCATTTTGCGTAACCAAACAGCTCCTTATATATTGTTTGTTCAGTAGGTCATTACTTCAATTCTGCAGAAATATCTCTATCATTTTAGAAAAGTGAAAAATTCCTTTGACTATCAGCAATAATATGTCTAATTTTTGGTCTTAGAAACCTGAGTATATTCCTTGAACCAAGCAGAAGGCTTTCATTTTACCTAGAGTTGATGTCTAATTTCAAGATTAGAAAAATTTAAAAAAATGGAGCAAGTTTTCCCTTAAACTCTGACTTCTTAAAATCCACGTCTATAGACCCTCGGTTTTTATCCAGAAATGATCATATAGCATTTAAAAGGCCTGACAATTTTAATATATGATTCTTATAAAGCATACTATACCATTAAGTCAAGATTGATCTCTTGATATGTAAACTTTGACATAATTCATTTTGTTTTGCTCTGTCTCTCAATTCTTGACAGATAGGATTATATCAAAACTATTGTGAATATTAAACGGACAGAAACTTCCTTCAGCAATGTAAGCAAAGTAAACATATTGTAGAGAGAGTATTCAAATTTGAAAGCATAGCCAATTCTACTACAAAAGTAAGTAAACAGTATTTTTAGGCATGTTCTTTAAAGAAATATTTATTTTAAAACCCAAACTACATCTGTTCTTCACTGGAAACCTCAGTCTTATCATGGTTATATTAATAACAGTTGATATAAAAATCAGTGAATTGTGTTTATTTCAGTAGCGCAAAGTCATTTTTCCATGTCTAAATCATACTCTCTAAAATAATGTTAGGCAAGAAAGGCTCAGACAATCACATATCAAACCTTGCTATCAGCTTAACTTCATCCATTTTTTCATTGGAATATACATTTTTCATATTCAGATTTGCTTTCCTCCAAGTAAGTATACAGTAAACACACACACACTAAATTTTCATCAAGAATAACTTACTCCTCCTTAAATTTTCAAAATGTAAAAACATGTTCTAAGTTTAAAAACAAAATAAATATTCACTCTTAAGCCTCTGGATACTGCAGGTAAGTTTGATTCGACCAAAAATCAGTACGTAAAAAATTTAAGATAACCATCCTCGGCTGCCCTTAAAATCTCAGAAACAGGTACTTTTAGAGTAGTTTATATCTCTACATAGTACAGAGGGAAGACGTTGGTGGAACTGCAAGTAGGTTTAGAAGTCTGGGTAGAGCTTTACTGTACAGATATAAAATATCAAGTGAGACAAACCTTGCCCTGGAAGTGAAGGTGAAACTTTTATATCAGAAAGATCAGTCCCCAGAGGACCTCAAAACACAGACAAATGGAAGGAATCTGCATTTCCCTTACTTCTAATCCAAATTTGTTTCTGAAAAGAGAAAAAGTGGAATTGTACCTTCACTTAGCAAAAAATAGGTCTTAGCTATGCTCAACCTTTATAAAATTTGTCCATATATTTGAAACGATTTCAGCTCTTACACGTCATGCACAAAGACACATATACACTGTAAACAAAATAATGATGACAACAAGCCTGACTGATAGCTTTCTCTTTGCCAGATAAATTCACAATTGAGTTTTCTAAAGAATCTCAAACCTTAGTTTGGGAAAAATCTCCAGAGCCGCTAATTAAACCCTGTCAGGAAGTGATATAACACTGTTATTTGGAAGAAATTAAGTGGAAGAAAATAATAGGTTTGACTTTCCACTCTTACACTGGTTTCATGCAAATGCGAGGTGAAAAATCAGAGTTAACATGCCTGGTTTTCCCATATATGCAGAACACACAGGATGAAAACGTTTGTATTATTCCCTTAGTAGCTTATACCATCTAGTCATACCATACTGTATACTCAGCTGCTATCTGAATGAATATTTTTGTCATGTTCGATGAGCTGTAACTATATCAGAACTGTAAGTGGAATAAAAGGAGATTAAATGGTGATAAAGCAGCTGGTACATGAAATGAGTGGGACTTAAATTTGAAAATATCCATATCCTTTTTTGTGTGTGCGAGAAATGCAATCTACTTTGTGATTTGGATCTCACACGCTGCAGCTGCCATAGGAAAGCTTCCAGCATATTCTTCAACCACTCTATGAGTCCTTCTCACTTAAGCTTCTCAAGATCAAAATGAATGCTCATTGTCTCCTTGGTAAAATCCTGTCTTTAATAAAAACAAATGATGTCTCTCAATTCTTCCTCTTACAAGAATTGGAGATCTTTGAAAGACCTAACTCTAGCTCTTTGCTCAGTTGCAGAGAACTAGGAGATTTGTTAAATTTTTGTTTGCTGAACAGGAAATTACCAGGGATGATTTCATAAACGCTAACTTGCCAAAAGCAAACACATTTGGTCTTGACATATTTATGGAGGGAACTATGTCGGCCAGCATACCTCATTCCTTTTATCTGGCTGCCTTTGGGGAAAAAAGACAGGCTAAATGTGATCTTGAAGTCTTACAGGTGCTTAATTGTATACTTCATCCAAATTTTTTCTCTGTCACTTAATTGCGGATTTAGACTTAGATACAATGGCATTCCTACCTTTTTAGCAAAAGCTGTGAGTGAAAATGAGGGTCATGCCCATATCTGCTCATGCATCTGGCCCTCGGCTTCTCACCTCACAGCTCTGAGATCATTCTTCATTGATGGGTGATCAACTAATAGATTTTTTCCTGAAGCTGAAATTACGTAGTCAAAAGCAGTGAAATCTGGTACTCTATGAATGAATCACAGAGTGGGAACATGCAAACGTGTGTGAGC
>Ga0181612_151561_pt1 | contig 26032 bp, 21 predicted proteins | sample HoacroProtozoa21_FD_119630 | JGI IMG/M metagenome (GOLD analysis project Ga0181612, IMG submission 119630) | Hoatzin crop microbial communities from Cojedes, Venezuel. Combined Assembly of Gp0051906, Gp0051904, Gp0051908
CCCTGCCCCTTCCCGCTGGCTTTGTGTTCAGCAGGAGGAGCAGGGTGCCTGTGGCAGGTGCAGCACCCTCAGTCTGGGGTCCTGCTCATGGCTCTGGGGGTGCATCTCTCCACTGTCCCCCAGCTGGCTGCACCCTTGGACCCCAAGGGGGAAGTGGCAGGTGCATCCCCCTACATGGTGACACAAAGGGCTGTTATTACCCCCTCTCCAGGGTCTGTCAGGCCATTTCCCCCAGCCGGCCAGTAACATTCGTTGAGCCAGTGGCAGCTCCCAGAGAAGCTACCTGTGTACCTGTGCCACAAATCTTACCATCCTTGGTCTTGGTGTAATTCAAGGAGCAAATGCCATTCAACCAGCAAGTACTCTGTTTCCCGCAAGCTTTGTGGCCAATGGTTGAGCCATATGTACTAGATATCTCTGGAAAAGTAAAGAAATATGAAGAAAAAGACCCTCAAAAAAAAACATTTTGAAACATTTCAAAGACAGGTATTAAACTAGAGAAATAAAGTCTCCAACTGGGTAAAAATCACGGCTGGTTTCAAGCAAGAGTTGTACCTACAAAGAAGTCCTGCATACCAGTAAACATGTTAGGAGAAAAACACAGGCCCTGTGCAGTAAGTAGCAATAACCAGGCAGATTGGTTTGTTGTGCTCCTGGTGGATCCATTTAGTTTGATACCTTTGGCACTTAGCAGCATTCCTCTGCAGCTTCTACATCCCACTGTGTTAACAAGATAGAAACCTGTTGATGTTTCTTCCTGTTACTTATTAGAGTAATAAAGGTGTCAGCTGATGTACGCTGTGGTTGCACGACCATCTGTTCAGGACTAAACAAGTCACTTGGACACTGGAATAAGCATCGAGAAGCTTCTGCGTGTTACTGCTTCTGCAGCAATCCCCACTGCACAAAATGCAGTCACCGTTTCAGACATTTCAAGATAACAGGCTGGCAACAGCTTCAGATATCCTGAATTTACCTGCATAGAATGAAATACCAAAGCAATTAGGTGTTTTGTAAGAGAAATGCTGCGGATTTTGCTGGACAAACTCCTCCACAGATGGCACATGTTTAGTTAGATTTATGCAGTTGGTTGCCCCAGGGTAGACTTTGTGCCAGCACTCTTGCTCCCTGAGGATGTGTTTTTATTTTAGTGTTTTTATTTTGCTGGGTAGCTCTTGGAAACTTATGTTACTTATTCTCTGACCAAAGGCTTGGACAACTGACTAACCTCAATGGTATTCCTTGAACACTGGAAAGTGTAAGAGCTGTAAATAATTGATCTGGGATACTAGGACAGTGTTTTTTATAATTTTGAAACAAACAGAAAACAGCTTATTTTTCATAAAATTCTGTGATTTCAATTTTTTTTTCTCTGTAAGCTATAAAAACCTCAAAGTTTAGTGGAATTCCCCAAACGTACATAGAATAATCATTATTATGTTTAATTCTGATCTTTTGTATAATGTGAACTACATTTCACAGAAGAAAATAATTTCAAATTGAGCAATCAAAATGTTCCATTCCATTTCAAAAGGGAACACACTGACACTGAAATGCTCCACTTTAAAGAAGTTACTGAAATAGTCATTTATCCTAAGACACATTTGGCACAAGTCAGTGTTTTCAAAGTCCTTTGTAACTTTCCTAGACTTGCATTATAGTCACAAACTCATTTATTTTAAGTGTAAAACCTATCTATAATTTGAGTATGCTAAACACATAATTTTTCCACCTAGATAAAGACTATCTGTTTTCACAGATTATGGTTTGGCTCAGTACCGGTTTTTTTTCTGACAGGGAAAAATATCTGCATCTAGTCTGGATTCAGATGGGATATGTATTATTCATGACAGCATAGCATTGCTGGGATTCATGATAGGACAGAATTATGGTCTGACTGTCCATATTGTATATTCCCAAATCTTCCTCTCTCCCTCCCTCCCGAACTGATTGTAAACTCTGAAATTCATGGGCCTGCGACTGTTTGTGGAGACTTTTGTAGCCATGGAGAACATAATGGAACAACTAGTAACTTAAGCAATCAGTACCTTCAATGATTTCTGCAATAATTTTTTAATTTATACATGTTTGTAACATCTACTCGTTCTTATCTTACTAAAGTAGCTTGTCTTTGGAAGAGGAAAAAGGTTACTATTTTTTTAAACAAAGTATAAAAATAGCCTCCTAGAAAGTAAATTTTGATGCATAAGTAAGGTTCTTAAATTATTACTGTAAAGAGAAGAACTTAGTCATAATCTTTCTACAAAATCATTGTTGCTATGTTTTGTCTGTATTGTTTTTCTTGCTTCTTTCCCATAGAATACAAGCATTTATGTCGGAAAAGGCATTTAGGATCTCAAGTCCAATCATAAAAGTAACACTGCGAAGTCCACCACTAAACCAGGTCCCTTTGACAATCATGGTGTCAAAGCATCCTTGTTCCCAAATAATCTTTCTAGTCACTTAGCACATAGTGAAGCAGAAAAACTAGACACACTAGGTGCAATGTAAACCACCATAGACTGACAAAATGCTGAATAATAACGGTCTGTGATGAAGTGAGTTCAAGCATTTCTAAAGGATTCAGGAGCTTCCATTAACTTAATGGCTGTTCTAAGCTTACAGTGGCAGAAATATGACCGAAAGTGAGGTAATTCCTTACCATTGTAAATCTATGTCACCCTACTGATAACGGTTGTGACATTATACTTTGCTGCAGCCGTTGTGCTTGTCTAGTCTGAAAAGTCAGGAGTCCATTGAAAATGACGTCAAATAGGGAATAAGCCAACGTGAAGCAAGTACCCTATCTTGTTTGAGTTTTATTTATTTGTTTGTTTACTTGGTTATATTTTGCATCTCTTTAAAGACTAACATATTCTTTTAGAGATAGGGCCTTACCCCTAGTACAGAACAAAAGGAAAAAGGCAACATTAGCCACTACAGTTGGAAATTACAAGCTACTATAAAGAAATACTGCATTGCAGATAACAAATTATAGGTGCTGCTAATTCTCTGTGACATTCACTTAGTGCAATGATAAATATCGAACAACTCCACATCTGCCAACATTGGTATGTTTTCAATCACTTAAGAACTTCAGATTTCATATCCAGTTCAAAATCTCTGAGATCAATTATGGCATTCAAAATGGTTCTACTTAAAATCTATGCCATGAGGTTAATATATTCAGTCTTTCAATAGGGCTGTTAGAATAGCAGTTCAAACTGAATATTCAGACACCGTCCCTGGACAATAGTTACGACTATGTGAATAATGGCCCCCATGGCTTTCCTGATCTGAGCATCATGGGCTTGCTGCAAGGCTTTCCCATGGCGCTGAACCCAAATACCACCATGGGCTCCACCAGTGACACCCCCACCGCAGCCACACTTCCAGTTTTCTTGGTTGCAGCCTGAACCCTCTGCTGGGTCTCACTGACATTGAAGCTGTGCTGACTATTTTTAACATGGAGAAATTTGTTTATAGTTCCTTCACATCATTTTTAATCGTACAGTACAGTAATGGTATAGCCTGCTTCTTAAAAAAAAAGCTCAAATGCATGTTTGAAACATGTATCTCTTCTTGTTACTTTTTTGTAGAAAGCTGAGGATGTATTTTTAATTCTCAGCCATTTGCTAAAATTAGAAGACTATACTTGCCAACATGTAAAAATAGGAGTGAAAAATAGGTTGACTTGTCATGCAGTTTGGCTATTCGGTTGGTCAAGAGCCATTGGTGTGATTAAGGCAGCTCTATAAGAGCTGTAAGTCAGAGAAGTCCAAAAATCTCCACTTAGCCTTTTATGAACTGGTTTACTGTAGGTGAAGATCTGATTCAGCACATGACATCACAAACTCTGAGATATATTTCTCTTGTATACTTGTACCTTCACTCTTTCGTGGAACATGCACTGTCAGTATTTGCACGTGTACAGTCATCATTTGCTGAATGATAGTTCATCCAAGGATATAACAAAAAGGCAATTAAGAAGTAGATCAGCTAACAACACGGGTATGATTTTATTTTAGATAGTGAAAAATAAGAACAAAACTAAACCCACGTTCCCCCCACCCCCTTCTTCCCAGGATCATCTTCACTCCTGACTGACTCATCAACCTCCCCCCCCCACCCTGAGCAGTGCAGAGGGAGTGAGGAATGAGAGTTGTGGTCAATTCATCAGACATTGTCTCTGGCATTCCTCCCCTGCTCCGCTGTGGGGTTTGTCCTGTGGGACGCAGTCCTTCATGAACTTCTCCAGCATGGATCCTTCCCATGGGCTAGGAAGTTCATCAAGGACTGCTCCAATGTGCGCTATTTCTATGGGGAGTAGTCCTTCAGGAACAGACTGCTTCAGTACCGGTCCCCTGTGGGTTCACAGGTCCTGCCAGAAGATCTGCTCCAGCATGGGTTCTCCATGGGTTCACAGCTTCCTTTAGACACATGCACCTGCTCCAGCATGGGGTCCTCCACAGGCTGAAGCTGGATAGCTGCTCCACCATGGGCCACCATGGGCTGCAGGGGGACAACCTTCTTCAGCGTGGTCTTCACCATGGACTGCAGGGGAATCTCTGCTGTGTCTCCTGGAGCACCTCCTCCCCCTCCTTCTTCCCTGACCTTGGTATCTGCATGGTTGTTTCTCCCAAATTTTCACTCCTCTCTCCCAGCTGCTGTTGTATAGTTTTTTTTACCTTTTCTAAATATGTTATCACAGAAGTGCTACCAACACCTTAGCTTTGGCCAGCAGTGGGTTTGTCATGAAGCCAGCTGGATCTGGCTCTGTCTGACATGGGGACAGCTTCTGGTGTTATCTCACAGAAGTCACCCCTGTAGCCTCCACGCTACCAAAAACCTTGCCATGGAAAGTCATTACAATGAGAAAACAGAATTTCCTACACCAAAGTCAAAATAACATCATAACAACACTGACAAAGGTGGACAAGTTACACGCTCTCCACCCCTCATGCTTTTATCATAGTTACAAAAAAAGATTTCTCCACAATTATTTTGTTGTCTGGCAATATTCCATCCATATTTTCCTGTTATCTCTCCCAGTTACTGTCCTTACCTCACACTCTTCACGTGCCCCACCTTAGGCACCAAAAAGTACTGTGATGTGTTGACCTTGGCTGGCCACCAGGTGCCCACCAAGCCACCCTATCACTCCCCTACTCAGCAGGACAGGGGAAGAAAATAAGAATAATAAACTCATGTGTCAAGATAAAGGCAAATTAATGAAGGAAAGCAAAGACCATACAAGGAAGCAAAGGAAAACAAACAGATCTATTCTCTACTTCCCAACAGCAGGTGAAGTCCAGTCACTTCCTAGGAAGTAGGACCTCAGTATGTGTAACAGTTGCTTCTGAAGACAATCAACCTAATAATAAACACCTCCCTTCTCTCCCTTTCTCTTAGCTTTCATTGATGAGTGCAATATTATATGATATGGAATATCCCTTTGGTGAGTTTTGGTCAGCAATCCCGGCTATGTCCCCTCTCAATCTCTCACCCAACCACAGCCCACTGGCCTTTGGAGCACAGGTGGGGGGTGGTTGGACAGACAGCTTTGATGCTGTGTGAGCACTGCTTAGGAGTAGCCAAAACACCGGTGTGATATCAATACCATTTTGGCTGCAAATACAAAGCACAGCACTATGAAGGTTGCTATGGAGAAAGTGAATTCCATCCCAGCCACACCCTGTACACCAGCACTCAGGTTATAGTGAAGGGAATGTTTGATTTAAACTGTTGTCTGGTCTTCCTATTCAGCTGAGACATTATGATGAACAGGAGTTGACGTTGGGCTGAAAGAAGATAAACAACAAAAATTTAGCTGTTTCACTTACTGTTGTGGCTTTTGACAAGGACAGAGGAATCCTTGTCTATATTTCTAGGAAACCTTATGTATTACACTGCATAGGACATTAAACAAAACACACAGAAAATATTAAGTAAAACGACCAGAGTTTTCTGTAGGGCTGGTGCCAAGAATGTATGGCTATCAGGCTAGACACACATTCACCAAATTGTCAAAAGAGTAAGTGGACATTGTATTAACCAAATGGCACAGTGATATTGAACTTTTTCTGGTTAGCATCCTTCAAAACACTTAATATCTCTAATTATTTGTTAAAATTATTTAAAATGTCTAAACAACATTTGAGAGGGAGTATATTTTCATGAAATCTACTTTTAACATTCAGATGTTCTCCCTCCATTTTTTATTTCTAGTACAAAACCTACTTGTAATTAAAAAAAAAGTAATTAATATCATTAATGAAAATTCAAGCTTTGATTTCTTCCTCTAGCAGACAAGACACTTCAGATATTAGCCAGGTATGTCTCAGTGGTAGTTCTAATATTACAATCAAGCTCTGTAATGAGCTTTCTTGAGTAAAAGGAATCAATGACAGGTCCTTCCTCTGATTAATGTTTGAAATACTGATTAGGTATGTGGTACTGGATTTTTAAAAGCATCTACAAGTATTATACAGATATCTAGCCATTTGTATGGTAATATCTCATAATGCATCCTTTCCATCTTCCTAATTAATTTCCCTGTTTGTTCCCTACCTCCTGCTCTTGGAATTTTGAGCAGTCTGTACACAGATGCTTCAAATATACACCACAGTTTTCTTTCTGACATATTACCACCTCCGAAGACACGAACCAGTCATAAAAAATTTCCACAGTCTTTTTTTCATTTTTTTAATTCAATATCTTTATTTCCAGAAACGTATCATCATATTAAGTAAGTGATTATGTGGTGCTGTCCAAGTGCAAATTCATAGTCAAATTCCTAGCAAGCTGTCACCACTAAGAATCATGAAATCATAGAATGCTTTGGGTTGGAAGGGACCTTTAAATGGTCATCTAGTCCAACCCCATTACAGTGAGCAGGGATATGTTCAACTAGACCAGGTTGCTCAGAGCCCCATGCAACCTGGCGTTCAGTGTTTCCAGGGATGGGGCCTTCACTACCTCTCTGGGCAACCTGTTCCAGTGTTTCACCACCCTCATTGTAAAAGGCTTATGTCTTTGTTCTCTCTTCTCAGATGGCGTTGGCTTGCACAGTTGGATTGAATGTGCTGGATTTCGTTTTCCTTTGGAAAAAATTGATATTAGAGCACTACTGAATTGGAGCTCTTCTTTGGAGGAGGTGTTGATCTGTGTTTGTCCCTTCTAATATTTGCTTGCAAGTTTGTACCACATCTTGAGATGGCAGAAAATAGATCTGGAGAAGCATAAGAGGGTGGTTAACATTACGTCATCAGATTACCAAAGCTGGTATTTGATGGATTGAATCTTAACCTGGCTTTCGAGTTTCTCATTTTTTTTGTCTGCTTCCAGGCCTCATCTTCAGTTTTTTATTGGGGGAATTGGCTTAATGTTGCTATAGAGGGCACAGGGGAGCTGGCCACAGCTGTAGCGTTGAAGGTATGGTGTACACCGTCAGTAGGTGTCGGACAGCCTCCTGGAGCCATGCTTTAGAGTTGGCTGCACCTTTTCCCTTACGGCAAGTTAGCTGGCTCGCCTGCCTTTGCGTAGAAGAGCTGTGTGAATAGATGGCTGTGTTTCTAGAGAAGGAGTAGGCGAATTGCCTGAAGAGATCTGATGAAGGAGGAAGAAGGTTCTGGCAGCAGGTGAGAGGTTAGGCTGCCTGGAAATGCTTGCTAAGGAAAAGGTTTTTTTCCCTCCTTATCCTGGCATGTTAAAAATATGCAGTGGCTGTATGCTGTCCATGTCCTCTGTCCCTCCCAGTATAAGCATGCATTTGAGAAAATGGGTCCCCTCCCAAGACTCTGCCCTCCTGATTTGAGGACTAGGGGTGCTAAGAGGGGCTTAGCCGACAGGCAGGCTCTCCGTCCTGCAGCTGTATTTCAGCTGCCCTTTTTCGTTGGTTTGGCTGCTGCTAACAGTATTTCCATTAGCACATGAACATTGCCTAAAATCACAGCTTCCACATTTAATTAAAATTGATTACTGATTCAAGACCTAGTTAATAAAAGAAGGGGGAAAAATCAGCTAGAAGGTGTGGCTAAGCTACATGGCTTTCGTATAGATAGCTTTGCTCATGATGAGCTGAAAAAATAATTCCCCTTGAGGTAGGTAGGGCTTGAGGGTTTTATTTCTCTTTTCAACTGTCAGTCTTGAGCCTTTAAAGTTAGCCTGAAAGAATGTGTTTATTTTTCTTGTAGAACTTGATTTCTCCTGTACTAAACAAACATATTGAACTCAAGGCCACTTCACATTGTGAACTTCTTGAATTTATCAGCAGAGCAGTATGGAAGATCTCCACTCCTGTCCTGAGAACAGTGATAGATGTGAGACACCCTAAAGAAATGCCCATTATCTATCTTCCTCTTTCTGTCAAAGAAAAAGAGTGCCTCAGGTCAATTCTGGAAGTTAAAAACAAAGCAAAAAGCAATTAACTATTCACTACTTTTGCTTGAAGAAATAATTTGCGGTTTTTTTGGCAGAAGAAAAATGTAGTTGAAAACAATATTCAGAATAAAGGACCAGTTGCCATGTATTATATTTATGTTTTGAGTGAGGAAACTGAAGGGGAACTTGGTTTTGTGCATGTCTGCATGAATATAGTTATTTCATAGGAAGATTTATTGCCATGTAATCTTCCATGAATCATCATAGGTTTATAAAAATTAAATTAAATAAGTAAGAAGGTTTGACTGCCAGAAAAGCAGTGAAGTGAGGACCTGGCTATTGAATTCATTACCGTTTGAACTGGAAGATTTATTAAGAAATAGCTAGTGTATCTTTTAAATTCTGTGCCAAGTTGTTGGTTTTATACTCACAGCAACATTTGGCAAAAGGCTAAAAATAAAAATTCAGCCAAGTAATGCTTAAGCTAACAACATGTGTTTATGCATGACAGCCGTAGCACTACTGAACTCATTTTTTTAATGAGTGTTCCTCTATGCTCACCATGTCGTAAGCCACTTCTTGCTTTTTGGTGTTCAATGTAACTGCAGAATTTATTCCCAACATCCATTTTATTTCAGTTTCAATTAAGTAGCAGCATCTGTTTAACCTCATTTATGATATAATTCCCATTTCATGCATCTCTCAAAGCATCAAAATGTTAGGTACGCAAAAATTATATCAAGACCAATCAAATAACACATAGCTGTGCTGAACTCCTTACAAAACTAGAAGTGCTTGTGAAGGAAATGTAGCCTTGAAGTGATTTGCTACTGTCTGGTATGTGTTTCAGCTATCACCCCTTTCAAGATCATTTATTTATCTCTGTTAAATGGATTTTATCACAGTTAACCACTACAAAAAATTGAGATTTTTATGAAAAAGCAGTATGATATCTGGCTTTCAAGGATCATGTGAGACCACACCTTTTGAATTTAAAGAACTAATAACTCACATAGGGATACACTGACAGAAGGCAAGCATGCAAAGACATGTTTAGGTTTAAGGGTACGGGTGGTATTTGAACTCTAAACATTTCCCACCGCCTGAGCTGGATACAGCCTCTACTCAGCAGAAATATTGTAAAGTAAGACCAAAGATGGCCCAAATTAACTAATTCTACTTCATGTTTCAACCCAGGAGACAGTTTTTGCATCTCAGCTGGGGAGACCCACCAGTCTGCAGCGATAGCTTGCAGTTGCCTTGACTGTACCAGAGGAAGGGCGTGAAGAAGTCCAGTGTAAATGATGAGTGATTTCAGAGCCCTTTCGCTTGCTGTTAGAGCCCTTTAGCTTGCTGTGAGCAGTACAGGCTTGTTTTCAACTGTTACGTGACAGGTTTAATTGCCTTTTGTAATGGCAATCTCTCACTTTGCCCCCCTTGCACCTTCTACAGTCCTCTTTTAGGATAATCTTGCCAGACTTCTGTTGTTAAATAGAGGAGCTGAAATGAAGCTGCTCTGAGATGCAGGTAAAAGCATCAATGTTATTCTGATCCTGTAAGACTGCGTTTGAATTATTCTTTCCAGTGTTGGAAGAGATCTCATTTGAGAGCCTGATGTGGATTACTGCAGTGGATCTGCCCTCAAAGAGGAGAGAGGCTCTGTGTCTTGTAGTGTCTGAGGATGCTTTGCCAAACTTTCAGACAGTGTAGCGTTGCAGTCCCTACTGATATGTATTTATTTGACATGTTGTAGCTGTGAGGGGAGAAAAATGCATCCTGGACTCGTAAAGCTTCAATAGCTTTAGCAGCACGAAAAAGTCAGGAGATTGTATATTTGTGAGACACTGCTACGTCTTCTGAAGCTCTGCCCTTGTAATAAAGATTACTCTGTCAGGGGGTCCTGGATACTGCATTCAGGGATCTTGAAGTCAGTTGGTATGCAGCTATGTCTGAGGAACTCTTGCTGAAAGTGAAATGAAGGCCTTTTTTGTCATACGTGTATCATAGAGATCTGTCAGTCTCATTTCTCAGAGACATGGAAGAACAACTTTCTCTGCTGACACAAAGATTTTACTTCCTAGAACCTTCGTTTTTTGAGGGGTGGCTGAATTGGAAACCTCGTGCATGTAACACAGTTGTAGTCATGCTGAATAGTGGATGCCCAGAAAGGGAGAGCACCTTCCCTAGGCACAGCGTGCCGCAGAGGACACCTTCATGAGCTTTCATTAATGTGGGTAGTGCATGCAAACTGTAATTGCAACCAACAGACAAATCCCTTGGACACTGTTGTGGCATGCACAACAGCACATAAATACACCATTAATAAATTGGGTTTGGGAGTGAGACCTGAGGAGAACACATTTCTCATTTCAAGGGAAGGGAGGGGGCATGGGTATGGGTTATTTGACATAGAAGTGATGTGCTAATAAGGCACTAAAATCTCCATAGGCACTATCCCCTCTTTCTACTCGAAAATTCGTGCCTGTGGCAATAATTTGAGGGATCCTGGGATCTTGTCTGAAAGTGAGCTGCCTTTTCCTGTTGTCTTATTGCTGACTGTATTTATGTGCCCTTTGCCATAAGGGGGGGGTGAGATGTCCTGCCACGTCTTGGCTCTTTTTGTAAATTTGCTTCATATTTGAATGTTTTCAAAGTGTTTTGCTACTTTTGCAACTTTCTCATAACTCAGTGGCTAATTCCTCTTCAGCTGGGCTTTTATGGGTAATCGGTTTCTTGATACACCCATAGAAAAGGCTGAGTTTATATCTTTTGGAGTTGATCGCTGACCCCTTTTTTTCCTTAGGAGTAATCCAGTTCTTTAAGGAGTTGCCAGAGGATGTTTTAGGCACTCCTTGTGCCAATTTCTAATAACACCCTGTGTTCTTTACTTGCAACAGCAAGTATGCCTATCTTTATTAGTCATGAAAATGTTAGAAGCATCCTAGCAATTAATTCCTGCTAATGCGCATCCTGCCTCTCCACCTTATTGCAGCACTCTGAGCATGCAGATTTAGCCTAAATATTGTACAAGCTGTGAAAAAACTGAGACATTGATAATATAGCAGCATGATTATTAGCAAAACCTGTCTGGAAAGATGAAATTTTCTGTAACATTGCAAACATAACAAAATTCATGTACCAGTATTTAGCATTATAGAGATTTAGCAATCCTGTTCTCTACAACCTCCTGTACTGTCGTTCCTATACTGCCTGGATATTCCTCTGTGAAGATGGGGTAACCAAAAGATTTCTGCATCAAGAAAGGAAGGAACTTAGACATCTGTATCTCTGCTCCACCATGACCAATAATGCAACATGAGTTGTCACATGGATTTTTATCCATGCTCCTGTCTTGTTAGTGTTATGCAGCCATTAATGTAGCAATTTATTTTCAACTCCTGAAGTAATGAGTTGAAAAATATTTTTGCCATTATTGAAAATAAAATACAATCTTGTCTTTTCATTCTTACTTTTCATAGATATTTTTTTTGAGGTTCAAACAAAATTTCTTGCTGTATTACTGATCAAAAAAGGACGTGAAGGTCAAAATCTTGAGCATGAAGCATAGCAGTCAAAAGTGAAGAGATTCTGCACTGTGGTCAAAAGAGTTTACAGCTCAGCTTTTAGGTACCACAGTGCTAAGGAGTAAAGGTTTGAATACAAAAATAATTTGTAATTAAAGTACTAGAGAGTGTATTGGAATCCGTGTAATCAGCAGTGACTTGGCACTTGTGTGTTTCTGGTACTAAGCCTGTCTTAAGGTCAAGGAGTACACTTTCTTCTGTTTGCTCTGTTACTGTTGCAAAAATTCCTAGTTTAAGTTTTCCTTCCTTACTCCTGGTAGTAACATTTGCTACATGTGTTATGCAGCCTGCTCATTTTTCACCCTTGCTTTTAGTTTTTATGTGCTGTAAAAATTTACAGGTAAAGACAGCAGCGTGTTGTCCCTCTACAGCCAACAGAAAGGGCTTTCCAACTTGGGACAAAAGCTGGCATCCATGATTTGCCATTACTTCTGAAAATCAAGAGAAAATCGTAGGTGCTGGAACAGTCTGCTGCAGTAGGAGCTTCAGCAGAGTGTCCACCAACACTTTGACCCTGCCCTGCACCCACCCCCCACTGCAGTGGCCTCATTTACTACCTGTTACTTTGCTCTCTCTTCTAAAATGCCAGCATTGTAATGTTGTTCTGTGTAGTTTTCTGACCTCATCCTGGAAAAATCTGTTAATCTCTTGGTTATTATTATGCCCTGCCAGTTGCTAACTCACTGCAACTTAGGATATTGCTAAACCCTGCTGCTTTACACTCCCTCTGGACTCTTTTGTCTTGATGACCACTTCTAAAGGTGCTGGCTTCTTTCCCACTCCTCCCTGTTTGAGCGAGCTGTCATCAATCCTCCTTATTAGCCTAATGCTAGTAGCATAGGTATATTTTGACTTTTTAAAGAGGACAGTTACACTGGAAGTTAACATTTGAAAATCTGTAGAACATCTGTAGTCCGTATAATGCTTTTGCGTTGATTTTGTGATTCAGTTTCTGCTGTGATAAGCAGCGGCACCTCGACATGATGAGGATTCCATGACTAGGTGCATAAAGCACTGTTTCTGCCAGTTCATCAGAAAAGAACCTTGTCCTTTCTATATTCCTACAAGATCTTCCTGGCAGTTTTTCAATGCCCACTAACTAAACAGCAAAACTTTTACGGACCATTGTATGGGAGAGGTGAAAGAGTACCCCAAGATGTGGACAAAAGAAGAGGAGTTTCTGGAGCTGTGGGAACAGTTTCACTGTCTTGCTTTCTTTAAGGTCTGCAGTTTGACTGCGTATGCTGGCGGAACCCAGCAAGTGATCCCAGCTGGGTTATGTCTACTTCGTCCTGGCACAAAAATATCTGATCATGTTTTTCCTTCTCTCTTCTGTTTGTGGGAGCTGGGGCATGCCTGTCTTCCAGCCACTTGTTGGGGTTTTCTGCTTTTTGTTAGCTTATTGTGTGGGGGCTTTTTTAACATGAAGATGCCCAACTAATGCCAATTGCTTTGGGCAAGGTACAGCATTTTTGGTGTCAGAGGGGAACACAGCAAATGAAGGACTCTCTAGGTGTACAGTATGTCACCTGTGGTAAAGGCTTGATTTTTTTTTTTTTCCAAGCGTTTTCAGCTGCATTTGTCTGCATGTGCAGCCTCAAAGGGAATTAATGAAACCCTTTGTACAGGTGAGTATGGATAGGCCCTGTATCAGTAGTGTGCGTGAGAGCCAGTCATGTCAACAGCCCCTTCCCCATCAGGCTGAGGCCAAGGCCATGCCACAGGGAGGACAGTCTTGTCATGACCGTGCCCGATGGAGCTGCTGCTGGGTGAGCGGGAAGGGCTGGGGCCAGGCTCCTTGTGGTGGAGATGCTTGGGCAGTTTGAGAGCAGCAGGGAAGGCTGCGAGGTACGCACGTTCCTTGGGGAGATGCTCCTTTCTATTCTGCACTTAGTATTAACTATTTCTGTACAGCACAGGATTTGGAATAGTTTCGGAAATAACTTTTCTGTGTGAAATAATTCTTATGGCCACAGGAACGTGTAATACTTTTTTCCTCCCTCATGTGCTACTCTGGTCTGCGGCTGCATTTTGGATGCTGGTGGCTGTGGGATGGGAGATTCGCCCTTGGCCCAGGCGGGCATGTGGCAGGAGCGCCCAGTCAGGAACTGACCCCTGCCCCTTGCTGGGTGATGTCTGTATGTGCACATTTTCACTTTGGGTGATTAAATGCATACAGTGGCCCGAGACACGGAGCGTTGGAGCCTCTTCTGCTCTTGCTTTCTACGTGTTCTCCATAGGGATTTTCAGACGAGTCCTTGGTCTAATACTACTAGGATGCTTTAGAAGGAAATTCCACGTGGAAATTTCTGATTTTTCTCATGGCTTTTGTGACCTTTCAGGCTATTTTATCTTGAACTAGTCCGCTGTCTTCTGAGGTTTTCTTCCCACTCCTGCTATTGTCCATCGCTTAGTACTAACCCTGCTCCCAACCTACCGTCCTTCTCTCACGCTCACAAACAGCTTAATGAATTTTGGGAAAAAACATGAATTTCTTAAGCGCTCATAATTTTATCCAGCATTTGTGTCATGACTATTTTTTCCTTTAAAGCCTTTTGCAGTGATAGAGGTGATCATGCAAAGTTCTCTTTACTCACAGTGACCTGCTTTTTCCCAAATTTTGGTGAACCGCTCAAATATTATTCCCCAGAACAATATAGCAATAAACCTCTGACTTCGACAAGTACCAGGTGCAAATGTCATTGTACTCGAACGGAATAACAAAAGCTCCCTGTGTGACAGGGCAGTGTTCTTCTGGCAGGTTCTGGAGGCAGGCAAACGGGACGCAGGGGCTCTCTTTCTTTGGCGACGTGAAATTAAGGTGTTGGGCTGCTCACGAGACTAAAGGCTGTCTCACAAGCTTCATTGTTCCTCGGCAGCCTTCTGAGGAGCATTGCTGGTTCGACCTGGGAATGTGGAGGGGCCGCAGCTCCAGGCTGTGGCTGGGAAGCATCCCTGTTGAGTTGCACATCTTCAACCAAAATGGCTCTTTCTCAACACCTGCAAAGGGCTGCTGCTTGGCCTCTGTGAGCCTTGCTGGTCAGGATGAGGGGAGAGAGAGAAAATGAGGTGCTGTACAGCAGAAATGCCCCTACTTTTAGGGGTCAGGCAGGCGGGAGCTGCTCTGCTCAACCTGCATGTACTTGGAACAAATAAGGGTGCGTGTTGGGCGTTGTGTAACCTGGGTCACGTCACCTGGCAAGTAAACAGCTGAGCATTCAGGTTTTTTGCTACTCAGTCCTGTGCTTTGATTGCTGTTCATCGCAGTTGCTTTCATTACTGGCCAAATCTGTAGCTTAATTCCCTGTTGTAGTATTTCTAGCTCTATTTTAATAACTTTGTGTTCCCCCATGAGTGTGAATCAATGGCCTTGTAGAGGCTTTGAGGCTGTTGCTACAGTCATCTTAGAGCTTAAATGATTAACCTTGCTGCTACAACTAGATATATTTTTAATCATATATTGAGCAATGTGCCTAAGTCCTCCACACGTGTGCTGAGTCTTATATGTGGTATAATGCTGCTTCCCATAGTATCTCCAGAACAGCCCTGTACAAGCCCCAGGACAGCATTTGCCTGGGCCCTGGTGAAAGCCTTGGGAAACCAGCAGGTTCAGGAACATGTCCTCTCCATCTTGTCCTCTCTCACCCTTGGCTTGCTAGCAGCACTGTAGCTTCTCTGTGGGTATCTTTTGAAGTATTCAAACCTGTGTGTTTTCTCAAGTTCTTTCCCTCGTTGCCAAGATAATTCACAAAGATAGATATGCAATAAGACGTGATTAAGAATCAAGTGATGCTTGCTATTGCTTTATTTAATAGAAGTCTTTAAGGATCAGGGGCTATTTCCAGTACAGCGAGGCTCTTGTGCCTTTACTTTTTTTAAGAAAACTGTGTGTAAAATGAGTTTTTCTCACTGAAAATGTAATTTCAACATTCTTAACTCACAGTGAGTTAATCTTACTGTAATTAAAATGTACTGGGGTTTTTTTAATCTAAAGTAATTTTGCAATTAATAGCATTAACCTCTTTTTATGTGCAGGTTAAATGAAGGATAAAAGTACCATAAACAGTGTAGAGAAATTGAAAAGAAGGATGGATCCTTTAGAGGGAGAAACAGTAACTCTTGTTCTTGCAGAAGCTCACTGGGAAAGTCCTTGTTTTGCAACCCACAGCAGAAGGCAGGCTGCAGCTCACAAGGTTAGAGGGTTTGTACAGTCACTGGATATTTCAGCTCATGAGGGGTTGGCACCCATCCATTTGCTGAAAGATTTTACAGATGTGAGCTAGACAGGACTGTTGTTTTAGGCAGCCAGTGTGGAGCAGGAAATGACCTGTGTGGAGCAGGCAGTTAACGAAGAAAGATGCGAGTGAGTTGCACCTCTCCGGGACAGCTGAAGGGATGTCGTTCTGAAAGTTAACCTTGTATTGTTCCAAGTTTAGCAGATCATTGCATCTAGTGTTTGCATATGATACAGCTGAATTCTTACTAGAACTCTTTGAAAGTTGTCGTAGGTGTAACTTCAAGCTGGCTGAGAAAGGCCGAATGATGTCATAGAGTTTTGATGATGCAGAAGTCTTTCTGCAGAGACCGAGATGGGATACATCTGCATGTGTTGTGTTGTACTCGTGGTGTAGAAAGCTGCACTGTGGTACTAATAGTCTCTGACTAGACTTGACACAACTTTTACAAACTCTGAAAATATTGTTCCATATGTGTGCATAAATGCTTCAGCATGGAACAGGAAAAGTACAATTTCTCTGTGTAGCAATTTATAAAAAATGTGTTAAAATAGCCTTAAGGAAGGGTAGATGCAGTATTAAATGAATCATTACCACTTTAGACATTCTTATTTGTTATTCTATACTGTCAAATACCTAGAGGTGATGGAGGTAAGTTGTATTAATGAGTGCAATGTGTACTTTTTTGATGACTGAAGTGGGCTATAACACACTTGATAAGCAATAATTAGCTAAAGATGCCAACAGATGGGAGGAAAGGACAGAAAGGCAGAGCATAAACAAAGCAGAGACCACCACGTTACTGGAAGGGAGGTGTGTGTCTTTATTCAGAGTAAAAGAATTTTGGGAAATTTAGAAAAAGTGATTAATATAGCATAAAACAATTCTCTGCAGGGTGATTTATATCATGTCAGAGGTAACCCTAACCTGGATTTCATACTGATGTTCATTGGGTAATGGTCAGGAAGTGTTTGTATGTCACAGTTTAAATACAGAAGATGTGTTTTACTCATACGCTCTCTGTGAATGTTTTGAAACATTTGTTTTCAGTGATGCTGAAGTAAAAATGGTGTTTTCCTCTAGGCTTTTTTACTATTTTGAATTTTCATCTCAGATGACAAATCTTCCTTTGATCACTTGATACCAGTAGAAGTGATCTCTTCCAAAAGACCAAATAGATTGTAGAATTTCTGTCATTGTCCTGTTTAGAATGCACCACAGGGAGATCTTACCTTTGTTCATCAATAGTTTGCTAATAAGAAAAGCTAATAGTAGTGAGAGCATCAAGTCCATAAAAGCTTTTTATCTCACATGCAGTCCATAAAGCAATGTGAATTGCTTTAGCTGACAGATTTGCTGAGTTTGCTGGTCTGACAGTCTTCAGTGCGATCCTTTCACATTCTCTCATGTAGTAGCATTTAAGCTGAACTAGATATACAATCTTCATATCAATTTTGTTTTCTTTTTTCTTTTTCTTACAGGAAAGAGATAAGTGATCTAAGTTAAAATTCCTTTTATGAAGATATTCAGAAGTTCAGAATACTAATTTGCAAACTGGGAATGCTCACTAAATTATTTTCTGTCAAGCAGGTAGCAAGTCTTAAGCTTTTTGATTCAGTAATCCAAAGTAAACAACGTATGTGCTACTCCACCTGCATGAATTTAATGGATTTAGCAAATGCACCTTCAGCAGTCAGCCACACTCTCTCTGTACCAGCTTCATGGGTGCTCGCAGATTTCAGTAACTGCTTTGCTAGACAACCTCACATGCTGCTTGCTCCTGCAAAGGTTCACTTGGCTGGTGTGTGTCTATCTGATCACTAGCTGTGTGCCCCAGTTAGTTTTTTGTTGCTGGGTCTTTGTTCCTGGATTTAATTTGTTTTCCTAAGTATAGGGCCCCACAAGGTCGGGATCTGCACACCGTGGTGACAGCTGCCAGAGCTTGGCTTGTTATCAGTGCTCTTACCTACACTCTGCGTTTTCAGAATAGTGGCAGTTGGTTAGTTATAGATACGGCCTGTTAAACAGCTTGAGGAAATGCATCCTGTGTGGCTTTAACTCAGAAACCAGAATAAGTTTTCTCTTTTATGAGCACTGTAAAAGTGTGCTATGAAGACAGCAATAAATTAAATTTTGTTAGCTTACAATTTAGTTTTATTAGTCATTCATTTTTATTAACTTATTTCACGCATTTACTGAAGGAAGAATGTTGTGGTCCAAATGCAATATGAGCAATTTAAACAGTATTGTTAGTCCAGAATTGTTAAGCAGTGTGGATTCAAGATCCTTTCTTGGCCGTAATGTGTGGTTGGGTTGGTGTTTTGGTTTGCTGCTTTTTTTTTTATTTCTTTCTTTACACATTTTCAGAAGGGACTTGCTCTTACTTCTTAGAAGTAATTAAAGCCTATGGTAGCAGTTTTTTTCCAACTGTATGAAAGAAGTAACACCACACGTGTCTTTTGTGTCTTGTGGGGTTCTGTCCACATCAAGGGGCCCTGGTTGTCACCATAGTTTCCTATCTCTGAAGTTCAAAGGAAAATGCAGTTAATCAAATCCCAGACCCCTGACTTAGATCTGCTGTGTTTGATTTCCATCAGTATTCATGGATATGTCATTTCAGTGACATAGTGTTTCTTACAGCTATTGCGTGTTTTCCCAATATTCAGTAAGCACAATGCCAGTGAAGGTCAGCAGATGAGCTTACCCTTATGTTCCCTTAATTAGGAAAACAAATCAGGGAAAGGGTTTCTCTCACTGGAACTGGAACTTGCAAGAATGTATTTAATTAATTATACCTTATTTTATAACCTTAATTGTGGTATTTTTCTTTTATTAGTTTTTATTGAGGCATTCATGGCTATGGTTTTGTAGATACAGGCAAAGTGATTTAAGAAGCCAGAAGTCGGTGCCCTCGGGCAGTAAGCCTTATGGCCCATGGTTGGGGTGCAGGAACTGGACTTAGCTGTCTGGCTAGATTTAAATGACAGAATCCCTGCGTATTTTCAGTTCTCCCTTGAATATTATAGAAGGTTCTTACAGTTATGAAATGGTGCAAAGTACAACATGAGCATTTTTAAAAAGTGATACTGAGCTCAAAAATTTAATACTCAAATAAGCATACACAAATATATTTTGTCTCATTCAAAAATCTGTTCCCTGTGTTTGTAGTAGCATAGACCACATACACATTTACTGTTTTTATTCATGTGCATCCTCCTCTTTGGACTAATGGTTTTGTGCTCAGGAACTTCTGATTCGGTCTTCCATTCTTTTTTTCTCGCACCGCCCACCCCCTTTCTGAATTTACTTTTAACGTGTCATTCCACATATGCAGAACAGCACGTCTGAAATTCCTGGATTGACTGGAGGGTTAAGCCACAGCCCATGTGAACTAACATGCTGCCTCTTCAGTCTCGAGGCTATAAGTCATTTTGTCAGTTGTCTTATCACTTGCTCTTTATAGCATATGTTGCCAGAACAAGGGCTGATATTCATGAGCAGAAATTGAAGCTGACAGAGTTTGTAAAGAAGCAGCAACACAAACCAGGGTAAGCCGCTATAATGTGCTGTATTTGCCAATACTGCATTTGAAAGAAATATTTTGCAGCCTGGTGACTTGGATGATAAATGACTGTTTGCTGCATTGTACCACATAATCTTGATGAACTGATGCATCATTGGGAATTTGTATCCTCGGGGCAAGCTGCTAAGGAAAACAAAGTTGTTGAATGAAAGTGCTCTAGATAGTCAAGACAGTAAAGTCTTTTTGTATGTAATTTGAAGGTGTACTAAAAGTGCTGATGAAACCAAAATGACAAAGTGACTGCTGTGTCTCAGTGTTTGCGTTCTATGGGTGTGTATAGAAAGAGTTATTTCGAAGAGTGTCTGAAGGTGGGACTAATTACTGCTGTTACGCGAACTGATTTCATCATGGAAAAACTAACGATAGGAATTCACAGCCAAGTCATTTGAAGTTATTACTGCAAAGGGGCGATAACCTATATTAAGAAGCTGCAATGAGTAATGGTACAGTGCTGTTGGAACCCAGCAACAGTCCACCTGATCTTCTGACTCCTCTTTAGCAATGAGACATACTTGGTGTGTGGTTGTTTTTGTTGGTATGTGTTAGCAGGCATTTTTTTCCAGTGCATTGGTTTTGTTCATTAATACTGTCAGAATTATTGTAATTCTGGTATAGCCAGGAGCGCCATCGCCTGTAGAAGTATCTGGGTTAATTTAATCGGCATATGCTCATTGATACTTGCTAGCTTGGAAAAAACCAGCTTGGTTTATCAAGTGAATCCCTCAATCTTAAGCAGAACAGATTTGCTTGAGTTACTATCATTGGCTTTCAAGCTCAGAGGCCTACAGCAACTTGAAAGTTTTCTACCTGTGCTGAGAGAATATTAGTAGTCAGATCTTTTGGAGGAGGTTGAGAGTGTGTTCCTCAAAATAACAGAGGGAGTTTATCTGCTGCTGTAGCTACCATCTCTGAAGGTTAACCTGAGATAGCGCAAAGTTGCTAAAGATTCAAGTTTGTGTTGCCCATATGATGCTTTGTTGAGAAAAGCAGTGCTTTCTCTGTTGTGAAGATTATTTTCTATAAACTTTATCACTAAATCAAAAACTTAAAAAAATGTTAATTGTATCAGATAGAAATTGAAAGCCTTTTCTTCCTGTCTTCTGATTTAGCAAAGGTGTAAGAGTTTTGACTAGAGATTTTACGGATTCTCCTCAAATCTCTACCTGATTAACTCTTTGAACCACAGGGTCAAAAGCTGCCAGCAGCTTCTTATCCCCCCCCCACTTCCCCCCCCCTTAGTTACGTCTCCAGCAGCACTTTGTAACATGCAGTCCACGTTAAAAAAAAAAAAATCTCACACCTGGTCAGGTAATCATCAAACCTGCACATCTTTGTCTCATGAGAATACCAAGCACCTTCTCTTCTCAAAAAAGACAAACTGTAAATCTATCACGTTGACTTTAACTTTTACCAGAAGAAAACATTAATAGAAAGCTGATGTTTTTACTGTAGGAAACACTAGAGCGTACAGACCTTGAATAATGTTAGCACTTTCAGGGGTAATAAATGCACTTACACTTCTTCATTGTTGATAACAAAACATACCTGCTCAGGCACATTGCAGCCTGTGAGCCCCAGAGCACCTTTCCTGGACGATGAAGTATACTGAGTGTGGAGGGACTTACATTGGTAGCCACTACTTTTTCCATCAAATGTGTGTGTCTGCTTTCTCTTTCTTCCTTCATGTTTCTTTGGGATGAAGACAAAAAAAAGTTATAAAAGAATTTGAGGAAACTTCAGGTTACTACAAAAAAAAAAAAAATCTTCTATTAAAAAATGGATTTTGAAAGCTTCTTCACTGTTGTGTTATGTGTGCCCACTTCATGTGAATGAATGTACTGAAACAAGATTTCCCACATAAGGAATCTGTGCATGTTTGGGTTATGTTTTGAAATGTCTGAGAACTGTCTGAATGCAGCTTTATCATGGCTTTTCATGATTGAGCATAACTTGGCGGAAGTGAACTTGTATGTTGAATTTGTATGTTCTTTTGTATGTTGCTGAACTTCAGAGTAGTCTGTGCCTTTCTAAAAGAAGAAGCTGTAATAGTTTGAGAAATTAGGAGTATTTTTCTTAATTATTAAGGTTGTCCCTGATTTTCATTAGCTAAGACTGAAATGGTGGGGAAAAAAAAATAGCCTTACATACTATACAACAATGGAAAAGCTCTTACTACCTATTAGTGCAGTTTTTTGGAGCTGAAGTCATAGTTAACACTCTGTTGGGCTGAGCGGTGTTCAAATGAAGAGCAAAAAGACGGTTTCAGATGTAGCTTGCAATTCAGGTGTAAGCCAAATTACAGGGGAAAAAAGGTTGAAGCACGATAAAATAGGTCATCAAAATAGGCTAGATATCTAAATTCTGTTGTTTTTTTAAAAAAGTCGCTCTACTGTTGGGCTGGAGAGCTTTAAAAGGGATTTAAAGAAAAACCCAACTGCAATGGGGTTGAAGAAACTCTTCTCATGCAAAAAGAAAAGAGAAAGCACGTTGCCTGTCTGGAAATACAGCAAACAGGGAGATGAGACTGATGCCATGGTTAGGTAGAGACAACTTATTTGAAAATAGGTGCAAAAATAAGGTAGTTCACGAAGCCATTGGAACAGGCTTGGAAAGTTATGGTCAGCCACATTCTGAGTGGATGTACACAGCACACTGGGTGTGGGTTTGGTACAAAAGAGGCCTAATGGGAATGAAAGAGAAAAAGCAGCCAGGAGGATGGAAAGGAGGAGAACATGATAAATAAAAAGTGAAGAACGTAGGTAAGATTTTGTTAAAATTTTTTTGAAAAAAAACCAAAACATGTTATTTGGGAAAAGTAGAGAAAGACTCAAGGTGCTTAGTTTGTGTGCTGTAAATGGAAGGCTGGAACAGTATATGTAAATGTGTTGTAAAATTGAAGAAAGCAGGTGAAAGAGCGAGTGCCTTGAATTTCATATGAAAAGAGAGAGAGTGGGACCCCCGTAGGTCAGAGAGGAGAGTCTGCGCTCATTTTAGCAGGAACTTGTTGACAGTTCCAGTGTTGTAATAGTTTGTGCTCTTGCAGACTGGCTTTGAGGCAACAAAAACTTTTTGTTTATACCTTTAAATATTAAAGTCCAGAAGGTGTAATAAGTTCTTAAAATTTTGCAGCTTCAGAACCAGCAGTTTAAAAGTGGAGATTTGCCTAGAAAAGACTTCCTTCAAAGCTCCGTTATTGTCAACAGTTTCTACCACTTCTCCCCACATCACAAATATGTACAGATTTTTTTTTTTTTTTTACCTGGCAGCTCTTTACAGGTGAGTAACTTCTCTTGGCTGTCTTTTCTTTTCCTATCATTTATCTTTCATCACCTGATGATGTAGCTTTGCATCTTTGACTGTCTGAGACTTGCAAGAATCGTTGCCAGAATCATGTTGCTCCTTCCTGTTCGGATCCCCTTAAATGATTTCTTTTAGCTCCTTGGAATTGCATGACTGGAATATAATTTGTGACGTCTAACACTCACCTGTCCTGTAAAGACTCTCCAGGGTCATCATCTGATTGTCATCTGATTAAATAAATAGTCCTTTCCCTTCTCCAGTCAGAAGATGGTGGCTGAGGTGAAACCAAATCAGAGGCTTGCTCCCAACCAGAGTACAGGTTTGTTCTGAAGCACCCTCTTATGTCATCACCAAGCTTACATACAGGAATGCTGAAGCAATCCATGAGGTCAGGCTGGTTGTTTTTTTTTTTTCTTAGTAGCACCATTAGATATGGATCTGGAAATGAGGTGGAAGAAGTGGAGGAATGCATTTCTAACAGGAGAAAATGAATGCAACCTGAGTAAAATCTATGAGATGGTATCTCCCACCCACATATGTTACAATTAGTAGTCTGTCTGAGCACCTAGTTATTCTGCAGAGTAATTGCTTTTTCTGATAGAGGTTGGTGAGAAGTGTGAGTTGCTAGTCATGCGATCAAATTAACCTTCAGGGTTTGGGCTTTTTTTTTTGCTGAGTTACGTTTTCCATCCTTAATGCATTAGAGTGCTTGTGATAAAACATCCAGTCCTCCCCTGTTCTTCTTGTTGGTACTTGGGAAATCTTTTCGCCTTGCTTTAAACTGAAATTAAACTTACAGGAGTTTTTTTTACTAGTGTCAGCAACCTCTAAACATGCTGTAACTTCAGGTAAGTACATGGTGTGCAACAAGAGCTTTCAGTGGATTTAGTTGCCTTAAACTAACGGAACATGTTCAGAGCTGGATTTGTATGAGCAGTAGTACGTAGATGCAGGGTCTATAAAACACACATGTGATGATGTGGTAGGCCTTCAGTGAAAGTGGCAACTGCTGTTCCAGAGGTACAAGGCATTTGATGGGGTTGGTTGCCTTCACAGGAACGTGGAGGTGAAGTACTACTTTTCGTCTTTGGTGTGAATCAACAACCCTTTGAGATTTTCTGGTTCTGCTGAAGCCAGCTGTCAAGTGAACCATCCCACACACAGGACTTGGGTCATCCCAAACCTGAACCAGATTCTGTAGTAATCCATAATGGTTTGAAAAGTTCTCCCTTCAGTTTGAAAGAAACTTAAAGTATGGTTAGAAGAGGAATAGTCTGCTGCTTAGAAATAAAGACAAAAGGTGCAATAACCAAAAGAGCACAGAGGAAAAACACTCTCTTGATCTATTTACTTTGTTTGCCAGTACTTTTCATGTCACGTGTTTCACCACTTCCCCTGGAGTCAGACAGCTTCCTTTACTGTTTGCAGAGTAAACATTTCTGCTTCCTATTGATCTGTAAAAGGCCTATGCAATCACTTCTTTTTCTTTTTTTTTTTTTTTCCAAGAATAACAAGAAGGCTGAGACAGAAGCATCATTTGAACCTGCTCTTGACACAGAAGCCCCTGCAGAATCCTTCTTCTTTACTAATCCTTTAAGACAAAGATAGCACTTACTCTGGGACTTGTGTAACAAATTTTAAAAATTCAGAGCTATATGTTTTTCTAAATGGTTTTGAAACTTCTCTTTTACTTTATAGTGGCTGCTGTCAGAGACCTTTCTACAGCCTTTCTAGCAGGTCATTGAACCTTTCTTGCTTTGTTTTGCACTTGTGTTGTAGCCACAGGATTGTCGGATTGGTTAGCACTGCTATGCTTCTGCCTCCTTTTTTTTTTTTACACTTCCCCACTCTCTGTGGAGTTTGTACCAAATATTTACCTTTTTTTGATAATGATCTCCTTTTGTACTTCCAGTTGATAGTGACCAGTCTGTTTTGAGGTTTGAGGCAGGATTTCAAACATCTTCAAAAGTCTTTCCTTTTCCTTAAGAAATCTTCAAAAATCTTCAAAAATTTTTCCTTAATCTTCAAAAATCTTTGCTTAAAAGCTGATTGAGAGTCTGGCTTCTGTGTGTTTTAGAGTTCCCTTTTTCTTAAGGAGTTTGCTGTTCTTAGTCTCAGATGTACTTTGAAGATAACTTTATAAATGCTGACTTCCAGTTCATAATCTTTTTGTCACACAAATTCTGTGCTTGACAACATTTTCTTTCAGCCTTTGAATATTCCTAGATACCTGTTGCCTAGTAAGGTCTTTCACCATAACCTACTTTGTGTTAGTCAGCTGGCTTGCTTAGTTAAACCTTAGTCTTAACGGTTAGAAACTGTTCCATTAGTTTTAGATGAAGTTACAACTTTAAGAGAAGGACAAAAAAAGAAATAACCTGCCTGAAATGCACTTTTCTTTGGCTAAGCATATTTTTGAGTACTGAAATATGGAAATACATATCATCTTCCGTACTTTCATCTTTGTTTCTGATCTAATCAGATAGTCAGATGCTGGGTGGTCTGGGTGTAAAAATCGCTTCTGAGTGCAAAAATCGCTTCTGAGTGCAAGTGCCAGAAGTCATTATATTCAGGAGCACACTTTAGACCCAGTTTTATGGGTGAAAATGTCATAGCCAGTTCAGTGGATTTGTTTCATTTTAGTTTGTTTTAAATATACTAGCTCAAATCTCAGTTCAGCCACAACAAGACAAGAATTGTTACATGAAATTACATAGCTTTTTTGGAGATGTTTAAACTTTGTAAGCTTTAGAGAACAAATCCCAAAGTGAGGGATTAGGGCTTTAGCTAGAAAATTCTGTTCCGTGGTACACTGGTTGGGTATTGTGGGAAAGGCTTGTTTTGCTTGTTTGTACATATATGTGTCTTCAGACTTAATTAACTTGCACCTCATTGTACGAACAAAAGCAGAAAGCGTAATTTTCTTTGATATCATCAAAATCAAATAA
>Ga0181612_152100_pt1 | contig 26025 bp, 11 predicted proteins | sample HoacroProtozoa21_FD_119630 | JGI IMG/M metagenome (GOLD analysis project Ga0181612, IMG submission 119630) | Hoatzin crop microbial communities from Cojedes, Venezuel. Combined Assembly of Gp0051906, Gp0051904, Gp0051908
CCCTGCTTCGGCAGGAGGGTTGGACTAGATGACTCACAGAGGTCCCTTCCAACCCCTACCGTTCTGTGATTCTGTGATTCTGTGAGCCTACCATATTTACAAGCACATCTCCTGAGTGTAAAGGCTCATGTCTTCTTAGGGACACCGGGCAAAAAACTTCACTTATACAAGAGGGTTTTTTTCCTCATAGATTGAAAGCTCTTTGGAGCAGAACTATAATATACCAATGAGTACAGCTGAAAGACTCAAGCATTTAAATTCTTTTCTGCAGTATTAAAATCTTAGGTGACTATGGAGGAAATTAGTTTAAAGTTTTAATTCTCACACACACATACTTATTGAAATGATGGAATAAAGAAATGTATCTGAAGATAATATTTACTTTAAAAATATTTTAACATCTAAAAGGTCTGACAGATAATCCATAATGAATTTTGATACCCAGTTCAATAGTGTCTCCTAACATTACTGCCTAAACATATAACACAGATATTTTGTTACCATGTATTCGTAAGTATTGTCTTTCATGCTCAACTTAGCCTTTCCAAATATTAGTGAAAACAGCAATATTGCTGTTCAGACGTATTGTTTGGAAAACGAGAGTGTGGCATTTCACACTTGAAAAGGGTGCTCTTACATTACTAGCAAAGAAAACTGGAATCATGCTGTTTTGTGTATCCAGGAAGAATATTTTCTCTTGTTTTAGACATTTAATGTGAAAAAAAAAATCTGTCAGGTGTTGAAGAACAGTAAAATTTGTTTTTCTCTTCAAATCTACGTGTGTATAAATGTATGAAAGTGTTTACTAGTCATAAAACATTAAACCACACATAGACCACATTACACTATACCTTTTTTGTTTTATTAATTGGTTCTATATGTAGAATGTTTCAACACTTTTTATAATGTATCTAATACATAATTTTATGTAGCAAATATAAAAGCAATGTCTGGTTGTATATGTACCACATTGAATCTCCATTTCAACACAAAATCAGCATGAGCCAAATTATGAGGGTAAAAAATTAAGTCCCTTAAATAAAACAAAAATGTAATTTTCCCTTTTCAAACAAAATGCACAAAATAGGTAACTGAAGAAAGGTACTTTCAGATAATATTAATTAAATGTGAAGCTACTGTATCTTCCAGGTTGTCAAAAAAAAGTAGCAAATGCAGTATAAGACTTATGCTAGGTGAATATCTACACCTTTGTAGCTTAAAGTTGCATTAAGAAGATAAGTACAAATGCAATTATTTAAATGAAAATTTGTTGCTTATTTGTTCAAATGATAGTACATATTTGAGATTTAACTCACCATGAGTTACATCTATCTATACTTGTCTCAATTCTGCAAGAGTTGCCTAAAATATTAAGATTTAAGCTCTGTAGACCTCTAACTCTGTGGAGTGCACTGATATAAAATTAAAACTGAGTAAGGCCAGAAAAAACTGCCAGACTGTGAATGGATCAAGCAGTATTTTCAGTTCTGCTTAATAGGTGACATTGACTGAAAAACAAAATAAAGTCACAAATGCACCCTGAATGGAGTAAAAATGGAGCATAGATTAATTATTTCCCTAATTAACTTACTGAAGATGTGATTGATTTTATAATGTTTTAAAGCATCCATATGCATTAATTTGCATGATGTTGTATTTAGAAAGTCAGTTAAGGACAGATCTGGTGGAGTAAGCACTGTCAAACACAGAACAAGAACCAAAGAGCCTGTAAGTTCTAGTATAATGTCTTCTTCACGAAAAGTCATCTTTATATAAATCCATGATCAGAGTTAAACCCTTTAAAGCCAGAAAATGCACGTCTAGACCTTTAACATCTTACTCACTTGCCTAATTACTTAGTTATGTTGAAATTATTGTGTTCTTTGTCTTGGAGGCTTAAATTTTCCATAAATAAACTGTACATCCAGGAGTTTAAAACACACCTACCTCATTCATGCAATCCGCTAGACCTTCTGTCACTAAGAAATGGCCTGTCACTGGGACTATAACACATTTCGGTGTGGCTGACAGAATTCCTAGGAAAAAAGTCCAGTTCATTGTCAAGTATTGACCAGGAACAGCACACCACTAACTCTTACTGGCTAGTCTGAGTGTTGTAACCAGTCTGAAATCATATTCCCAAAGGATAGTAAAGACAAAGTAGTCACTTTCTATTAAAAGAATAAAATAATTAAGATTTAGAGGACAGTACCAACATGTTAATAGATTTTTTCAAAAATTAGCTGATAGCCACTGCTTGTAAAGAGAACAGGTTTAATGCACTAGCTGTGAGACTAACAACTTAGCAGTTATTCACTTCTAAAGTTCCCGCACGGTGCACTGCAAAGGGCTAGCTGGCCTTACACAGTATTCAAATAGCAATGACAAAACCCAGTGCAGAAGTGCTACCTAGCCAGCTCAGAATTTATTTTTTCATGAACTTTAGACATTAAACACTATATGACACTTTTTGTGGCTTAAAAATATATAAGCATTTGCTAGCAGAAGCTCTTTATTTCATATAACAAGAGAATTCTGTTTGTAATGTGTCACCAGCTGCTCAGTCAAAATGTGTTCTATTAGAACTAATTTAATTTTACATAAGTTGATCTATTTGCATTCTGAGTCTCCAGTTAAATGACTAGGTACTATTTTGTAGACTGATCCTGCTTCAAGCCTCAGTGTATGGACAATGCTTAATCAGTGTGTACATCAGGAAATAAACATAATCAGCAAGTGCACTAATTAAGCCAGGAAAAATTTGCAACATGCATACACTGTATGGATTAACAAGGCAATTCATTAGAAATCTTAATTATGGAATATTATATTTTCCGTACATTTTATTTTATGATGCTTCAGATGAGTTTTCTCTAAATACAGAAGCCATCTACACTTCTCAAAGTAGACAGGGAGATCCTTTTAACTCAGGCACATCTGTGTAGCCTCTGGTCTGGAAGCCTCTATGGAAAACATGCTTTGTCATCTCCATCCAGATGACCTGATATGCTCTCTTAAACAAGCGGTTGCTAATCAAATGTTAATATGTAGATGACTGAAAAATAAAAACTAAATAAAACACATAGATAAAAATGTCATTTGGTGATTTGGAGCCTCTCCTCCTCCTTAAAACCACTTTTTTGTCATGTTAAATTCTGAAAAGTCAACAAATAAACATCTAGGGCTTGAGACACAGTACATGGGTTTTAATGAAAACAGCATCCATTGAACTCAGCATGCTTCAAGCTTTTGGGATAAACTGGCTGCAAAACTTCAGTCTGAAAGCAGAGACATCAATAAATTCCAAACGTGCATGGTGGTGAGTACATGGGATCCTCTGCTCTGGCAAATGACCCTACTTAGTTGACTCCCTGTCTAACAACAGATTGCATCCTAACTTACGGCTTCAAGTAAACTTCTTGCTGAAGGGGTTCTATGTGTGGAATCCAGGAGCCTGGTCTCAATGAAAGTACAGGGAAGCAACTAAGCAGTTTGTATCAGCACAAGTGGACTTTACAAAGCACTTTATCTGTCAGACAGAAGTATTATCATATAACTGACTTCCTCTGACTTTGTTCTGTACTGATGGAGGACGACTCAGAAGGTTAGCGTAGCTTTCTTCTGCGTAGCCAAGAAATAGGTTATTTCAGAGTTGCACATCAGTCAGCTAATTGTATTACATCTAAGCCTTTCACACACAGGTTTCATTTTACAGAGAAAACTACCATGATTTTAAATAACGGTGAAGTGGTTCCCGCAGCACCTTCTGAAGAGGGGGACTGGCACTGTTTCCAACACTAAAAAGACACAAATCTATGCTTAGGAAATAAGAAATATTGAACAGGATACAAAGCTTATGTAAATCTGCTCATGTGGTAGGTTCTCCACATCAAGATAGTCCAAGAACTTCCCCTGGAACACCTGTACATTTGGCACTTTCTTCCAGTGTGAGAATGGGAGAAGAGAAGAATTGAAAGTCCCCGAGCACATTCCTTTTACAACTTTGATTAGCATACCTGGGTAGGAGGTTTCTACATAGGCAAAAAGAATGGACCATCTCTTGTCTAACATGATATGACACTTCCTTGTTGTCCTTTGAGGAACTCATTCTTTGCTCTGTTTCCATGCTTCTCTCAAAATCTCTTGTGGGAGGTGCACATGTATAAACCATCACCAGATTCACTGTGGGGAAATACTCTAGCCACCACAAGAATGAGTGAAATAATGAGTCGTTGCTGTTACCACAGCCAGTCTTACTTGTTAGAAGATAGGTGTGACTCGAGTCCAATGTTAATTTACTTTAGGTCCAGTGGAAAGGATGAAGTCTGAATAGTAGCAAATGGTCACACTTACATGTTTTTCTTTTACCACACTGCAGGACAAAGCCTTGTTTATATTGTGTTTTTGATGTAAAATACTAGTTTGAACTTCCAGGGTTGCCTGCCCCTTGACATCTATCATATTAAGTGGAATAAGTCAGCTGAAGCTTGAATGTTACTTTACATCAAGATGAGTAAAATCTACGGGCTTCAACTGCAAACTTAAAAAATACTGTCAAATAAGAGTTACACTCTGGTCTGTTGCTACCAGAAATGCCAAGTAGTGCCCATATTAGGACAGTCCCTTGGCATCTGCATATGTCATAAATGTGTCTTTTGGCCACTGCTTCATTTATTGCTCGTTATGTTTGTTGTGGACTGGTAAAGGCAGATATAAATAGAAAAATGCTTACGTAGTATGATGGACAGATTTTGTTGAAACATTTTCAACAGCCTAGCCAAAACCTGACAAAGTAGCTATTATTGGCATCTGAAAATTCCCATCCCATAAAGGATTATTCATGTATACTTAGGCCACGATTACCATTTTATTTGTGGCAACAGGCATGACAAAAAAAAAAAGAACACAAGAGAAAACCAGGGGCTAATATATTCAGTGAAAGTACTTAGTAGATATATGAAATATTCATGTAGCGGACACAGGGCTTAACAACACAATAAAAATGCATTCCCAAAACAGAGACCAGATCACTTAAATGAGATGGAAAAGGATATGTGACAGTACCAAACCCTTGTCCAGAGTTCTGGCCTAAAGGCAATGAAATAAGTGAATTGATGATGTGGGTGAAGCTTTTGTTTTTGAAAGTAATAATTCACTTATTCTTTGTCTGATCATGACAAGAGAAAATGACTTTTGCATCCAGTTCTTCCTTCTGTCTTATATCGGCCTGTGATACAGTTCAAGAACATTGGTTATCATCATAGTCCAACAATACAGAAAATAAAAGGTTAAAGTTCTGAAGCTTCCCTAATCTGCAGTAACACTTCGTTTCACAATACAGATTTTATTTACTGATTTCTTTCAACCACTATATCATGATATTGCCTGGCTTTCAATTAAAACATAAACTAAGATGCTTTTTCATAACGCTCACTTGAGGTATAAATCAATTTGCGTTAGTTTATCAGTTACAAAGTATATTTGCCTTTGAGCAATGATTATGTCACATCATCAAGTGATGGAAAATTCAATCTGTCATAGGCTGAAGGGCCAAACTATAACAACTTCTTCATTACAGCGTCACAAAGGGAGATACAGGAAATTATATTGAAGGTAAATTACTTCTCTCGAATCTCAACAGTTAGTGGACTTTTCTAATAATATTAATTTAGAAGAATACAATCCTATGTCATTGCTGATTTTAGAAAGTGTAGAGGTCACACTGAGCAAGTGTGGACAAAACTGTTGTTCCATTTGACTGTATGCTATAAAGCATGGGATTATCACAGACTTGTTTCAGGGATCCCTTTTTTACCGATATTATCTTAGTTTCCAGTTATAAGCAATGGTGATAAACAGGTGTTACTTGTGTCCAAACAATGCAAATTATCAGATTCTCAAATTTTACAAAACTCCTAAGACATAATTGTTAACATCAGCCTTCATAGGGCCCAAAGACTTTGTTGAGAACTGTGGTATTGCTAACTGGGTTTATAAATAACCATATATGTATCTATATAACTCCTGTACAATAGATATTATCCTGAACTACACAGGTAGAGGATGTACTATCCTAGTAAAATGATACAGCCAGGTAGAAATGTCTATCAGTGCAGTTGTGAATGGAAAGATTGCAGAACTCATTTAAATCAGACATACCTGGTTTAAGTCTGTGCCTAAACTTAAACAGTTAATCAGTGATTTTTTCTAACCCACTAGCTTAACTATCTCAGTCACTAAAACATCCTGTAACTATCCATATTTGCACATATAAATAAATATTTTGGGCACACAGGATACAGGATTTCCAGATGCCAAGTACCAACATTTGAAAATGTTGCCCTAAGTGTCAGATACTACCCTTGATTGATGCACACAGAACAAAATGACTTCCAAGAGAGTTCTACACACAGATTGAGGGTAAGATATGGCTGTAATAAAATGAACATTAATCTATGAACAGTGTTGTTCTCCACCATAGGGCAATGATAGATTCACCGTAAACCTTTTCCATCTGTCAAGTGCGCTGCAGCGTTCTTATGCTTGCACTAATATGCTTTCATAGTTATAGCAGTGGTTTTTGAACACCATGTCAGACAAAATCTACCGAATAAAAATAGAGGTGGAAAAATCTAGGAAACTGCCTTGAAGAAAAAAAAAGACTGTAACTAGCAAATTAATCTGCCTTCAGGCTGAACAATGAATTTGAACTAATAGCATTAACATCACTCATTTACAAATATTGGGAGTCTGTTTGTTGAAATGGTTATCTACACTTCATCATACTGGAGAAAATCGAGCATATGCTAAACCACTGGCAGAATCACGGTTCAGAGAAAATGGTTAACCTCCATACCAACAGTGGAGTAGTGAGGACTGCAGTATTTCTCGTACAGCCCATTAGGTTCATTTCTCAGTCTGAGTTTATCTTAGTGTTAAATTGAAGACGAAACATGGTGTGAACATACAAAAGATTCCGCTTTTACAGAAAACATCTCAAAGCAGGTTCATGGCATAGGTAAATGTGTTGAAGCAAATAATGAAAAACAATACTCTAATACTCATTGCTTCATTTGCTGATAATAACCGAATTTAACTTAATAATATTATTTGATAATTTAAAGAGCTGGTTGAATAATGAAATATAATTACTCATGAGTATTTTAGTATCAACTGATGGAATAATGTGAATAGGTCACATAATTAAACATTATTTGACTATCTATACAACTAATTGAATAATGGAAACATTTATTCACCAATAATACAGTCGTCTATTGAGAGAAGAAAGGGAACAAACAATTTGTAAATCAGACCTACATTAAAAGGATCTGATGAATATCTGTAATATTGTGAAAATTTTTGTTATTGTTACAAAGAATATGAAAGCTTACTGAAATAATATTGTCATTTACAATGACAGAACCTCAAAGGAAATAATTTGGCTAGAACACACTTGTATCATTAATCCACTGTATATTTAACTTGATGAATGGGATGACATTTCAAAGCAGAAAAGGAAGAATAATCTCGTATTTTAGGTAGAGAACCAAGAACTAGATGACCTGCTTTCTACTTGTAGTCCGATCATCAATTATTTCACAGGGTTTTCACCTCCCTACCTGGAAATTACTTCTTTCTGAGCTAATTAGTTTCACCTTTGGAAAAGCTATGAGCTTTATTCACAGTCCAGTGAATAACTGAATACTCTTAACTACCTTTGAGTTAGGCAGACTGTAGTAATACAGGTGTAATTAACTGAGGCTCACAAGAATAGAATGCTTGAAAAAAGCGATATTTCTACGGGGTATCTCACTTTAGCTCCTCAAGGGTCCTTCTGACAGGAGCTTTCACCAGTGAGTGAAATCAATAATTATGTGTGAATACCTTTAGTGATTGTTGATGTCACTTGACGCTTTACAAAAATAATCAGCCTGAAACACATAAAATCAAAGTGGTTGGAAGCACAAAAGTAAGGCTGTGAAAACCATCCTCATCTGGTGTTTTATGCAGTCTTTGAGTTCATTTCGTCAGTGCAGGAATTGAGGTGATGAAGCAGTAGAGAATAAATCCCTTCCTTCAGGAATCTCTGCGTATTGAAAATGCTGAGTTCCCAATGAGCTTAGCTGTGAGCAAATGGCAGTCTTTGGAAGATGCAGTGTGCGTTCATTATGCACATTGCCTGTAGGGACTTGGAAAGCAGTGAACGACTTCACTCAGGGTGAGAAATATTCAGCTCTTCTCTCTGCCCTTCATCTCTATATTATTATTAGCCAGCTTGTGAATGAGAAAGGATTTCCAGGGCACAGTACTAGGTGAATTTTATAAAGGATTCCTGCCTGATTCTCTTCAGCAAACTCTGTTCCGTTGTCCATGTTGTCTGCTCCTGAGCAGAAAGCAGACTTAAAAGGTGCAAGATACTAGCTGTTACTCAGCAGAAAGTAGATACTGGAACCACAGCTGCAAACCAGAATTAAGAAATAGACAACATTGTTGTAAAATAATAAAAATAAAACAAATTTTTTTCTGAGGCCTTGAGAAAAAGTCCGGCTTTATTCTCATAAACTCAGATGGTTGTTTATTTTAATCTGAAGAGGTCACTAAAACTACGTAAACAAGTTTAAGATTGTAAGTATAGCTCTTTTCCAAACCAAAGCAAAGTCTAAAACAACTAAAACCTCAAATGCTGATTTATGGTTATTCAGAATGCAGTTGAATTTGTTTTATTATGTATTAAGGTGCAATACCAAATGTCAACAAGAAGAAATCAGCTTGAAGTTCATGTTTTAACGTTTTTTGTTCTGACAGATATAGAATTTCCCCCCACACCTTTCCCTTTCATATAGAATTCATGCAAAACTGGCCACTTCAGTGAAGCATTTTGACTTTGACAGAACTCTGAGCAGCAATACTCGTCAGCCCTTTAGCTATATAGCTGCATATAAATGAATGAGTTGAACTAGCTCACAAAGCCAAAAACTGAATTTTAATATAGACCTGTACTTTTTTCTGTACCTTCCTCTTAAGAGCACGGTATAATAAAGTACAGGTGATGAATATTTATTCAACCTTAATTATACTTGAGCTGCATTAGTGTACCTTAGATTAAAGCTCTGTTGTTTCTACTGCTCATTCTTGTGCATGGTAATCTTGTACATTTTAGATCTTTTGATTTACACATAAAACTATACTTATTATAATGTCTGCCTTATTAACCTTCTTTTCTGTTCTACATTCTATTCATGGTGGCATTGTATTCATGCAGTGGGTTATTATGTTTACAAACTTGCCTTATTTACTGTAAATGTAGAAATTACTATTATTAACTATGCATTCAGTACAAAACTATTCAGACAGCTATTCAGACTGAAAGTAGGCTCTTATTCTGCTTAAAATATTACAGTACCAAGAACCTAGACACATTTACTTTTATTTTTGAATAAGCAGAGAAATGAAGCTCTTGTTATTGTGCAGTAAAAAGTGGTGATGTCTTCACAAATAATGCAGGATCCTAAAAGATTCTAGCAATTGGAAACCTGAAAATTCAGCACCTTAAGGTGCCAAGAATGGGGCTTACTGAAGCCATAAGTTTAGTAATGCATCTGGAAAGGCCACTCAGATGTCATTTGTACCCGCTAAGACATTTTTTTCTTAACAAGTCCTCTCAGAATCCATTTGACTTATGGATTTGGTTTATATGATATTCATGAGAGGGAAATTTCCAAGTTAGATACAGTTTGGTATGACTAGGTGGGAGGCATGAATTATACGTCTAGGTAGCTGCTATATCAGGTAACTCCTCGTGAGCTGGTGCTACAGGAAAGGACAAGAGTAAAGTCGTCTAAGTCCCACTGCAGCAAGTTTGTTTATAATTGTGTCCTGACAGTATGAACATCACAAGCCCTCGGTGTTTTTTCCCAGCAATTTTTTTTATGATATACTAGAGACAGGAACAAGTATCTCTGCTAGACATTGTCACCTACTAATCTGAACCGAACATTACCTTTCTCACATCTAAGCTGTTTAGAAAAGAGGATACTCATCTACATCTACCAGATCAGCACTGAGGGAGATATTTCTTTCCAGCCCCAAATAACAACTAGTGTAATGGCAAAGAGTAAGCATAAAATTCACTGTAAAATGGGTAAGAACAGAAGAGAGCAGCAATATTGTCTCCAACCAAGTACACTGTAGATAAACCGTTTTTCATCCTTTTCATACAAGTCATCAGGTAGGTGGTAGCATTTTGCTCTACCATCATAACCAAAATCTTGGGGAAAAAAAACAGAGAAAAAACAAAGGACAGAAAAAAACACACTGAGGAAGTTATTTCTCCTACTGGCATTATATGTGTTCTTTCTTCTTCCCCTCTCCATTTCTCTTCCTTCCTCCTCACACAGAGACGTTACAAAGGCTATTAGAATATAAGGACAATAGAAACAGAATTAGACGTATACATAGAAAAGTGTAGGTAAGCATCCCGCAGCCAGACAATAAATATCATGTCAGAATCTGATAATCCTTTCAGTGCATGCAATAAAGTGCTTTTAAGGTTTGTACTTGCATATGTCAGTCTACTGAAAGCCACATACATGTTTGCTACACTGCCATTGCAAAAAACCAACATTTTCTTACAGTTGTGCATCTGTCAGCATCAGTTCCTTCAACGAAAATTACTGTGGTGCACTACAGGACGAATGAAAGAAAGTAACAATGCTAAAAATTACAATCTCTGAAATGGAACTATGTGAGAAGTGAAAAGCTGTATGAAATAAGGAAAAAGAAAAGGAATGAAGGGTGAAATTAGATAGGTCTTTATACATTAATTAGAATTCTATATAAATAGCACCTATTTATCTCTTTCTGAGAGCATCTTATAATGCAAATAAGTCTGTGTACACACACAGAAACACACTAAAAGTTTCTGATCTAAGGAACTAAGAGATAGTCAAAGCAAAAGAAAGAACAAAACCATGGCAAAGAAATGCATGATGCAGCACAGTAAAGACAGATAGCGACAACAATAGAGCTGCCTAAATAAAACTTGGGTAGAACCTATGCAGTCTGTTTTGACCTAGGAATTTGCGGAAGGCAATCACTTTCTCCTCAGTTACTTTTCTTAATGAGATGGACTAGAGACAAAGTGACCAGGTACCCCATACCAAGGGACGTATTTCTGAAGAGTAGGTTTTAGCATTCCCTCAAGAGAGCTGTCACATCACTGCAGCTGAGCAGCTTAAGAGCACAAGTCCATTTGGATGCTCATCTTGTCTTAGAACAACAAAAATGACAGAGAGACACAAATGGCAGTTTATAAACAACCTGGAAGAACTTGAACATTCTAAGAGACCAATCCAAGCAATCACTTATCATTCTGCAAGAGACAATTTCCTTCGTGAGAAAAAAAGAAGAGCAAGCAGCTTGATGATGCTGTAACTTAGCTACAAAGAACTTCAGAAACTCATTGCAAATGAAATATTAATAAGGCAGTGGATCCTAGAGAACTCAAACAGTATGCTTTTCCAGAAATTAAATTGTTAAATATATTGGCTAACCACCATTTCAGTGATCGTTAGTCTGAAATATTTGGCTAGTAAATTCAGTATCTTTAATTTTAATCAGATTTGAGTGTTTGAAAATGATGCAGCTGTTGCTATAAAGGTAATTAAATAACCAAATAGCCAACAACTTTAATTTGAGGTTTTTTTGTGAGATTTGAAGATTAGAGTTATCTGCAAACTCCTCAGACCCCCACTGTCCTCAGTACTGAAAAAGGACAATTTCAAGCTATGATTTATGTGAAATATATTTGCTTCCTTAGTCCAGTTCCAAGCAGAGTATGACAGACCCCACAAATCTCACCATCATAACTGGCATCTTTATTTTCATCCCAGCAGATGTACTGTACTGACTTGTTTTGTTTGTTTGTTTGTTAGTAGTGGACAACACATCGGTCTTTCATCATCCCTCTACACCAAGTTGTGGATTTACAAAAAAGGATTACTTTTCTTATTTTGATTATGATGAATGTACTGAGTCACATACTGCTCTCACTGCAAATCAGTATATATTCAAAGGAACTCAACTGACTCCAACAGAGTTACCCCAGATTTGTCTTGGCATAGTAGTTGTGATCATTGGCTCTACAGGCTGCTGCTGGTCTTTGGCTTGGGAGGCAAATTTATGCTTAGTCTTTAATATCAGAAGCTGTCAAATACTTATCAGTAAATAATGCAAACTACAACCCTCTCCTCAACTTTGTATTGTGTTCTTTTTATTATATTTAAATATACTATCTCGAAATAAGAGTCCCATAATGGACTGTAACTTACAGGTACTACCCTGAGGGATATTCTATCAAGGAAAGCTCCAGGAAGCATTAAATCCTATGGAAAACAGAAGTTGCTTGTGGAATTGTGGATAACGTTTCTACTCTCCAAGTACAGTTGCCATGTTTGCACACATGTGACTTCAGTAGGTATTCACAATCAGCTCACGATATGGTAGCCCAGAAAAGGCCAAATCCTTAACAATTCTTTAGGGTATCTGTAAAGCAGTACAAGGCACAGCATGAAATATTCCAGAAAGTGTAGATATGACCTGACTCATTGGTGATAATATTTTTATTCAAGGAAAGCAGGAGGTCTTTGTGCAAGACTCACCTGCAAAATCATACAGAATCTCTCACTGACACTGACACGAAAGTCAAAAATGTGTCCTAGGTGTTACCAGGGTAGACACATTTTTTTGTTGTTGCATTTGTATGCTAATCACATAAGAAGCAAAAATAGGCTTAGATTGGAAATCAAAGATTGGTTGTATACAGGTAATAGAGTGTTCAAATGCTTTATTTAAAGATAGAAGGCTCTTCAACCAGGCTTTATTATTGAACTAGGACTATCTATCCTTTTTGACATTTTTTAAATTAAGTTCTTCCTCTAATTTATGTTTTTGTCAGCTTTCCTTCCTTACCTGGCTTTAAACTGATTTTTTTTCTCTCAAAGTAATAAACTACTTCGGAGAGGAGAGAAAAAAATTTTAATGACCCTAGAAATTCAGATTAACAAAATGGATCATTTGTATACAGCTGCAGAATTATGAAACCTTTTGAAGTAGAGTCTATAGCATTTTACCAGCAGTACACTGCTTCTACACATTGCCACAAAATTCTTGTTAGCGCTCCCTACGTTCTGAATTCTTGACATGCTTAAGCAGGACCTCATCCCTTTGGTGCAAAATTAGGAGGTCAAAGTGAAATCAAAGGGATAATGTCGAGGTCAAAACCATCAACATATCCTTTTTTTTAATGCTGTGACGGATAAACCCCACCAGCCCTTGTACCGAAGCAGCAAACAATAGCCTGGGTGAGCCTGGATTTGCACCACTAGTCATGTTTGACTCTTTACTGGCTGCTCAATCTGCCTTCTTACTATTGCTAATCCAACCTGCTTCTGAGCATGGTCTGCATCCTGTCTGACTTCGGCAGAGATATAGAGATCTGGTTCAGACAAAGAGAGCAGGGTAGCAGCTGCAGCCTGATGAGTGGTGGCAGCCAGATAGTCTACTGTGATGTCTTGTTGGAGAAAATTTGGGACAATGTAATTTCCCCAGTTTGACATGAAACCCTTGTCAGAGTAACATGAGGCTATACATAGCACATCTAGTATCGGACGCTGTAAGCAAGATTTGTTTCTCTGTTACAAGAATTAAGAATGCACATGCTTGATTATAAGGTGGCTTCAAATTTTCAACAATTTATGCGTTAAAGACATGAATACAGATTTAAAAGATGAACTATCTATTCAAGAGGAAAATTGTAACAGGTCACACCTCATACCTTTTCCCTTCTATCTTTTTCCCTGTCTCCAATGTGGTCTTAATTCTTCCTATCGCTGGGTCATGCTGCAGGCATTTTTTGAGACTCCTTTAAAAGTAAATAAAGGCAAAATGATTTCTAAAAAAGGAGTTACTGATGTGAAAAGTGATCCTGTTTTTCTCCATTAAATAGAGTCACGTTCACAAAATTGTGCAAACATCCACTTCTTCTACTCATTCCCATTTCAAAATGGCATCTTGCTTTGGCATTTCTTGCATGGCTCCTGATTTAGCATGAGAAAGAGAATTATAGGTTTTAAGAGCTCTGAATTCTTATGGAACAAGGCTTCATTAAGGCTGTTTTGCTCAGAGAAATATCTAGTAATGGCTTTAATGGAAATACTATTTCCAGCTAGGTTCCTCTGTGGACATTGGTTTTCCATATTAGAATATATTTTCAATACAGAAAATAAGTATACTCAACTAAAATTTAAAAAGTAATGAGATGGGATTTTAACTTGCCTTCAGAACCTCAGTGTGTCCTTTTATCTTTAAATGAAGTTTCTGTAACTGGCTGAAACTCACATTCCTTCCCTAGATTTTTCAGGAGAAGGTCATTGAAACACATTTTTCAGATTTATTTTGTACTGATAGCTGTATACTGGTTTTGTACACCTTTCCACCATGTTTGGCCTTTGGAATTTAGGTAACTGTAACACAATATTTCAAGTTAAGAATATGAATGTCCTATATGATTCACTATCACAAATTACATTTACATCCCAGATTATTTCTAAAAGTTTTTCTGTGAGTACATCTCCTAAGACACAATTCATGTACTGTTATTTTTTTTACTTTCTAATATTGGAACAACATTATCTGACTCTGATATGGCATAAAAGTAACCTGTCCCATGTGTCCAGGTTTTCCTTCTCTAGAAACTGGACCATGAGGATGGATGGGAGAGCCGAAGCCCACTGTGGTTTCACTCTAGACCTGGCAGTTCACAAGCACTACTGGGTCTGATGGTATGGAAGCAGCCTAAATTCACCTTTCTCATTTACCTGTCCATACTGACATAAAAATAAAAGCCTAAGTACTCAGAGAATGATCCTTAAATGCCAGCAACAAAAAGAACAATTGAGTAGCCTGTGTAAATAGCTTAATTTAAAAAAAATGCTGAAAGCATGCAATGCCTATTACAACTAATGAAAAATTCAATGAATGAAAATTAAATGTAGTTTAGATACTTAGATCTAAAAATTGAGGAGTTATTGTTAGCTTCTGAAAGCTGTGTGAGCAGAAAAAGAATATACTGAGGTTCTGTATATATGTGTAGAACAAGTAAATATTGATTGCAGAAGCTACCTAAGCTCTTCCAGCCTATGTGTTTCAGATGTGTTTACCAGCATGTTACTCAGGTCTCCTTTGGCTTGGATTTGATGACTGAGGCTTCTCAATACATGGATGCTGTCGTTTGGGGGGAAAAAGTGACATGGAAGTAAGTTAGCATTGAGTGTAACTGTATTTGCAGTGGTGAACAAAGAGTAGAAAGCGTTGTAAATTTATGATGGTTATTACAATGAATAGAGAGAGAAGATAGAAAAATGAGGAAACGTAACTTTCTTTGTTACTGTATAGTTACTAATACCATAGTTCCATTTTTCAGTTGTACTTCACCCTTTGTCTCATTTGCCTAAACTGAATTCACTAACTTTTAACCAGATTTGTCACTAGATTGTCCCTAAAATGCTTGGGTATAGAGTGAAGCCAAAGGGGGAGCTCTGACTTAAAAATGGATTTCTGCTGCAGAAATGGTTATCTTTGAGAAGAAAAGATCAGAACCCAATATGACTTAATGAGTTGTAACGGTAATTTAGACACCTAAGTATTTAAAAAGGAATGACCCTGAAAAATACTTATGGATTAGAGATGCTGCTCTCTATCTCCCTACAAGTGCTTACTTCTGAATGAAATCAATGAATCTGGTGCTACTGAAGCAATTGAATTAATACTTCTGGGGCTGAACAGATCTGTCAGGAAGAGAGACAATGCCATAGAGTGTCATTGTCTTTTCCACTTCGCTATTGATTCTCTGTCAGCATACAGTGCCCCTGCCTCACTGCGTAGTGTGCACCGGTGTCATGTGCCATGTTTAACACCTGGGCTCATGATAACTGAAGAAATGTAGCTCGACAGTCCTTGTCACCGCATTAGCTGTACCAGAAATATCATTCATTCTTTCCTTCAAGAAAAAAAAGAAGGAGAGGGAGTGAATAAAACGGTTTCTTGGTGGTTTTTTTTGAGCCTTTACAGTAGTTAACTACAGAAATGATCAATTTGCTTAATTAGCATTGATCTCTAACACGACTCATGGTAAATTCTACAATGAATAGCATGCTATGCTATATGTTATGTTGTATTGCACCTATCCTATCTCCTGTGCAGACAAGGAAACTCTCAGCTGAATTTTTGAGGCAGAATATGTGTCACACTTACATACACAAACATACAGCGCAAAGGTATCATTACTCAGCAGAAAATGTGATCTTTTACCACTGCAGGAAAATTTACACCAAGTGTCATGCAGACAGAATGCCCAGCGAGGACAAGGGAAATTACACATCTGATCATAAACAATGAATTGCATACCCTAGCATCATAACTGCAAGGCAGCCTTGCTGTATGAGTTGAGGTGTGAGTTACTAGGCATGCATGTGCTGTTGGAATAGGCAATAACATACTTTCAGAATAACCTAACATGCAGTTAGTATATGATACTAGGGTACATATTTTAAAAGTGCTAAAATTTTGTCCAAGATAGAAGGGTAATATTCATGATACATCACTAAATACCACATACCTACAGATAATCACCAGTCAGGCTCGTTCACATCTGTGTTGCTGGGCAAAGTGCATTTGAAAATAAAAGAGCATTTTGCTCAGATCATGTGCAAGTCACCACATAGGACATCCTCCAACCAGCACATGAAGGAGCTATGCTTGTCAATGAGCTCTTGATTTGTATTCTGTTCAATATGTTTTCTCAGTTCCACAGTTATGCTTCATGTTCATGATATTGTGATGCCTGGAATATAGAAAAGCTAGGGTCTCATTTTTCTTTCATATAATATAATGGGAGTGGTGATGGCAAAGTAATTATGCTTCTGGTTGCTATGTAGATATCATTAGTATTAGTAACAGAGATACAATGTGCAAAGCTGCAAAGGTATTTAATGACTCTGTTAGTGACAGCAAAACAGCAATACAGTTGCATTCAGCTTGTTCACACACCTGATTATTGCAGTGCAGTGTGTGCCACAGTACACTAGAGCAGTTCAGGATTTTCATTAAGATTTCTCTTTTCAGTATGTTGCAAGGTGATCTTAATCATTTGATCTGGTCTCAAAGCAGATACATGAAATCTCAATTCAAATGTGAATTGCATTTGTGTGTGTGAGCATTTGCCAGAATACAAAGTGAAAAACAGGTAACTACCACTCATTTTATTGCATTAACTAATAAGTATCTTTAAGAACTTTTCTCCAGTGGATCTTCCAATGTAAATTCACCTAGGGTGAATTTGGATGTGAGGAACAGTAACAGAAAGGAAACACGACTCAGAGGAGTCACCTTTCCCTGTCCAGCCATGCATGTATGGGAAGAAAAAAGGCTAGCAACTTGTAAAGGCCTGTTGCTGTACACTTCTGATCATCTCTACCATATGGAGGAGAATGAAGTCGCAGACCTATGCACTCACAGGTAAACACCTCTGGGTGGAACAAGGTGTGAGGCCAGTGGGAAAACATATGGTGCAGAGTACACTATTTGCTCTTCCTCCTGTGTTGAGGACGGAGTCTGGCATCTGCAGCAGGAATCAAGATGTTAGAATATGCTACAAAACTACCTTTTCACTAGATGATGGCTAGCGATAATCTGGCACAATGAGACTGGAAAGGTTTGAAACAAGGTGCTTGCAGAGTCCACATCCACATTTCTATCTTCACTTGGAAACACAGTTTGTGCAGTTTTTATATTTTTATATAAAAATATTTTTTATATTTTAATCTGTGTGTTTCACAGGCTTTAATCAGGATGTGAGAATAAAGTAGAATAAAAGTGGTGGAGTGGTTACTTCGATTAATTCCACCTTAGTTTCTTAAAAAGTATGAAACACAGTATTTGTTTCCCTCAAATATAAAAAAGGCAAAATACACAGACAGGCATATTTGCAAAAAACCTGAAAGATAAGTGAAATCACCTAAGCTGTTTGAAAGCTTTTGAACAATTTTGGACAAATACTTTCTTTAATCTGACAATATGGTTTTAACTAAAGTTAGTGGACTAGTTTTATGATACTCAGCCTTTTCAATAAGATTTCACCCAAGATATCATCCCTTTTTAAAGGGGAAATCAGTCATTCTGCTAGTTCAGAAGGAGAAAAGAGGTGATTATGCCTACATGTCTTGTTCATCCACTTGTAGGTAGCTTCTTCATTAGAGGCGCAAAATAACTTCAGTGAACCATCTTCTACACACCAAAAGTGTAAGATCACCTGTTGCTTACTGTTAGATCAGTTTTAAAGCATTTGTTGTAAAATGATTTTTAAACAGACAGGAACTGTTTGAGGTTCAATTTTAGAAGTAAATATTTGGCAATAGCTGGGAGATGTAAAACAGGCATTTAATGAACACACCGGAAAGAATCTCATGCTTTATAACCATCCACCAAATCTTGTTCAGTAACAGATTCAATGTTCAGGACTCCAACTGGCATCATGAAAATTTGATACAAAAATACACACATAAGTTGAAAGACCGTGTATATAAGTTAGATAATAGGGGCTTGTTACTTCACATACATTATTAAGTCAGTTATTATGTCTTTTCTTGTATCTATGATGAGACTAAAAATGAAGAATTATCATGATGTTCAGTTTACAACAAACGCAGAAACTTTTGCTTGACGTGTTAAAAGGGATTAGATAATGCATGAATCCGCAGTGTTACAGTTACTGAAGAGTCTTTCAAAAAGTATTTTTGTAGTTGGCATTAGTTATAATAAACAATAAAAATGTTTACCTGTGTATTAAAATTCAAAATTGTACCAGAAATAAACCCATAATAAAATATGTGTTAGAAATCTTCAGAGAATTTGGATTCTTAGGGATTTTACATGGAATTGTTTGACAGGGATAAAAACAGTTGTTTGCAGCGTCATTTGTTCTATTAAGTTGAAAATATCCCTAGATATGTGTGACTGGCTATATGAGACTACGTTATTGAGCCACCTATATATGATATCCTGCTTTATCTAAGACCTGCAGGTGCTACACCTAAAAGGGCTTGAAGGTATCTGTAAATCTGTTTGGAAAAGGTAAAATATTTCGTCAAGGAAAATCTTTTGGAATCTTGAAAAAGTACATAACTGGGCCCTGAAGGATGAGACACAGTTAACTCCGAGCCACTATGTTAACTTCCACAGCAGAAAGTCTCATTAAATCTCCATTAACTCTTATAGCTCAGTGTTCTGGTAGAACACTTTGACAGGACGTATGCCATACCAGGGTTTCAGACCAGATTTTATAGGAATCTTAGTTCTGATCCCAGCAAAATATTTCATTACGCTCTCTATTACGTAAAAACTAATCCCGCTATGCCTACATGAAATTTCTGCAGAAAAGGGCTAGATAAGTACAAGATAGTCATTATTTGACCTAAGATTCCACTACAAAAAGTAGCATAAAAAATTAAGTGCAAAGAAGATCTGTATACAGAGTGGAGCAAGGTTGGCTTCTGTAGCCTGAAGACAGTTGAAGGTAATAGTTAAAATGAGAAGTGAAGGCTGAGGTAAAATAGATGCTATCATTATCATCACTTTGTTTCAAATCTGCCAAGAGCTGTTTAGCATTAACACAAAAAACAAAAAGCTGAAGCCTAAATTAAGATTTTGTTGATATTCACATGAAAATGAAACAAAAAAAATGATGTGAAAGATACTACACAAAATCCTTACTGAACCAGTAAAACATAACATGAAAAGAGACTCAGCAAGTGCTTGCATAAGAGTCCAGCAGCCAAAGCATGTATTTTGCCCTGTGTTAAAAAGGAGGGAAAAAATGATTGACTGGAGGTAGAATATGTGGATTATCTTTGTTTAACAGGTTAGAATATTCTCCTGGCTGGAAGCTCCCCGGCATATGTGAGGGTGAATCAGGACATGTAATTCTCAGCAGTTTCACAACTTGGTGGCACGCTGCCAGAAGAGCCAGCAGGTCATTGATTGTTATTGGGGAATCCCCTGACAGTTCCAACCCCCAGGAAAGAGAAGGAAGACTGGGCAGCCAGCCAGGACTTCACTCCTAAAAAAACCCCAAATGCCACACTCTGACTAGTTATGCAGCAACCATTCAAGCCTTAGGTACTGCTGGCACCCATGACATTCATGATAAACCATTGAGAGAAAGGATATAGGGTTTACTTAAGGGTTTAAACTGTGAGCTGGTGTTAAGACATTTATATTTACTTGACTCAGAGATATACTTCATTAGGTTAAGAAGAGTACTGCCTCAAAGGGGCGTAATAATAACTTCTAGTATGCACCTTCTATAGCATGATTATATACCGTTATATGTTAAACGAACTCCCAGACCAAATTATTGAATAGTCTAAGTACGTTTGTGTGACAGTAGGATAAGTGATATAGTCAGTGGTTGTCACTCTGATCACTTCAGTGCTGTGTGATGGACCCAATAGGCATGTGAAATGTATTCCTCTGATGCCGGTGGATGTATAGGTTACTGTACATTTTGATATTCCATCCAAATGAATGAACAATTTATTCAAAAGCTGCTGCGACTGCTAGGTTGTTCTTCTATCCTCATAGCACCGAAGAGGTTAACAGTGATTTTTCATGAAACCAACTTATGCACCATAGAAATATGGTGCCATGTGTCTCCACATAAACAACAGCAAGGAGAAAAGTCAATAATTATTTTAAAACATGACTGACTGAAGCGAGCACTTCCTGGTTTGCATAACACCTTGTTTGCTCAGTGACTGCAAAGGACCAAAGAGTCTTCCTGTCTAGTTGGGTTCTTCAGTCCAACTTCTTTGTCTTGTTGTTTTGACATACTCACTTTTCCAAACACGTTTTGGTGTCCAGAGGCACAGAGTTCTCCGTGCAGGACTCAGAATAACATGCTAAAAAATTTCCATACAGCAAAATTTCAAGATACATCTCCAAGAGCACAGACAGGAATTATAAGAAGAAAATAATCTGTTTACATGGTTATGATATCAGCATTTGGGATTTTTTGTTGTTGTTGTTTTTTCAGGACAATACTGACAATACTTTTCTCCTTGCTCTTGTTTATGTGGAGACACATGGCACCGTATTTCTATGGTGCATAAAGTACTCCTTAAGCAGTGAATGAAAGCAGAAAATTAGATGAATGCTACTTCATAAGGCTGAACTGCTTGGTGAAGTCACTGAGTGCTTCTTTACAGTTCTAGAGTATCTTAGGATAGATGGTCTTCTCATGAGGTGTCTAACACCATTGTCTAAACCAGTCAGTTGATGGGGTCTTTCTTCAGACTACTAAATTATCGAGTGATGACTGAGCTGGAAACACTGAACTGTGGTCAGCAGTTAAACCTTCAGTGAAATGTAGAAATACAAAGAAAAACAGTGGCTAAAAACTGAAAATTATGGTTTCCTATTCTGTATTTTCGTGGCAACAGACTAATTAACAATTTCATACAGTTAAAAATCAATATTCAGCATAAAAGCATGTGTTTCATCTCAATATTTCATTCCATTCACTTGCATCTTGAAAGTAAGTAAAGATTTCATCTGAGGTGGTGCATACAAGGGTAGTGATAGGCAACCAGAGGTAACAGGGCAATGATAGCATCTTCACCCACAATCAGCTGCAGACAATGGAGCCTATCTAGACCTTTGGCTATTCAGAAGTTCAGATTGAAAATATAACCAATTGTTTCTGATGCAACATAAAAAGTTTTCTTAGGAAGACTTACAATTTTTCATCAAGAGTTGGACTCATTATGCTAGGATATACACCCTTCATATTTTAGTGATATGTTTTCAGCATAATGGAATCAGAAAAATTTTGAATAAACAAGCTTTGTGTTTAAGCTTTATATAAGCTAGTTTACTGAAGATTTGTTATTTGATCAACATCCAAACAAATCCCCCACCTCCCATTTTATTACAGTTTTGTGCAGCACAAAAAGAGTGACCGATGACTGTACTTTTTTGAAGACGGCTTCTACTTCGGATCTTTACACTGAGGATCTATTAAATGCTCATTACATGCATTAAAAGAAAATTGCAAACACCATCTTTGATTTTGTCTTCTACATCAATAACAGAATCTGCAGGTCTACTTTTCCCCTCACCTAAACTATAACTACAATATGGTTACTCCCCTTACTGCTTTAGAAATGTTCTGCCAGAGTAAAACCACAGAAACACACAATGCAATATCGGCATTGGAACTAAGCTGCCAACCAGAAAAAGAAGCACAGAACATAAACCCTACTGCATTTCTCCTATACCTAGTTCTCAAGTCTCTCCCATTCAGCAGCTGGCTCCACCCGCCCCACTCGCCCACCTCGTTCCCCCTCCAAGACCCTCTGCAGTGAAGTGAGACCAAAACTGCTGTTGGCATTCACCTTGGCAGCTGATTCTAGGCTTGAGCACACACAGGGAAGGAGAAGTCGGACCACAATTCCAGATACAGCTGCATATGGTGCATCAGTCCCTCTCTATAACAGCATTTGAGTGACTCACGTGATCCACCAAATGCCAGTGAAACCAGACAATAAAGGACTTGGCCTTCTGCAGATTTTCTGACAGTCTTGTGAATTCCACAATAAAGTGACAAAATCAGCTTTCTCAGAGATGTAAAGTCAAGGACAAGCTAAACTTTCTTGTGAAAATATGAGGAAGAAACCTAGAAAAGCAATCTGTGAAGGGATGAACAGAAAGTGATTCCCCGGAAAAAAATGAGAACCTTGAAATGTAAAATATCCTACAGACAGCATCATGTAGCTAGTCCTATTTACAATGGTGTGCAAGCACAAAAAAACCCGTGTAGCCCACTTATGCAATTAAGGCTTGGCAATTTGATGAAAATATCACGGAACAGAATTGATGTGAATTTGAGCACCCTGCCAGCTCATTGGGATGGAATTGGCAGTCAGGGGAAGAGACGGGTGGTGTGATATGCACGCATGAGCCTGCAAAGGCAAACTCTGGGCTCCAGGGCAATTGCCAAGAGTTGGTTATCCTAGAGAAAAACAGGGATTTTTACAATAGTTAAGCCCTCAAGGGAGGTGGGTGTTTCTAGGCTTCAAATAATTAAAGAAAAAATAGTGGGGGATAGATGTGTTACAAACCTCTAACGGTCACAATGCCCACATAGTATTAGAAACATTACTGTCACACAGGCAGTGGCAAATTAAGCGATTTTTCTCCTAGAAGAAACTGCATTTAGTTGCAAAACTTTACGCAATTCACATTAATAGTTACACTTACAGTGGTTAACTGCTTCTTCAGATTAAGTCACTTAATACTAAATAAAAACAAAATGCAGCACACAGCACTTCGCATATACATGATTTTCTTCAGTGATTTCAAATTTGTGCTAGATGCTAAAGGAACTACTGAAGTGATTAAATCAATTGCATGTCTAAACATTTGCAGAAATTACTTCAAGCACATGCAGAAAAAAATATTGTAATGCAAGAGACCACTAGGATTTATGAAATGCTGCTTTAGGATTTAAAGTTATAACATTGTGTTTCAGAAAGAATGAGGAAGTGTCTCAAAATAAAGAATAATTATTACAAATATAATAATATTTTCTAATGAATCTTTTCTCCACTAGGAAGATTTTTTTACTCCACAAAGAAAAATCAAATGACCATTCCTGTAACAGATTTGGCACAGCATGCAAAGACAATGAAAAGTTAATTATATGCCGATGTAATAAATGTTCAGGCATCCTGAAAATAGTCTTGTACTACATTTCATTTCAAAAAGGGGCCTATTTTATAAGGATATTTTTTACCAGGATTCATTACTTACTGTCAGATAGCAAGCACTTACTGTCAGGCCTCACATTGTGCATATTACTGTATGATAGCAGAATGGTCACAGTTCTGCAAAAGCTTATAAATTGTGCCAATAACTGGACTTGCTAGTCAAACCCAATTAACTTCTAACACCAGTTTGCCTAGTAAAGCATCCACTTAGTCAGAATTCATTTGTGCTTTAAAACTGATGCATCATACATTTTTTGAAAAGTATTGGTTTTCCAGTGTGCCATTAGAACTAAAAAAACATATACAGCAGATCAGAAAGTCTAAAGTTACAAATAAAATTGAGCTGCATGCTTAGGGTTTACAACATTTGAATGCGCTGTGGGTACACGGTATTCTGAAGCATCAAGCAGTCCTTAGCTTCCTGCTGTGTCCCATATAGAGTCTCCATCACTATCATCAGTCATGCATAAAGTAATTGTTTTTCTGCTCTTACAATAGCACCAAGAAAACCATGCATCCTCACTGAAATGAAAATGAAGGCAACATGAGTAATCACATCATGATGGGTCAGCTGCTGTGTACGGAACATCCTTAAAAGCAGTTCAATAACGGTACCGTTAACTAAATGTTTATTTACATAATCACACAGGTAAAGATGTTTAAATAAAAAAGCAATACCTTTTTAGAAGATATTTTGAATTAATTATTCAGAAAACCAGTGATGAAAAGAAAAGCTTCTTGACAGTGTCTGTAAAAATAGTAACAAGATATTTACAAACAAGAAAAAAAACCCTGACCTAATTTACACGCTGAGATGGCATGAACCAAGAAATGAACAAGTAGTAAAATTTCTGTTAAATACTGAATTGCATAATGACAAAATCAAGCAACACCAGATATTATTTTGATTTTTTTTTCCTGAAGCATATTTGAAATAAATACATTTTATTTGAGCAATCCATTGTTGCTTAATCTGTTACCAGAATGAGCAGCATTTCTGTAAAATTTTGAATTGCTAGCCTGCTTTCACTCTAACTATGGAAGTATTGTTGTGTATCTTAATAAAACATTGCAAGTCAGTGAATCAAAATATATTCCAGTTATTTTAAAAGCAGACTAAAACGGGATTAGAAATAAGATCATTTCCCCCTCTCTTTCCATGAGGTAACAGCAGGTCAGTGATGCAGAATACTAATATTACAGTTTTTAGTTCTTCGTACAATGAAGAACCCACAAATTCAGATCCCACAGCTGAAGTGCAGTTCAGAAAACATTTAAGTACATTACAGAGCTCTGCTATTGGCTTACTACGTGTTTGACTCAAGTTAGCTCCTCAGTTTGGTTTAAAACTCCTTGACAGGAATATTTGGCCTTGACCCTTGAAATGTTTAAGTATGTGCATTGCTTTACACATGTGAATTGTACCCCTAAAAACAAATCAATTTAAGCGAGTAAGTGTTGGGAGGACAAGAGATGAACATTTTTTGAAAGCATCTCAGTGGTGTGAAGAAAAAAGCAAACATCATACTGTGATATATAAATAAAATGATGGAGAGTCAGTGTACAAATACGAGTGTCATGTTAGATTCATGAAGTCATCCTTCCACTTTACTTGGTTCTGGCTGTATCACATGGAGCTTTTGGCAGGGAGATGTAGATCAACTGGAAACAGTCCAGACTAAAGCAACAGAAGTGAATTAGATTTAGAAAACATGATTCAGAAATAAAGATTGAAGAAACTGAGTTTGCTTAATGGGGACAAGTGAGAAATTTCAGAGAATGCAGGTTATTTCGTGGAGTCTTACAGGCTGCATGCGAGACGATACCCTCAGAACTTCAGTTCAGGTCATTGGTGTTTACGTTCACAGCTACAAGGACACATGTTACATCTTCAAAACCCTTCTCTGTACATTTTATATGCATGAAGTCCCCCACAAAAATACCATTTTCATTCTCAATAGATTAGAATAAAAGTTCCCAAGTAGTTTTCGATGTTGCTTTTGACTTGTCAAAATTCTATATTCTGTTAATTTCTCCTTTGTGATAGAATTAATTAAATCCCCAAATAGCATTCCTAGTTATACTTAGATTTGTTGTTACAAATAGCTTTTTTGCAGATAGACTTGGGGGGGGGGGGGAA
>Ga0181612_116534_pt1 | contig 26018 bp, 17 predicted proteins | sample HoacroProtozoa21_FD_119630 | JGI IMG/M metagenome (GOLD analysis project Ga0181612, IMG submission 119630) | Hoatzin crop microbial communities from Cojedes, Venezuel. Combined Assembly of Gp0051906, Gp0051904, Gp0051908
AGTTTACGTTTATTAACCTCATCCGATGGCAAAAACTGGACAGTAGTTAGTGAGGTTTCTGGTAGCGATTTCCCAGGTAAAATTGTCTCACGCAAGACACATAGTGATCCAAATAAAAATACTGAGGTAACTAAAACAGCTTCGTGTAATATCAAGCGACCATATAATCTACAATCTGTTGGTCCCATATCGCACTTGCGCATAGAATTACAAATGCAAGGTGCTATACAATGGACAATCACAGAATTAAAAATGAGCCAAGCAGGTGCAAGAGCACAAGGCATTCTACCTGCGACTCATTTCTCTAGTGCATGGCGAAGTGGAGGGCACACAAACGAATGGATTACAGTAGATCTAGGGAGCTCAGCAACAATTAATAGTGTGTGTTTACATTGGGTGTCACGTCCTATTAGCGGGAAAATAGCTTTGAGTGATGACGGTAAACATTGGCTTATAATTGATTCATTAGATGTCAATCGTGGATTGAATGAAAATGTTACCATAGCGAATGCTCAAGCTCGTTATGTCAAAGTGGAGATGAGTAGCAACCAGCCTATCATGATGAGTGAGCTTGAAGTTATGGGTACCGGTGGGGTGATACCACAATATCATGCTGAGGGTGGCAACCAAACCGATGGTTACTGGCTGCTAGATGGTGGCAATTGGCAATTGCAGCGTGCTTCACAAGTTCTTCAACAAGGTAGTGAAATCTCGTCTAGACAATATAACTCAAAAAACTGGCTTACCGCAACAGTACCAGCTACAGTACTGATGAGTCATGTTTGGGCTGGCGTGTTACCTGATATGAATTATGATGACAACCTGATGTTGAGTTCAGAAAGTTATTTTGAGGGTGATTTTTGGTACCGAAGAACCTTTGATTTGCCCCAATCTATGATAGGTAAGCGAGTGACTCTAAATTTCGATGGCATCAATTGGAAAGCTGAAGTTTGGCTTAATGGAATGTTCATAGGACATGTAGATGGAGCCTTTCAACGCGGTGCTTTTGATATTACCAATTATCTATCAAAGTCCGATAACATATTGGCTATCAAAGTAATTGCAAATGCTAATCCTGGCGGAGTAAAAGTAAAGACAGCTCTGAACACCGATTTTAATGGAGGCATTTTGGGTGCCGACAATCCCACATTTCACGCCACTGTTGGATGGGATTGGATCTCTACCATAAGGGGACGTGATATCGGTATTTGGGATGACGTGTATCTAAAAGCAATGGCAGATGTTGAGGTAAAAGACCCTGTAGTATCTACAAGGCTAACGCCAAACGACACATTGGCCACCATGATGCCAGCTGTTATGGTAGTAAATCATTCTCACAAAACCATAACTGGCTTGTTAAAAGGGCACATTGGTTCCATACAATTTCAGAAAACAGTTACTTTGAATCCGATGGAGCAAACCGAGGTTACATTCTCGCCCAATGAATTCCCACAACTTAGCAAACAGCACATGCAGTTGTGGTGGCCCAATGGTTATGGAAAGCCATATTTGCATGATGCATCTTTTGCCTTTTTGACCGATGATAGTACTCTGTCCAATGAAGTCAGATATCAAGCTGGAATCCGTGAAGTCACTTATACCGATATGGACAGTTGCCTACGCATTTATGTGAATCATCAACGAATAACGCCTTTGGGTGGAAACTGGGCATTTTCTGAAAACAACTTATGCTATCGAGGTCGAGAATATGATGCTACGGTGCGATATCATCGTGAGATGAACTATAATATGATACGTAATTGGGTGGGTATGACCAGCGATGCCGAATTCTATGATGCTTGTGACCGATATGGTATCATGGTGTGGCAGGACTTTTGGCTAGCAAATCCAGCTGATGGACCCGATCCAGATGATGAAAAGATGTTTATGGACAATGCCCGTGATTTGGTATTAAAAATTCGCAGACACCCATCTATTGCTATCTATTGTGGTCGCAATGAAGGCTATCCACCCCAATCACTCGACACTGCATTACATAACATAGTGTATGCCCTCCATCCTAGATTGGGATACATTAGTAGCTCGGCAGATGATGGTGTGAGTGGTCATGGGCCATATAGAGCATTGGAGCCTCAAGACTATTTTGAAATTCAAACGGGCAAGTTACATACTGAACGTGGTATGCCTAACGTGATGACCTATGACGGGTTGTCTAGAACATTAGACCCTGAACATTTATGGCCACAAAACCTATATTGGGGGCGACATGACTTCACTATGGAAGGGGCTCAACGAGGTAGCTCCTTCAACCAGCTCATTATAAATAATTTTGGCAATCCACAATCAGCAAAAGAATTTTGTCAGCGAGCACAATGGATTAACTATGAAGGTTATCGCGCTATGTATGAGGCAGATGGCGCTCAACGCATGGGATTACTCATTTGGATGAGCCATCCTTGTTGGCCAAGTATGGTGTGGCAGACCTATGACTACTATTTAGAACCAACTGCAGCCTATTTTGGCGTGAAACGAGCTTGTGAACCACTGCATGTTCAATTCAATCCCCTGACTCAACAGGCCGAAGTGATTAACCGTACGTTGGCGGTAGCGGCTGGCAAATTGGTGGCTACAATCTATGACCTAGGAGGCAAAGTCATTTGGACCGATACCACAAGCTTTAATGTTCATGCAGATAATTCTCAATCAGTTATGAATATTAAGATTCCAAGTAGTCGAAGTAACTCTAGTTTATTGCGCCTCACCTATGGGCGATATGGAGAAACGATGTCCACCAACGACTATATGCTACCCAATAGTCAGAACAATCGATTTGACTTAACCAATTTGCCATTAGCCAATATCAATGTTCACGTTTCACCCATCAAGATTGTTGGTCATCGTCGTTTCTGTTCTGTAACGATTGAAAATGTTGGTAACATGATGGCTGTGATGTTGCGCCTCAATCTCAAAGGCTCAGATGGAGAACAGGTGTTACCAGTTATTTATAGCAACAACTATCTACACGTCCTGCCTCAGAGCAATAGTGACGAAATCGTCATCGAGTGGGACGAGCGAGATTGCCATAGCCTGAATCCTGTGTTAGAGCTATCGGGTGATAATGTTGCCTTGATGAGAGTTTCGTTATAAAAAGAGAGGAATGAACCAAGTTGAACGCCAAATATAGCCTATTACCAAATGAGATTGATTAAGAGCATATTGCATTACCTAGTGATAGCCTTTTGGGCCTTAGTAGCGCATGGCAACGACCTACCAGCTTACCGCAACGCCAACTTGCCGACTGAGCAACGTGTAGAAGATTTATTGCAACGAATGACTCTAGACGAGAAAATTGCCCAATTGAGATGCTTGTTAGGGTGGGGTAACTACACAACCCAGCAAGGACAAGTCACTCCAAGTCAGCAATTTAAACATAGCTTGGCAGACGGCACAGTAACTGGAATGTATTGGGCAACGTTTCGCGCAGACCCATGGACTCAGAAGACGTTAACCAATGGGTTGAATCCTCAATCGGCCGCTGAATTGGCTAATGCTATGCAACGAGCAGCAATAGCTGATTCTAGACTTGGAATTCCGATGTTTTTGGCTGAAGAAGCCCCTCATGGTCACATGGCAATTGGGGCAACAACATTTCCCACAGGCTTAGGGATGGCTGCGACTTGGTCACGTCAGATGATGGAACTAATGGGAGTAATTGTTGCGAAAGAAATTAGAGCGCAGGGTGCTCACATAAGCTATGGACCAGTGTTAGACTTGTGTCGTGACCCTCGATGGTCTCGTTGTGAAGAAACTCTAGGTGAAGATCCTTGTTTGAGTGCAGAACTAGGAGCTGCAATGGTCAATGGATTGGGAGGTGGAGATTTAAAACAAACTTATGCTACGATACCCACACTCAAGCATTTTATTGGCTATGGCGCTTCAGAAGGTGGACAAAATGGTGCTCGTAGTGTCATTGCTCCACGCGAATTACATCAAGTGTTTCTGCCTCCATTCAAGCGAGTGATCGATGCGGGAGCTCTTTCTATAATGACTTCTTACAATTCCCTAGATGGAGTTCCTTGCAGTGCTAATAGTTATTTGTTGTCTGACTTGTTACATGGGCAATGGACCTTTAATGGTTTTGTGATATCTGACCTTTATAGTATTGATGCAATGGTTGCCTCGCATCACACAGCATCAGATCTCGTTGAAGCTGCAGCACAAGCATTGTGTGCTGGTGTCGATGTGGACTTAGGAGGGAATGCTTATTTACAATTACCGCAGGCTATAGAGCAAGGCCTAATAAGTGAATCCATGATCGACAATGCCGTACGGCGAGTATTAAAATTGAAATTTGAAATGGGACTATTTGACACTCCATTCGTTGATCCTAACATTGCTACTCAAGTGGTTCACGACACTTCGGCTATCAATGCTACCTTGCAAATGGCTCGCCAATCGATAACGTTACTTGAGAATGATGGTATTTTACCTCTATCCAAACATACCAAGGTGGCTATAGTAGGCCCCAACTCTGACAATGTATATAATATGCTGGGTGATTATACGGCTCCACAAGCCGAAGGTAAAGTCATCACTGTGCGCAAAGCTCTAGAAAACAAATTGGGGGTAAAAAATGTGTTTTATGCTCTAGGATGTAGCATTAGAGATACGACTCAGTCCAACATTCAAGCAGCTGTCAATGCCGCTATGTGTGCTGATGTTATTGTGGCTGTAGTGGGAGGGTCTTCTGCACGTGATTTTAGAACTAGTTACGAAGATACAGGTGCAGCTAGTGTAGTGGAGCAAAAAATTAGTGATATGGAATGTGGCGAAGGATTTGATCGTGCCAGTTTAGATTTGCTTGGTGACCAAAACAAATTGCTTGAGGCATTAAAGCACACTGGTAAGCCTCTCATTGTTGTATATATTGAAGGGCGACCATTGGACAAGAATTGGGCTTCATGCAATGCCAATGCTTTGCTAACAGCCTATTATCCTGGCGAGCAAGGGGGTAATGCCATTGCTGATGTGTTGTTGGGTGATTACAATCCTGCAGGTCGGCTACCGATTACGGTACCTCGCGATGTTGGTCAACTTCCCATTTATTACAATCATTATTATCCTAGCTTACATAATTATGTTGAATTATCAGCTGACCCTTTATATGACTTCGGCTATGGCTTGAGCTATTCACAATTTGAGTACAATCATTTAGAGATTGATTCGATAAGTGATAGCACGTTTAATATCACATTTTCAGTAACCAATACAAGCTCTCGTGATGGCGATGAGGTTGTACAACTATATGTACAAGATCAACAAGCAAGTGTTGTGCAACCAATATTACAACTCAAGGCATTTGACCGCATACACATTAGGGCTGGGCAAAGTCGGCAAGTCACATTGCAACTCCATCAAGATGATTTGGCGCTAGTCAATGCTCAAATGCAATGGGTTGTTGAGCCAGGTGTGTTTGATGTATTGATTGGAGCTAGTTCTAAGGATATCCGTTTAAAAGGCTCTATTTGCGTACAATAATAATATCACGGAATCGCTACCTTGTCGAGAATTCCTTGCATATGTGCTATTGCTATACCATAGTTTGTAATGGGTATTCCTTGTTGTTGTGCCGTGTTTATTCGTGACATCATCATTTGACGATTAAACATGCATGCACCACAATGAATCACCAGATGGTATGATGACAGATCTTGAGGGAAGTCTCTACCTGTCACCACATCTATCTGTAAGCTATCACCCACTCGCTTTCGCAACAAGCGGGGTATCTGTTCGCGGCCTATATCTTCAGGCAGTGGCGCATGTGTGCAGGCTTCGGCAATTAACACTCGAGAACTAGTTGTCAGCCTATCAATAGCTTGGGCTCCTGCAATCAAGTGATTGATATTCCCCTTAGCTGCTGCCATGAGTACCGAAAACGATGTGAGTGCCGTGTCTGCTGGTCGTTGTGCGTACACTTGACCAAACACTTGCGAATCGGTGATAATGAGTTTTGGTGGTGATGATAACATAGCAAGCACATGTGTTAATTTGGATGGTGTGCAACAGATAGTAATACATTGCTTATCCAATAAATCCCTAATGGTCTGAACCTGAGGCAAAATAAGTCGTCCTCGTGGAGCCTGGGGGTCTTGTGGCATAACCAACACAATGGTGTCTCCATCAGTAGCCAGTTTACCCGTTAACGAGTGGGGTGCGCGATGAGGCACTATATTTGTTATCACACTGATCAGTTCATCTATTCCTTGACCATTTAAAGCATCTACAACAACGACTTCACTTCCAAGCTCTTTTGCAATATGCTTATTATCAGCCGAATGTTCGTCACTAAGGCCAATATTAAACACTACTAGATAGGGTAATCCAGTTCTCCTAATTGTTTTGATATGTTCTACGTCATCATTCAGTTTTTTTCCATCAGTCACAATCAGAGCGATGTCAGTTTGATGAATCACATCTTTGGTACGCTGCACTCGCAATTCTCCCAAATCACCATCATCATCCCAGCCTGCAGTATCTATGATTAGACAAGCGCCAATAGGCCATATCTCTATTGGTTTTGCAATAGGATCGGTAGTTGTCCCAGCCACAGCGCTCACTAGGGATATTGGTTGCCTTGTTAATTTATTCATCAATGTGGATTTCCCCACATTACGCCTTCCAAACAAGGCAATATGTATGCGCTCACTTTGCGGTGTTCGGTTAAAAACGGAAGTCTCGTCCACCATGATCAATATCTTGTAAATACTTTGCAGTGAGTTCTCTCACATGATCGTTCGTGATGCTTTTTAATTGTTGATTAATAAGCTTTTTACCAAGATTCTTGGTCGATTCACTGGCATAATCGTCAAGGTATTCATTAAGTGTCATTAAGGCATTAGGCGTACAAATGTCTCCAATTTTCCCAGCTTTTACCAATTCCATAAAGCGGTCTCCTGTGCGTCCTGCTCGGTAACATGCTGTACAAAAACTAGGTATATGTCCAGTACTCAGTAGCCAGCCTATTACCTCATCCAAACTACGCATGTCACTCACATCAAATTGTGCGGTCTCGTCGTGTCGCTCAGTTGTGGTATATCCTCCTACACTCGTACGACTGCCACCACTCATCTGCGATATCCCTAATTCTAGTACCTTAGCCCTCACACGCTGGCTTTCTCGGGTTGAAATAATCATCCCCGTATAGGGCGCTGCTAACCGAATGATAGCCACTATGCGACAAAAGATATCATCTGGTAAGACATCTGGAAAATGATCTAAACTGATATCCTCGGCTGGGCAAATACGTGGAACACTGATTGTGTGTGGTCCGACACCGAAACGTGCCTCCAAATGTTCGGCATGCATCAATAATCCAACAAAATCATATCGATAGGTCGTTAGCCCATATAGCACGCCAATGCCCACATCGTCACATCCACCCAACTGAGCACGATCCATCGCCTCGGTGTGGTAGGCATAGTTGCTCTTGGGGCCAGTAGGATGCAAGGATTCATAATTTTTCTTATTATATGTTTCTTGGAACAATATATAGGTTCCAATACCCGCCGACTTCAACTTGCGGTAATTCTCAACTGTAGTAGCTGCAATATTCACATTCACGCGACGAATAGCACCTCCGCCTACGTGCGTATTATAGATGGTTTTAATTGAATCTAGTATATACTCTAGCGGATTCATCACAGGATGCTCGCCTGCCTCTACGGCCAGTCTTTTGTGACCCATTTTAATGAGTGCTTCTATTTCGGTCCTGATTTCGTCTTGGGTAAGTTTTTTACGAGGAATATCGTGATTGATACTATGATAAGGACAGTACACACAGCCATTGATACAATAATTTGACAAATATAATGGAGCGAATAGCACTACACGGTTGCCATAGAAACGACGTTTCACTTCGCATGCCAATTCACAATAGCGTGATATCAAATCTGGTTGATCGCAATCAAGTAGCACTGCTGCTTCGCGATGCGTCAAGCCTTGGCAGCGAGATGCCTTTTCAATGATGCCTTCAATGAGTGAGCGATTGCTTTTGTTGTTAGCTGCATAGGCCAAAGTTTGCTCAATCTCTTCGTGGTTTATAAAATCCTCTGCATAATTTGATTTTGGGTTATACATGATATTGTTTGTTTAAATAATTTTTTCGCTTTTGGATATATTTTATTTTCAAGTTGATGTTCATTATCATTACTCGCTATCAACCTTTATGCAAAGATAATAAATTTGTGATTACGTAAGTACTAAGAATGTTTGTTTTATTGTCAAACATGTGCAATTGAACCTAAAACATTTTCTTATAGTTCTAATAACTCCTCCAAAAAAGCAAGAGCTTTGCATATACACAAAGCTCTTGTTCTTGAGGTAAATTTAAGCTTAATCTCCAGACAAATTTGTTTCTATACTAGTTTGATTTCAAATTTGTCAGGAATATTACTGCTGCTTTCCGTAGGAGTTATAACTGATGTTCTCAGTTGTAAACTTATCTTTAGGTTGTGGCGATTCATCTGGATAACCAATGCGCACAACAGCCAAGGGAATGATGTTGCTAGGAGCACCTAGTATGTTAGCAATAGATTGACTACGTTGCTGGTCTGGATAGGCTCCAGTCCATACAGCTCCCAATCCTAGAGCATGGGCAGCAAGGAGCAGATTTTCTGTAGCAGCGGATACATCTTGAACCCAAAAGTCTGGCATTTTTCGTTTGCTACTAGATTGATTATCATCAGGGAAGAATGTTTTGTCCATATTGCCACAGATTGCTATCATCAATGGAGCATTGGTAGGGCGAGGTCCTGCAAGCTGATTAATGAGCATCGTGTCGGTAACCACTATGAAGTGCCATGGTTGTCGATTCATTGCGGTTGGTGCAGCCATAGCCGCACGCAATAGGGTGTCCACTTTGCCAGGTTCAACAGGCTGTTGCTTGAATTGACGGATGCTAGTTCTAGTCATGATATTGTCAATGACTGCTTGTTGACTCTTGTTAGTTGGTTGACTATCAGTATGTTTTGAAGAATTTTGGCAGCTTAATAGCATAAAAAGAGCCAAGGAACAAAAAACTAAAATTGATTTCTTCATTGTTCTAAATTTAATTTGTTTTTAAAATTTATAATAATCACATTAATTGGAATGCATTAAGGCATAGATGATTCATCTCAGTTTCAATAGCTTTTGAGGATCACCAACAATCCATAAGATATCTCCAGGCTCAAAAACGAGACTAGCGGACGGACTAATAAATTGGTCTCCAGATCGTTGTACTGCGACTAGTAAAGCCCCATAATCCTCTCGCAAGCGAGCATATTGTAACGAGCATTTCACAATAGGTGATTGTTCAGAAATGGCAAAATGGATAAATTGGGCTTCGCTAGAATTTGTGTCAGCTGGTGGTTGAGCTTCAACAAGTGGTAGCATCTGTTGAATTTGTTCTTCAGTCCCAATTACACCTAACACATCACCAGGAAAGATACGCATTTCCCCCGAAGGTACTGGATAAACATTTCCTGCTCGCTGGATATTGACAAGATTGACGCCATAGCGTGATCGCAAGTTAGCGTCTTGCAATTGTTGACCCACAAAAGAACAAGCATATCCAACTTTCATATACGCAAGATGCAAATCACTCACGAGTGGATTATCGTGCCCAGTTCGGTGGTTCTCACGCTCGTTAATGTTACTGATGAAACGTCGTTCAATATCGTTGAGGCGATGACGCACTTGAGGAGTAAGTATAATCAGTGCTAGAATGAGCAATGGGGCTACCACCAATGCAATAGCGCCAGAATAAACAGCTTGAATAACACTAACAATAAAGCCCATTGAGAGTATGGCACTGAGCAAAGTCATCACCACTAAAGGAACGTATGAAATCTTGCCTGATGCTTTGATTAATGCATCACGCTGACTACGCTTAACCGTAGGAGACATTAAGGCTAGAATAAAAGGGGAGATAATAATCAAACTCGCCGCAACACCTGCAAGATTCCCCCAACGAAGACCAATAAGTGAAGTTAATAATGGTATCAAGTAAGCATGGCATAACACAATAATTGCAATTATTACTACTGAATAAACTACCAATCTCACCACATATCGGAGGCCAATAGACCGCCATAACCGACGACCCTCGCTTGACGGTGTTTCATGAGCGCTTTGACTATAACCATTGAGCACACGTGTCCATCCTGAGGGTAGCCATTTTACTAATCGGTTATAAGCTGGTACAGCTTGCTTAATAAAAAATGGAGTGGTGAAAGTGGTTATAACACTCACAGCAACAATAATAGGATAGATACTTGGGTCAAGCACACCTAATCCTGTACCCAAATTAGCAATAATGAACGAAAATTCGCCTATCTGTGTCAGCGAGAATCCTGACTCCATAGCTAACTTTAATGGCTGTCCTGTGGCTAGCATACCAAAAGTGCCAAACACAATCATGCCAACAATCACAATAACAGCTAGCAAAGCAATCACGCTCCAATGTTGAGCTATTTGTGATGGATTAACCATCATTCCCACTGAAATAAAAAATATTGCACCAAACAAATCCTTAATAGGGGATATCAAATGTTCGATTCTTTCGGCCTCAATGGTACCAGCCAATATTGACCCCATGACAAAGGCACCTAGTGCAGCAGAAAAACCAGATTTTACTGAAAAGACTACCATCAAAAAACATAACCCCATTGCAATAATGAGCATTTGTTCATCGTTGATATAGCGCTTAAAACGTTTGAATAGGGTAGGGATAACAAAGATGCCAACAACAAACCAGATAATCAAGAAGAAGGATAGTCGAAGTATGCTTTCTACCATTTCGTCTCCTTGTACCCGTCCAGCAGTAGCAATGGATGACAAAATAACCATCATGACTACTGCAAACAAATCTTCTACAATGAGCACTGCAAATGTCATTGGGACAAATCTACGTTGCCGCATTCCCAAATCGGTTAGGGCTTTGAGTATAATGGTAGTGGATGACATCGATATCATTCCACCTAAAAATAGGCTATTGACCAATTCAAATCCAAGTAATTTGCCTGTCAAAAAGCCTAACGACATCATTCCCACAACTATAATCAGTGCTGTCACCATAGCACTGCCACCAACACCTAATAATTTCTTGAAGCTAAACTCTAGACCTAAGCCAAATAGCAGAATAACGATACCCAATTGTGCCCAAAATTCAATATTACTCTCACTAACCACTGATGGAAGAAATCCAAACTGTGGGCTTGCAAGAAAACCTGCCACAATATATCCAAGCACAACAGGTTGTCGCAACATTTTGAAAACGACTGTTGCCACTGCACCTAACACTAATATTAAAGCAAGATCGCCAATCAAGCTATTCACATCAAGTGCTTCCATAATTTTTCGATTTTTTATAGTTTAACAATGAGTATAATATTATACTCATTATTTGTAGGCAAATACTTATCTAGTTTGTCTTACTTTTTAGTATAAAAACTCACTAGACCTCTGCAAAGTTACATTTTTTACCTCACTTTAGCAATAGTTTGTTTTGTGAAAGGTCCACAAATAGATTTGCACTGAAAAAAAAGTCAAAAAAGTTGCATAAATGAGGAATTCGTGCTACATTTGCACCCAGAAATCTTGAAAGGTCGCTTGGATGAGTGGTTTAGTCACCGGTCTGCAAAACCGGGTACAGCGGTTCGAATCCGCTAGTGACCTCTACTTGCGCTGGACTATGAGAAAAAGTTCAGCGTTTTTTATAATCTCAAATCTTATCCATTATGGAATCAACAAGTTGCAGTCAACGGGCACGAGATATCATTCAACAACTAGAACAACAAACTGGTTGTATGCATGTGCGTCTAAATATCAATGAAAAACGAAAAGCAGAAATTCATGAAAGCAAGATTGGAGGTTTGCCTTATTGGCCAGATAATCATGCCTTACCTTGCGATCATGCTGGTAGGCCGATGGCAATGCTGATGCAAATCAATTGCAAGCAGGCAGGTTTTAAATCACCATTGCCAGATTGTGGAATGCTACAATGGTTTATCAGTATAGACCGTGAATTGACGTATGGTTGCAATGGAAATATAGGTGATAATGAAAACTTTAAGGTGGTCTATCATTCTAGAATCGATCCATCTGTTGCCACTCAATTGAACAATAGCACAAATTTCATTCCAACACATGAAACTGTACCTGAAGGCATTTTTCCAGTCAAACGTGAAGCAGCAATCGATTTTATTGCCGAACGGACCCTTATTGGAGTTACTGATGGACAATTTAATTACATCTTCAATCAAATAGTTAAAGACATCACGGGTGTGATACCACAAGTTCCTTGGTATGAATATCTAGATAACGATGATTGTCTCTATTTTGAGCAACAATTAGGGATGAAACCACCATATCACCAGATGCTGGGGTATCCTGTCTTTTCGCAAGAAGACCCACGCAACTCAGATAAACGTATGCATGAAAAGGTTTTACTCATACAACTTGCTTCTCAATTCTCTGACCTCGATGGCCAAGAATTGATAATGTGGGGAGATATGGGTGCAGGTTATCTTTTTATCAATCCAAAAGATATGTTGGCTAAAGACTTTAGTCGCATATCTTACTGTTGGGATTGTGGCTGATGATTACAAATTTTAGCCACCGCCTTTATCTATATTAACCACAACGCGATGCACCACATGATGTGCATATAAGGCAACCTTCTTGATAGACTAATGTTTCTTGACCGCAGTTGGGACATCGTTGTCCACTTTGAGTGCCATTGGGGGCATAACGTTTCAATGCTCGTTCTACTCCCATCTTCCAAGTGTTGATTGATTGACTATCTAGCTCTAGGCTACTTACAAGTTTGATAACTTGTGGTATGGGCATACCATAACGCAACACCCCTGAAATCAATTTAGCATAGTTCCAGAATTCGGGATTAAATTTTTCTGATAATCCCTCGATAGTGGTTTTAAAACCGCGTTTGTTGATAAATTGAAAATCATATCGTTTTGTCCCATCCTCTGAAATCGCTTTGATAATCTTGCCTTTAGAGACACTTTTAGGGCAAAAGATACCCTCCTCATCGTCAGCAATGCCAGTGAAAATTTCGTATGGGCGACCATCAATTAAACCGATAAAGGCAATCCACTTTTCTTTATTGTTTTGAAACCTCACCACATCGGCATCTAGCTCTATAGGACGTTTCAAGATATGTTCCTCCTCGGCTATGTAACGTTCGGTTTTGACTTCTCGTTTTGCCTCCTTTTGCTTATCTTTCTCATCAAGAGCGACTAAAACACCTGTTCGTGAGCCATCACGATATACTGTACATCCCTTGCAGCCACACTTCCAAGCCTCAGTATAGAGAGTGGAAACAGTTTCTTCTTTGATATCATTAGGTAGGTTGATAGTAACACTGATAGAGTGATCTACCCACTTTTGCACTGCACCTTGCATCTTCACTTTATTAACCCAATCCACTTCGTTTGCTGTCGCATGATTGTATGGTGAACGCGCAACTATATCGTTTAGTTCCTCTTGGGTATAATCATGGCGAACGGGGATATCATGAAGTTGCATCCATGTTGCAAGTTTATGATGATAAACAATATATTCTTCAAAACTATCACCATTCTCATCTACCAAATCTATGTGTACATCTTTGTCATTTGGATTCACTTTGCGACGTCGCTTATACACAGGCATAAACACAGGTTCAATACCAGACGTCGTTTGAGTTAATAGACTCGTTGTACCAGTAGGAGCTATTGTCAAACAAGCAATGTTACGTCTGCCATATAAAACCATATCTCGATAAAGTTGTTCATCTGCTTGGCGCAGGCGATTGATAAATGGATTATCTTGCTCTCGTTTCGCGTCATATAGAGCAAACGCACCACGTTCTCTAGCAAGTTGCACCGATGAACGATAGGCAGCCAAAGCTATAGTTTTGTGCACTTTTACTGAGAATGCTATTGCTTCTTCACTACCATAACGCAGGCCCATTGCAGCCAACATATCACCTTCAGCAGTTGTTCCTACACCAGTACGGCGACCCAAACTTGTTTTGTGCTTGATTTTTTTCCACAAATGGCGCTCAGTTTGTTTTACTTCATCACTTTCTGGATCTTGATCAATTTTATGTATTATTGTATCAATCTTTTCCATTTCCAAATCCACTATATCATCCATGATGCGTTGCGCACAGATGGTGTGAGCAGTCAATAAATCAAAATCAAATTGAGCTTGGTGGGTAAATGGATTTTTGACATAACTATATAGGTTGATTGCTAATAACCTGCAGCTATCGTATGGGCATAATGGAATTTCTCCGCATGGGTTGGTGCTGATTGTTCTAAATCCTAAGTCAGCATAGCAATCAGGTAATGATTCTCGCACGATTGTATCCCAAAACAATACGCCAGGTTCGGCACTCTGCCATGCATTGTGAATGATTTTTTTCCACAATTTATTAGCATCTATTTTACGTTGATATTCTGGAGCAGAACTATCTACTGGAAATTGTTGCAAATAAGGTTCACCATTCAATGCCGCACGCATAAATTCATCGTCAATGCGAACCGATACGTTGGCTCCTGTGATTTTCCCTTCAGTGAGTTTTGCATCTATAAATGATTCAGCATCGGGATGTTTGATACTGACTGTTAACATCAACGCTCCTCGACGACCATCTTGTGCCACCTCACGCGTGCTATTGCTATATCGCTCCATAAATGGCACCAATCCTGTTGACGAAAGCGCACTATTAGCTACAGCCGAACCTTTTGGGCGTATATGCGACAAGTCGTGCCCAACGCCACCACGTCGTTTCATCAATTGCACCTGCTCTTCGTCTATCTTAAGAATACCGCCATAACTGTCAGAAGGCCCGTCCAAACCGATTACGAAGCAATTGCTCAACGAGCTCACTTGGTGGTTGTTACCAATTCCAGCCATGGGGCTTCCTTGTGGCACCAGATAACGAAAATCTCGCAATAAATTCATGAGCTGTTCTTCGTTGAGTGCATCATTACCTCCATAGTTAGCTTCTATTCGAGCCAATTCGCGTGCAATCCGTTGATGCATATCATCTGGAGTACATTCTAATAGTTGCCCTGCACTATTTTTGAGAGCATATTTGCTTACCCATACTCTTGCAGCTAGTTCATCTCCATCAAAGTAGCGTTGAGTAGCTGCAAACGCTTCTTCGGTTGTGTGGGTCTGTTGTGTTTCGTTAGTGATTTGACTCTCTTTATGATTGGTTGTCTTGTCGTTCATTTTCTTAAGATTAGTTCAATCGTTTGATATCAATGTAATTCGTGCTAAAAAAGAAGTATTATCATCGCAATCTAGCCAACCTGTGATAGCCATATTGACATCTGTGTCGTCGTGGAGAATAGCCATTAAAATGCTTCTCATCAGTTGTGGATTGTCTTGCGGCAAAGCAAAAAAGGCCGTTTCGTTATGTATATAATGGCGAATAGCAATTTCACCTGTCACAATGTTGGGCAAGGTGTACACAAAGATGGCTGGGCTAGGGAAGAAGTGCTGTGGATCTTGTATGTTGTGTTGATGAGCGATGTCACTAACGAGCGAACCGCTTTTACCAAATAGCACAATAGCGCAGTCATCGCATAGAGAAGGTGCATCAAACCCATTTAATAGCAACTCAGTGGCAATAAAACCGAGTTGACATAGGGGGTCCATTTTATAGAATTTGGGGTAGTTTAGTCGCAAAATCTGTTTGTAGATTTCACGTAGCATATCATAGCCTTTGGCTTGGGTATTAAGCTGCTGGCCATCAATAGTGACGCCATTGGGTTGTATGATTACTTGCCGTAAAACGTTCATAGCGCGGGTGTGGTGAGTTTAAAGGCCATAGCGGCATTGCAGCCCCCAAAACCAGAAAGTAATTTTATAAAAGCATTACCACTTGATGGTCGATGCTGATTGCAGACGTTGACTGCTCGGGTGGTACCACATTGGTGATAACCTCGCGTAGCGGGAACCATTCCGTCTTGAGTAGCATACATAGTGAGCAACGTCTCTAGCACGCCAGCAGCACCCATCGTGTGACCATAGTAACCTTTAAAAGCGACTACTGGTATCTGCTGAATGGCTGCTCGTTCAAGAGCTATAGATTCCATCTCGTCGTTATAAAGGGTAGCAGTCCCATGAACACTAATCATAGACAACTTATTGCCTCGTAATTTCTCAATAGCTACAGTGAGTGCTCTATAGCTCCCCTCTGCAGTGCGCGATGGCCCGCTGATATGATTGGCATCGTTACAGATCGCGCCACCTAGTGCAATCCAATGGGACTTCCTTTCATCTAGTCTTGTCTCTCGGCCATAAATAACTGTTGCTGCAGCTTCACCTAGGTTGAGCCCTTTGCGATCACAGTCAAATGGTCTGCATGGGTCTGGATCAAGCGCCTTAAACGACTGAAATCCAGAAACGATGAATGGTGATTGTACATCACATCCACACACTATAATATACTTATATAGTCCTAAAGATAACATACGTTGGGCCAATAGTTGGGCATGAAGTCCTGAAATGCAAGCATTGCACACCGTGATAGGGATGTTTGGATTGTTAAAATGGTGAGCAATGCGTTCAGCAGTTACACCCAACTCTACTGAACTCTTTGAGTATTGCTGCGCTAGGTGCGAATCCAACAATTCAACATTTCCTTTAGTGGTAGAAATAATAAGTAGTGTGTCTGGCGATGATGGATTGATGTCAGTTTGCTGTAAGGCTTCTGTAATAGACAAAATAGCGAGCCGTTCAAAACGAGAATATTCTCTATTTGTTATCTTAGAGAAAACGTATTGATTAAGCTCATTCCAATCAAATAACGATGCAGAAAATGGTTGGGGTATATGATGCCAACCATCATAGGTGCGAATCGCAGAATGCATTTGCAACACCTGTTGATAATTCTCATTTGTCGTGTAGCCAAGAGGAGATATTATATTATCGGCTAGCTTGACGATCACTGGAGACTCCATTGCCATAAAGATATTAGAAACACCTCATTAATAGCCTTATTTGCTTTAAAATCCACAAGCGTTTTCGCACAACCCGTTGGTTTCTATTTTAAATGATACTTGAACGCAAAGGATAGTTATTTTTTACAAACTATAATACTATGACCTTGACCAAGGTGGTCGATAATCTGATCGATGTGCAAACCAGCTGCCAATATGCATCTGCTGAGCTCTTCAGTGCTATACATTTTGCTTTTACCATTGGCCATCACTGTAAAATAGAGACTAATTTGTGTTAAACAAAATGCAGCTGGCTCATAGCGTTGACGATCCCATAACGTTTCCATTATGCACAAACGGGTATCTGCTTGCATAATAGAAGCAGTTCGTTTCAGTATATGGACGATATCTTCGGTCGAAAAGCAATCGAGAAATTGGCTCATCCATATTACATCAAAATTAGCATCACTAGGCAATGGAATGGTATCGTCCAAAATATTTGCGGCAAAACCTTTGATGCGCTCGGCACTAGGTTTGTCCTTAATATTTTCCTGCATAAGGGCAATCTGTTGAGGTATATCAATGATTGTTACATGCACTTGCGGTTCGTATGCGACACAACGTAAAGCCCACTTCCCAGTATTTCCACCCACATCAAGCAAATGTTTTACTGGTTGGCTAAATACCACTTTCAATGCCTCATCAAATGAGCTATCGCTATAGAAGTGGTCAAAAGCAAACCAACTATGCTGTTCTTGCTTAGGCAAAGACGCAAGCCCTTCATAAATAGTCGTCCATTCACCCAAAGTCTTTAGTCCTGCTGGTTGTCCGCTCGTAATAGCTTCGTCTAAATAAAAAAATCCACGATAGTTAATGTCATGGTTAACATCTATATTGACACGAGTTGCTGGATCATTAATCAAGAACCAACCCACTTTAGACAATTGATAGCAACTGCTTTGTGGATTCACAAGAACTACCCCAGCCGTTAAAGCAGCCTCTATGAGCACCTTAACGCCATAAGGTGGCAATTGTGATTGAGTCGCTATCTGTTCAATCGTTAGCCCTTCGGTATGGTCACGCAAAATATCTAGCACTTTATGCTTAAGCATAACTCGTGCAACTTGGAATACTATGGGACCAAATGCAATAAACTCTGCCAAGCGTTGTGCCTGGCGTGCACTCATTTGCTCTTGTGTGTAAGCAGACAATAAGGCTGGAGATAGATTTATTGACATAATTGGAAAAATGATTACTTTTTGATTTTCTTATATACTTGTTTAATTATATTCTTTACGAGTGCTTTCGTCCTTTTTGTTTCGGTGTACATAGCTGGTCCATTAACATCTAAGAAGTCAACAGCCAACATTATGTTATCGTTTTGGTAGATAAGCAACTCTCCAGAGCCATTAGCACCTCCACCAGCGAAGCCACCAAAGATGGCTGACATCGCAGTGTTGCCAAAATCTACTGAACGGAATTTGAGAAGCATTTTGTTAGGAGTTTCGCCATTGAGTACTAGCTGCATCCCATTTTTATTTGTTTTGTTCCATTGTTTGATGAACTCCTCTTTTACTTCTTGCTGTTCTTGAGGCCATGCGTTACGAAAATGATCGTCTCTTGAGGCCATATATTCATTATACGAAACCCCTTCGATATCTGCTTCAGTGAAATCGATATCAAATACACATGTGGTTTTTTGCTTAATAATGCTATTGTCACCTTCTGTGATAGTGACTGTTGTTTTAGCGTTCATGACTAAGCAAATAACAAACATCAATGCTATACAAATATTCTTTTTCATAATTGTGTAAGATAAAATGGTTTTTAATTAATTTTCTTGATAATCAATGCGCTATTAGTACCCCCAAATCCAAACGAATTGCTTAGAATTGTATGTATTTCAACATCAATGGTCTCAGTGGCCAGATTAAGAGATGCTGTATATTCGTCACGATTCTCTAAATTGATGTTTGGTGCTACAAAATTGCCATTCAACATCAGCGTAGAGTATACCAATTCGCTTGCTCCTGCCATCCAACATTCATGGCCCGTCATAGACTTGGTGCTACTAATTAGAGCGTGGGTTTCGCTAAACAATTGATTCAAAGCAATAGCTTCAAGCATGTCGCCTTGAGGGGTACTAGTAGCATGAGCATTAATATAGTCTATATCATGTGTGCTTAGGTTCGCCTCATCCATGGCTCGTTGCATAGCTTTAATCGATCCGTCTGCACTAGGCTGCGAAATACCTATTCCGTTTGAAGAAAAGCCATATCCGCACACCTCCGCAAGGATTGGAGCGCCCCGTTTCATTGCACATTCATAATCCTCTAGAACTAATGCCGCAGCCCCTCCACTCGGAACCAATCCATCGCGGTCTCGATCAAATGGGCGAGATGCTTGTTTGGGATGACTAAATCTCTTACTAAAGGTGCCCAGTGCGTCAAATGTGGCCATAGCATAGAGGTTCACTTCTTGTGCGCCTCCACACAATACCCGTTTTTGTAATCCCTGTTTGATTAACAAATAGCCAAGTCCAATGGCATGACTACCACTAGCACAAGCAGCACTGATAGAAAGATTTACACCACTTAAGTGATAAATAGCACTTAAATTCATATTGACAGTAGAGTTCATAGACTGAAAAATCAATCCAGAGCCGAGTAGGGCACTATCATGTCTCTCTGCCATAATATTGGCCGTTTCAACAACAGGTTTTGCCGATGAATCATTTCCAAAGATGATTCCCATCTCGTGGTGCTCGAGAAAGTCACTATCTATTCCTGATTGAAGGAATGCTTCTTCTGTGGCCATGTAAGCGTATGCGGCTTCTTGTGATAGACTCATACGCAACCTTCTATTTAATTGACCTTTAAGATCTGGAGATGGTACTATACCAGTTAATGGCGACTGATAACCGTAATCTCGACGAGATGGGTCGATTCCAATGCCTGATTGTCCTTGGCGAAGCGACAATTCTACTTCTTCCTTATTTTTACCTATACAAGACCAAATACCTGTACCAGTAATCACAACCCTATGGTTCATCATCTCGGCTTAGGTATATAAACCTCCATTGATATTGAAGACCTGTCCCGTGATATAGGAAGCACGTTCACTAGCAAGAAAACCGACCAATGCAGCGACTTCTTCTGGCTGTCCAAAACGTTGCATAGGGATTAACTTCTTTAATTGGCCTTCGTCAAGCCCTTGCGTCATATCTGTTGCAATGAATCCTGGGGCAACAGCATTAACGGTAACTTTTCTAGCAGCTACTTCTAGCGCTAGAGCTTTAGTCGCACTAATTAGTGCACCCTTAGCAGCACTATAGTTGGTTTGACCAGAAAGTCCTTTCACACCACTTAGTGATGCAATATTTACAATCCTTCCCTCGCGATGAGTTAGCATATTTTTTAACAGACGGCGAGTCAAGTAGAAGAAGCCATTTAGTGTGGTATCTAACACATCATGCCACTCTGTATTTTGCATAAATATCAATAGGTTATCACGCCTAATACCAGCATTATTGACCAAAATGCTAATCCAGTCATCTGTACCGTGTTGCATAGTCCATGTTTGGAGTGCTTCCTCTATCTCTTCAGCAGATGACACATCAAATGGCAACAACTCACAAGCTACACCCAATGCACAAATTTCTTCCTTTACCTGCATTGCAGCTTCGGTGTTGTTGCGATAATTAACCACGATGGGTATTCCTTGTCGTGCCAATTCTATGGCAATGGCTCTGCCAATACCACGAGAACCTCCAGTAATGAGGGCATATTTCATTTGTTGCTATTCTTTTTCTATATAATGCTGCAAAGTTAAAGTTTTATTTTCTATTTCTTTGCTTTTGACATGGCTTTTTTTGATGCACTAAGATGATAACTTTGTAATCCTATCTAACGTATGCTTAGAATGTCATCGTTTTACTATCGAATTTGAGAGATATTCATAAGTGTGTAAACAATATGGTTGGATAGTTTTGATAATTGATTAAGAAAAGTCACTATGTGAATGCATGTAAATTGACAAAATATGGCTACCTTTGCAAAAAAAAATCTAAGATATCATTTTTTTCATGAAAACGATCAGGAACTTCTGTATTGTAGCTCATATAGATCACGGCAAAAGCACTCTTGCCGATAGGTTACTAGAATATACTAAAACTGTAGCCGACAAAGATATGCAAGCTCAAGTACTTGATGATATGGATTTAGAGCGCGAACGAGGCATCACCATCAAGAGCCACGCCATACAGATGGATTACTCCTGCAAAGGACAATCATATACACTCAACTTAATTGACACCCCAGGACACGTAGATTTCTCATACGAGGTATCTCGTTCCATAGCCGCTTGTGAAGGTGCTTTGTTGGTTGTAGATGCAACTCAAGGGGTACAAGCACAGACTATCTCCAATCTCTATATGGCTATAGATAATGGATTGGAAATCATACCAGTAATTAATAAAATCGATATGGATTCTGCCCACCCAGATGAAGTTGAAGACGAGATTGTGGAATTGCTGGGTTGTGATCCAAGCGAAATTATAAGAGCTAGTGCTCGGACTGGTGAAGGCATTCCTACCATATTAGATGCCATTGTAGAACGAATTCCTGCACCACAAGGTGATGAGAGTGCACCTCTACAAGCATTGATTTTTGACTCTGTGTTTAATGCTTATCGAGGAATCATTGTTTATTTTAAAATCTTAAATGGAAGTCTAAATAAAAATGACTTCGTTAAATTTGTAAACACAGGCAAAGAATACACTGTAGATGAAATGGGGGTGCTCAAGTTGCGATTGTCGCCTTGTGATCACCTTGGCACAGGCAACGTTGGGTACATTATTTCTGGAATCAAAAATTCCACTGAGGTTAGGGTAGGGGATACCATTACTCATGTAGCTAATCCATGTGCAAAAGCTATTGAAGGTTTCCAAGAAGTAAAACCAATGGTTTTTGCTGGCGTTTATCCTATTGATCCAGAGGATTTTGAAAACTTGCGCTCATCTCTAGAGAAACTACAGCTCAATGATGCATCTTTGACATTTACCCCAGAATCATCAGTAGCCCTAGGTTTTGGCTTTCGGTGCGGTTTTTTGGGACTTTTGCACATGGAAATCGTACAAGAACGTCTGAGTCGAGAGTTTAATATGGAGGTAATAACTACCGTTCCAAATGTGTCCTATAATGTTTATGACAAAAAGGGTGTGATGACAGAAGTTCATAATCCAGCTGGACTTCCTGATACCAATCTAATAGAGCATATTGAAGAACCATACATTCGCGCATCTATTATAACATTGAGTGAATTTATGGGAGCCATTATCACACTTTGCCTTGGTAAACGCGGTGAACTAGTAAAACAGGAATATATTTCAGGTAACCGTCTAGAACTCACTTTTGATATACCTCTAGGTGAGATTGTTATAGATTTTTATGATAAGTTGAAAAGCATTAGCAAAGGTTATGCTTCATTCGATTATTATATTAATGGTTACCGAGAGTCGAAACTAGTCAAATTGGACATCTTGCTTAATGGTCAACCAGTGGATGCATTGAGCACACTAACCCATGTAGATAATGCAACAACACTTGGCCGACGAATGTGCGAGAAACTCAAAGAATTAATTCCTCGTCAACAATATGATATTGCTATTCAAGCTGCAATAGGTGCAAAAATCATTGCTCGCGAGACAGTGAAACAAGTTCGTAAAGATGTGACAGCGAAATGCTATGGTGGTGATGTGAGTCGCAAACGCAAATTGTTGGAAAAGCAAAAAGCTGGAAAAAAACGAATGAAACAAATTGGCACAGTGCAAGTTCCTCAGAAAGCATTTCTTGCAGTATTAAAGCTAGACTAAAAGTTTAATTAATCAAATCGAATCGTTGCAGATGGTTTGATGTTTGATATTATGTAACTTGGTCCAATTAATGTAGCGTATGAGATAATCAATATGCCTAGATTTAACAATATCAAGGCAGGTATATCGATTTTGATGGGAACATACGGCATATAATAAGTGCTGGAATCAAGACGCACTATGTGGGCATATTTTTGAATAAGAGCCAAGCCAATACCAATCAAATTACCGATTACTAGAGATGCCACAATCAACTTTCCAGTTAAGGCAATAAATATATGTCGTATAGATTTATTGGTTGCTCCAAGCACTTTGAGTATGCCTATAAACTGAACGCGTTCTAAAACAATCATCAGCATTGCAGAAACAAGCGTGAAGCCAGATACAATCATCATCAAAACAAGGATGACAACAACATTCATATCTAGCATATCGAGCCATGCAAAAAAAGATGCATTATTTTGTTGAGTTGTTGAAACATTATAAAGTGTGGAGCGCTCCTTATCATAAGTGTCTTGTGCTAGCATTGCATAGCAATTGTATGCCTCTTGGGCAATATTATCGGTCTGCTTTAGATTAATAGCAACATAGTTGCCTATATCTGCATTCCAACGGTTAATTTGTTGAATCAAACCAATGGAGCCAATCACAAAATTATGATCAAATGCCTCTAGATCGGTTTCAAAGATTCCAACGATAACCATATTTCTAGCTTTGACTTGGTCATCAATAAAAAAGGCTAAAATCTTGTCGTTTAATGATATATTTAACTGATTAGCAACTTGATTAGAAATGATGATCTCATTTTGGGTGTCAGCATTGACTATTCGCGGGCATCGTCCTGCCACAAGATGCTCTTTAAGATAATCAAAATCATATCCATCATCTACACCACGAAATTGTATGCCCAAAAAGTCGTTGTCGGTCTTTAATATAGCTGATTTTTCAGCAATTAAACTCATACTCTGCACCTTATCTAAAAAGGAGCTTTTACTCATAATCGATGAGAATACCTCTCGACCATTCATTATTGCATAATTCTCATCTAAGCCTAGAGCAGCATTTGTTATCTTGAGGTGAGCATCTAAATTGTAAATCTTTTGTGTAATTTCATTTTTAAATCCTAGGATTATAGCAATAGATAACACCATGATAACAATAGCTAGCACAATGCCGACAAGAGCCACCCTTAAACTTGTGGAGGACTCACGATGAGTGCTGTCACCAAGGTGCATGCGATGTGCTATGTGCCATTCGTAACTCATTCAGCACACAAAATTATATAAAAAGTTGATATCAACAATAAGAGTGAATTGCCAAATTTAGATTAAAATAACTATCTTTGCATCCGCAAAATTAGGTCATGGGAATGGAAATCCTAAAAAATATCATTTTAGTCATCATATCTCCACATGTCGGTTGGGAAGAGATTAAGCAGTCTAATATGGCATCAGGTCGCATATTAGCTAGTGCATTTTTCCCTCTTCTTGGTGTGTTGGCGATAGCTTGCTTTGTACCTATGCTTTATGATTCTACGATATCTCTTAGTGATTCTCTCATGACGGGAATAATAGAATTTTCAAGCTTTTTTATTAGTTATTATATAGCAAGTTATATGATTAGTGGCTTTTATCCAGAGCTAGCTAAAACTAGGGGTGCCAATGAGCGATTAAACGATTTTATAGTTTATAATTTCATCTTCTTGGTTTTGCTGAAAATCATTAGCTATTTGCTGCCATCTGATTTTACGCCTATTTTATTTCTTATGTTCTATATGCCATGGATGGTTTATAGAGGATGTGATTTTTTATTAGTTTCAAAAGAGAAGAAAACAAAATTTATCGTTGTCGCTTCAGCACTGATCATGTGCTTGCCTTTGGCAATCAATTATGGCTTAAGTTTGTTGATAAAATAATTAATTTAACAGATATAAGGATTTATTAGAAACAAATATATGGCAACAAATAATAAAGTAAATATTAAAAACCGTCGAGCAACGTTCGATTATGAAATATTAGAAACCTATACAGCTGGCATTGTGCTGACAGGGACAGAAATCAAGTCGTTGCGACTTGGCAAAGCTGGCTTAACAGACACCTATTGCTTGATAGAGGCTCATGAGGTATGGGTGAAAAATATGTATATTGCAGAATATAGCTATGGGTCATACAACAACCATACAACACATCGCGATAGAAAGCTATTGTTAAATCGCAAGGAGATAAATAAAATTGCAAAAGACAGTCAGCAACCTGGTTATACAATAATCCCATTGCGTCTATTTATTAACGAGCGAGGATTAGCTAAGTTGGTTATCGCTATTGCACATGGCAAGAAACAATATGATAAGCGACAAGCCATCAAAGAAAGAGAAGACAAACGAACCATTAATCGAATGTTCAAACATTGATTTATCATCAATGTTTTTTACTGTTCAAAAAATATCAATCTATATTATGTTAAATAGACAAGAGGTATAAAGACAAATTCGTATTGATACTCGCACTGCCCACTCTCTGTGATAGATAATTTTACGTAATTTTTTGTGCCTGTAAAGAAATAAAATCAGAAAAGCACCGAATGATGAGTTACTACGCCAAAAAATTGTTTAGCCCAAAATTGGAAATAATTTGGTCAGACTAACATCAACGGGGTTGTGTTTATTTTCTTCCTTTAGTTCTTTTTGGAGTATTTAATTGTTTGCGTAATCGGGTTAAGATTTTTAACTCGTTGTCAGCTAAATCGTCAAGACCCAATGCATCATAAATGTGGTGTAAATTCTCATGTGGTTCGGGGTGCTTTTTATCAGCTTTTGCAGCTTTCTTAAGGTAATTGATAGCCTCGTTTACGTGCTGTTTGTGCAGGAGCAACTTCCCCATTTCAAGGAGGGCAATGAAACTGTTTTTATCGATATTGATTGCCTTTTTGATTTGCTCCTCCGCACTGTTTAAGTCATTGATATCGATAAATAATCTTGCCTTTCCTATCATAGCATCTATGCAAGTTGGGAGTATTTGTAGCGCCTTATTATAATTAGCCAATGCTGATTTGATAATAATATCTTGGAAATAGTCATTCTCTAATTTATTTGCAGATTGGTAAGTAACATAGGACTCCCCTATTTCACCCCTACCCTTTTCTTCAATGGCTTGATTACCTAGTGTCACATATTCTAATGCCAATGCTTG
>Ga0181612_118849_pt1 | contig 26009 bp, 15 predicted proteins | sample HoacroProtozoa21_FD_119630 | JGI IMG/M metagenome (GOLD analysis project Ga0181612, IMG submission 119630) | Hoatzin crop microbial communities from Cojedes, Venezuel. Combined Assembly of Gp0051906, Gp0051904, Gp0051908
CTTCCTTTGGAATTTTGTAGGCCGTCAGAATGACATCCATAGCCCTTCGCCCGGCGATATTTTCTATGGCAACTGGGAGAGCGGCGTTGGTTTTATCGATAACTGGCGCCTTGGCGCCCAGAGCGACGCTCCTGCCATTCTATCCGAAAACAAAGGCAAGAACCACTACTTCTTTTTGCCTTTGCTGCTGGGTCTAATCGGCCTTTGCTTCCAGTGGGGCAAGGATAAAAGGGGCTGCTGGCTAACTTTCCTTATGTTCTTTATGACGGGTATTGCCATTGTGCTCTACCTGAATCAACCGCCTCTGCAGGTTAGGGAGAGGGATTATGCTTACGCAGGCTCCTTCTACTTCTTCAGTGTTTGGTGTGGACTTGCTGTTCTTGCCATTTACGACGCTCTTTCCAAGAAGAAAGATAGCCCTGTGGCTGCAGGGGTGCTGAGTGTGCTGTGCCTTTGCGTGCCCGTTCTTATGGCTGCCCAGAACTGGGATGACCACAATCGTTCCTATCGTAAGACGGCTGCCGAAATTGGCTATAACTACCTCAATTCCACGGGGAACCAGGGCATTCTCATTACCCACGGTGACAATGATACCTTCCCTCTGTGGTATGACCAGGAGGTTGAGGAGATTCGCCCCGATGTTCGTGTGGTAAACACTTCTCTACTAGGCACAGACTGGCATATTGACCAGATGAAGTACGCTTGCAACGAGAGTAAGCCCCTGCCTTTGAGTGTAGACCACAAACAGTATCTCTACGGCACCAACGAGATGATTCCTATTCTGGATACCAGAAATCAGGTTATGTCCATCTCGGACGTTATGGCTGTGTTCAAGCACCCTCAGGCCAAGGTTCAGGCGGGCAGCGGGCGTAAGCTGGATTATATCCCTTCTCGCAAGATTTCGGTGCCTGTGAACAAGGAGAATGTGCTCAAATATGGCATTGTGGAAGCCAAGTACGCCGATATGATTCCCGATGAGATAGTACTTGAGATTTCGGAAAATAAGGATTACCTCACAAAACCGGAGCTGTTCCTGCTTGACCTCTTCTCTAACTATCAGTGGGATAGGCCGATATGCACCCTCAATTTCGGTGGAGACCTGAATGTTGGAATCAAGGATTATATGGAGTTTGATGGCTTCTCTTATAAGATTGTGCCCATCAAGAACCATCCTAGCAGCTCCAAACCCGGTTTTGTGGAGACCGATGAACTCTACCGTTTGATGACCCAGGTTTATAAGTTTGACGCTCTTTCGGCGGATAAATATTTTGTGGATTATCAAAACTATTATACCTTCCTTGGTGTGATGTCAATTAGGGGAATGTTCAGTAATGCCGCCACCGCATTTATGGAGGCTGGCGAGAATGACCGTGCTCTGGAGATGCTCGACAAGGGGATTGAAGTAATGCGCCGTTATCCTCTAAGTTCCTCTGCCATAGGGCTTTCGGGCAACGACTATATGGTGGTTAACATGGTAGACCAGTACTATAGGTTGGGAGATAGCGACAAGGCCCGTGCGCTTGCCGATAGTATGAATGCCGAACTCATGCAGTCCACCAAATTCTTCTTGCAGTTCTACGAATGGGCTCAGGACGATTTTGAACTCTGCGCAAATTATATTTACTATCTGGCTGACGTGGCTCGCAAGTATGGTGATACCCAGACCGCCGATAAGTATACGGCTGATTTGAACAGGCTCTTGGAGAGCGCCATAAAGCGCTAGAATTCAAATATATACAATAATTAGGGCGACCTTCTCGGGCCGCCCTGATTTTTATTGTTGAGTTTTGAATTACTCCTGAATTGCTGCGATTCCGGGGAGAACCTTGCCTTCGATAGCCTCCAGCATGGCACCACCGCCGGTGGATACGTAGCTAACCTTATCGGCATAGCCCATCTGGGTAACGGCTGCAACCGAGTCTCCGCCACCCACCAGGGTATAAGCGCCCTTTGCGGTAGCGTCTGCAAGGTCCTGTGCAATCTGAAGGGTTCCCTTTGCGAAGTTAGGCATCTCGAAAACACCTACAGGGCCATTCCAGAGCACGGTCTTGGACTCTAGGATGATATTGCGCCAGTTCTCAAGGCTCTTGGGACCGGCATCCATACCCTCCCAACCGTCGGGAATCTGGTGAGAAGGAACGTATTTGCTGGCAGCATCGTTGCTGAAGTCGTCAGCTACGTGGGTCTCTACGCTGAGACTTAGGTTTACACCCAGCTCTTTGGCCTTTGCCATAATCTCTTGTGCCTGGGGGATGAGCTCATCCTCGTGGAGGCTGTTGCCAATCTGGCCGCCCTCTGCCTTAATAAAGGTATAACCCATACCACCACCAATGATGAGGTTGTCCACCTTGGGAAGAAGGTTCTCAAGAACCGCTAGTTTGCTGGATACCTTGCTGCCGCCGATAATAGCGGTGAAAGGCCTCTTGGCGTTCTTAAGCACGTTGTCAATGGCTTTAACCTCGCTCTCCATAAGATAGCCGAACATCTTGTCGTTAGGGAAGTACTCGGCGATTAGAGCGGTGGAAGCGTGTGCGCGGTGAGCGGTGCCAAAAGCATCGTTGATATAGCAATCCGCATAAGAAGCGAGCTTCTTTGTAAACTCCTTCTGGCTGGCCTTGACTGCCTTTTTGGCTGCTGCCTTTTCCTCGTCGGTGGCATCCTCGGCTAGTCCACGGGGCTTGCCTTCCTCTTCAGCGTAGAAGCGAAGGTTCTCTAGAAGCAGGGCCTCACCCGGTTTAAGGGCTGCTGCCTGAGCGTCTGCCTTCTGGCAATCGTCGGCGAACTGAACGGGAACGCCAAGGCACTCGCTAACATGGTCTACAATGTGCTTGAGGCTGAATTTGGCATCTACCTTTTTGGGACGGCCAAGGTGCGACATGATAATCACGCTGCCGCCTTCGGAAAGCACTTTTTTAAGTGTAGGCATGGCCCTACGGATACGGGTGTCGTCTGTAATTTTGAAGTTTTCGTCAAGGGGAACATTGAAGTCAACTCTAACGATGGCTTTTTTACCCTTGAAATCATAAGAATCAATGTGCTGTTGCATAATTTTATAATAGGGTTTAAATTTTCCAGCCCCAAAGATAGTAATTTTCCCGCAAAATGTGGATAAATGGGCCGAATTTGCTATCTTTACAAAAAAATAGACTTATGAGATTTTTAAGCAGAATTTCCATCGTTTTGGCCCTCTGGCTTATTGGAGTGGCATCTTTCGCTCAGGAAGAATTCCACCCTGTGGCATCACCCAAGGCCATTGTGGAGGCGGGCAACGCCAGATTTACCGTCCTAACCCCAAGGCTGATTAGAATGGAGTGGGCAGAGGATGGTGTGTTTGAGGACAGGGCTACTCTTGGTGTGATTAATAGAAATCTACAGCTGCCTGCGTTCAGTGTGCGAAAGAGCAGTAAAAAGCTGATTATCAAGACTTCGGACCTTACTCTAACTTATAGCGTTGGCGAGAAATTCGGCCCCAAGACCCTAAGCGTGAAGTTCGCTATGGGCACCTGGCATCCCGGGATGGATGATTCGGCGAACCTGATGGGAACCACCAGAACTCTGGACGGCTTTGATTATATTCGAAAGTTCGATCATTACGACGGCAAGTCCAAGGGATATACTTCGGACCCCTTTGATAAGGGCCTGATTTCAAGGGATGGTTGGGCTATCCTGGATGAAAGCACCCGTCATGTTTATACCGAGGTTGACAGCGATTGGAAGTATTGGATGGAGGAACGCCCCGCCGGCGAGCGGCAAGACCTTTACATCTTTGCTTATGGGCACGATTATACCGATGCTCTGGCTGATTTTACTAAAATCTCGGGCAAGATTCCCATGCCTCCCAAATATGCCTTTGGCTATTGGTGGTGCCGCTATTGGCTCTACTCGGACTATGAGCTGGTGGACTTGGCGCAGCATTTTAAGGACCTTAGCATCCCCGCCGATGTGATGATTATAGATATGGATTGGCACGAAACCTGGGAAATGGGCCGCAAGAGGGCCGAGGATGTGGATGCTGCAGGGCAGTGGAAGGGTTGGACCGGCTATACTTGGAAGAAGGAACTCTTCCCGAATCCGGGCAATCTGCTTACGGACCTTCATAATTACGGGCTTAAGACTTCGCTGAATCTGCACCCTGCGTCGGGAATTCAGCCTTTCGAAGAGCCCTACGAGCGTTTTGTATCTGATTATCTCTCCCGCACGGGCGAAGATTACGATGGCCCAAGGGGGTATAAGGATGAGAATGGAAAGAGTGTGTATGTGCCCTTTAGAATCGACCAGATGGCTTGGGCAAATGCCTATTTCAACTCGGTTCTGCACCCCATGGAGAAGATGGGGGTGGACTTCTGGTGGCTGGATTGGCAGCAATGGACCTATAGCAAGTACACCGGTGTGAACAATACCTTCTGGCTAAACTATACCTTCTTCAACGATATAGCCCGCCGCAGTGCCGCTCAGGGTGCAAATGCCCCTAGGCCAATGATTTACCATCGTTGGGGTGGCATCGGCAGCCATCGTTATCAGGTTGGATTCAGCGGCGATACCTACGCCACTTGGAAGGTGCTTGGGTATCTGCCGTATTTTACCGCAACCGCATCCAACGTGGGTTATGTTTACTGGGGACACGACATTGGCGGGCACATGCAGCCCGAGGGGGTAAATTTCACCGACCCCGAACTCTACACCAGGTGGCTTCAAGGTGGGGTTTTCACTCCGATTTTCAAGACCCACTCCACTAAGGATACCAGCATGGAAAAACGCTTCTGGGTATTCCCCGACCATTTTGACGCCATGCGGGAGGCCATCAGACTGCGTTACAATCTTAGCCCTTATATCTACACGGCCGCAAGGCAGGCATACGATACCGGCGTTGGCATCTGCCGCCCTCTTTACTACTATTATCCCGAGGATGACAAGGCCTACGATAGCAAAGAAGAATTTATGTTTGGAGATGATATTCTTGCTACCGTGATTTGTGAGCCGGTAGATAAAAATAACGGCCTTGCCAAGCGGCAAATGTGGTTCCCTGAGGGGAGTGATTGGTGGGATGATGCCACCGGGACCCTCTACAAAGGAGGGACTGAGACCACACTTGAGTATACAATCAACGAAAATCCCTATTATGTAAGAGCAAATAGCATTATCGCAATGGCTTCGCCCGAGTTAAGCAGTCTTCAACAGAGCTCAAATGAACTTTGGCTAATGGCGGTGCCCGGCGAGGGCAAGGGGGAATGCACCGTGTATGAAGATGACGGCGCTTCCAAGGCATACAGCGGTGAATATGCCACCACAAAGATTAGCCGGGAAAGAACCGCCGATGGAATAAGGCTTAGGGTAGAAGCTAGAGAGGGTTCATACAAGGGGGCTCCCTCCACTAGGCTACTAAGATTGCGGCTTCCCGGATTTTCCGCCCCTTCGAAGGTGCTTGTAAACGGGGTTGAGGTTCCCTATAGCCGCTTCGCCGCAAAGGATGCCTCTGAAGGTAAGGCCGTTTGGGGATATGACGGAGCGGGGATGGAGGCTATTGTATATCTAAAGGAAGCTTCTGTAAATCAGGCTGTTACCATTGAATGCAAGGGAGAATACGCCTATACCTCGGGGCAAAAGGGTCTAATGAAGAGAATGCGCCTGATTACCCCCGAAGCCAAGCTGGTGTTTGCCGCCAAGGTTAGTGGCAATTTGCAGCTCACTCCGGCTCTACTCGCATACGCAGGTACGGCATCCTACATAACCGAAGACCCTTTTGAGGCATCTAAATACATCGAAGCTCTTGATGCTCGGCAACTTAAAAAGGAACTTGAGGACTTGGGGTCGCTTCCTGCCGAGTTTGTTGCCAAGATTATGGACCAAATAAAGATACTGCAATGATAGAATTTCCCTCAAAGGATTGGAAGGATTATGCGCTTCTAGACAGCGGCAATGGCCTTAAGCTGGAGAGGTTTGGGCAGTATGTGCTGTGCCGTCCGGAGCCCAAGGCCCTTTGGGAGCCTTCGATGAGCGAAGGGGAGTGGAAGCGCCTCTGCCATGTTTTCTTTAGGCCAGGGGCCGGATTCGGAAAGGCGGGCAAGGAAGACAGTGGCACTTGGGACCGCTCTAAAAAGATGGATGACCAATGGTATATCTCTTACCCGGGGGCAGGCTTTAGCTTTAAATTGAGGCTGGGACTTACCGCCTTTAAGCATGTGGGAGTTTTCCCCGAGCAAGCTCCAAACTGGGAATTTATATATTCCAGAACCAAGGCGCTTAAGCAGACTTTAGGCTCCACTCCCAAGGTGCTTAACCTCTTTGCGTACACGGGAGGAGCTTCCCTTGCCGCCAAGGCCGCAGGGGCGGATGTTACCCACTTAGACTCTGTGCGTCAGGTAGTTACGTGGGCTAGAGGAAATATGGAAGCGAGCGGCTTGGATGGGATTCGTTGGGTGGTTGAGGACGCCATGAAGTTCGTTAGGCGCGAAGCCAAACGGGGCCACCTTTACGATGGCATTATTCTGGATCCGCCGGCTTACGGCCATGGCCCCGACGGCGAAAAGTGGAAGCTCGACGAGCTTCTCTTCGAGATGCTTCGCACGGTGGCGAGCATCTTAAAGCCTCGCAATTCCTTTATGGTGCTTAACCTGTATTCCAACGGCTACAGCGCCGCACTTGGGCAAACCCTTGTGCGTCAGGCCTTTGGCCTAGAGATCCCCGAACAGGTCGGGGATGACGAGCGAGAGCCAAGTGCAGCGACGACAGGAATTGGTTTTTTGCGCCCCGTCGCAAAAAATAATTCCTGCGGAGCGATGTTGGGGCTGCCCGAACAGGTCGGGGATGACGGGAGCGGAGCGACGGGGAAATACAGGCTGGAATCGGGGGAACTGGCGCTGTGCGACGGCTACGGCAAGGTTTTACCGCTAAGCATAGTGGTGCGGCTGGTACGCTAACAAAAAATTGTAGAAACACACGCAACGAAACGAGCCTTTTTGGCATCTAAATTGCGACGACTGAAACTAAAACAAAGGAGGCAATAAAATGAAAATTACTAAACTGTTTGTTCTGCTGGCTGCCATGGTAGCCCTCAGTTCATGTGCAACTTCGCACCTTGTCTCTCAGGAGGCCAACATGAATGCCGCTTGGGTCGGCAAGACCCATGCGGATGTAATCAAGACCTTCGGTGCTCCCGACCGCGAAGCTACCGACGGTAATAACGGTATGGTACTGATTTATGAGCAGATATACACTCGCAGCCATACATCATCATACGGTTACGGTGGCCCTTGGGGGCCTTGGGGCGGACCTTGGGGCCCGGACATCAACACAACCGTATACACCGACAAGGACTATGTTCACTTCTACATCAATCCTACTGGCAATGTATACCAGGTTAAGACCAATCTAATGGCATCTGATGGCACAAAGACCATTGACCCTGCAATGACGATAGTTGGGGTAGGCTTCGGCACAGTAGCGGCAGCCGCAATCATCGGCGCAATCGCCGGTGGCAGAAACGCCGGCTACGTTTACGACCCGTATCCGTATTATTAGTGTGAATTAGCCGTTAAGCGGTTTAGCATAGTGGGTTTCGGCCTTGGCTTTCTTCTCCGGAATCGGAGGAATTGCCCGGGCCGGAATCTTTTTTGTGTAGCTATAGACCAGAATGCAAATGCCCGCAATCACAAAGGGAATGGAGAGCAACTGACCCATATTTAGGGTCATGCCGGCCTCAAAGCCGACCTGGTCTTCCTTGATGAATTCAATAAGGAAGCGCATTCCAAAGCAGCCAATCAGGAACCAGCCGAAGAAGAATCCACGGTAGGTCTTATCGAGCCTCTTCCAATACCAGACAATCAGGAAAATACCGAGAATAAGATAGCTGAGAGCCTCATAAATCTGGGTAGGATGTTTGGGAGCGGTCTCGCCGTTGCGCTCGAAAATGAAGCCCCAGGGAAGGTTGGTTACTCCGCCGTAAATCTCTGAGTTAAAGAGGTTTCCGAGCCTGATAAAACATCCGGCGAAGGCCACGGCGATCACCAGTCTATCCATAATCCAAAGGAAGTTGAACCCGTGCTTCTTACCGTATTTGTTTGAAAACCACCACATTGCAAGCAGTAGGGCAATAGCTCCGCCGTGCGAGGCCAGACCTCCCTTCCAAGGCATGAAAATCTCCCAGAACCCTTGCCAGGAGGTGAGGTAATAGTCGGGTTGGTAAAATAGGCAATGCCCGAGTCTGGCACCCACGATTGTGGCTATCAAAAGGGTGTAGAGTAGGGGATCCAGCAGGCTCTCGGGGATACCCTCCCTACGGAAGAACCACCTGAAAATATACCAACCAAGGATAAATCCCGAAACAAAAAGCAGGGAATACCATCTTATGCCGAGTGACCCGATGTGGAAGAGAACCGGGTTAACGTTCCAATGTACAAATGCAAAATCTAACATAGCCTACAAATATAAGCATTATTTTTCTAACCATGCTAGAAAGTCATCCACTCTGGAGCGGCTCACTTCCATTTCTAGCTCTGTGGTTGGTTCGCTGCTAATGCGTAGGCGGCCTCCGAGTATCTTGGTAACGCTCTGCACGCATCTCTTGGATACAATGAAACTCCTCGAGATTCTAAAGAACCTGTCGGGGTCAAGATCGGCCTCCAGCTCATCGAGCGATGGATTGAGGATGTATTTTCCCTTGTCGAAGGTCATTAGATAGCTGGATTTGTTCTCGGAGAAAAAGAAGGCCACGTCGCCAACGTTTATGGGCACAATGCGGTCGTTCATCCTCACTAGGAAGCGCTCCTTGTATTGCCTTTTGCTTGCCATTGCGGGGTTAAGGGCCGCTAGCACCTTTGCTACATCGGTGCGCTCGTCGGCCTGCCTGCATCGCTCCACGGCGCGTTTTAGGGCGGAAACATCCACGGGTTTAAGCAGATAGTCGATTGAATTGACCTCAAAGGCTTTGAGGGCGTAACTATCGTATGCCGTGGTCATTATGACGTGCGCATCCACTTTAGCCTTGCGAAAAATCTCGAAGCAATTCCCATCCGACAGTTCAACGTCCATAAAAATGACATCGCACTTGTTCCTCTCCAGCCAATCTATGGTTCCCCTTGTCGAAGAACAGTTGCCGCAGACTTCGATATCTTCAAAATTCTCGTGTATCATGCGAGTTAGATTTTCCCTCGCCATTGCCTCGTCTTCTACTATAAGTGCTCTCATAATAAGGGTAGTTTAGCGGTGTATGTGGTTCCATTCTCCTCAACTTCGGGCTGTTTCCCGCTGAGGTTGAGGTATTGTTGTTGGATATATTTTAACCCCACTCCGGTAGATTCCACCGGGTTTATTCTGGGGATGATGTTGTTTCTAACGCATAGGTAGTCCCCGTCGGAAAAAATCTCTATTTTAAGGGGATTCCCCTCCGAAATCGCATTGTGCTTGGTTGCATTCTCAACCAGCAGCTGAAGCGAGCAGGGCACAACGTAGCGATTTAAATCGGAATCGAGTATATCTACCTGAAACTCAAGGCCTTTGCTAAAGCGAAGTTTGAGTAGTTCGGAGAATTTTCGGCTGAATTCCAGTTCTTCGCCGAGGGGCACAAACTCCTCATTTTCGCTATTTATCATATAGCGGTAGATACTTGCGAGCTTATGGATATATTCGCTGGAGCGCTCTTTGTCGCCGCTTTGAACCAGTGCATCCAGCACATTTAGGGAATTGAACAAAAAGTGAGGATTCACCTGCTGCTTCAGGCTCATATACCTAAAACTCGCCCTATTTGCCCTTTCCCGCTCGGCCTTTAGGCGATTGTTCGCTTCCAGAGCATAGTCTATCATGTATACCAGAGCGAAGATGGTAGCCACCGTAATGATTGCAACTATCAGTAACTTAGCGAAATAGCTCCCTTGAATGCTGAGTGTGAATCTTAGCGGCAGCTCCATTGCCACAAAGAGTGCTGATAGCAGCACCATAACCACCAAAAAGAGGATAAAAACCATAACCTTCCCCGCATATTCCAGGTTATGCTCGCTGCGTTTGTAGGTTTGCAGGAAGATAATGCTGGCGGCCACAATCAGCAGCATGGCTGTGGGGTTCCCCATAAAGGCGGAGAAGGCTGTGAGGGCCTCGCCGCGACCTCCACTATTTATGGTCATGGTTATGGCTACCCTCACCGCAAACACCGCCGCAACTGCGGCAATCAACCAGGATGTCTGTCGAATGCGGTTAACCTCAGAGGTAGAATCCACATCGTCGGGAGCAAACTTCTCGGCAAACCAAACCACGCCCCAACCCACTATCTCTGTGGTGATTAGGGTAGAAAGGGCATGCGAAATGCTCTCGGATGGAATTACAATCCCAGCCAGCTTTGCGAACCAAACACCCAGGGCAAAGCAAACTATATTAATGAGCACAATGGTGAGTGCGGTAAACTCTATGGGGAGCTTCTTGCGCACGCACAAAATGGCTACCATCAGTACGGACAGGAAGGTGAGGAAGAGGCTGTCATTTACTCCTAAAGCATTGCAAATCAGCACTGTAGCGAAGTGTAACAGTGCAAAGCCGTGTATTGTGAGTCCATAGCGAGAACTTCTCATCCCGGAGTTTTTAAAATTCTTTCGCTAAGTTAGCAATTTCATCCAAAAAAATTTACCATTCGTCGCAAAAATCGAACAATTTTAGAATTTACGCGTACGCATGTAAGAAGATTTACATAAATTGCGACGTTTAAACGTTAAAACTCAAGACCAATTAATTGGCAAGCATGCAAAAGAAACCTAAATTATCCTTCTGGCAAATCTGGAACCTGTCTTTCGGGTTCCTGGGAGTGCAAATTGGCTACTCACTCCAGAATTCCAACACTTCGAGCATACTCCAGTCCTTTGGAGCAGACCTTGGCAGTTTGAGCTATTTTTGGCTGGCGGCACCCCTTGCGGGCCTGATTGTGCAGCCTATAATTGGCATGTTCTCCGATGGCACTTGGACCAAACTGGGCCGTAGACGCCCTTATATTCTGGCTGGTGCGCTAATTTCGACCATAGCCCTCTGCCTGATGCCAAATTGCCCTAAACTTTTGGCTTTCGCTCCGCTGCTGATGGGTGCCATAGTCTTTCTCTTTATGGACCTATCGTTCAATATAACTATGCAGCCGTTCAGGGCCCTGGTAACCGACATGCTCGACGATTCCCAGAAGACCGAAGGCTTTGTGATTCAGACCTTTCTGATTAACTTGGGTAGCATTATAGGTGCCCTTTTGCCCCTGTTCTTCACCAAGATTTGTGGGGTTTCGGACGCTCAGATTGAAGGTGGCGTTGCCAATCATATAGCTTATTCTTACTACGCTGGTGCGGCGATTCTGCTGCTTACCGTGTTGGTAACGGTGTTTAAGGTGAGGGAGTATCCTCCCGAGGAGTTTGCGAAGTATAGCGCAGAGGATGAGATCCCCGAGATCCCCGAACAAGTCGGGGATGACGTTGTCGGGGCTGACGTTGTCGGGGATGACGTTGTCAGGAATGACGTTGCGAAGGAGCAGGGGATGTCCGGCGACAGCGGCATCTCCCAAAATCTAAAAGCCGCTGGAGCCGGAGCATCCGCTGCGACGGCTGAGGAAAAAGTTCCCGCCGGCTCCGCCAGCGAGAAAAAATCCTTCTGGCAGCTATTGAAAACTACTCCCAAAACCATGCTCCAGCTGGGTGTGGTGCAGTTTTTCAGTTGGGCAGCCCTCTTCTTAATGTGGAACTATCTTAAACCGTTGATTACCTGCGCATTTATCAGTGATGGCGCGGTAAACATGGGCGAGGCTCAGACTTGGACCGGAGTGCTTAACGCAGTCTATCCCGTCAGCGCCTGCATCATCTCCCTTCTTATGACCAAACTTGCCGACAAATTCGGGAACAAACCTGTTTATGCCTGCACCCTGGTTTGCGGTGCCATTGGTTATCTGTGGCTGGCTTTTACCCAGAACCAATATATGATGATGATTCCCATGATATTTATAGGTATCGCATGGGCGGGAGTTCTGGCTATGCCCTATAGCATTCTGGCCCGTGCCATCGACGCCCGCTCCAGCGGAGCTTACATGGGAATCTTCAATTTTACCGTTACCATTCCCCAAATCTGCATGGGCCTTTTGGGAGGAGCGATGGTAAGCCTGATTAAGAACGCTACCATTGGCAAGGCCGCCTACGAGGCTTTGGACCAAACCTCCAAGGTGCTGGCAGACAGCCGAATAGCCGCCGGGATGTTCATCATCGCCGGAATCTTCATGCTTCTGGGAGCTATCTCTGTATATTTTGTTAAAGAAAAACAATAATAAACTATTCAAATTAACTAACAACCAAAAAATGAAAAGGATTTTAACCGCAATGGGAATCTTGCTAGTTAGCATGTTTATCCCAGTATCGATGTCCGCTCAGAGCGGATATCAGGTTAAAGGCACCGTAGTTGATGCCCAGGGTCCCGTCATTGGTGCCGCCGTTGTGGAAAAAGGAACCACAACAGGTACAATGACCGACCTTGATGGTAGCTACGCCCTGAAAGTTTCCGGTCCTAATGCAGTTGTTGAGGTTAGTTGCATTGGTTATTCAACGCAGACCTTCACTGCATCGGCTATGCCTTCTAACATCACTCTGGCTGAAGATGCACTCTTCCTGGATGATGTGGTGGTAATCGGCTACGGTACCGTAAAGAAAGAAGACCTAACCGGTTCAGTCGCAACCGTTAAGGCAGATGAAATCAACAAGGGTGCAATCACCTCGCCCGCCGACCTCATGCGTGGCAAGAGCGCAGGTGTTGTTGTTACCTCGGGTAGTGGTCAGCCTGGTTCGGCCGCAACCATCCGTATTCGTGGTGGTGCCTCACTTTCCGCATCCAACAATCCTCTGATTGTGATTGATGGACTGCCTATCAGCAACGATGGCATTAGCGGTATGGCCGACCCTCTATCATCTATCAATCCCGGTGATATTGAGAGCTTTACCGTTCTTAAGGATGCTTCGGCAACCGCAATTTACGGTTCCCGCGCATCCAATGGTGTGATTGTAATCACCACCAAGAAGGGCTCCCGCAGTGCTAGCGCCATCCCTCAGGTTGAGGCTAACTTCCAGACATCTGTAAGTCATGTTTCCAAGTATGTGAATGTGATGAACGCAGAGCAGCTCAAGAGCGCAATCAGCAATCATCTATCTGAAGATGCCGCAGCCTCTGCTCTTGCCGTGCTTGGAGATGCCAATACCAACTGGCAGAAGGAGATTTATCAGGTAGCTCCCGCAGTTGAAGGCAATGTTACCGTAAACGGAAAGGCAAATATTGGCAATGACATTGTTCTGCCTTACCGCGTTTCTGCCGGCTTGCTTACCCAGAAGGGTACTCTTAAGACCGACAAGATGAATAGGGGAACCCTTTCACTCAACCTCTCTCCCAGCTTCTTCGACAAGCATCTTACCGTTAACCTTAATGGTAAGGCTACCCATACCAAGAGCTTCTTTGCAAATCAGGATGCTATCGGTGCTGCTATTCATTATGCACCTACCCAGCCTGTTTACGATGAGAACGGCCTGAATGGCTATAGCACTTGGTTCAATGCTTCAGGTGGCGCCAATGAAATGGCAACCCAGAACCCTGTGGCCCTTCTTAACGAGAGGACCAGCAATGGTACCGCCAATCGTTTCATCGGCAATGCCCAGTTCGATTATAAGGTTCATGGTTTTGAGGATCTTCGTCTTAACCTTAACCTTGGTATAGATGCCGCTAAGTCAACCGGTATCGAGGAAAGCCCTATCGGTTCCGAGCAGAGCTACCATGGCTCATCCGCCGGTGGTGGTTATCACAATGATTACTACTACAATCGTAAGGATGAAACCCTTGAATTCTATGCCGATTATAACAAGCAGATTAATGACCTCAATCATATTGATGTGATGGCAGGTTATTCTTGGCAGCATTTCTGGAGCAAGAACGGCAACGGCAGTTATAGGCTTTCCGACAATATGAGCCTTAGCTCCTATGAAGGTAGGACGGAGTATTTCCTGATTTCCTTCTTTGGCCGTTTGAATTACACTCTTGCCGACAAGTATCTCTTTACCGCCACTGTTCGTAGGGATGGTACTTCCAGATTCCGCAATCACAAGTGGGGACTTTTCCCTTCACTTGCCTTCGCTTGGAATATGAAGAAGGAACCCTTCCTTGCCAGTGTTGAGCCTCTTTCCACAGCCAAGCTTCGTTTGAGCTGGGGTAAGACCGGTCAGCAGGATTTGAATCAGGGTGATTACCCTACATTGGCTCTGTATTATCAGAACAATGCTTCCGGTAGTCTCTATCAGTTTGGCGGAAATACCGTTTATCCTATCACCGCCCTTGGTTACAACCCCGACCTTAAGTGGGAAACCACCACTACCTATAACGTAGGTACCGACCTGGGCTTCTGGAATGATAGACTCACCGCAGCAATTGATTTTTACTATCGTAAGACCACCGACTTGCTTAACTACATTCCTGTTCCGGCTCTTTCCAACCTTACCAACCATCTGACTACCAATATTGGTAATATGGAGAATAAGGGTGTGGAGATTGACCTTAACGGAATTATCATCAGCAAGGCGGATATGAGCTGGACAGCCGGTGTCAACTTTGCCTACAATCGCAATCGTATCACCAAACTTACCGCTTCCGCCAACGATACGGACGGTGTTGCCGTAGGTGGAATTTCCGGTGGTACCGGTAATACCATACAACAGCATCAGGTTGGCTTCCCCGCATACGCATTCTATGTATACCAGCAGGTTTACGATTCCAACGGTAATCCTATTGAGGGTGAATATGTTGACCGCAATGGTGATGGTAAATGGGACGCTAATGACAAGTATTATTTCCACAAGCCAACTCCCGACGTAACCATGGGCTTCAACACCCAGTTCGATTATAAGAATTGGACAGTTGCTATGAGCGCTCACTCCAGCTTCGGAAATTATGTATACAATAACGTGGCTTCCAACAATGAAATGTGGGCAGACCTCTGGACCAATAACTTCGTAAGCAACCGTCTGGTTTCCGCTGAGAAATCCAACTTTAGCCAGGCCCGCTACCTCTCCGATTACTATGTTCGCGACGCTTCCTTCTTCAAGCTCGATAACATTACAGTCGGTTATAACTTCCCTAGAATCTTTACCCTTGCTCAGAGAGATGTTCGCTTGAATATCTTTGGCACGGTTCAGAATGTTTGCACCATTACCAAGTATGATGGTGTTGACCCTGAAATCTTCGGAGGTATTGACAATAATATTTATCCTCGTCCTAGAACCTATGTTCTTGGTCTTAAGTTGAACTTCTAAAATGAGGAAAGTATGAAAAAGATTAAATATATTCTTGCTTCGATGGTTCTTCTCGCCGGCCTTTGCTCTTGTGTAAAAGACCTTGAGAGAGACCCTATTGACCCTAATATCTATCCGGCAACAGAGGCATTGAAGACCGCCGATGACTTCTATAATTTCCTTGCCGGCATATATACAGGTTTTGCGACATCAGGTTATTATGGCGTTGATGGAAGTGCTTCCCTTTCCGGACTTGATGGTGGTATGAGCCAGTATTTCCGTGGCCTCTTCCATCTTCAGGAACTCACTACCGATGAGTCTCTTTGTGGTTGGAATGACGAGGGCGTTCCTGATATGCACGCCATGTCGTGGACTACTGAAAATGGACTTGTTTACTCGTTCTATTCTCGTATATTCTATCAGATTTCACTTTGCAATGAGTTTATCCGTCAGGCAAACGCATCCAGTGTAGAAGGCTTGGAGCCCTATGTTGCTGAAGCCCGCACTCTTCGCGCGCTTTGCTACCTGCATGGCATCGATTGCTTTGGAAATTGTCCTTTCATTGATGAGAACGCCGCTGTTGGAGACTATCCCGAACAGCTAAGCCGCAGTGAATTATTCGACTGGATGGAAACCGAACTTAAGGATATTCTTGTCGACAGCAAGCTTGCTGAGCCTAGGAAGAATGAATACGGGCGTGCCGATAAGGGCCTTGCCAAGATGATTCTTGCCAAACTCTACTTGAATGCCGAGGTATACACCGGTAAGAGTAGATATGACGACTGCGCTGATGTTTGCCTTGACCTGCTTAAGGACGGATATAGCCTGCATGGCAAATTCCAGGAGATGTTCATGGCTGACAACGATAAGTGCACCGATGAGATTATCTTTGCGGTTGAACAGAACTATCCTGATACCCAGAGTTGGGGCGCTACAACATCCTTGATTAGGGGTTCTGTCGGCGGTAGCATGAAGCCGGAGGATTTTGGTATCAAGGAAGGATGGGGTGGCTACCGCGCTACTCCTGAGTACGCAAGCTTGTTCGAAGATGCCGACGCTAGAAATCTCTTCTGGACGGATGGACAATCAAGTGAGATTGAAATCCTCTCTGAATTTACCCAGGGTTATCCTGTAACCAAGTTTACAAATTTAAATAGTAAGGGACAGGCCGGTAGAGACGGTACATACACTTATAATGTTTATGAGCATGTAGATACCGATTTGCCCGTATTCCGCTATTCGGATGTATATCTGATGCTTGCCGAATGTGCAATGAGAGGATCTAGCAAGGTTTCCACAAACGAAGGTCTTGGGTATCTCAATATGGTTCGTTCCCGTGCCGGTGTCGGCGATGCCACCACTCTCGATGAAAATACCATTATCGATGAGCGCGGTAGGGAATTCTGCCTTGAGTGCTGGAGGCGTTCCGACCTTATCCGTTTCGGTCGCTTTACAGGCAACACCTATACTTGGAGCTGGAAAGCCGGCACAATGGGTGGCGATACCAATGTTCCTGAGTATAGGAATCTCTTCCCGATTCCCGCCAAGGATATCCAGGCCAATGATAAACTTACTCAGAACCCAGGTTATTAATGGCTTAATTTGAAAAGATATGAAAAAGTTATTTATAAGTATACTTGCAATCTCCACTCTATTTGCGGCCGTTAGCTGCAACAAGGACGAGAAAGCTACATACAAGGAGCCCACTCAGTTCGTGCTGAATACTCCTTCGTATGTAAATGCCTTGTATGACCTGGAGAATGCGGATTATGTGATTTTGACCTGCTCGCAGCCTGATTATGGCTACACGGCAGCTACTACTTATACGGTAGATGTATCTCTCACAGAGGATTTTGCTTCCTATCAGACCATTTCCGATTCCTACACATCAGCAAAGATGGAAATTGATGCCAGTGATTTTGCCGTTGCGGTAACCAACGCCTTAGTTGAATCCGGCAAGAACGAGGAGGATTTCCCTATTACCACTGGTGTTTATGTAAGGGCAAATGCGATTATTACAAATTCCGGCCTTGGAGCCATTACTTCAAATGTAATTTACCTTCCTAAGGTTTTGACTCCATTCGCTCTTCCTGAATTTGTGATGCCCGAAAATATGTATGTAATTGGTGCATACAACGATTGGACTTGGACTACGGCTCTGCCTATGGTTAAGACCTACAACAACGACGGCACCTTCTGGAGATTGCTTTACCTTACCGATGGCTTTAAGTTCAATTGGAATAAGGTATGGGATGGTAATGAGGTTGGCTATGCGGGAGTTGAAGGCCGTGTTACCGATAATGCAGGTGCAGGTGTTGGTCAATCCAGCGATGGAAACATTACTGTAAGTACCCCTGGTTGGTATATTATGGTTGTTCGCACCAAGATTGTTGGACGCAGTTACGAGTTCTCTCTCGAAATCAACAAGCCTAATGTATACCTTATCGGTACAACTCTCTCCACCGATTCTTCTATCCAGTGGACAGTCAATGACGCTGGTCTATTCACTGTTCCTACCACTTCTGACGGAGAATTTGTATCTCCCGCATTCGCTCAGGATGCCGCATCCGATTCAGGTGTGCGCGCTTGCGTAGTGATTGGAAGTGAGGATTGGTGGCATACCGAGTTCATGGTATTCGACAATAAGATTGTTTACCGCGCAACAGGTAATGATCAAGACCGTGTTGCGGGAGGCAAGGGCCAGAAACTCTACCTGAACTTCGGCAATGACACTGGCTATATTAAATAATAAGGAGGAAAAATTATGAAAAAGATATTTTTGATTTTGACTTCTGCCGCATTGCTCTTCTCTGCTTGCGAAAAGGGTGATTTCGGAGTTAAGGCAGCTGACCCTCAGGCTTATGCCCAGGAAGATGCTCTGGTTTTCCCCGAGTCTATGACTGCTACTTCTGTTGGCACAATTAATCTCGCTTCGGCCGAAGATACCGTTTTGGTTGCCAATGTAACCGAACCTACTCTTCCCGAAGGTTGTACCCTCACAAATGCATGCATTCATTTTACGGGCGAAAATCATGAAGCAGAATTTCGTCTTATAGATGGCTACCGTCTCGAAAAAGAGTATATCCAGGATGTAATGGAGTCTTGCTTTGGTGGAACCCCTACCGAGCGTACCATTACCGCCTACATCTCTGCTGATGTAGAGAAGGATGGTGAGTGCTCATACATTCGCTCCAATGACTTTGATTTTAAGGCAATCCCCGAGGCACCGTTCATCTCTACCGGCTATTATCTAATCGGTACTGTAAATGATTGGGCTGTAGATGCTTCTTATCCTTTCGAGCATAGCGATCAGAATGTATACGATGACCCTATCTTCACAATGACAGTTACTCTCCCCGCAGATTGCTGGTGGAAGATTGCCCCGAAGGAGAATGTTGACGCAGGCACTTGGGATCCTGTTGGCGAAGCCACCATCCTTGGTGTGGAGAACAATGGTGACACTTCCCTTAGCGGTAGCCTCGTGCCTGGTAACCCCGGAGCAGGTGAGGTGCTGGAAGCCGGCAAGTATATTCTTACCATTAACATGATGGACTATACTTACGAGTTTAAGTCTCTTACCGAGTACTACCTCGTTGGTGCGGTTCAGGATTGGAGTGGCCTTGGCAGCTGGAAGTTGACAGGTGATGCTTCCTACACTTGCATTCTCTATCACGAGAGTGACGGCGTGTTCTCTTACACAGGTCGCTTCGGTGGTAGCGAAAATGCCACTTACTATGGCTTTAAGCTCTTCTCAAGCAATATCATTGATGCTCAGAGTGGAGATTGGGACTCTTGCCTTGGTGGTGAAAATGATAATGAGGCTCTTGAATCTGGCAACTTGGTTTCCAATGGTGGTGCAATTTGCGCTATTGACAATGGCTATCGCAAGTTTACCTTTAATATAGCCAGCAAGACCTACACCCAGGAGGCTGTGGATACTCCAACAACAGAGTATACCTACATATCCCTTATTGGTGGATTCAATAGCTGGAGTGGTGATACCGAGCTCACCGAGGTAACTCCTCACAATTGGATGATTAGGAACTTTACCCTTGATTCCGACACTGAACTCAAGTTCCGTGCAGACCATGATTGGACTGTAAACTGGGGTTGGGATGGCGATAATTCAGGTGCTAGTGTAGCTGATGTAAACGCCGCAACTCTTGTTGGTGGTGGCGGTAATTTGGTTGTTCCCGCAGGTACCTATTCATTCTACCTCAATGATATTACAGGGCAGTTCGTAGTGGTTGCTCAGTAATTATACCCTTTGGACAGAAGGCCTTGGCGGGCCTTCTGTCTGCTATTTAATTGATTTTGAGATGAAAAGATTCCTAAATATTTTTGCGATTTCCGCTATTTTGTTCTGCTCTTGCGGTGGCAGCGAGCAGGGCGGCGGTAGTTCTTCGAGTACATCGTTGAACCTTAGTACTTATTCTCTTGAATTCGAGGCGGAAAGAAGTTCTTTACCGGTGACCGTAATAACCAGCGGAGCGTGGACTGTAAGCTCATCGGACAGTGATTGGTTGAGCGTTACACCCGATTCCGGCAGTGGCACAAGCCAGATTACCATTATTGCCGAAGCCAATACCGGCGGAAGCAGGAGTGCCAAGGTTAACGTTGTGGCCGAAGGGGCAAAATATCAGAAGACGGTGAGTGTGACCCAGAAGGGGTCTGACGCCAGCTTGGTTGCCATAGACAGCGAATTCGATGGTACCAAACGCTCTGGCACAACATACCAGATTCTGGTGTATAACTTCTGCGACAGCAATAATGACGGAATAGGGGATTTCAATGGAATAACATCCAAACTTGATTATCTCGATGAGATGGGGGCTACCGCACTCTGGCTATCTCCAATCCATCCTTCATCATCTTACCATGGCTATGAGGTGGATGATTATTATTCGGTGAATTCCAAGTTTGGAACAGAAGAGGATTTAAAGAATCTCATAACCAAGGCAAAGGCCAAGAACATAGATATTTACCTGGATTATGTGCTGAACCATTCGGGTAAGAACAATGCTTGGTTCCAGACAGCAATGGAGGATGAGAGCAGTAAATATCGCAATTACTATATGTTCTCTTCCGACCCTGCGACTGATATATCCAATGGCAAGTTTGCAATGGTAAAGAGCTATGATTCAGGTACTTGGTATCCAACCGACATGGGCGTTGGCACCAGTGGACACTTTAAGTTCACTTTGGATGTATCGGACACTTATCCCAAGGTTACCGTAAGCGAAACCACCGAATCCACCAGCTATGCTTCTTCCGGTACTTGGAATATCTGGTATGGCGATAGCAAGTGCGTTTATTTCAATAGCACCGGCACTTCTACCTACGAGGCTATCTTGGATTTCGATTCTTCTTGGGGTTTCCTCATTCGCTCGGCTAATTCATGGGAGACCGGTGTTAAGCATGGTTCCAAATCCGGGAATCAGGTTATTACCCTTGGCACACCCTTTACCGTTTACCCCAGCGAGAGCGATTTCGACCCTCAAAATATTGTATTCAGCGAGCCTGTATACTACAATGGTCAGTTCTATAGCACTATGCCTGATTTTAATTATGGGGAAGTTGAGAGTGCTGAGCAATCGGGAGCATTCAAGGACTTGGCTGCTTCTGCCAAAAAGTGGATAGACATGGGTGTGGCTGGTCTCCGACTGGATGCGGTCAAGCACATTTATCAGGACCAGGCATCCGCCAATTATACCTTCCTAAGTAAGTGGTATGACGAGTGCAATAGCTATTATAAGGCCGCCGGCAATAGTGGGGATATCTTTATGGTAGGGGAGGTTTTGAGTGGACATGGCGAGGAGAATGGCTATTATCGAGGGCTACCTTCGCTCTTTGAATTTGACTTCTGGTGGAAGTTGAAGGATATGCTTAACAAACAGAATATCAGTGAGTTCCCTGCTACTGTGATGGGATATATCAAGGCTCATAAATCCGAAAATTCCAATGCCCAGACCTGCATCAAGCTATCCAATCACGACGAAAATCGCACGGCCTCCGAGCTTGGCTTGGACGATGCCAAGGTAAAGCAGGCTGCCGCAATTCTTCTGACATCCGAGGGCAAGGCCTTTATCTATCAGGGAGAGGAACTTGGCTATTATGGCACCAAGGATAGCGGCGATGAGTATGTGCGCACTCCAATGAAGTGGACCAAGACAGGCAAGGTGGCTGACGGACTCATGCCTGCTGTGGATAACAGTATGCTGACTTCGTATATGTCGGTAGAGGCACAGAAGGAAAACAGCGAGTCGATACTCAATGTCTACAAGACTTTCTCGAAGGTGCGCAATACCTATCCTGCGCTTGCCCAGGGCACCATGTCTGCTTATTCCGGCTCTGTGGCAAACAGCATTGCGGCATGGTATATGACTGATACAGAAGGGAATAAGATGCTGGTATTCCACAACGCGTCAACATCCTCGAGGACTCTTATTGTAGAAGATGATATGTCTAAGCCGGTGGCAATTCTTGGTAAGGCGTACGTCAGTGGCAACTATCTCACCCTCGACGGTAATTCTTCAGTTGTATTTAAACTATACTAAAATATGAGAAGACTATTCTTGATTTGTGTATCTGCCATTTTGCTAGCCTCCTGTGCTCAGAAAAAGGCGGATACCGAGGGCGCTTATACACTTCCGGAACCTTCGGATGTGGTTATGTATCAAGTGAATCCGAGGGTTTTTGCACCTAACAATTCCTTTGCCGAGGTATCCAAGCATCTGGATGAGATTCAGGCCCTGGGAGCCAATGTGGTGTGGATAATGCCCATCTATCCAATAGGTCAGGTGAAGAGCAAGAATTCCCCGTATAGCATTGCCGATTATTGCGCGGTGAACCCCGAATTTGGCAGTTTTGAGGATTTCAAGGCCCTTGTGGACGGCTGCCACGAGCGGGGAATGGCCTTTATCATGGATTGGGTGGCAAATCATACCGCTTGGGATGCCAAATGGATTCTGGAAGGCCGTACGGACTGGTATACCACCAATGCCGATGGGGCGATAGTCTTCCCTGAGGGCACCGATTGGACTGATGTCGCCGACCTTAACTACGACAACAAGGACATGCGCTCCGAGATGATAAAGTCCATGCTTTTTTGGGTGGAAAATGCCGGTGTGGATGGCTTCCGCTGCGATGTTGCCGATATGGTGCCCGCCGATTTCTGGCGTGAGTGCATCTCCACTCTTAGGGAAAAGGCCGGGCGTAATCTGCTCTTTTTGGCAGAGGGCAATAACCCCGATAATTTTAGTTCCGGCTTCGATATGAACTATGCTTGGGATTATTTGCCCGTTCTGCGTAAGGTATATAGGGAGGGCCTGAGTGCCAAGTCGCTGGTTGAGGCCGATGCCGCCGAATATGCCAAAATCCCCTTTGGCAAGGTTAAACTTCGCTTTACCACCAATCACGACGAGGCTACAAAGATGAGCACGGTGGATGAGTTTGGCGGTAAGCAGGGCGCTCTATCTGCCTGGGTAGCAGCGACTTTCGTAAATGGCGCCGCCCTCGTTTACGGGGAGCAGGAGGTCGCTTATCCTTCTACCATCAACTTCTTTAAGCATGTGCCGGTGGACTTCAACTCTAATCCCGAGGTGCGAGCAGAGTACACTCGTTTAATTAAGATTTTCAAGGAAAATCCCCGTCTCCATAAGGGGCCCTATAAGTCCTATTCTACCGATGATGTGCTGCTGCTCGAAAAGGATAATTACCTTCTTGCGGTGAATGTTCGCCCCGAGTCAAAAACTTTCAGCATGCCTGCAGCTTGGGGAGACGCTACCAATTTGCTAACTGACGAAGGCCTTAAAACAGGCGCCGAGTATACTCTAGCGGGCTATGGCTATCTGCTTCTAACAAAGCCAAGTTATATTGCCCGTGTGGAGCCTCCATGCTGGTGGAGTGGCATGAAAACCGAGCTTCAGCTTCTTATAAATGGCCCTGGAATTGGGGATTACGACCTCTCCGTTAAAGGCCTTAAGGGGGTGAGTGTCAGTAAGATACATAAGGCCGAGAGCCCCAATTACCTCTTTGCCGACATCTCCATTCGCCCTGGGGTCGAGGGCACTGCCAATCTGGTGCTGAAAAAGGGATCCCACGAAATTACCTATCCTTACGAAATTGGCAAAAAGCGGAATGAAAGCAAGCAGAGTTTTACCACCGCCGATATGATTTACCTGATTTTCCCCGACCGTTTCTCTAACGGCGACCCCAGTAATGATACCGTTGAGGGGATGCGTCAGGGCTGCCAAAAGGATGTTCCCCTAGGCCGCCATGGTGGTGATATTCAGGGAATTATCAATAAACTTGACTATATTTCGGGGCTCGGAGCTACCGCCATTTGGATTACTCCTCTCACCGAGGATGACCAGGATTTTGAGAGTTATCATGGATATGCAGTAACAAATCATTACAAGATTGACCCTCGCTTTGGCAGCAACGAGCTTTACAAGGAGATGGTCTCCAAGGCCCACGAAAGGGGTATTAAAGTGATAAATGACATCGTAACCAACCACTGTGGCACCTTCCATTGGTGGATGAGCGACCTGCCGTTTACCGATTGGATTCATCAGTTCCCCGAGTACACCAAGACCAACATAGACTTTAGTGCCAACTTCGACCCCAATGCTTCAAAGTATGACCTAAATATTCAAGAGAGCGGGTGGTTTGTACCGATGATGCCCGATATGAATCTGGATAATCCCTACACCCTTCAATATCTAAAGCAGTGGGCTATCTGGTGGGTTGAGTACGCTGGGCTCGATGGTATCAGGGTGGACACCTATCCTTACAATGAGAAGCAGCCTATGAGCGAGTGGTGCCAGGCTGTGCTATCCGAGTACCCTTGGATTAATATCGTAGGGGAGTGCTGGATTTCCACCCACGACCAACTGGCTTATTGGCAGGGTGGTAACGAGAATAAGGATGGATTCAATAGCCATCTGCCTTCTATAATGGATTTCCCCTTGGAAGAGGCCATTGTGTCTGCTCTTTGCGAGGGTGGAGATAATCCCCAGTGGGGGCATGGAATGGTGAGAGTGTACGATTGCCTAAGCCACGATGCCATCTATCACGACCTTAGCAAGATGATGATTTTCCTTGCTAACCACGATCATGGCAGGCTTGGGGATACCTTTAATAATGACCCTGCCAAGATGAAGATGGCGCTTGCCTTGCTTGCAACCATGCGTGGCATTCCTCAGCTTTACAATGGCGATGAGATGTTCTTTAGCAAGGCCCAGGGAGATGATTGGAGCGATGGTGCCAAGCGCGTGGACTTCCCGGAGGAGCTGTTTGCTGCGGCCGCTGCGCAGCAGTTGTCCTCACTTGGCAGCTCCACCCCTGGCAACGGGGAAATTTTGGGAGATGTTGCCAGCGGCGGACAGTCAAGTTCGGCCATTGCCGCCCCTTCCCCTGTCATCCCTGGCTTGACCGGGGATCCCACCCTTGCCATCTACTCCTACACCAGCCGTCTCTTCAATTGGCGCAAGGACAAAAAGGTCATCCATGACGGCAAGACCATGCACTTCCTGAGTAGAGACAACACATACGCCTACTTCCGTTATAATGAGCAAGATACGGTGTTTGTGTTCATCAATAATACCAATCAACCTCAACGAATCCCTTGGGAGCATTATGCCGAAATCACCAGTGGACTTGGCACCGCTCACGATGTGATGACAGGCGCAAGCTTTGACCCTTCCAATTATGAGGTGCCTGCCAAAACGGCGGTAATAGCTGAGTTCTAGTGAGTTAACGCTAAAATGCCTGACTGGCTGCGGTCAGGCATTGTTTTTGTGCCGATTCGAGTAAACTAACTTATTTTATTATGAAGAATTTACTTCCTTCAATCATTCTTGGCGTGGCTATAGTATTGCTTGGCCTTTGCCTAAAGTCGGGTATTGACAATTTTGCCAACCGCGACCGACGTGTAACTGTTAAGGGTCTATCCGAGATGCAGGTCCCTGCCGACAAGGTAACCTGGAATCTCAGCGTTTACGAGACCGGAGATAATCTTTCTTCGCTCTACGACAAGATGACTGCTACCACCCAAAAGGTAGTGGATTTCCTCACTGCCAATGGCATTAAGGCTGAGGAAATTGCAGTCAATCCTCCTGATGTAGACGATAGAATTTCCAATCGTTGGGGTGATGAAAAGATTCCTTTCAATTATAAACTTACCACCGGCATCTCGGTGATTTCCAATAATGTAAGTGCGGTTAGGGCTCTTGTCGACAAGCAGGGAGAGCTCCTAAAGCAGGGAATTGCCCTCGGTGGCGAGAATAATCTGCACTACGAATACACTGAGTTCCAGACTCTTAAGCCTAAGATGATTGAGGAGTCTATCGCTAACGCTCGCAGCACTGCGGAACAGTTTGCTAAAAACAGCGGCAGCAAGCTTGGCAAAATCATCACCGCAAATCAAGGCGTGGTATCAATGTCCAGTGTAGAGCAGAACCCCAGCCAAATGAATGTTCGCGTGGTCAGCACCATCGTCTACGCCCTTAAGAACTAGAATACCCAACATACCTAAATTCAACCCGCCCAATCGGCGGGTTTTTTGTGTATTTTTCGCTTAAAAGCTAAAATTTTTTTGACCAATCTCTTGTTTTTTCAAAATGGGGGGGGGTATCTTTGCAATTTGTGGCCTACAATGGCCTTGGAACTTAGATAATTAACACCAAATGAATATGGAAAAAGAAGTTCGTACAAACTACATTGCTCCGACGACCGAGGAGC
>Ga0181612_155091_pt1 | contig 25994 bp, 19 predicted proteins | sample HoacroProtozoa21_FD_119630 | JGI IMG/M metagenome (GOLD analysis project Ga0181612, IMG submission 119630) | Hoatzin crop microbial communities from Cojedes, Venezuel. Combined Assembly of Gp0051906, Gp0051904, Gp0051908
GGGGGGGGGGAGGGGGTAATGCCATCAGCTGCCAAACGCTCCCGAAAGCAGATGGATCTTTCCCTTCTGGTCCTGCAGGGACCTTTCAAAACTTTGGAAAACTTCTGGCTTCAAACAGAAGAACTTTTAATTCAAGGATAGCCTTACTGGTCTCTTCACTGGGAGAAAGCTAAGATAGTTTCTCAACATTCTGCTGCATTGCGTGGGAGGAGGCTGGGTGTAGGAGATGATCTTGGGAATTACAGCAGCTACACAGACCAGAGACTGCTCCATAGCTCAAGTGAGACAGGCAGGAATCCACATAATCCATGGCTTTTTCCTCCTTTCAGCTACAAAACAAGGCTTTCTCTTTCATGTCAAGAGCATTTCTTATATTCAACTACTTTTCTCACCTTTCCATGTGCCCCACCTTCCTCGGGTGCGTTCACCCTGCTATGCAGCTAAGCCATCATGTGTAGAAAGAGATTGAGAGCAGTTTACAGGGGCTTAAGCATGCTCTCTTGCCCTGTTTGCATCAGATTAAATGATTTTTGTCCTTCCTTTCTCCTAAAACACAGACTTCTCATAACTCTCTCACCACACCGAAAGTTGCTCTGGAAAGCAGCTCTCTTGTTCCTGCTCTCTTCAGTGGTTTTTGCACTAAATAGTCCTTTCTGCTACTCTTTAATGATTATTTGCGCAGCACGTCGTGTCTAGCCATAGGCTATCTTGGGCAATCTCAGCTCACGCTATCCCTCACCATAATTCTTCTCGCTCATCACAAAGCCCAGGTGTCAGATCTTACCCAGCCTTTGCTAAGTCTCTTTTTCAGTTTTTCTGCTTTTACACACCGGCTTGTTCAGCAGGTGTCATTTTTCAGTGTGGCACTTACTCACTTGTACATGCTCTTAGAAGTGCTGCTTTCTGATGTTTAGTATTACGCTTTTGAATTTGCCTCCCAAGACCAGAATCCCTCAGCTGAACCCCCCCAGCTCTCTTCTACAGGGTGACTCCACAGGTTGAAGCTCTCTTCTAAAGGCTGGTTATTTTTCTGGTTTATTTTGTTGACGCCTAATAGAATTTCATCCTTTGAAAATGAGATTGTTTCACTCGGTCTACTTAGGATACAGTAATCCTAGGCAAAAAAAAAAAAAAAAAGGCAAGCAAACAAAAAGAATTAAACACATTGTGAAGTCTGTGTGTAACACAATTCAGAAGCAAATCCAGCTCCTCAGCCCTCCCCATTGGCTTTGGTATAGCTTTATGTGCATACGGATGACTTAACACAGGAGGTACATCTCGTTGCTGATGTGCATGACTGCTTCTCCATGCAGCTTCAAACAGAAATTGCACTTTTCCCTCGTATAACTCAAAGCACCCTGCAAAGTAGCAGACCCGTATCTTACAAGTCAAGAAAATGAGATGCTGAGAGCTTGCTGAGAGATTGAGTCAATGGCAGAAGTGGAGATAAAACATTGCTGTCCCATTCCTAGTTCCCTATGCAGTCATATTGACCATGGTCACAGTTACCTTTTTTCTGCACTTAAATACTCTCTAACTAACTGTTGTTAGAAAAGGCTACCTGAACTGGGAGGCAGAAAGTCTCACTTATGGCAAAAATGAATGATTTCCTGGTCAATAATGACAAGGAAGAGTATATCTCCTGTTAGGTACATCAGGGTGATCTCACTCCAGCTAAGTTGATGCTGCAAAGAGCTGAGATTTTTTTGTCTGGGTTCAGCATTGGAGGAGGCCATGAAATTCTGTGCCTCTATTCCCATGGGGATCTGGTGATCAGAAGTCCTCTGTTTTTATAACTTCCTTTCCTAGCTGCCTCTGCAGACAAGCCAAAGTCTACTTCTGTGTCCAAATTCTGAGGCTCATCTAGCAGGGGTAGATAAGACGGGTCACTAAAATTCATGGAAGTAATGCTGATTCACAGCAGATATGGACCTCCAGTTTTACATAGGAAAAGCCCTGTTCATGTTTCCAAGGAAAGAAGTCCTTGACGCACAGGATGGGTCTTGGTCAATAATTCTCCAGGGTGCAGGACCCTGCACGCAGTGAATGCAAAACCACACCATGGCTGACATTGGTCCTCCAGCCTCTCCCCACGAGGCCACCTCCATCCTCCTATCCTTTAACCTTGACTCTTCACATGGGGTGTGGGCATCAGCACACACCTTACACCAGCACAAGCTTGCTTAAAAGGGAAAGTCCCTAAAATCTCTTGCCAAGGTCCTGCGTGGTCTGCATACATGTATAGTGGGTTGACACTAACTATAATTTGGTCTCCAAGCTTTCTAGAGGCAGGACGGCTGAGAGCTATGCTCACCCCAGCTGCAGCACCAAGCAGGGCTCCACAGTTCTGGGTTCATCAATAATACTTGAACTTTCCCACAAGGGACTTCAAAACCTTCCCCTTTCCATTCATCAGCTATTCTTCTGCCAAAGTAATTAGCCAACTACAAATTGAATTAAAAAAATTAAGTTGCTTTCAGGTTATTGATAGAAAGAAGCAAAACTGAGAAATGGCAAGTTACTTGAGGGAATATGTCAAATACAAAACTTTTTCCCATTTTCTCAGCTCTCTGACATCACTGGGAACCAGGAGCTTGCATCCTTAATTGGCCATAACTTTTTCTTCTTGTAGAAAATGGGGTATTTAAAGCAACACTCATGTTTTTGAAAATCTTCTTTGAGATGGAGAAATGAATGTTAATGTATGCAAGCCCATTACTGAGAATGGTAATGAAGAAGTCCTGGCCAATGGTTGAGCTTAAATTAAGCACGCTTGAGAAAACAAACACAATTCTTCCAGAATTCCTATTCAACATTTGTAATGGAATAAAAGTCCTAATAAAATGTTTTCCTCGAAAAGTAACAGATTCTGGAAACATAACTGTTTTTACTTAGACCTTTCATCATGAAAAACTTTTTCTCAGACAGGAAAACAGTTCTGTACAGGAAAACCCTAGAAATACATTTATGCAACGGTTTTCTTGAGAATTCTGCAAACATGTGCTGTTGCAAATGCTCTGCAGACCAGTGCATTAAAGTCCCAGTCCCACGTTTACAAGTGTGTTAAACTCAGAGAAAATATTGCTCAAGTACCAAAAACACTCTTTCTGTATCTCATTTATGTTTTCTCTTTCTGTATCTCATTTATGTAATTAAAAACTCTTCCAAGCCCTCAGTAGAGACCTGAAAAGAATGGATTCATTTTTCACTGGAAGTGAGTTTGCTCATGCCATAAATCTTCTGAGATGAAATGTAACTAATTTCTGCTTGCAACTTTTTGAGGAATGCTACATGCTATATTTTTTATTTATTTTGGGAAGAGGAGATAAAATGATTCAAATTTATGATTTGATCTGGAAAAAAATGCATGAAGTATCATTACAATTGATTTTTTTAAGTGGATGCTGACCACCTAAATGCTCTTATTGCCTCCAGAATTAATATCCCATACGCAATTCACATGCACCCCTGAGTCGATGTGAGTTGTTTTAACGATGCGTGCTGGACTCACACTTTGGGTTCGGTGCTTGCGACTAAGTTTAAGTGAGTTTTCACTGCTTGACTCCTACCACAGGAACTTCCACCTCCTCAGACTGCTGCCTCATATCCTGTGTGGTGGTTTACAAATCTCAGAAGGTACAAAACCATCTTAATCCTTCTTTACTCCTTAGAGATCGATAAGCATGGCCCTTGCAAGGATGCCCAGGCACCTTTGCTGAGCCTTGAAGCAGGGTCCTTGAACAGCACCGAGTTTTGCTCAGGGTAATGAAAACCTTTACGTGGTTTTGGAGGCACTTCGTCTGGAAACAGAAAGGTAGCCACAAGGAGAGCTCTCCCCGTGCTCCGTAGCACCAGATTCATCAGTATCCTCTGGCTGGTGATGCAAAGCAGCACACAAACCTAACGTCTCTGTGTTAAGCCAAGTTTATGGCTGCTTTTCATTGCCAGCACAGTGCAAAGCAGCTGGAGGGCACCAGTGACTTTGATCCCAAACTATAAAAGAAATCCTGATCATTGAGTTGACGTGATGCCAGGCAATCAGATGCTGCTTTGAGTGCAGAAAAAAGCACCTCGCAAGGAGTCTTTGCCCTGCTTCATCCAAGGCAGACTGTGTTTCAGAGGAATCAAAGCTCAACAGTCACATTTACGCAGAAAATAAAACTAGCAGCCCCTGTGGTGCGCTGCTGTCCTCTCAGCTCCAAAGGCTTTGCAGGGTTTCTCACTACATTGCTGAGCTCCGTATCACAACAAGCACAAGATCAAAGCACGGGCAATATGGGAAGCCATCACATCAGCCCAGAGATGCTCCTGCTAGCAGGACTCATGGGGTGGCAGGTGGTGGATTTTGGAGGACCTCAGAATTCCTATTCCATCCAAGGCGTGATGCTGGAACGCCCCCCTACAACCGTCACTAGGATGAAAAGAAAAGTGACCCATCCCTCTGGGCGCTCTGGGTGCAGCTGCCATCGCATGTGATGACCTGTTGCATGGTTTCAATCAGTTCAATCTCCGAAGCACATATTAGAGGAGAATAAAAAATGTAGCAAAGTTGTGATTTGACATCTCTGTAGGGAATGTCATTTGTATTTCTTCTGGTAATTTTTTACCTAACACATTATAAAAATGAGGGAAAAGAAATACTTGGGGTTTGTGACATTCAGATAGGCAAGTTTTAAAATATTACAGAAATATGAAATCATTTTATTTGGGTTTTCTAGTTCAAAACAGAACCCAAATGAAGATCATTCAAGAGAAAATGCTCTATGGGACAATGATAGACGGGAATTGTGATACACTGCGCAATTCCTGTTAAAACTTTGGCTCACAACATGAATTTCATGTATATTTTATACCTCTACTTGCATCTTTGAGATTTAATTAGTTTCCTAACAATATTCAAAGAGAAAGTTTCAGCTCCTGAGGCAATTTGGAACCAGTCTGGCAAAAAGTATCTGCATTACTTAAGGATAGTGTTTTTACCCTGAAACTAAAATACCTTTATTCTTCTCCCAAACACCTAACTATCCACGTAATCACAGTGCTAGACTAGAAAATTATCTCTAAATAGAAGTGCTGGAAAATTCATTAGTTAAAGTAATGTAATATTTTATAAAGTACACTCTAGATCATCTGCGTTCACAAAGACAAGAGACTCATGCCCGTTTCTCCTAACTCTGTAATTTCTCACATTTCATTAAGCTTTAATCAGAAGACTTAAGTCTTAATCTATTCCAAATTAGCTTTAAGCAGAATATGAAGTGCAAGTACTGCTAGTTTGTAATAGCTTGTATACCCTTCTATCTGCTGCAGAAAGGACTGAAGGAATTCTTGTATTGCCTTTTTGCCTAGTCCAAGAAGAGCAAAGGCCAAAACTTCAAATTTACAAAGTATGCTCAGCTATAAATATATTTGACATCTACCTGGGTCCTCTAAAAGCAGTGACGTTACAGCAAGGCTTTGAAATTTATGACTAGTGTAACTTACAACCAAAGCAAGCTGCAAACTCCAAATTAGCTGCTTTTTCTCACATCAACCTTCTGACAAAAGGTGGTATGATTTGTGAGCATTTATTCTGAAAAGTCTTTAAAAGATATAAAGCTTAGAGGGGGAAAAAAACCCAGCTCCTTACTTCATGTTGTGAGCAGAGTCGTTGCTGAACTAACTTCCTTTTTTCTCCCTCAGAAATAAGAAGACTGACTCTTAAATAGTAACACGTCCAGAATATTAACAGCCAGCATGCAGGCACACAGACAGATTGAAAGTCCCGCAATCAGCACCCGTGGGGGGCGGGGAGCGTCTGGTTTATTATTTGTTTGCAGCTGATGGTGTGGGCAGGGTGTGTTTTGTTTAAGAACCTGTGGCTGCCCTGCAGGATGGGAACCGATGCTGGGTCCCCCAGCTGCTGCCCTGCAAGGAAGGGGAGATAGCAGTGTCCAAGGACCCCCAGCCAGGAGAAACGGGTCATGAGTGGCCAAGCAGACGGAGGAAGAGCCGGGCAGGCTGGCAGGCTCCCAGCACCGAGCACACACGCAAGCCACAGAAGCATCAGAAAGTCCGATATTTCCTAGGAGTGCAGAGGGAGGTGACTGAGTGAGGCTGGTGGAAACCAGGAGCCACCAAAAACTGCTGGACCAAGAACAAGCTTGGAGGTGTGAAAAATGGCCCACCAAGTAGGAGGGAGATTTGTTTGCTGATGACCTGATTTCAGTCCACCCCATCCAGCAGATCTGGGATGTTCTGATTTTGTGCCCTAGAAAAACATATCTTCAGAGCTCAAAAACCTGCACGGTGATCTTCATGTGCTCCCTTTGAGGACGAGCCCTACCGCAAAATGAGCCCCACACAAAACATACCAAGAGTGTCCCTGCAGACCGTGGAGGACTATTTTCATCTGTTAAGCTTACAGATGACCCCAACACAGACAGAACCCATAAGGCACGTCCATGAGCACAGCTTTGATGGATCCTCATCAACTTGTTTATACCAGCTCATTATAACATCTTCCCCAAATGCAGTGGAGCCCTATTGCCTCCCCGCCTGCAACAACCTATATTACCATAATTGCTACATTGTGCTGATGAACAACAGGCATTGGGACTCTTGGCCAACAAAATCTGCAGGACGGCTCTGAGCAGCATGTAGCATAACGCATCCTTATGCTGCTCCCATGCTGGTCTGGGGGGGAAGCAGAAGCTGGGGCCTCCACCTCCAGATATACAGACCTCTCACAAGTGAGCTAATGTAAACATCTGTAAGCCCGTAATTTGTCCTGAGGGCCTGGGTTGCTGACATGTTTGCTGGCAGAGCCTGCGAAGGAGCACAGCCATAAACTAGGCACTTAGGCAAGAGGGTCCTCAGGAAAGGAAAATCCTCAGAAACCATTTAGGTTCATTTAAACAAGAGAAATGTTCTCTTCCTGGGCTGTGATATGCTTGCTTTGTCTCTCTGGCACCGGGTTGAGTAATTCCTCCCAGGAATACGTTATAGAGGAGTGGAAACAGACTCCCTCAGGCTGCTCCCATGTTTACAACACCGGAGTGATTTGCACATCATGATGCTTCAGTTACCTTCGCCCAGATCCACCTATAAACTTGTTTTATTTTCTCACCATAACCACGTCCTATAAGCCAGGTGAGAGGAGTCCTTCCAGCCACCACCATGATCTCCACGTCATCTTGCTGTGACTGAGCTGTTTTCATGGGTCGAACCTTGCTGAACAATTCAAGCAACGCATAAAACAAGCAGGAACTTGATCACAGCCTGGGCTGGGCTGTCTCCAGAGAGTTGAAAAGCAGCAGAAACCTCCTTGTCATCCCACCAAACCGGGGGATGAACACATGGCACTTGTAAATGGGAATGGGCCCTTCCCATACTGGTCTTTCCCACAGCAGAGCTGCCAGCTGGGTTCACCCAAGTGCAAAGCAGACAGGGCAACTTTCAGCACAAAACTGCAGATTTGTTCTTTCTCTAAAATGTGACCATGCAGATAGCCACAAAAAAAAATCGCTGAGGTCTTTGTAAGATTATCATAAATCATATTGTAAAGTTTAATATTTATGATGAATACTCTGAGGAAGGGATGGAATTTAACAAGTACTGTATCATAGCAAGGGAGAAAGCATGCTGCTGAAATCTGAAATGTAAGAACCAGTGAAGCAGGAAAATAATAAAAAGTTGTCCCAGATGAGAAGAAACGAAGGAAGGAAAGATCTTTCTCCAACAGCCATGGCAAGGCTGTTAGGAGGCCCATTGGGAAATACGTTAGCTCCGCAAGACAGAGATGAAGGGAACCAGAGGAGCCTGGTTTTAGTCTCACACCCATGTAAATTGGGATCGTTCCGTCTCCTGCAGTATTTCCCACCAAAAGTTCAGGCTGAGTTAAATCTGCCTGTGGGAAGAATACTGCAGGATTGCTGGGCCACCGCAGTCCGATGTCAAGAGACAAAGACGGAGGGGTCAGCGCCGAAATGGAGGAGCACACACGTCTGAGCATACTGGAGTTGCTGTGCTGCCCATGCTACACCAGCTGCACCAGGTCATTGCCTAGCGGAGAGGCTGGAGGATCTTCATGATGGAATTTAAAACCAATATTTGAACCTTGAATTTGCTGAGAAGAAACTGAAGTTGTTCTGGATAGAGGTTTATGGGGTCCCCCTTTGAATCCAGTGAAGTCTGTGGACACCATCACTCATGTCTGGGCTGAAGTTCACAGACTAGCAGCATGAGAAGTGAGTGCTGTGATCATCTCTTGCTGCTGTATTCAGACAACAAAACCTCTGCTGGCTGTTTCTGCAGTGGGGTGAGGCACCCACTTTCAGACACCCTGGTCTGCAGCAGGCGGTACCTCCAACATCTCTGCCTCAGATTCCCCGGGTGCCGCAAAGCTGGAAATCGAGGTCAGGCCAAAGCTTGGCCAAGAGGGGAATATACTTTGGCAGAAGAGAGAAGCAACATTTTGGGTTCAAAATTGGCGCTTGAATCCGTTTATTAATCCCAAAGTGCAAATCAGGAGAAAAGAGGGGAAGAGGGGAAGACATGAGGAATTCAGAGAGTCCAGGGCAAAAATAGCACTGTTAAACACTTCATTTCTTTTTTGGACATTTTCCCAATGACTTCTCAATCTCCCTGGGTTTATAGAAAAAAAAATTACATCCTTTACTACTACTTTAGGTACAGTCTCCTAGAAGACAACCTTGTATCGTGCTGCTGTGTGGGGGAGCCACAGCTGCAGCTCTCCCATCCTCAGAAATGGGACCCCCTGAAACAGGAGCACAAGTGAAGCTCCAGTTAGTCCTGCAAAATAAAGGAAGAGAGAAACCCCGCTCAGAAATAATCCTAAGAACACTGGCTGAGGTGGGGATTATGGTAGCTTTAAACAAAAGTTAAAACAAAATAAAAGAGTATGTAGCCTTTTGTTCATCATGGGGGAAAATGCTTATACAGCACTTTTTCCCAAAGTTTGACAGCTCTAGCAGGTATACAGTACACAGGAGAAATATATGCAATTTTTCTTCCATTAAAAAAACCTCTGCTATTATACTTTCATTACTTGACAACCTAAAATTCAGTACCTGATTTTCATAGTCCTGCTTTATCTCTGCACTTGCCAAGTGTAAATTAACTTCTATTTGCCTCTTTCACTGAAATACAGCTAGAACTGTGTTTCTTGTGTTATAAAATATAGTTATTCCTCCACATATAGAAGTAGATGCTGCTTTTAATGTTGAAAAACATACATAAACCAGAGCAGGAAAGGAATAATGTGACTGGGATATATGTTGATGGCTGGGTGAAGTGAAAGCACAACTTTTGCAGAAGAACCTCTCCTGGAAAGATTAATTATTATTGCGAATCAGATTTCAGATTGAGATGGCTAATAGCTTCAGCAAGACAGGTTTTCGTGGGCATCCTGGCAAAGGTCCTTTAATTTAGTTTCCATAGCCTGAAAGAGATGGGTGGCTGAAATACGATAGGATGATAACAGGAATGGGAGCCAGCACCCAAATCAGATTTGTGCATAATTAGCTTGGGCGAGTCAAGCCTGTGAAAGCTTTTAAAGGCTCACATGATCCTAAATGGTCGACATGAAAGTGTAAGTGTATATGTCCATAAAATATAGAGTTTATTTAAATAGCTACCTCGTAAATACAGTTAGGCGGGCGGGCTTGGATTGCAGACGACTGGTAATGGACTGGAGGGTCTTTTATTTATAGATCTGCTCCAGTTCAAATCCAGTTCAAGCCATCAGTAGCTAAAAGCTGGGGGTTTTTTCTGTGGCCTGAGTGAACTTGGTCCACTGCTGCCAAGCTGCAAGCAGGGAGGAACTCCAGGCCCATAAAGTACCACCACGGACAGGAGCTTGCAGGGAGGGAGTGCGGGATTTTGCACGCTGAAAGCCTGGAAGATGCAAACCCAGCCAGCAGGATGGGGTCAGTGGCACATCCTTCCACGGGAAACACATCACTGGGATGGTTTTTAACCCTGCCCATGCTCCCTGGGTGCGAGGGAGGTTGTGGAGTCTCCTTCTCTGGAGATATTCCAAACCCTCCTGGAACAAGGTCCTGTGCAGCCTGCTCTGGGTGACCCTGCTTTGGCAGTGGGGTTGGACTAGATGACCCACAGAGGTCCCTTCCAACCCCTACCATTCTGTGATTCTGTGATGCCCTCAGGGTGCCCAAACCCAGCTGCAGCTGACCTTGCAGACAGCACGAAATACTGAGCATACCTAACATCTTCGAGGTTTTAGCTCAAGGTACTCTTTGCACAGTTTAAATAAATACAGCCCTGAGGATGTGGTTTAACACAGGAACAGATCAGTGGCAGCTCCAACCTCTAGCCCATCCGGTGTTGCCTGGTGTGCAAGGCAGCATCCACACCGCCGAGCCGAAGCACCACAAAGACCACAACCCTCCGGAGGTCACGGCTCTTTAAAATCACTGTTTCAGCAAACTGCAAGCAAAGACAAAAGAGCAAACCAAATTTGTACTTGGGGAAAAAAAAAAAAAAAAGAAAGCATTTAACTCTTGATAACCATAAGCCAAATAATCTGATGACAATGTTAAGCAATGCAGAAAGACACAAGCAAATGCCGGTGTATGGGAGGAGGAATATTAGGTATTATATGAGAGGAGTTTAGATACTGGGGCTGGTGTTGATGGGAATACAGTATAAATTGGTTTCAAAATACTCAGGAAGAGAGATGGAAGAATTAGGATCTAAGGTCAGACATTTTAGCCAACAGACATGACTAGAGGGGCATGCTAGGACTGAGTAGACAGTCACTTTCCAAACACCAGCTCTGGGGGCTGGAGAAACAAGAGGCAATTTAACCCATCCAGGGCAAGTCCAGGACAGAAAAAGAGAACTGTGCCACCTATTTGGCCATCAAATATTTAACGGGATTAGGAGGATTCAGATTCAGAGTACAGAAATACTAAAAAACTGGTGCATATGTTGGTGGTGAGGAGGAAGGAAGGTGCAGGGTGGGTTCTTCTACGCTGCCCTACACACCCAGAGCTGCCACCCAGCCGTGCTGATATACCACAGTCTGCAGATACGCCTGCACCTCACGGCAGGATTTCTGCTAGACTGAGGAGGGCTACAGTAAAAATACCATTGTGGTTTTGTGAAGTGAGTAAATCATTTTCCCTACCATCCCCGCAGTCGGCTCTCATCTACTGTCAAGGCACCAGGTCTCCCCTAACCGTGGTGGAAGGATGAGAAAGGAGGCTGGGGCGTAGGAAGGAGGGAGGGAGGGGGCACGGCGGGGGCAGAGAGAGGTGACCAGACACCCAGACAGCTACGGTTCGCTCAAGACAAATCCCTGTTTTGGATAGAGCTGAGCAGACTGTCTGGTCATTGTATATATAGGATGGAGCAGAAGCTTGCAATTACATCCCATTTATGTGGTTTACATATAGCCATGCTTTATAAGCTAGCACACATCAAGGCTGAGCATTTCAGTGGGCTTTTTCCAGCAAGTGGGGTTCTTATCCTCTTAGGAAATGAAAACATGGGCAAATTTGCTTTTCCAGGTTGAAGAAACCACAGAAATGTGAAAGACATTAGTATAAATAACATCATGCACCGAATTCCTCCATTCCTTTTTACTTTTACTTATGGCTTCAGCTGCATGAAGTGAGGTATTTCTTATTGGAACAAATGCGTCTTTATTTTTAAAAAAAAAGCCACAGAGCAGATTTACAGCAACTCTTCCTATCAATAAACAAACTAGCTGGAGCTCCTGATTCCAAATTTCGTCCCCACCAGGCATGATGGTCATCTCATTTGTGGCCAGATGGTTTGAATTCTAGCTGATCTGTTAGAAGAGTTGAGCTGAGCTCCACCTCAGCCCTGCATGCGCGACTGGCTGATGCCCACGAGTGCTACCTCCTGCTCCTGTTCCGAGGGAAAATACAGAATGGTGCATTAACAAAGGCTTTCTCAATCCGTGCCAATTGCCACTTGAATGTTCCTATTTTCAAAGGATACAAGACGTTTCCTAGCAAGACTGGAAAACCAAACTTAGTAATCTTTCGAAGTGGAAAAGACTTGCAGTTTGAATCAACAAAAAAAGGTGAGAATATTGCCTTCACTCCAGTAACGCCACCCGCTCCAGTTGTATCTGTCTCCCAGTGGAAGGACGTAGCTTTCATATGACAAATAAGAAATAATACAGATCGCAAACAGAAGCAACAAGTGAATATAAGAATTTCCGTACTAAACACATTGCACTCTGGCATTGCAGACCCAGCTACATAACGCACCATTAATTATTCGCATGGCTTGAAGTATCGATTTTTCAAACCAAGCAAGTGAAATCCGCAATGTGTCACAGAGCGAGAGCTCCTGCACGCTACAGCTTTTCCATGAAAATAATGCAATTAATTTCAGCAGGGAAATGAATGGTAGCTTCCAGCTGACTCCAGATAGAAAGTTCGGTGAGAAAAGTGCTCTACTTTTAAATGAAACGCATGGAGAGATTTCTTTGTAAGATGTGAAATGAAACACAAGTTAAAACAGAAAATTGGTTACAAGGCTTGGCCACTTGAGAAGATAAGAGATTAGGTCTTGCGATACGCCCAGGCAGCTCGGCCTGACTTTTCGGCCACAAGCAGCAATTTAAGCAGAACACTTTGACGGCCAGGTTTGAGACCCGGCAGGACGTGTGAGTTCAGGCTGTTTAACCACAACAGGCTAATCCTAAAGCAGCATTTGTCAGCCTATTGATAGTTTATTGACCCTGACAGTTTATTGTTGCCTTTCTTAATACATAGTGCCATTTCCTAGTTCAGGAAGAGACCACGATGGCAGAATTCAGCCAGACCCAACCAAACCCTGTAGGAGATGGCGAGGCTTTTAATTCACTCCATATGCTACAGGGAGTAGGATTTATCCTGTCTGTTCTTGAAAACCAGAGTGAGCACTGAGCGATGGGCTGGCTGAGGCTACAGTGCTTCGTATAAAAAGTTGTAGACGAAATAAAATTCCCCAGAAAATAGAAACTGTTCTTAGATGTCATTTCTGCTCTTCTTGAGATGCAAGAAGCCTGGAAAGCCAAGAAGTGAGCAAGTCGTTTATTTTTCCAGGCACAAAACCTTACTATTAAACACTTAAAACAGTTACAAGTGAGGTTTCCCATTCTTCACCTTCCTTCTTGCTCCTCTGTGCTTTCGATGTGTGAAGAATGCTTGGTGCTGATGGTACAGTTGCTTAACATGGAGGCATCTTCCCTCCACTCTCGCTGCAGGCTGAACAGCAAACCTTTGCTTCTAACTTCAGAGGCTTCACGATGGGCTATTTTGAGGTCATTTAGGCAAAACCTGAAATGAGCACCTCTTGGCATGCATGGTGGTAGGAGCAGATTAGATAAGATCGGTGTAGGAACTCCGGCAGAGTCCAGTTGCTGGAGCTTTGATAATGGAAGCATCGCTTGCAGAGAAGTCTCTGCTAATCCCAGCACTGGACCTGAAATCCATCAGGAACCAACATGGCAACTTAAACTAAAAATTCCAAGACAAATTCCACAGAGATTGCTGCAAGTGACAGAGGAAAAGAACTGCAACTACTGCAAGATATGCAACTTTTTTTCCAAGTATTTGCAGCCAAATGAGCAGAAGCGGAAGAGAATGTCGGCAAAGGCAATGAGAACTAGTAGCAAAGGTAATTGTACACTGAGAGTATGTCCACAAAAGCTGATACAGAGGAATGAAATATTTCAGTAGAGATCAATGCAACTCCGGTGTGCCATATGCTGTGGGCTGGTACTCAGGCAAGTGTCATACCAGAAAATACTGTTAAAAATTGACTAGAAAAGCAAGGCCAGTAAAGCAGAATTATTATACCAGGAAACAATGCTACCAAAGGGTTCTGTAGCCTAAGATTTTAAGTTAAAGGTAAAATTGCACCTGTGGAGTTTGTTAGGTTTTGGAAAAAAAGGAGGTAGTGGTGGGTTTGAAAACATGGTAAGTTCTCAAGATCTATGCTATTCTTGCACAGGAATAGAAAAGCATAAATGAAGCAGCAGGCTACATAGTACTCATCATCAGATGAATGTGGAAATAGAAAATGACTGGTGAAATGCATCTAATTTGGCAAAGGATTCAGGCTAGGAAAGAGCCACATTGCTGGATCCAGACATAATAGAGCTGCAGTGCAGATGCCTCCACGCTACACACAAAGGGTATATTTTAATGCTCCTTGACAGTGATGCTCCCTGCAATTGTACTTTTTTGACAATCCCACCTCAAAACAGGCCAAGCACAGTGTGCTTCTCCCAGACACAAAATGCTGGAAACAGCTCTGTCCACTGCTGGTCATTGCTTCTCCAGACAGGACCTTGTGTATTTCAGACTTCAGCACAAAAGACTGATGCTGGATATTCTCATCCACATAGTCTGGGAGAAAATGGAACTGATTTTTCAAATAACACCTAATAATAGACTTCGTCTTAGCATCTTCAGAGAAGCTTTTCAAAGCATGAAATGGCATCGACAAATTTTGTATAACAAAAAGCTGAGAACTAAGCTTCCCAATTCATGCAGAATTGCATCACAGGGTAGAAAAGCTCTGATCTTACATGAAACACCATGAAAGATGAACCAGAGTCACATTATAACAAGTGCACAGGGATTTTCAAGCCTCTGGCAGGAGGAAATGCATTTTGCATACATGATAGCTGTGGGGAGCTCAAGGCTGCAGAGACTGGAGAAGTTGTGGCTCAGCCTTTTGAGATACAGAATCCTAGAAGAAAGTGGAGACATTACAGCTCGTCCCTTCTGGAAGGGGAGCCAGCAGGTGCAAACTGCAGTGATAGTGCCTGAAAATAAATTGGAAGGAGCCGTCAGTGGCAGCCATGGGGATGGAGAGGACGTGCCTTTGCAGCTCCTGGAAGGGAGCTGAAGACGTGCTACGAATTGGTCTGTGCTGCTGGGAGACATTGTGCGCAGCAAAGACACCCCAGGGCTGTGAGAAGTGCGCGGATGGGTTCAGCTCTACTCACCCTGCAGCCTGAGGAACACAAAGCCCAAACATTCTGGCTAGCTCTGAACCCAATGCCAAAAATCCACCCCCTAATTCTCCCCCAGCATACTCCGTCCCTCAGGCTGAAGTTGGCATGGTGCTCCTGTCTTTGTAGCGAACCACGGTAAAGACTTATCTTGAGAACTCCTAGGCTAGGGAAGCATCAAAATCTAGATCTTAAAGCTCTAGGTCATCCTGAAGCAAAGGTGGTTTTCTTGGCCATAAGCCTGATTCTGTGTCCAAAAGCCAGTCTTGGAGAGGAGAAAAGTGATAAACAAAGCAGTAAATCCCTGAGCAACGTAGCTGCGGGATAGAAGAGTTTGGGCACACGAGGCAATGGATATCCAGTGAGTATGGGAAGGAGCGAGGAAGGAAAAGTGAGAGACAGCAAGCACGTGAGTGACCCAGAGAAAAGTGAGGGTATGTGGATTGTCAAAGTGACCGGGAACAGGGTGGGGACCACAATGTGCCAGAGAGCCCACAAATAGCAGCTGAGGACACGAAAGCACAAGAAGGACCAGGACGGGGCTTGCTGCTCTTGCAATGAGATGTTTTCCTGCCCAGACACATCCAAGGTGCCATAGAGGAGATGAGGGGAGGGAAAGATAACACTTAACATTACTTCTGGCCAGATGAGGAACCGCACTACCCAAAATCTGAAGTCCAAAAAGGACAAAAACCTTCAAAGGCTGTGCCCAGCAAGCCTCATAGGAACTAGCAGCACCAACACCACAGCCTCTACAGCTGTCAGCCCATCAGGGTCAGGGCTGCCTCTGTCCCCAAGGGCACCAGTTCCAGGGTAGCCTCTGGATAAGGTCTGCTGCCCAGCATCCTTTGGCAGGTGTTGGCACAAGCATCACAGGCTCAGGATCCCAAAACTGAAGCCTTACAGCTGCAGGTATACTTCATCTCTAGATCTACAATGATTTGTGATAAATGACTTCTGAGGTGCTGGTTCTGCTCTCAGGCCACTTTAATATTGCAGAGCTATCCCTAGGTTGTGCCAGAGTACAGGGAGATTTCAGTATGTAAAAATTCATTATAATTTTTCATTTCAGTTATCCTGAGCTGCCAGCAAACAGAAACACCACCTAAGAGATACTAGTTGTGGGAATTGTTTTAACAAAATTTGGGGTGTTTTGTATGTGGTGCCAACTTCTTTTGCAATAAATCAGAGTTCCCCAGCACATGCCTCTTGGGACATATAAAATCACCTGAGAAAATACGTTCTGGCCATACGCCTACGCTATACTATGCTACAATTCATTCCAAGGATGCATCAACACCCATGTGTAAGACACGTGGGAAGAGACGATGCTCCCCATCAGCTGCTGGACTTGGCCAACGCTGACCCTGGAGAGGGGCCTCTGCAGAACTGGGTAACAATAACACTTTCATAGTGCTCATAAATGGGATGAGCTAAACCTCTTAAATAGCATGGAGGGACTCCCAGTGGTTTTAATGGGTTTCATGCTAGTCTGCTGGCTCTGTTTCGTAACTAGAAGACCCTCTTCTTTCCTGGAAGAGGAGTTGTCTGTCCTATAGCAGCACACTGGCAGAGTGCAGAAGTGGGATCCCAGGGAGAGTAAACTTCATTAACCATTTAATTTTAGTATTGGCATTTATGCAGTTCGTTGATTAGCTGGCTGCACAGACTTCTTCAACTACTTGAAAGTATAAAGTGCTCCCAATCTGAGATGTTCTTTGTCAAGACCAACCCTATGACAGCTGGATTGGTGGAATGAAGTGGGCAAACAGGCCACTCCAGCAAGACCACCACTTCACTTTATAGGATCAAAAGGCGGACAGAGGAGGGTCTGATCCTGAATACTATTCTCACTCTTGCAAAACATACTTTTTTTAATTGTTCACTGGGGCTATTAACATGAAAACTTACTCACAGGGATAAAAATAACCTACCAGTTCCCTGTCCTCACTACATCTTTATCTTCTGACCGTATCATCTATAAGGTCAGCTCTTGTAAAATATTGCTCAAATGAATGACGTTATCTCCTGTAGCCAAGCAGGTGATTTAAAAACAAGAGAGTTGTAAATTAGCAAGATCTGGCCTTTGGTTTTTATGGGAACATGTCTTCTTGAGTCACAAATCTCCTTTTGTTGAAGAGAAAAATCATTTGTAAAGCTGTGTGTTCTTAAAACCAGATCCAGTGTCACATTAGCTTATGTCATCCAGAAGTCTGGCTTTAGCAGCATGGTTCACATGGTAGTCAGAATACCCTGTTGTGAACCAAAACTTTTAAGAGTTTGGTTTTCCTTTCTGGTGCTTTTCTGCTGGCTGAGAAAAGAAGCATCTGGCAAGTCCCAGCCTATTTAACCCTCCAGAATTATAAGTGTCATTGCAAAAGGTTTTACAGTTAATTGTTTCCTTACTTCCCTTCCAAATTTTGTGTCACCTGCCATAAATAAGTTAAGGAGAGAAAGCAGTTCTTTCTTTTAATGCCCTTCTTTGCAACTAAAGAAATGAAAATAATACGCAAATTTTCCTTTCCATCTACGGCCATACCAAAGGGAAGCATAAAATGTTAATTAGGGGGAAAAACCAACCCTGTGTTAGAAAGACTTCACTGAGGCTAAAAAGTAGCCTCAAGTGACTGCGCAGCAAAATGGCAGAAATTGTTTATTGGTGGGTTTTTTGAATATTGTGCCCTCCAGCACTCACAGGACACCCCAGGGAACTTGCCATCCCTCTCTTCACTCCATCTCATTATTTTCAACGCTGCAGCAGTGCTGAACACACGCAGGGCATATACAGCACAGGATAATACGCTAGAGGTGCATGCCAAGTCATTTCAGCACACCTGAACGCCCAGCTGAGCAGCCTTTATAGTGCACCACGGCGTGAAATGGCCAATTTGTCCTCCTTGCCTACATTGCAGCAAGGTGTGAAATCCTAAAGAGGAAAGGCAGCTTTCTCTTTCGCCTTTGGGAGTTGGTGGTGAGCCAGAAGAGCAGCAAAGTGCTGTAAAGTCTTTACTTGGGAAGCCCGAGATGAAGCAAGGTGCAGCTCAGGAAAAATGATGACGATCAGCTGTTAATCTCAGCACGATCCATGCAAAGCACAGCAGTGCCTCTGCTTCATGAGCTGCACAAAGGTCTTCTCCCAGCCCTGGAAAACTGACGCTGATCCTACTCCCCACGGATTTCTTCCTTCCATCTAAGCTCATTATCTCTGCTTTCTCTGTGGGAAGACATCACAGCCCATAAAGGGAATTTTTGTGGATTTGTGGAAGATAAGGACTTGCAGAATGGCCAGCCACCACATTGTTGCGGTGGGGAGTCCTGGGGAATTAGGAAGAGCAGCACAGAGAAACTGTTTCTCCTTTCTTCACTCCCATGTTGGTCTCTGAAAGGCTTTGCTCCCTTCCCTCACATAAGCACAAGGAAAAAATATGTGATTTTCAGGCCAAACATGCATATCGGAGATTCATGCTCTAGCCATAAATCAAATTCCAGGCATTAAAGCAACTGGAAGTGGCATTTTGTAAGATTTAAGGCTCCAAATCAGAAGTGATTATGAATCTTATTGTGGGTGTTTCAAGGGATGTTTGCAGAAATTGTTAAGGGAAAATCTTGCATGTGGTTGGAATTACCCAGGGAATGGATTCACACTTAAAAATTAAAATCAGTCATGGGTGTGCAGGAAACAAATGCTTCGTTGCTGTAACCGTGACCAAGATTCAGAATTTGCTGCCCTTTCACAACTGCAGTTGCATGAAATTGCCAGAAAAAGATCATCTTCTTTTATAGTGAGGTTATGAGCAAAGAGCAGGCTCAACCTTTTGCAGCATCTACCACGGAAGGTGGCAGTGGGGCGGGTTACAGACAGCTTATTTCTTCGATGACGGTGGCTTTGCGCTGCTATAGCATGTGTTTCAGTGGAGTTATTCAGAGATACATTTGTGACATAATCGCATCGATTTTGAGGTGATAAATGCACGCTTCAAAGTTATTTTGGGTATCAAGAAATGGGCTGGACTGCCTCAAATAACTCCTTGCCTGTAATTAGGAGCTAAGAGTTGCTGCATACAATGTAAAGAAAACCTCCTGATGACAGGACTGGAAAACATGCCTTTTAACTGAGGTGGAGATGCTCATACTTTCCCTCGAGCATATGCCCTCTCAGACACAACACTTGCATGCCCTGTATGCATCTGCACTGCTGCTTGAGCCCAGGATAATGTGCTTTTCTGATCAGATATGAAGATTGAACCCACTACATGTTCCCTGCCTGACTGCCAGATTGCAAGGGAATCCTGATCACAGTATTTCTTGGTTCGTGGTCCGTAAAAGCTAAAGTAGAGGGATGATGCTGGCAAATGGAAGATGCCAAGTGAGAGCAGTCCTGGCTTTGCCTGATCACCTTCCCTGCCTGCACAGCACCAACGTGGCTCTGCGGGGCATCCCCATTGCCCCAGGGAAGGCTCACCCAGGCGGTCACCAGTCCACCACCCACCGCAGCTCTGGAATAGAAGAGAAAGGAGATGCCCAAGAAAACCCAAAGGAAAAAGCAGAAAAGAGCGAGTTAGATTAGATCCTGCAGAACAACATAAGAGGGTGTGAATGAAAAATGGATTTCAGTCATTTATTCGATCACCCACAAGTCTACCTGAAGAACTGGAGAACAGTTATTAATACACCGATCAAATAATGTAGAAAGATGCAGTAACTTAGGAGCAAAACGGCTTGAGGGACTAGTTTTAAAAGGCATTTGATGGCTTCTGTTAAATAAATTGTGCTCTGGTGAGAAGGACAGGACATCAAACTTCAGCTAGGTATTCAATGATAGCATCTGTTTCCGAAGCAGCTGCTAGAGTGAATTCACAATAACAGCCTGATTCTGCTCCCCCTGAAATCTGAGGGCAGGCCTAGGACTTGCTAATAGTTTATCATTCATTGTTTTATGTTTCATTAACTGAAACAGCCTGAACATTGCACTGGGTTGGCAAACATAGCAGGGACTGGAACATAGGGAAACTAGCACTGGTTTCTGATTCTGCCACTGATCTGGTAATGGATCTTGCATAAATAATTTAAACTTTCTGGCTTGTTTCTCTACTGAAAGTAGAAGTAACATTTTTTTAATAAAATGTTTTTATATCTAATAGTAAACATGGTATATAAGAAGCAGGTAGTTTATTACTACATTATCATGGCTGATAGTCTGTCCCATGTACATGATACTAGTGTTATATAGAGAAGTGATGACAATTCATACAAAACCATGAAAAGTTGGTACATAAGTACTACGAAACACCTGAGCATTAAAAGAACAAACTTCCCTGGAATAGCTGAACTTTGTGCTAGTACAGGTTAAAAAAAGTTTTAGCCTTAATTCTTATAAACCAGCGATTGTCCGCAGAGAGCAAATCAGGACTTCCCATTGCATGGCTGCGGGTTTTAGCAGTTAACAGTACTGTATGCTGAATGTACGTGGTTTTCATTATTGGCTAATATATTGTTAAACATAAGCAGAGCCAAATGTACACGTGTGTTACATTACATCTGTACAAGGAACTCTTCCCACAGCAAGTACCACTTTCCAAACCCCCAGTAATGCCTTTTCTGAGGAGCAATTGCTTGGAGCACTCCTCACATGGGTATTATGGGAAGCGCATTAAAGACCGGGATCAAATGTTGCTGGTTTTTTACTTATGATTACGAAACTCCTCGGAGCATTAGGAAGCACAGCCAAGCAGAACCTATGGCACTGCAATCCTATAACCCGCTTGATGTAAATTAGACAGCCCTAAGGATAAAGGCTTGTCCTGACTGATCAAAAAAAGATAAACTGATTTTAAATAGTACAACCGTAATTAACAAGGCTAACAAGGGTTTCCATGTGGGATGTCACTAAGCACAGGAAAGCATTAACATGGGGTGAAAAACAAGGACAGTGGAGCTCTGCAAATTCAGGACAGTGTAAGCATCCGTGGTGGCAGTGGGATATAAACCAGAGCAGCAGAGTTCAAGAGTTAATATCGGATGAAAGAGTAGAAGAACTAAGCCAGAGAAGCAAGTTCTCTTCCTTCCTTTGAAAATTTAGATTTTGCTGCTGCTAATGCTGATGCTGAAACCAGTTGATGTTGCCCAGAGAGGTGGTCGATGCCCCATCCCTGGAAATGTTCAAGGTCAGGCTGGACGGGGCTCTGAGCAACATGATCTAGTGGGAGATGTCCCTGCTCAATGTAGGGGGGTTGGACTAGATGGCCGTTCAAGGTCCCTTCCAAGCCAAACTGTTCTGTGACTCTATGAACCAAGCCACTGAAGCGGCCATGAATTATCTATTAAGTTTCTCATAATAGAGAGCTCCTCCTCTTCTTCTCCACATATGCTCGATGGTTTCAAGGTCAGGTCAGACCTGGAATGCAAGGGTAACTTGTGACATCAGAACATCTGCTCTGGGGTATTTCCAGCCCATCTTGGAACAAGAAATATCTGAATCATGCAAGAAAACTGATTCTCACCACATCTTCAGGCAAAATTTGCAGATAAGCTTAGATAAGCATGGTAAACACAGCTCAGATAAAAAAACCAGGTCCTCGGCTATGTCACCTGGCATCCTTCCACCGAAGTAAATGGAGTTCTGCTGATCTGGCTCTGTACCTGGGGCCGGCTGCCAACAGCCAAGCTGATGAGAAATATTGCTGTTAGAAAAGATGGGGAAAAAATTCTGTTAGCTTGTATAAAAAAAAAAAAAAAGTGATTTTGGGGTCTCTCAACCTTGTACAATTCATGGGGTAATTCAAAGGGAATCACTGCCCATGTTTCTGTGACACAGGGAAGACAAATGACCTCCCAGGTCCTCTCCCGGCCAAAGTCCTCAGACAGAACCACAGCGACTGAACATCCACACATCTCATCTGGATGGGCTGCAGGCACCCTTGAGGCAGCTCTCCCAGCCCACCCTGCCTTGCAAACACTCCCACCCCCCAAAAGCATTACTGTAAGACAAGAGCTTGCACACGTGCATGAGAAAACAAGCATCTTCGCTTATTTATAGACCTTCTTTAGCAGAGTGAAATAAATGGCATGAGCAAGCTTGCAAAGAGCAGACAGCGCTAGTGCATAATCTCTCTCATTTTAAGGTCATCATGTTCACATCAATTTGCATTGTGTGTCCATGTGGAAAGAGCTCTTAGTTGCTCCCTGGTTTCTACAAGGCAAAGATGGGGCTTTCTGCTGTTTGTCACCAAAATTTCCCACTCAGGCAACAAGGTAGAGTCCAGAGTGGTGGATTTTACCCTTAAGAGCTTCCTGAAAATCTGTCAGTAAAGGCACTGGGAGATGAAACACATAAAGAAGGGACTAGACAACATCTGAAGCTGGGCATCAGGGCTCACTCTTGACAGCTGTAGTTGGTTAATTTTAATTCTCTACAGATCATGAGTCAAAGGCTTGCATACTATCAGCACTGGGAAAATACATGGTAAATGAATTTTGGTAGAACAATGTAATCAGAACTTTTGGAAAATACAGTGGAGACTAAGCCTTGTTTGATACTGCCTTTGCAGATTATTCCACAGGTAATTCTTAGATCTGGGCTGCAGCACCTCTCCAGCAGGGGCATTGATGGGGAAAAGGCAAATTTCTTATTCTTTTGGGGTTAAATCCTGAAGGTTATAAAGCCAGAAAGTTATCCAAACGGCTTTCAGCTTTGCCATGCTTCTGAGCTTGAAGTGCATTGATGTCTGAGAGTCAGCACTGGATTCAGGGAGGAGGAAGAAAAAACTACCTGTATTTGTTAAAAATCCTTGCTGCCATTTCTTTTTAATCCCAGATGGGTTATCATATTTCAGCAATTATTTATATTTAGTAGCAACTGTCTTCATAGATACTTTTTCCCACATTACAATTATATCTACACCTCATCCCTTCGACATGATTACTGTTTCTGCTAGTATGAAGCAAATCAGACCCGGTCCTGAATAGCTCATGCTGTTAGCCTGATGAAATCAAGAAAAAATGTAGCCCTTGTTTATTGAGGAAACAAAGCTGCTGCCATAAATAAGAAGGAGGCACAAAAGAGAAGCAAAGATGAAATAGCACTCTGAGGGAGGCATTTCAATCATTTTAGAAGGATTACAGTGCAAAAAAACAACAGGAAAAGAGCTTCCTTCTCTAAAAAGAAAAATCTTATTTTTCTAGTATACTCAAAAAACTTCAAATCCCACTGGAGGAAGAAATGTTAAAGGCAATTTCAGCTTTAAACTATGGTAAAGAGCCAGTCTCTGTTCCAGGAGTATGGATTTGTTCCCAAGGGAATTATATATAAAAATAGGAAAAAAAGGACACAAAAATTACTGGGGCAAAAACTCATTTCTGAAACTGCCCAGAGCCCTCTGCCGCTATACAACACTAATGCTCGCCCATCCTTGAGCAACATAGAGATGCAGGAGCCTGTCCACCGTCATTGCCGGGTGATCTCAGATTCTCCAGCTGGACCAGGTTAGATCAGGAGCAGAGAGAGATGGGACGATCAGCTGCTGTCTGGGGTGGAAGCTTCCTCTGCACCAACACGCACGGCCGAGACTGCGTGTGCTGTGCTGTAGCTGCTTATTCAGGGCTCGCAGGGAGCATCCAAAAGATTTGTTAGATCTCTCCTTTCTCCTTTGGCGATGGATAAAAAGAGAAAACACCCCAAAACTAAAACACAACTGCAATACAATAAAACAGAAAAATAAATGCTAAAAATATTCCAGAAGGGTCCTCAGGAGTTCTGGACTTGGCTGCTACCTCTGACATTGGCCTTCTACAGAACCCTGGGAAATCACTTGGCCTACATGTCCCTCTTTCCTTTGCTTTGATTAGCCAAGACACAATTTCCCCAATTCTGGGATGAGCACTTCGCAGAGCTAATGGAAAGTAAAGCTGGCACGAGATGACGGAGGCGCAACTAATCTTCCCCTGCTTATCTACGGCTCCCTTTTCCACTCTCCGATTAGCATCTCACACACTTTACCATCAGAAGCAACATCCTGACAACAAACAGACCACAGCCACCGGTCCTAGTCACATCCTTGCTGCGTTTTGATCAATGAAACACAGGAATGCTTTCATGTTTGTCAGAGCTGGTGGGCGAAAAGGAGCAAAGGGCTGGATTTTCAGTACCCAGAGAAATGTGTCCAGAGATATTTGCAAGCAAAATGATATCAACAGAGCAGTACACAAGAAAATTCTCAGCTCATGTGACAAGAGCCCGTAGGCATAGCCACTATGGTGTACGTCAGGGACTCCAGCACATATTCAGGTTATAGAAATCAGCTCCTAGGCATCCAGTGGATTTTTGTGATGAATGCATCACAGCTCTGTAGTTAAAAAAGATTAAATTTCATTGAGACTATTGTTATGGGTCTCGCTTTAATATGATTTTCAAATGTTCCAATAAAATCCTCAGCCTTTCGGCAAGTCTCGCTTATAATCCCATATCATTGATTAGTTTAAGCAAGCTACAAACGGCAAGCTGTCCAACACTGCTTGTTAATGCAGGCATCTTCTCTCATCTGCTGTCTCTTTAGAATAACAATGAATACAGCATCCTTACGCTTGCCAAATGCACTTTCAGCTTATGAAATACTAGCTTTATGTCAAAAATAGGCTTTTTGCAGGAGCAGAACTCAATAGTCTTAACAAAAACAGAAGTCAGTTGCAGCAAATTTATCAAAGATGCAGCTTAGCCCCAAAATTGAGATCTAACTTCTCCTTTTGAAGGTTTTGGAAGGAGAATTTGGTTGAGGCATGGCACAGCAAGACACCTGATCACCAACTTCAGACTGCCAACAGAACCGATCATGAATCCGGCTCCCAGAAGTCAGGCCTTCAGCATCCAGATCCCTCCCGGCGTTTTCCAGCCTTCGAGAAGAAAGGTTCCCTAATGACTTTCCAAGGTCTTGGCAAGGAGCCTGTGCATGCAGTCAGTCGCCATTTCCTTTGGAGGTTCCATCACCCCTAAAGACATCAAAAATGGGCCCAAAGGCAAAGGGAAGCGGGGGGAATACCAAGTCCTCGGGCAGCTGCCGGGGAATGTCACTGCCCACCTTTACACCCAGGTGCATTACGGCTGGCCCCATCCCTGCCCGGATTCCATGTGACAGGGGGTTTCTTGTTCTTCCAGGCTCCATCTACTACCATTATTGCAACAAAATAAAATGTAATCACATTTACATAGGATTTTCAACCATCAGTAAGACACGTTCAGCCTTTAATTGCAGACATCATCTCCCTCCCAGTCTCCCATCCCACTGTCCAGCCCACAGTTGACTGGCATATCCTGCCCTTTGTCTACAGTCATTCACAGGAAACTTCAAAGAAATCCTTCTTAAAAGCCCCTCCTGACCACCCTGCCCTGCTGCTCTCCCAGGGGGGTGCAGGATAACAGCAATTGAAGGTTTGTTCCGTTTGTACTGTGTTGCCGATCACTGTGACACCATTAATCACCAGTTTAGGTACTGAGGCACCAGGCTAGCACCACAGTACAGACTGAGGATTTGCGGCTTCGGTCAGTGGTACAAATATTGCAGATGGAATTATGGCAGCTCCAGGGTAATCACAGGCCTTTCTTCAGGTGCTGAAAGCATTTATAGACTTCTTCCCTCCAAACCGTGCTATGAATGACTGTGTGTAGTTAGGCTAATTGTTGGAAAAAAATCCGATACCTGCTAAAGTCCTGAGTTAAGGATGGGGGAAAAGGTCTTGTCTAGAAGCTTTGTGCTATGAGGCAGGACTTGGATTGCATGCTGCTAGTCTTTCCTTTCCCTCCCTGTGTATACCACAGAATGTTAGGGGTTGGAAGGGACCTCTGTGGGTCACCCAGTCCAACCTCCTGCCGAAGCAGGGTCACCCACAGCAGGCTGCATAGGACCGCGTCCAGGCGGGTCTTGAATATCTCCAGAGAAGGAGACTCCACAACCTCCCTGGGCAGCCCGTGCCAGTGCTCTGTCACCCTCAGAGGGAA
>Ga0181612_118691_pt1 | contig 25980 bp, 9 predicted proteins | sample HoacroProtozoa21_FD_119630 | JGI IMG/M metagenome (GOLD analysis project Ga0181612, IMG submission 119630) | Hoatzin crop microbial communities from Cojedes, Venezuel. Combined Assembly of Gp0051906, Gp0051904, Gp0051908
TACTGTAGGGTTAGTGTCCTTTACAGTTCTTGTTCTATTGTCCTCTGATACCTGACTCACTTTCCCCCTGCCTCCCCCCTCCTTAGATCAAAGTTGTACAGAGCATAGCAAGTGCATGTGACGGATAACTTATGTGATCCTTAGTCTAGTTTCAAAGTCTGAAGGAGTCATTCACAGTTACTAAAGTTTCAGAGCTATAAAAATGTGTATTTATTTTATTACAGGTTAGATGCTGTAGCTAGAGATGCTGAGCTAGTTGATAAGTCGGAGACAGATCTTAGACGTTTGGGAGAGCTTGTACATAATGGATGCATTAAAGCTTTAAAGGACAATTCATCTGGACAAGACAGAACAGGTACAATGTGTTCAGGGGGGCTTGGAGGGCACTAAAAGTGTCAAGAAGTCTGAATTATTCTTGCACTCTGATCATAACAAAACCTTTTTGTTGAGGAATAATATAAACAAAAATGTTGGCATGCTGGGTGGTTTTAAAAAAGCGTTATAGTAAGATTCACTCCCCCCCCCCCCTTTCCTTGGGGGGTTTGCATTGGGGGATGCCGGATTTTTTTTCTTTGCTGGGAAAATTAAAAGTAATCTTTTTTTACCTCCGAGACCTTTTGGTTCTGGAGCTTAATTCAAGCATTTGGTTAAGAAGAAGTCATTTGGTATAATTGAAAATTTGCTGCTGGATCATCAATCTTACTTGTTTTCTTTACATTTTTCAGTATCATGTTTGTGAAGGTAAGTATTTTAATAGCTTTGTGATTTGTTTTCAGGCGGTAGACTTGGGAAAGTTAAAGGACCAACATTCCGAATCTCAGGAGTGCAGGTGAATGCAAAGCTAGTCATCTCTCATGAAGAAGAGTTGGCACCATTGCACAAATCCATTCCTTCAGATCCAGAAGAAAGAAAAAGGTATTGATTTTTGTTTTTTTGAGGGAAATAGCAATGTAGAAAATTTTCCAAGTTTTATTAGCTTTTTTCAGACAACTTTGACTCAAAGCACATTGAGACAGCATTGTCCCTCTATTCCCTGTAAAGACTGGCAGCAGTAACCTGCTCCACATCTGTTCTTCATTCTTTCTTCCCTTGCTGTAGAAGCCAGTATCAGCTTTGGCTTCTCAGTTGTATTCACTGGGAACTGTGGTCAGTTACTACTAATAATACTTTGTCTTTCTAATTTATTTCTGCTAGATATGTCATCCCATGCCACACCAAGGCTGCTCATTTTGATATAGATTGGGGTAAGGAAGATGATTCCAATCTGTTAATAGGCATCTATGAGTATGGTTATGGCAGCTGGGAAATGATAAAAATGGATCCTGATCTCAGTTTGACACAGAAGGTATGTCATCTACAACATTTCATCAAGGAGTCTTTTTGTTTAGGTTATAATGCTACGAAGAACAGTTACTGGAAGAGCTTATTTTATGATAGCTGAAATTGCAGAGACATTAGATGTCAGTTATCCTTCTTGATGTCCTTCTTGTGGTATATTATTAGATTTTAAGGTCTTGTGTATTTGATCGAAGTATGCCTTCTTGCAGTCAGTTATGTTGCCATGTTTCCGTGTTAGCTGGACACCTGTCACTTGAATTTTTCTCTTCAGTCTTTTCCTTCTCTGACGATTTTGTCTTCCTGAACTATTGGAAGGGAGATTTTTCTAGAGATTTGATTTGGTTTCCCCGTTCCCACTTAATCCCCAGGTTCTTCACTTGAAACTGTCTTTCACTCACAACATGAGAATAGCTGTATTAGAGTTAGTGCAATAGCTTCTAAGCAATACTGAGCAACAGGTATTGAGGGAGACTAAACTTTGCGACAGTGCCAACAACCTATAGCTTTGGGATTTGAGGGGCCAGGCTTGTGTCCAAATTTATTTAATAATAATTCCTACTCCTGCCTTCCATTAATTTGCTTGGTTTTTTGAAACCACCCATTTATATTTTTGGCATCTGCAGTACCCTCTAGCGAGTTCTGCATTTGGAAGATGAATTAGGTAGGAGTTCTGTGGATGACTGGTACAGAAGCTCAGAATTTCTTAGATAAACTATCGAAGTGGAAATGGAAATCGGAGAGTGGTTTCTTGACTTTGTTTTAAATTGTGAGGCAATTTCCAAGACTCTGCATTGGCTGCATGACTGGAAAGAAATGAAAACATCTAAGAAATTCTCCTTTGCTTCAAGCATGCTGGCATATTTGCTAAGTATAGTTGAAGTGGATTGCTCTCCACCTTCTGTGCAGCTTTTTCTGTTCCCTGTGCTCCAGGCTAGCATCTTTCAAACTTGATAATATGTACTCATAACTGTGATACTGCCATTGTTCTCCTCAGATTTTGCCTGATGATCCAGATAAGAAGCCCCAGGCGAAGCAATTACAAACCCGTGCAGACTACCTCATTAAATTACTGAATAAAGACCTTGCAAGGAAAGAAGCACAAAGGCTTGCTGGTGCAGTAAGTAAAATTTGGCATTTATTAGTGAGATAAAACAATATACTTGTGGACATGTCAGCTGATCCTTTTTCTATTTTTGTTCTGTTCTTTGTGTAGTACTTTGTACAGTACTCTGTACTGCTAAATAAGACTAACTCAAGAAATAAATTGAGAGTTTCACATTGTATTATTCTCTTATTATTTGTATGTATTCTCTACTGTTGCAGTATGCTCTGTCTCCAGTCCTGAGAAAAGTAGTGGTCATTAGTGGCAATAAATAAAATGAATCCTTTATTTGATGTAAAAACAAAGTTTTTTTTTGCAACTGTGCTACAAAGATGCTTGTCAGTTGACATATTAAAGAGACAAATTTGTATGCAGGGCAATTCAAAGAGGAGGAAAACAAGAACTAAGAAGAATAAGGTGATAAAGGCTGCAAAAATAAAAGAAGAAATAAAAAGTGATTCTTCACCACAACCCTCAGAAAAATCTGATGAAGATGATAACAAGGTTAATGTCTTTCATATGGTAAAGATGGCTATTCAGTTCTTCCTATTAGTATCTGTTTCTATCTTCTGCTTGACTTAAAATTGAGACATCCGAATGTCATCCTTTTCTTGTGCCCACTACAGTTGATGTTGCATCAGTACAAGAACATGGAAGACTGTATCTCTTTTAACTTAATGATAAGTTAATAGCTGAGGAATTATGAGCAGTTTTCCAAATTATATTAGAAAAAAATAGTGTAGTCTAATTACAAGTGGCATTGCTCAGTGTCAGCATTCTTTAAAGAGTTCAGCGCTGTATCTGCTGGAAATGTAAACCTAATGTAACACACAATTATAAAACTAATGTTTCTGGCTAATCTCTTGCAACTACTGATAATGATTCTTAAGGTAAAGCTTTTTATTCAGGCTCAGGAAAAATCCATCAAGGTCAATTAGAATGAGCAGCATGAATAAATGATCAATTTCAAGTCTTGCACATGAAAGTTCCTGTATACGTCATGGTTTTCATTATCCAAAAAGACTATTTAACTGACTGTTTAACCTTGTTATGTTCTGTTACTTCTAATGTGTCCTTTAGGTTTCTACTTTTGTTGGGTCTTTTTATTTCTAACATCTATCACACAGCAGAAACCACTAGAGATGAAAATTTAGGTAAAGTATAGGGTCATGTCACAGCTAATTTTATGACTTTGAAAGTAGCTGAAATAAATCAGTGCAAATCTATATGTATCATAAAAATACTTCCTTCCTGGTTTAAAATAAACTGACGTGTCTTACTTATCTATTTTAAACTACTGCAAACCATTGTGATTGTCACCTCACTCTAGAGGAAAAAATATTTATGTGAATATGTAGTTAAAACGGAGTCAGCCTTAGAAGAATCATGATACATCGGTAAAAAATAGTCATTTTTAACAAAAGTATTCTTGTATGTGTTTAAATTACACTATGAAGAATAAAATGTAAATCCAGAAAAAAACCTAAAATTTGAATGTAGACTAGCTTATGTTTATAGATACAATAATTTATATGGAATGTAAGACTAAGAACTGTAAGTGTTGTCACAGTTGCCAGTAAATTAACAGGGGCAACTGAATCCTAAAACTAAGCAAGTTAAATGTTCAAACTAATTAAAAAATGAGTGTTAGACTTCATCTCCACTCAGAAGACACTGCCAGTCAGTTGACTGATTTGTTATGTTTTAGGAGAGTGTCTAGAATGCTGTCCTCTCTTGTTTATTTAATAACAGATATTCATCACTTTAATACTTTTGGATGGAGACTAACAATTGCATTCCTGAAAACTGGACTATATACAAGAATGGGCTTTAACCACCTAAACAGTTGGCTTTAGATACTTAGCTGACATACTGTGTGCAATATTTAAAACTTACCTGTTTGACTGCTAGAACATTCAGGAAACTGTTGAAGTCATTGGATTTTTGCTGAGAAGTTTCCGTGATACCTAAATACTGAAGTCCTGGTTGGGCTGATTACTTGATATCACATCTAATTTGTTTGGATTCATGTATTAGACATTCTTTCATCTGTTTTTCCACAATGGATTCTATATATGCCTTTCCAGGGTGTATTCAAATAAATTCAAATATTATAATGATCCTTGCACCTGTACATAATACTTCTGTTACTTATTATAGCATTTGTCTGTGTCTGAAAGGATTTCATTTTCCATCTCAAACCTTAGAAGTGAGTATTATAAAGACCGGTGGAGTGGTATTTTGTTCACCTTCAAATAATTAAATGGGCCCCTGTCAGACAATCTGTAGCTAAGACTTTTTTTAAGCCTAGTAAAAAGAACATCTCTGGAAAAGAGAAGGTTAGGGCTCTGTTACTTTGTCCTGTGAATGTTTAATATGGGATTGGTAAAAAGTTACTGGAACAAAAGTGACCAGAACAGAGGTCTTTTAACATCCCCATCACTTCAGTGTCCTGACCAATTAGCTCAGTTTTTCGAGGTCTACTTCTGCATAGTTTTTAGCTCTTCAGAGCCTCATTACCTTTCAGAGGGACATGATTCTAAGTTAAGTGGACATAATTTCTCACCCTCATGACAACTGCCACATCAGTACTTGCTTTGTCACATCAAGGAAGTAAGCATGTAGTTCTCATCTTTCTTTACAGCTGCATTCAGTTCTATTTGATAACTGTTAAATCTATGTCCAAAAAGACAAAAATGCACAGATAAAAAGTATCTTTTAATCTCATAGTTACCAAACTTGTATAGACAGGAGATCGGTTTGATGTGACATATATGCTTGCGTATTGCAGGATGAGATTGTTTCAGTGAAACATCTACATAAAAAAATTAAAGCAGAAAAAGAAAATGAAGAAAAGCCTGAGCCAGATATTGATATAAAGAAGGAAGCTGAAGAAAAAAGAGAAACAAAAGAAAAAGAAAATAAGAGGGATTTGAAAAGGGAGAAAAAAGAAAAAGAGGATAAGAAAGAATTAAAAGAAAAAGATATTAAAGAAAAGAGAGAAAACAAAGTAAAAGAATCCACACAGAAAGAAAAAGAAGTAAAGGAAGAGAAGGTAACTAGGTTTACTTATTTTATATAGCACTAGAAAAGGCCGCTAGGTTTATGTGAATGATTTTGAGATGAAAAGGTATTTTGGATCTGATCAGTTGTCCTTTCATTGATGTCTTGTATCATTTGAAATTTTATTTTTACTATGTGAAACCATGAGGACAGGCATTTGAAATGGGAAATTGCATCTTTAGTGATAGGTATTTTAGTAGGATTGAGAGTACAAGTGTGTGCAAGAAATTCTTTTTTTGCTTTTCCATTCTCCTTTTCCATCCCACAGAGAAAGTAAAATGTGTCATTGAGTGTCAGCATAGTATTTATTCTTGTTATTGAAGAGAATGCAGTAGTCACGGGGATTGTCATGTGTTACAGGATAATTCCAGAGCCAAAATAAAGTTTATTTAAATATTTTTATATCTTGTTCTTAGGGAAATGAAATTAAATCTGAAAATAAAGAAAAAAATAAAAAAATTCCGCTGTTGGATACTCCAGTTCATATTACCGCAAGTAGCGAACCAGTTCCTATATCAGAAGAATCTGAAGAACTGGATCAGAAAACTTTTAGCGTGGTAAGTCCATTTTTGATAAGTTAGTTTTTTATATTTGATGGTCTAAATGAGGACAATTTTTGATGTTCTTAATTCTGTTATTGGGCACAGTAACACAGGTGATCTTTTGCTAGTGAAGTCTCAGATCAATGAATGTCATTGGCATTGTAATTTTTGTCTTCATTCCAGCAGTTTTATTTTGTTGTTTACTGTATTTATGTAGGATAGTAGGAAAACTTATCCAGTGGTCTGTGTGCTGAATAGCTTTAGAATATAAACTGTAAAGATATATCCTCAAGAACAACTTGTGTATCCTGCTTCTTAAAGAGCAGATGTGAATGAACTTCAATGCAGTTGGTGGAGTCTCTACCTTCGCCTTATGACACATACCTTTTTTCTTTGTAACATAACAAGTGAAATTAAGTTTCAGCACTTTCCCCCTGAAGTATTGCAGCCTTACATTTGTACACACAGGAAGCAATAAATGCTAAAGCCCTTAGAAATACCTTGGTGGAGTAATATCTTTGACACCACAAGAATTTTGTTTAATCGCTGCTTCTGACTAAGAACAGAATCAATAACAGAGGAAAAAAGGTACATACACACAATTTATGTGCAGTTTTATAGGTCAGCTGGAGGCTTTGTAAAGGTATCAGTGAGTTCCTCTGAGCAGCTACTCTCCTGTAGGTATTTTGTCATTCAGATTTCAACAGCTGTTTCTGCCAGCCGGGTTTATTGGGGCTGTTGTGGGTGCTGGCTGTGACATGCAAGTAGATTTTCTTGAGTATGGCAATGACTGGTCTATGTATGGTTTTATTCTAAACATTCCATGTAACTCACCTGTGACTTCCAGGATGAGCCACTTGATTTCAGTGTATAGTTACATTTTTCTGATCACTTCCATATTTAAGCATTGCATTCTAAACTATCTTTTAAAGGCTACTTTAAGCTGTGGCTAGTGCAATATGTAATGCAGCTCCTTAGTTACTTAGTGGCATGAGCTGGCAATGGAACAGCTTCCCTGATTTTTCTTAGTTGTCCCTAAATGCGTACATGGTAATGGTGATATTTCATTTTATTCTATTCCAAACATATGTTTGGGTTTTCATTTTTTTTTTTTAATCTGCAGACTTCTTTTTATTCTTACTGGGAGTAATTCTAGGTTGGGTCTGTGTATAAAAAAACTTTCCCCCCCCCGGCTTTTTGTTCTGGAATGCCTGTTTATCGTTATGCCATGGTCACATGCAGTCTAATTAGCATCTTTAACCACACTTTCTATGGAAATTACTACTGTGGGTTGTTCACGCTTAACTAATTTGGCTCTTTGTGACAAGGAGAATATGCATTTCATCTGTTTGCCATGCTATTGTCGTTGGATGGTATTCCTAAGCAAGTGTCTGTAGTTTAAATCATGCCAACTGGTTTTATCTGGATTTATTATTAAAACATTTGATTCAAAGTGTGAAAATTCAAGAACACACATACGACATACGTCTGCGTTGCCATCACTGTTGTTACTAATCTAGGCATACCCAAACTACCTTTAGATAGCACAAGTTCTGCTAGTATCTGCATAGCACGGAGGTTTAAAAACTGCTTAGAGAAGCAGTGTGGATCCTCTGCTGAATGCCAGGTGAATTGTGGTATAAAGTGCCTGTTTGAAATGTAGTGAAAAGTCTCATATTTGACATTGAGTTTCTATAGCTTCCAAGGTGGAAAAAGTGTAAGTCTTGTCCTATATGCTTGTGCTGAAAGTTAAAACTATGATCGTGAAACCCAGTTGTAATGAGTCCTTTTTCATCAGAAAATCCCTATTAAATTGATTAGCTTTCTAAAATCCTTGATACCTGTATTTTATATAATCTAATGCTTTCATAGAGGAGTGAATTTCAAATTGGGTTTAAAATACAGTTTTTTTCAAAGGAAACCTGTAAAACATTTTTAAGAGGTATGAGCAAATCTTGTGTTTTATTTGGCTCGTAACAATCCTGTCTGTGCGTGTGTGTGTATATATATCTCACAGTAAAGGGTGGGCCGCATTTTAGAATTCTTTTGAATTAATACATTCCTTTTTCCCATTTTACAGTGCAAAGAAAGAATGAGGCCAGTCAAAGCAGCATTGAAACAGCTGGATCGACCAGAGAAGGGCCTTTCTGAAAGAGAGCAGCTGGAACATACTAGACAGTGTCTAATCAAAATTGGGGATCACATTACTGAATGTCTGAAGGAGTACACAAATCCCGAACAAATTAAACAGTGGAGAAAGTAAGTTACTCCCCATAGTTTTTCTTGAAAATGGAGTATCTGTAATTACTTCTATTAAGCAAATAGTTTTTAATTATTTCTCTCATTTTTTTATTCTCCCTTTCTTGTATCTTTCTGCAGTTCTAAATAGGCTTCTATAAATAAAGATGATTATAGATGGTTCTGACTTTCAGTGGACTTTTTTGTATTGCGTAGCAATGCATTTTGTTCAGTAGGTGGAGTCATCTCACTTCTTACAATGAAAAGCAAATACTAGATAAGCTGTTACTTAGATTGTGTTTAGTGGAAAAGCATTCTTACCTTTAAGGATCTGTTTTTTTCAACTTTGAGGAGTTCTTTTTTAATTCCTACTAAATAGGCAATTCTAAATTTGTGTTGAACTTTGTATGATTTTTGAGTTTCAGAATTCTTTGTTCTTTTTAAAATATACTCTAAAATTGCATATTAAGTATGACTTGCTAAAGGTATTTATCGTAATGTATTCAGATGTATTTCAAACATGAAAGATGAGTTTGCACTTTTATGAGGTGCCAATTTAAAAAAATTCAGAAAAAATGTTAGTTTGTAAACTTCATGCTTCATTAAGTTCTTAATGCCATTTGAGTTACTTGTGTTGGAATGTGCAGTTTAATCTTTTATGGTTGAAAATACTTCCTGCACTTCCATATGCAGAAGTATGTTAAGTGTTTAATTTTCTTGAAAACTTCTGTTAGTGTAGAAAGTTTCTGCTGTTTTTATTTGCTTTGCTTCACAGTATTAAGGTGATCTGAGATACAAAACGAAGATCCATGTCTTACATTTTGGTAAATGTTGTATTTCTTTAAGTGGAAACTCGTAATAGAGCTATTATTCATAATAATGCTACAATATTATGATAAATAAAATATGTATTTCAACCATCTTTGATAAGAAGTGTAGTTAATCTACTTCGGTTATACATAGCTATACAGGTATCATTAGGCACAGCATTGACTGGTTATCTGCTTTTGCAAATCGCTAGACCAAAATCATGTTTAAATAATCACAGTGAAAGTGCAGACTGTTGCTTCCTGAGCCTGCACAGTTCAGACACGTCTGAACACTAGTATTCTATAGTCTCTTTTAAGCATTCAACCTGTGAATTTGACTAAAAGAATTCTAGACTTCAGATCTGTTACCTGTGATCATAGAAGCAAATGTTTTCTTCAGGGTTTTGGCATCTTGACAGCAGAACACTTCCTTTGTTCTTTCATTTCTTTCAGCACAGATTAAGCACAAATCTATTGCCATGCCACTTCCATCCTTTTTCACAATTTTTATTTGGTTTCAAAAGCTTTGACCAGGCTTTGGAATTCTGTGGAAAAAATTCTCTCACTGATGTTTTCATGAAATAAGTCTTGTACGTCAAATGTCTTGCACTGTAAGAGATTTCAAGTTTGGAAGAATTTTTACTTACTTTACTTATTTCAATTTTTATTTACTGAGTGGTAAATACTCAAAATTCAAACAAACTTTCAGAAGACTGAAAATAATAATAAACTGATAATAAATAATAAACTGATAATAAATAAAAATAAAAAATAATAAACTGATAGCTGCATTTTTAAGTAGTTTCACAAATCATTCTGTTAACACAGTTGTTATTAGTACTACTTTCCATGGACTTTCCACTGTGAAGTACTTATGATAAATATCATTGTGTGAGAATTTGTTAAAGGAATTAATGTTTCAAATTTTTGAAATACAGCTAGGTAATGGTTGCTGTGCAGGTAGGCAATACTCTAAATTTTTTAGTGTTTACGGTTTACTGAAGGTACCATTCAAATAATTTCAGTTAAAACCATGTTCTGTTGCATAATACAAGAAAAACAAATGTATAGAAGAATTATAACTTCTCTTTTCTTCTTCCTCAGAAATTTGTGGATTTTTGTCTCTAAGTTTACAGAATTTGATGCCAGAAAGCTGCACAAACTGTATAAACATGCAATCAAAAAACGCCAAGAGTCTCAGGTAATATTTTCAGACCCTTTCTAAATACATAAATATATATTTTAAGTACTGTAACTCTTTTACTAGATTTAAAGGATTATAAGGAACAGAGAAATACACTTGAAGTAGCATTTGTGTTTGTAGTAGTCTTTTTTGTTAGGATGTTTTTCTAATGATTCAGATGAACTTTGGGATTTAGCAATGAGGTTTTGTACTTGTTTCTTTCAGCAACACAATGACCAGAATATGAGCGGCAGTCTGAATACACATGTAATTAGAAATCCGGGTAAGAAACATTAAGTATATTCTTGTGTTAGGTACCTTAATTTTCATGTTTATTTAATTTCACACATCTCCTAGATCTGTCTCCCACATTACTAAGTATAGAGATAGGCTGATTAGCAAAACTGCACTAGTTTGCTAATGAAGTCTCGGTGTGTGCAGACAGAAGCTGGTGTTTGCTGGTTTTAGTGGCAAGTTATTTGACCATCTTCTGAAAAACTTTTGGAAACATTTTTTTTTTGTTTAATTTTGGGGAAGGAGAGACGTCTTTGCAAAACCTGTAGATTTATTGGAAATTCTATGCCTATTTGTAGCTGTTCTAATGTCAGTACTGTGTAAGAAAGCAAGCTATTCCTTGAAGTCATAGTTTATAATTAGTTACATGGGCTGTCTTTTACTGTTGACAATAACACCGATTTTTCTGTGGTCCTACACCTGCCTTATTGTAATGTTTGCTTTTGTGTTATGTAACACTGAATATATTTTCATGGACTTAAAATCATCGTAATGTATTTCAAGAATACCACTGAAAGACTTTCATTAACAAGGTGTACCTTTAAAACTGTTCTTCATGCTAAGGCCATCCCAAGTTGCTGTCATTGTATCCAAAATTTCTCTACTAAAGGCATCTCTACTCGCTGCTTGTTTGGACCACACTTAGCTTCTTGGACTGAAGGGAGAGGTTAAAAAGTTCAATTTATGAGTCCTACACATCTACATTCTAGGTTCATTTATGAGTCCTGCACATCTACATTCTTCCTTCTTACTTCTGGTTTTTCTTCCAGTTCTCTCGCGTTACTGCATTTGTCTTTCAACTGTTTAGATCTTTTTTTTCTGTCAAACTATGTCAGTTTCATACTGCTTTACATCTGAGAGGTAGAAGTGCTGTTTGAATTGGATGAAGAAGAGACTTTGAGACTTCCTTTTAACCTCTGTTTTATTAAACAGATGTGGAAAAACTGAAGGAGAATACAAACCATGATGACAGTAGCAGGGACAGCTATTCTTCTGATAGACATTTATCACAATACCACGATCACCATAAAGACAGGCATCAGGGAGATGCTTACAAAAAAAGTGACTCTAGGAAAAGGCCCTATTCAGCCTTTAGCAATGGAAAAGATCACAGAGACTGGGATCACTACAAACAAGACAGCAGGTGAGTTTCTTCAGCAATTTTAGAATGTGTTCAGAATTCCCTTCCTGGTTTTGTAGTATGCTTGTAGAAAGCCCAAACCATCTTTTTTTAGTAATGCGAAATTACAGTGATGATATCTCTCTAATGCAGTTCTGTTACTTGACATAATTGTGGCTCTTAATGTTTAGTAACACTAACATAAATAACTTCTGGTTTTTAGATACTACACTGATAGTAAACATAGAAAGTTAGATGACTACCGGAGCAGAGACCACAGGTCAAACCTGGAAGGAAGTTTAAAAGACAGCCGGGCTCATTCAGATCACCGTTCCCATTCAGACCACAGGATACATTCAGATCACCGTTCCACTTCAGAGTACAGCCATCATAAATCTTCCAGAGATTATAGGTACCACTCAGACTGGCAAATGGACCATAGAGCTTCAGGTAGTGGCCCAAGGTCACCATTAGATCAGAGGTCTCCTTATGGTTCAAGATCTCCCCTAGGACACCGATCTCCTTTTGAACACTCAGCAGATCACAGAAGTACACCTGAACATACATGGAGTAGCCGGAAAACATAACAAAGACTGACACTTTCTGGACCTTCTTTTAGCCATATACAGTAAACTAACACAGTAATTGCCTTACATGACTTGAAAGATATGGACTTGGATATTCTATCAGTAGCAGTATTGTTACTTCTTTCCAGGATGCAAGGTCTATTATCCCAACAGAAGAAAAATATTTTTGTATTTAAAGTTTATGCTGCACTGTGCTGCAAATGTTGTGGCACTCTTTTTTAAGAAATGGAAGATGTTTACTTTTACAGGGACCTCAACACTGCCCCTTTCAGACTGGATCTTACTATAAAACTCTTCATGTCAGAGTGGTTTTAGGCTGAACATGTTTTAAATTATGTTTGTAAATGAAATTTTAAACACTGACCTGTGCTCATATTTCAGGAAGGAATTAGGAGTTTATTTTCTTTTGTTTTTTAGTAAATAACTCTCAAGGACTTTGTTCACTTTCCAAAGCTACTTGTTTACATTGTACACTGCGACCACCTTGCCGCTTTTCATCACAAGCTTGAATATTTAAATTCTGTACCTATAACTGTAAAATAGCCAGGATTTCTCCTGTTTGTGATCAGTTATAATGCCTTTTTACAAAACAAACAAATAATAATAAAAAAACAAAAGACAAACAAATGGCTGTAAATTATTGTAAATTAATTAAATGAGCTTTTTTCCCTCAGGCCTTTTGGACTGTTCCTTTCCCTACTGACTCAGGCCTTCTTATCACAAGTATGAAACAAAATCAGTGTACTTACATGTTTTAATAAAAGATCTTGATGGATTCACTGTTCAGAATGTGAAAATGGGGAAACATTTTATTCCATTTAGTGCTCCTTTTTTATTGGATACTTCACATACATGTTTTGGTTTTTTTGTTTGTAGGTTGGTGGGGGTGTTTCCCTATTAAACTGTCAGTGTTGTGATTGTTTGTAATGAAATGGTAAGAAATACCCAGCTGAACTTTGCTCTGGAAAGCTTTTCAGGTGCATTAGTTTTAGAGAAGGAGTGTTAAATATCCGAACACTTCAAAATCCAAATCAGCCAAAATTTATTGTAAATCCATTTGTGTTCCCTCTTCAACATGGGCAATAACGTCAAATGTGCTATGCAGCCAGTTAATATTTTAGATGATTTGAATGACTTTATTGACAGAATTGTTACACTGATTGTACATAGATAACTTCTATCTGACAAATTAAATTTAAACTAAAAGGATATGTGGGCTTTTGTAGTTTTCTGCCGTGTTTTTCTCTACAGTGTTACTTTTTCTCAGGTTTACCCATAAAAAAATTAAAACTCTCATGTACTAAATTTTAATATGCAATGTGATAATTACGGAAGATACGTAGCTTGGCATGCATCACGTGGTTGGAGCTGTATCTGTTGCTCAAGTCTTTCTCTGCTCTTGCAGTGTTGAGCGTTTTTCTTCCAGTTAAGCAGGTTTATATGAAAGCATTAATATAGAACCAAAATCTGTCCACAGAGTACCTGTTAGGATCTCACTGTAGGCAGAGCTGCTGCACATTAAGTTTTAAATTTCTTTAATGTAGGCTGGGACTCAGTTAGTTAATGCTGCTTCATTTCTTAGCTTTTCATAGTCCCAGGATCTGGAGGGTTGAGAGTTGTTCCGCTTTTAAGCTTTATTGCTGAAGCAGTGTTTAGGCAGTGAAGTGGTATCTGATAAGGCTGTGCAATGTCTGCCATGTGTCTTATGCTTCCAGTGGTGAAAATCTAGAAGCTGGAGCATCTCCAGCTACTGATTCCTATTGCTTGGGCAGTGTATAAGTCCATCAGCAGAGCACAGAGAGACCAGTCCCACTAAGCCTGGTTCACCATCAGCATAGCGATATTATGGCATGGTGGCTGTGCATGTCTAATGTGACATGGTTAGTCTGCATCCATTTTGGTAAATGTAGTTCAGAGAGACCCAAGATAAGCAAGACAAAATACTTACCTGGTGGCTTTGATGATTAGAGTATTTGGCAGTGTGAACTTAGGCTGTGCTAACTTTTATTCAGTGATATTTATAGATTTACAAATCACATTTGCAGCAGTTTAAATTTTTCCCCTTCCAATTAAGTATCAAGCTTGGTGGTGGAGATGACGTCCATTGACTGTAATGGTGTATCTTACTGTTTTGGAGAATCCCATATCCTCTGCTAATAAGCCATTTATAATTCATTTTCCGTGCATGCAGATTTGATCCTTCTTTCGTTTATTTGTAATGAAAAGTCTTCAAGGAGTGTGTCTAGTTCTGAAGCATCCATCTGATACTAATGTTGCCTGTCTGTAAGAGGTTTTGGGAGGTAAGAATTCTGGTGACTGCAAGAGAACTCCTCATATGGCTGTTGATAAAGATTCAGGTGTTTCATCTACCATGCACAGAAGTCTAAGATTTCCATCTTAATCCTGTTGGGTATTGCTAGTCTGCCATTCCCAGCACTGCCTAAAAAGAGTAGATCAGTGGTCAGTTTGAAAAAGCACTTTAAAAAATGTATTGCTGCTATTAGTTTTAGGGACAGAGAAGTGCATGGTCTGACTGGTTGCCATTAGTTCATCAAGCTGTCTTGGCATCATCATTTACCTGCTCACAGTCACTCTGTTTTTCCCCATTTTGAACTAAAGTGCAGATGTCCTGGTGTCTGAGCGGCACTCAAAGAGCTTCTGGTTTCTGAGAGCCTTTTGCTGCTCTCAGGAACAGGACTTGCAAATGATTCAGCACCAACCACAAAAGGATGGCAGTTTCTGCAGAAACATGATGCTCCTACAAAAGGAGTGTGCCCCAGCTGCCCTTTGAGACATGGATAGCACAGAAACCTAAAGCACTGATTCCATAAGCTGAGTAGGTTTGATGCCTGTCTTCCTTCTTTTCAGAGTTGAATTGTCTTATTTTGTCCCTGTACAATGTCATCAATAAATCGATCTTGTCACCTCCACAGCCCTTACAGCTGCAGCGTTCCCATACAAAGTGTAGAATCGCAGTGAAGTACTCTTGTAGTGGATGTATTTTAAGGAGCTGTTTCAATCTTCAGTGTTATGCTTGCTGTTGTGTCCAGTGACAGTAGCTTTTTTTGGTAGGAAATTACCTCACCATTACTTAGCAAGATGGGCAAGTCTGAAGACACTAAAGGAGATCATCCTGATACAGTTTTGCTTCCTCATGAGACATCCAAGTTTTATTGGAACAGCAAATTAATTAAATCCTAGCTTCTTTTAGTGTGCTATGGCTGAAATGAGGTCCTCTAATTTTTACATTTACTGAAATAAATGTAGACAATCTCTTGTTTCTATTAGACAGTAGTAAAGACAATTAAAATAGGTAACAGCCAGTATGAATGTATCCACTCAGGATCAACTTGTACTGAACAAGGCTTGTTTTATTGAACCATGTTGGGACAGATATGTAGTGCTGTCATTTCTATCTCTTCATTCTTCCAACAAGCTAGTATGGTTGCACCTGAAATTCAAGCTTTGTTCTTAAAACTTTATGCTGAAGCTTTTATTTGCGAAATGCTCCAGAAGCAGTAACTAAGAGATGCAATTGTGTGAGACACTGCTAGAGGCAAGAAACAAGAAGCAGCTTATGGAACACACTGTTTCTTATCCTTTTCATTTTTCTCTGTAGTCTAGTTATTCCTCTTAAGAGAAGAGCTGAGAATGACTGAGTAATGGGGAGCACATTCTTGTCCACACATCCTTACACTTTCACACTGCATGAGGTCAATGTAGATCTTCCTTTGGATATGGCCAATACTAAAACAAACAATGTTTCCAGCATATATTTTCCAGTCCCCTAGCCCTACCAATTTATTGGTAACTATCTTATTTTTTTATTATCAAAACCTTATGTGAAAAGTGAAGATTGCTTTGGGATAAATAATGACATTTAGTGATTATTGTTAATTTGCATAAAGAAGAATTGCCATTGTCCTATTGAAAAGAAAATAACTAATCCTAAAATTGAGCAAATTGGTCTAACTAATTGCAAGAGTTGGGCATTATTACCACAGTTGAGCCCGTGTAGTTAGGGGCACCATGCTTGCTTCAACAAAAAGGAGGGCATTGTTGGATGACAGTCTTACAGCTGTGTATGAGGTGCCTGGGTACACTTTATGCGGAAGAGGAGTCAGGTGTCTATTTCTCAGCTGCCAGCCAAGTGATCAGTGAGGAGATGGTGCCTCAAGGTACTGCCAGTCCCTCTGACCCCTTCTATTCAAACCTGAGGTATCCAAGCCCAGCCTTGTACTGAATGCCCCCGATTTTCCCAACCCAAACTTATCCCACCACCCGCCCAGCTTCACCCTCAGTGTGAGGTTTTTGTTAGCGTATCCCAGAGGCAAGGCTTTTTTCTCAGCCTCCTCTCCCTCTCACCATTGCTCTGCTTCTGAATCTATCTTTCCAACCCTATTCCAGCTTTCTACCAATGCCCTTAATGGCACCCTCCAATCAACTTGTTTTCTCCAGGGCCTCCAACTCAGTGCACTCATGCAGGTAGCCTGCAGCCTCTCTACAGGTGAGTTTTTTTAAAAAGACTGCTGTTTCTATTGCTAGCCAAGACCTACCTTTATTCTTGGGTGGCTGTTGCAGCTAGCGAAGCTTGTGCATCTCTGTAATACAAATTGAAGCTTGAATTCTCATTTTGGTGAGGATTTTGGAAACCAAGGCAGATTGCTCCTACCCAGAATCAACCAAGGCAGTTTTCAGAGAATAGAAAAGGAAGACATCCCAGGGGAAAAGTTATTCATGTAACATATCTAGCATTCTGTGAAAAATGTTGTGTTCTTGGGAAATGCTTAATAAAGAGCTCACATGTCAGTTAATTTCATACAGCTGAGTTCATACAGCTAAGATGGGGGTTTACTGTAGTAACTGCTAGGCTAAAAATCATGTAGAGGAATGAGGGTGAGAAAGAGGTGAGATATGCTACAAGTCTGTTCTTAAGCTGTTAAAAAGGAGCTGGCAAAACTGCTAGAACTGGTAAAACCAGAGTGCTCCAGAGCACAGAGGTTTAATACAGATGCTGCTTAATGTTGCAATAGCCCTGTTTTTGACAGTGCTACAGACCATCAGAGTAGTTTAATGGTGGGTGAAATACTACAGTCAGAAAGTTGTCGTCCTAAGAGCAGCTACTGTCAAAGTACATTTCATGACTGTTATTAAAAGTCACCTGAAAAATACATAATTATGGAAGACTTCCAGAAATTATTGATGAAAAACTTTGAGAGGTTTTAAACTATAAACATTTGGTCCTATTAGAAGGCTGAAATTTAGAACTCTAGATTGCGTTCATTCACTGAGGCTGAAACTGAACATACTTGGGCCATTATTATTATTAATTTGCTAAAAGTATTTTATTTGTCACAAGTTTTTCAACAAGCTCAGTTTTAAGTCTGTCTTCTCTGAAAACAAACATCCAGAAATCATGTCAGAAAATCACATACCACTGATCACATGTAAGTTAATCAGCTTTTATTACTGCAGTAGTCTGTAAGACCTCCACAGAGTTTTAATTGCAAAAGAGTTAGCATTTGCTGAAGCCATTGGAGCATTTGAAAATAATATTCTCACTCATCATTTAAAATTAGCTACTGGTTTTCATTTGCAGTAATCCTAGCATTGATGAGTGACTACCTGTAGTGTATAGACCGATTAAATTTAACAAATGTTTCTTTAACATTCCTTTTAATCACACAGGAGCAAAAAGAACTTCAAAGCTTTGGGTTTTGTAAGCATGTCAAATCATCATTCCTTGAAGTGAAGCTTAACTTAATCTTATATTAGAATTTTCTACAATACTTAAGAATATGTTCTGTGAGACTACCTACGCCTATCAGTATCATAACTAAGTGCTATGTCTTGGGAATCTTGGAATTGTGAAATGTAGTTGACCAAGCAACACACACAACTAACCATGGCACTGAGCATTCATAATAAAACTGTCAGAAGTCCACAGTTTGAAATGCCTTTCAGTATGTCTGTCTGGAACAGTTGCTCCATCCCTTCTTGGTATTGTTTGCAAGAATTGTTATTATGAGAGTTTTAAATTTTTAACTAAATTAGATTGGTGGGGGTGTGATTATGTTCTTCCTGTAATGCAATCTGCAGCTGGATGTTCTACCCAGAACAGAATAGGCAGGAGATCAGTTTTAAAAGATCTCAAACAGAAAATTGTAGTTCTACTTACTGAAGTCTATCGAAATTATCAAATCTAGAAAGGTAAGGTCTAATCCAGTTTTTTTCCTGGTGTAAAAATAAGCAGGGCTGCAAAATTACCATTACCTTCCCAAGATCTTAAGTGTTCACTAAGTAATGTCAAATTCCAAATAAATACATCTGAAGAGTTAGGATCCAGATATTCATTAACCATAATGCTGGAGGGAAACGTGCAGGAAAGAGATACTCCATGAGATTTAATGAAAAAGAAAATGCACATGAAGCACTGCATTCTCTAGTTTGGTGCTTTAAAACTGTATTCTTCTCTTCAGATGTACTGTGATAGTCTCTAGCTAGAGACTGAAGAGAGATGTTTGGAGTATATGTCCATGAGCTAACAGAACAGATCACCCTGTAGGTCCCCCATATTCTGGTCAAGTTTTTAAAGTATCAACTCCCATTCTATCTGCTGTGTAATCTTTAATAGTGCAGTCTTCCCTATTCTGTTTCAATTAAGTGAATTAATTATAAGATTAATAATATTTACTCTCAGACAAGAATACAGCCAGAATACTAGAAGAAATTAATATGAAATTATCTGAAAGGTGCAGTATGCCCAATTATTAGTCTGCAAGTATGTATACCTATTGAAATACTTACTTTTGCGAAGTTCAAGCCTCAGACAATCATAGTTGACTGCCCTTCTGCAGTTTTAAAATTCTAGAGAAACTCCACAATCATCACTGCAGGCAGGAAAAAACCCAACCCTAATTGCTCTGTCACTGAGGGACAATGGGACAATGTGTGAAGTTTGAAGAGTTTGTATTATTTCCAGTTACAGTACTGAAAACAAGTATGATGTACCTTATAGCATCAATTTACTTGTAAATTATCCTTGTATATCCTTATACTTGTAAATTATCTCTAAATTTTTGAATATTCCATCTTTACTTAGGGATCACTTGTAATTTGGTGGAAAATTATTCTTAATAGGGAGAACACAATGTTATTTAAGTGTAAAACTCACACAGATCTTATTATTAGAACCACAACCCATGTTTCCATAATGAGAAAAAAGAAATTGTCATTACTAATTTGAAACTTGCTTACATTAACTGTGAGCCAAGTTATTTTTCCAGTCATAACCTAAAGTCTTAATATATGGTTTTGTAGAATAATAACACACAGAATAAACAGATAGACTGAGAGCTTACCATTTCTTTACAAAATACATGTTTTCAATAAATACACTGTAAACATTCAAAACTGAGGCAAGAATATTTTTAGATGACAGTATTTTCAATTTTTTTCCCATAAATGTAAAAGTGACTTTACATTTGCATAACTGCAAAACACATTACTTAGAAGTTAGCAGATTCCAGACTAAGTTTGCTTGCAGAATCTTAATTCAGACCCCTCTATGCAATTCTATCATGCAATTTTAATGACAGAGCCCCAAACTACTTTTTCTAAGGAAGCCCACTTCATCCATTGCAGACAGTACATGATGAGAGTACACTGCAGAGAATGCATTAAGTAAATTCAGTATTTCTTTTATCATTATCAGTGTATGATCATGGAATAAAAAACTAATCATTTCTTCTCAGGTGCAGTGATTCACTCAGTTTAGTACTGCAAACACTTTAAAATGTATGTTTTATGAGATGGTGTTATTCCAGCATAACAAGAGGGACATAAGACACACATTAGTTAGTAGTAATGTCTTTAAAACACCAGAATACTTTTATGCAAGTATTCTATTTTATCCCCAGTTGGTGCTTTCAAGTACTACAATTTATTCAGTGTTTCTTTATCCCTTAATATATTATTTCAGCCATCAGGATTGACTCAGATCTCTTGGCCTAGGATTTTTTCTCCTAGCTTATTCCTGAGCTCTTCAGGAAGGATCTCCAATTGCAGCAGGAAGGCAAGCATGGCCAGTGCCCAGTGTTCCTGTCAGTGCAAGCTGAGAGATGGGAGTTCATTTGCTTGTCTGAAAAACAGCATGCGGGACTTCTAATCACTAAATAAAATCTTTTCATTAGCTCTAGGCTTAAAAATAATATACTTGGCAGATGGGAGAAACAAAATGAGTAAGCCGAAAGCAGGCATATTGAGTCACTGTTCCAAGTCATGCATCAGCTCATAAATACTGGAAATGAACTGGATGTGTCCTGTTTCTCTATGGTAGAAAACTTGTATGTAATTCTCTTCCTCTCTTCTTTACACTTCGAAACTTGAGTGCTAAGTTGAATGAAAATTTTAAAAGTCAGCTTCAGATTCTCAGTGCACCAGTGTAGTTCTGACAAAATTGCTTCTTCGGGAATTTTTTTGAACAGAAGTGCGTATCAGGCTCATGAGTGAGACTCTCACACCTGCCTGTACCTCTGAGGGAGCAAATGTGGACCAGCTGCAACATTCCCTTGGTTCTCTCGTCACATCTGTTGCAGAGATGGCGAGTTCGTTGAATGTAATCTTAAAACTAAACACATCAGGCATGTGGTTATTTGCCTTGTTCGTATCCCACATATAAACACCCTGGTATTCACAGATGTCAAAATTACACAGAATGACAGAATAAGCAACCTTTGGACTATGCAGATGGCATCATCTGTGGAAAGCATTTTCTCAACAAACACTGTGGATGACTACTCCAGTGTATCTTCTATCTGCTTTATGAGTGTGACAGCAAAGAAAACCTGTAAGGCATCAGATCTTTTGGCGTTTGCTGAACACTGAACCTAGCTGCAACGCAGATACCAGGTTTGGAAGACTGGCCCTGAAATAACTGTTCCACAGCGACAGTGAAAAAATCTGAATTTCAGCCAGCTGTGAAAGATGTTGTTCCATAGTCATTCACAGGAATACTAGCACACAGCTGCAGATGAAAGAGCACGCATGATCTGTGGCAGTCAATAGCACCTGGCTCTCATGGCCTGCTCCTCCATTCATGCTTCTTGGGAGCATGGGAGAAAGAAGGAGTTTAGATAATAGTTGTGTGGTTACAGGTATTTAAATAAAACACAAAACATCCTGCATGAACATCCTCTCCTTGCCACCCAAACAGCAGATCAGTGTATGCTACAGGAATTTATTCACTCTACTGTAGCTCTGATTCTTCAACTGCAACATCTTTAAGAATCATCATTACTATGGGGGATAAATAGCAGTAGCAACCACAAATCACTAATTATAGTTGCTTATTTAATAACCATTTGACCACCCAAATTTGGAGGCTTCAGAATCTATGGAGACATCCACTTAGTCATATGTAAAAGAAAATTCTGTATTAGTAGTGGAAATATTCTTTTGGGGAGCCTAGTAAGGAAGAAATGCCTTGATATTTTGGGGGATATTTTTTTCAGATCTTCTTGTCCCCATATATCTGGATTATTACTTTCAGTAATTCAGAACTTACAACATTGACTTAACAGGTTTTAGTTCCTCACTGTTCTCAGACTCATTTCAGCTAGGTGCCTGATGTTATTGTTGTGGATGTACAAAAGCTTCCAGAAAATGTGAAATACTTGGCAAACACCTCATGCCAATCCACCCAATAGGATTTTAGGATTTTAGATTTGAGTAAGGACTGGATTTTTGAAGTGCATTTCCTGATCACTTCCACTCTCTGCACTTTGATTTGCACTGTAGAGCAGTCTCCCTCTGCACAAGGGCTGGTTAATTTCAGATGAAGCCAAAGGGGAAGACACCCTCCAAGCACCCAGGCCACAAGAGCAGACTGAAGACCAGCTGATGTAACCCCCTTCCCTGAAGGTGTGGGGGACGTGAATATTGGGTCCTCAACTCATTTTTTTTTTTTTCTCTGCAAACCCACTCCTACTGCACTGCATCACTTACTTGCCATGACTTACTAATGGAGACATCTTTCCTTCTTCCCACTGCATCAAGGTCAGGACAAAGGGATTAGAGATGACATCACAGACAGTGATGTACGTTACTTTTTAACTCGCTCTAGCCACCAGGAGGGTTTGCCACTGTTGGGCTACCTCTACAGAGAGACAAGGTTAGAGAGAGAGAGAGAGTTTTTGCTCTAACATGAGATGCTACCCCACCTATAGAAAGTATGAGTGACATGTTTCAACCCTAATACAGTCTTTGAAGGCAAATCTCATATGGTATTAAAAAGCTGAGCATTTGTTCCAAGAAAGGACAGCTGCTGGATCAGGCCTCTGCGGTTCTTATGAAAGTGGGGGCTGAGTTGAAGGATTTAATCAGCTATAGCTAGGTACTGAGCTGTTTGTATTGAGCGTGTTACAGACATCTGCAATGATTTCAGGGGTGAGCTAGCTTTTAAAAATCACTTAAGTCATATACTGGACCTACTGCTAAGCAGCACAGCACACAGACATTTGGCATGCACTGCTATCTAGTTAAGACTTTTTAAGAATGAGGTACCTTGGAGCAAATAAGACTGTCAGGATCCACTGCAGAGATTTGTAGCTTTTAGCTATCAAGTAGGAAATACTGGGGTAAAATTCCTATAGGACTTGACATGACAACTCCAGCTCAGAGATAGTGCTCTCCTCCACCAGAGTTCCCAGCTAGGGAGGTAGCTTGCACTTTCAATTATCACTGCCAGATAAAAGCTGATAAACCCAGTAGGACAATGATTATTACAGTCACCTGAGAAGGCAGGAAACATTTGTTTAAACATCTCCTTTACATAATTTAGTGTGGAGAGTCCAACAAACACAGATCTGTTACTTTCCAGTCAAATACATTAATAATTTGTCTGCAGGGTATTTAAGGGTTTTGTCAATCTCACCTGTTCAATCTGTTCTGCTTTCTGTAACACACCAATGTTGTAATGTAATGTTATGGCAGCAAGGGACATACCAAAGGACAGCCTAAAAAATAAAGCACACTAATAAGAAAACACAGCCTTTGTTCCTAAGGAGACTTATGTTATATACTTTATAACTTATATATATTATTATATATTTATACTATATATATTTATACTGTATAACTTATGTTACATACTTTGTGTCATTCCTTGGAAAATGTAAACAGATTGGGAATTAAAGGCCAAAATTAAAATTAAAAGCCTTACCCATTATGATCCTACTCCAGCTCTTCTTTCCTCTTTGTTCCCTGACTCCCGTGTCTTTTTTCTCTTCCCCCCCTCCCCGAGACACTACAGAAAGCATGGGGTGGTCTTGTTGCCTTCTTCAGGTATGCTTTCAAGAGAAATCAAATATTGAAAGCTGCAGTGTACAGGCCAGGCCAAGAAGGTCAGGTGTGAGGCTTTAAGAGGCCAAGGTATATCCACCAGTGAGGCCTGAGAGATAGATGTGGTGCTGTGCAGGAAATGCTGGGTCAGCTGGCTTGTCTCTAGCAAACATAGGTAGTCCCTGAATAGGAATGAAGGCCGGAATTTAAAATGCACCCATCAGGACTGTGCTAATTTCATCTGACTTCAACTATTTAGAAGTTAGCCACCTGGGTTTCCCCTCTAAGGAACAGTGTCAGCAGGCACCTCCAGAAGATAATTCAGCTGAACCTACAGTATTGCCATTTACTTCACTGACCACATAGAAGGTCTACAAGTTTAGTTTACTGAATCTAGATGAAATAATTCTCAAGCATAAAGTATGCCTCCAATCTCTTCAAGGCACCGAAGTACTTCTTTGGATAAAGCTACCCCTTTACAACAACACAGAATGGCATTTATTTGATGGTTTTTAGGGCTTTAAGGGGTCTTCTACTTCTTCTACTGTTGTGGTGTAGAAAAAAGTGGAAATGAAGCTTTAAAACTGCAGTAATCACAAAAATAATTTCTACAAGCGTTACTGGCACTCCACATATGACACATTAAGTCCTTGTAACATCTAGTTATCAGTTCTGATACGTACCCCTAGTATGTATCCAAAGTCTCTAATCAATTTTATTGCTCGCAGTCAATTTACTATCAGCAGCTTTTAATTTCAATGAAGTATAATTTACAAACATAGTCAAATTAAGAGAATTCTTTATCAGATCAGATGCAATTGTTTTACATAAGCATCACAATAAATTTTCCTGCATACTTGTACTTGACCTATGGCTATGTTTCTCTACTAAACAATCTCAATAAGAACAATAAAATCTAATGAACAAGACTGACCCACACGATAGTTGTTTCTTTTGAATACAGATGGAGCCAACTAGCAGCACAATACAAAAGAATGCTTATCTTGTAAACAACAAAGAATACCTTCTAAAAAAAACAGGAGGCATTACTAGTCATGTCTAGGCATTGTATAGATAGCAGTCTTTAATAGCTAGAATAAGGAAGGACAGAAAGGAATACAGTTTACATCATTCAAGACACAGATGGGAATCAAACTAACCCAAAGCATGAAAATTTCAAAGCAAAACACAGCTTGTACCTACATGAAGAAAATGAATGCAAGATTTGAAACTGTACTATGAGTCTGTCAAAAGAGATAAAAGCCACAAGCCACTCACGCTTTTTTCCAAAACATGTCCACTAATGAAACCCTCATTAGGCAGTGCAAAGCTTGCAACATTGCTTGCCTTGCTTCGGGGTGTATGTAGGTAAATAGCCACATGCACATCCTCAAAACCTGTAAAATAAACGCACGGTATCCATAATGCTAAGGTAAGAGTAAGTAAATAGCTGGTGATCTATTTTCTGGCAGTACAACGGCAGTTTGAAATGAAATGCACTACTGAAGAGCCTTAACTTGACCGTAAGAACAAAAAACAAGTTGTTCTCAGACCCTGCATTCTCTCAGGTTGCATTCCACTTAACTGGTGCTCTATACAGATTATTCTTCCAGCCAGATTTTCCAGGAAGAGAGAAAAAAAGAATTTTTCGTTTGACAGTCAGTCAAGCATATTATTTCCTTCTATAATACCCTTGTTTAGGAGCTGTATGTACATATAAAATGAAGGATTAAGCACTCAGTTCTCTGACATGCTTCTAGGGAAGCTGTCAGGCTCCACAACTACAGAGAACTATCCTCAGCTGCTGTTAAGAGCTCTGTTAGCATAGTATTAGGAAATACCATGGTTAGAAATGCTCTAGAAGATACTCAACCTTTCGAATAAGCCACTAATATCAAAGGCATCAGCTAACACTTTTAAGACAAAGGCCAAAAAAAGACAGCATCGGTAGTATCTTGCTTCAAAATACTAATGGATCATCCTATAGTGCTTTCTCTGGTAGATGAACGCCTTTGAAAGTAAGCTCTTACAGATACGATGGCCACCTTCTGTATACACTAAACATATGTATATTTAAAGGTCCCTTTGCTTCCTACAGTCGTTTCCACAACGCATTTCAATGATGTATCTACCACATTAAGATTGTTCCCCACTCACCTCAAATTCTAGCTGTAACACAAGCTTAACAAAACATTGAAAGCTGTGTTTATTAGGTCTTTCTTGGTATGTACCTGACATAACTTGTTTTAATTTACCCTCATACTGTGTGATTAGCCCTGTAGCTGAAAAATTACAGCTCCCATGTATACTTAGCAGATCATCTTGTTATATAAAGTTCTGTCATCTTACGGACTTTTCTATATA
>Ga0181612_136236_pt1 | contig 25978 bp, 13 predicted proteins | sample HoacroProtozoa21_FD_119630 | JGI IMG/M metagenome (GOLD analysis project Ga0181612, IMG submission 119630) | Hoatzin crop microbial communities from Cojedes, Venezuel. Combined Assembly of Gp0051906, Gp0051904, Gp0051908
GCTTATGTCCTTCCTATTGTTCACTATTCTGGAAATCCTAAACACAACAGCTATTGCTTTTTGTCTTCTTTGCAACACCCACTTGTTATCTGGAATACTTACTGTGCTATTTTCATTATCATGATACATAAAATGCAAAATACCATCTTTTCTTTCCCCTAGATGGACAACATTCGCTCTGCTTGTACACACGAGGGGTGCATGTATATATGGAAGATGCTTCTGCCTGTCACTGTAACGCCTATTCACCTGCAGCCTATTTGTTAACCCATCTCTTCATCCTCCATTCCAGTTTACTGAAGTTCCGAGCAGCCTTCCAACAGCTGCAAGCAAAAACTAGAATAAAGCTGTTTTCTACAAATAGTACCTTTCTTTGAAGTTTAAAACTCTCAGGTGAACAGTATGTTTAACCTTATGCTCTTCACTTGCAAATACAGAAAAAAAAACCATTCCCAAATATTTTTTTGAATGAAACCTACCCTAAAAGTCCACACATGTCTAGTCCTCTAACTGTGTTTTAGTATACAGATTTTCAGTGAATCATTTTTTTACTATATCTATATCAGTGGTCATCAATCATTGAGAAGGCTCCACACACTTTACACGAGGAGCCCAGCCTCCCAAACACAAACTCTCCTTGATATGCAACCTCCTGGATCCCCTCAGAAAAAGTGAGACATCAGCCCTGAGCAATGTCCACAACCTAAAAAATTTAAATTTTCTTTAAGTTTCTCTTTCAAATACATCTCTGTGCTTCACCTTTCAAACAATCTGCAAAATCAGTTACTAGTATCATGATACATAGTTAACAGTGGCAACAGAAATAAAGTTTTACAATTTTCTGAAGGGCAAGAGATACTGAGAAGATCGTACCATAAATCGGTTCAATATAGGTTGCACTGATAATTTCTGTATTTCCTGACATTTGAGAATTTCACTATGCAACTTTCATCAATCATTAATATACTTTATTAATACACATCATGAGTGTACATATCATACCCAGAAATTGATTTTCCATCAATTTAATTGTAGCTGTCATCACGTGACACACAAGTCACCTGACAACAGTGTTCTAGTTTGAAAGAGGAAATAACTATTTTATTTTATAGAAAATGTAAGTAGACAGAATGTAATTGCATAAATTCTGCATTTAGGAGGTGAACAATTTCTCTTGTCTTTCAATAAATGACAAGGATGTTGCAGCTGCAGTATTTTTCTCAGAATATCCCATTCAGTAAAACTGGCTTAATACAACACTGTTTGTCTTTCAAGGACCTTACAGTAACATGAAACCAAGATAATTTAAGATGACCAGCTTCCTTCAAGAAATTTGTAAGTTCATTAGCATTGCGTAGCTGGACCATAAAAATATATTCACTTCTGAAGCAACTTCTTTTTTTAACTCTCTGTTAATAAATGTGCAAAAGCACAGCAACCTCTCCAAGATGAGAAGCACATGCTGAGCAACCAGAAGAGGTGGCACATTTGACTTCAGAATTCCAGGTCCATACAGCGGGATGAGATAATATTTTGTCCTAGAAAATGCTATATAACATTTCTTGTATATAGGAGGTTTTATTTCTCATTTTATAAACAAAGAATTTTACCTGTTATTCCACAAGTTCTATGTGTATCATTAAGATTTTGTTTTGCCTCCTGAGGGAATATTTGGGAAAAGAAAGATGACTGATGAGAGCTCTCACTCCACCTCAGGAGCTGATATTTGCAGGAGAATGAGGGAGAAGAACAACTCTTCTTTGCTACTTTTCCTTATTTTAACACTCAGCTTTCAAGGAACTGCTCTGCCGCTTCTCCTTCTAGCCCTGCAAGATAGGGCTGTAGCACCTAAGAATGCACAGGCAAAGCAGAGCAGATAGAAACAAAAGCCGAAACAGCTAGAACGATAATTGATAGAGATCTGAAGGGGGGGAAGACAGATGAACTGATGTGCGGAATAGGATTAATTAATGCTTCGAGGATATATTTAGTTACCAGCACATAATTACTAGATTGGGAGGTAATTCTAATTGCTGCCTGCATAATTTTTCATCGTTATATACACTTGCAGAGGTGATATACTCCATTCAGGTTAATTACTAACATCTTGTTTTTCTGGTGTATGTTTCTTGCTTCAGAAGAAAGATATGACATTATCTTTTCTTTTTATGCAATGACTGAATCAAATAAGTCTCTCTTCATAAAGTACTTTGTTTAGGATATAGCAGTCAGTATATCCATGTGTCTTTGCCCTCCAAAAATTTTAACTGCATCCCCTCCTTGCATGTGCTGAGTTTATACTGCGCTGTAGATTGTTACAGTACTAAAAGAATAACTTTCTAATCCTTACCTCTTTTCATGGGCAATGCCTTGACAGAAAGAACTAGTCACTTATCTCTACAAAAACTTAGGTTAGAGGCGTTTATTTGGGATTTTTTTTTCCATATGGTCTACAGCAAAATTCATATCATTTTTCATTGATCTACAGTAAAATTCTGATTTTATTAGCTTCTGTAGTTGTCATAATATATATCATCATAAACATCATGTGAGTAGAAAAAAAAAATGTAACAGCACGTAGGTTGTAGCCATGAGAAAGCTGTGAGATCACAAGTACTCTGTTATCAAAATCCATTTTAATAACTTTCACCTGAAGATCTCAGGGGTCTTTTATTCATAATGGCTTTAACTTCTCAAAACCCCAAAATATTGAAATCAATGTACCCAGACTTAAAATCATACAGTGAGCAAGCGAGAAAATTAAAAGCAACACCTCTGTCACCATTGGTAAACCTTACCCATCTCCTATTGGTACGCATGTGTGTATTAACAAACATCAATCTAAAACTTCAGGACAACAAAAAGTTTTCTTTTTCTAGTGTATGCTAATCCTGATGCATGCAAACAACGAGGTTATCTGTAGATGCAGTCTTAGCTTCTACATTGTGATTCAGCGACAATAGAAAGGCTTTTTAACAAAGCAGAAGATGGTTTTAATCTTGGTGTTTACATACAGTCACAATTTGAGTAATTCCACAGTAGTTTTCTACTACTGCAATCAAAATTTACTTTCATTCCATTTGCATTTTAGATTCTCTACGTCCTTAGGTTACTAGAAGATATCATGTAGTTAAGGGAAGTCCAGGGAAATAACAAATCTATGAACTGTTAAATCCTGTAAACCCCTTTTGACAAAGTACCATCAGAGAAGCAGCATTCTGTTGGACTAAATATTAATTAGTCAGAATATTTTAAATCATAGACAAAAATACTCTCTATCACAATATCTGGCTTCTTTTGTCCCCTATACAGCTTAGAAACTCTGTAAATCACATGGAAAATGTTTCATTATTGTTGGCTACCTTTCCATTACTACCAGCATCTTGCCATTCTACAGTTTCCACACTCAGTTTATTTAAGTGGTGACAACGACATCAGTCACTGCCCCAGCCATGGAGACAAGAATGTAATTACTGCTCAAAAGCCATTGGCACTTAACTTTGAGCTGCACCACTAACGGTACATGTGGAGCACTCTGCAAATCCTTGCAATAGTCAGTTCTCTGTTAATCAAACTCCACTTTATACTTGACAGACATTCAGAAGGCATTTCAAGCATTTAAGCTAGTGGAAACAAAGTAGATTTGGAAACTCAATAAGTCAAAACATAAAGGCAAGCTAAATGCCAGAATTGGAGAACCAAAGTTCAGTTTCTAGGCAGCAAGCATATAAGCAGTACCTTCTCATTCATATCAGCGTCATTTCACGTCTTACTGGAATTATTTTGCAAAATAAGTATCTTTTAACCCACGGAAGAAGCTCCTTCTTAAAAACTGTTTGCTCAGAAATGAGTTTTTAACTTTGAAGATTTTCTTCCCTAGTTGTGGCTTTCTGGTAATGCAGACTTTTCCTTTTACTGCTTCCTTTCCTTTTCTGCAAGACAGATGCTGTGGCTCCTGGGAGAAACAGATTCCGAACAAGGCTGGTGGAAAAGTTATGGGAAAAGAACACCTTATGCACAGGAAATGACTGCAAAACCTATGTTAAACCAGATTAAAAAGTTAAGAAGTTTGCCTCATAAAGAAATTGGAGGAAAAAAGTTAGAGCAGGGACAGCGAGTGTGAGGATGGTGCGGGAACTGTGCTGAAACCCCCTGTAGCAATCAACAGTTTGTGGCCACACTCGGGCGGGGGGGGCGGGGCGGATATCATGGCCAGAAGGAAAAGGAATGACTTTTGCGTTTTTCTAAGAGAACAACAAAAAGATAATCTATGATTGGTTTTGGAAACAGTGATCAGTAAATGGTTTACAAGCTAACCTCCCAGTCTGGAGCAACCTTTGAACCAGAAGCTCTTTGTCCACAGTTCTGCTCCTCGTCAGCAGACCCCAGATGATAAGAGACTTTTGGCACTTCTATATACACCACAGCCTTGCAGCATTAACAGCCTGTCATTTTGTCAGTTCATCAAAGGAGTATTTCAAAAGTGCTTGGGAATATCTTCTCTTCTAAACAATTGTATTGCTCCCCAAGACTGATCTACTTGATCAGAACTAAGTTAAAAACATTCAGAGAAAAGGAATATCTGGTGTTCCCTAAAACAAATCCTGCTTGAGAATAAAAGACTAAACGTATGTGGTAGAGTAAAAGAGATTATATTTTTCCTTCACAAAGCCAGAAAGTCTATAGCCCAGTTGATGATCAGAAAATCAAAGGAGCATGCAGAGAAGAACAAGCCATGGCAGAGAAGTCACATAAATTCTTTACACCAGTGTTCACAAAAAAAGAAAGCAGATTTTTCTGTGCCAGAAACCCTTTACATGGGGAGTAGGGGATCACTTTCTGAAGTGAGAGCTGAAGAGAGTAGAAATCCAAATGCTTCTCCCAAATGTCTTAATACAGGAGGTATTTACTAAACTGCTGGAGAGGAGCTCTGGAACTCGGTGCACACTCACTTTGGTGTCATTGCTGCCACTGGCAGAAGTAAGAGATTGCAGAAAGAAAACAGTGTGAACGAGCCAACAATTCCCTTACGGGCACAGACCCGAGTGTTGTCTAAGCAAAACTGGCTTTGGAGTCTAAAAGGTGGATGCAAGCAAGTTAGCTGTCTCCTAATGAGCTCTTACAGTAATTTTGCTTTGCAGATAGACATCATTAGGCAAACTTCTACTGAAATTGGTAGATTATTTTGTCACAGGAAAGTAACACCACTTTCCAAATTCAAATTTTATAGGCTTAATAAATTACTTCTTTTGAATATGATCCAGACAATCAGCCTCTTTATTTCAAATCCATTTCTCTTTTAGAAAATCAAATAGAAATGTAAATTGTGCTGAAAACCCAGGTGAGGTGACAGTCACTTTAATTTAGAAACATTGTCTGAAATGTTCTAAAAAAATTAATCAGAATTTAATGTCTAATCTTGAAGAGGCCTGCCTCAATAGTCTGGTTTCTGAAAAGGATATCTAGACACAGTAGTATAACTAAATAACAGATTTAAGTTTGGTCTGTGCACCTGGATGCTGTAATTTTTTGTGCTTCTGAGTGGTTAATGAATGCTGTATATCTGTTTATGTGAGTGGGTATCTCTTTTTTGAAATGCTTCTCATCCTTTTCCAAACCGGGACTTTTTTCTCCTCTACAATCAGGACTACCTTGTGTTAAAAGAGAGAGAGAGTGAGAGAGAAGCTTCAGCGTGGAATTGCAGGGCCCAGGGCTTGCATTCAGATGTTCTGTTTCAACTCCTGGATCTGCCATCGGTTTGCTCGGTGTTAGTCACATTACACACCACAGTGTCCCAGTATTTCTATCAGCTACAATGCAGATCATCAAAATGGTCTTCCATGTAAAGTTTTTGAACACCTGGTGACAAAAGATGCTCTTAACAAGCAGGCAAATGTAATATGGGGTCTCTGATGACTATTCGTAATTCACAGTTTGAGAATAAATGACCTACTAACTAAAGATGAAGGTACAAAACATGATTCATCCTAATCTGTATTTTGGCATTCAGTCTTTGGCCTTCATATTATGTGTTTTAAAGAGCATCAGAGGACATGTAGAAGAGAAAAAAGAGAAGTTCGATTAATTCATCATTCAGCTGAATCCCTTTCAGTGCTGACATTCCTGCACAAATCATACTGAGTTTTGGCTAGAGTAAGCATGGCAACCGCCCCATTTCTAGGCATTATTTACAGTGAAGCCACAGACATTTCAGGGGTCAGAATAAAGCCTTTACAGGAACCATACATTAACCACAAGTTGGAAAAGCCAAGTAGTTTTAGGACTATGAGTCCATTAGTATAATTCTCAAAGACGGTGAGAAATTGTAACTGCTACTTTTTAGAAATTAGATAAATTCATTAGGGTATTGAAGCTATTTGGCCTGATATATCAGGACTGATAGTGCTAGAACTGAACTGTAAATGCCTAACCAAGTGAAGAACCAGAAGCTCTAGTACTCCAGGAATTTCTCAAGCTCAGCAAAGAGAAGACACCAGCTGTTCTGACCTGCATAGGGTTGCTCAAAACCAGTGAATGCACAGTGACACCCTGAGGTACCTGCAGTATGATCAAGTGGCAGACAGAAGTGGAGACACAGCAAGGATCCTAGACTTCATTTAAGATTAAACAGCAGTTTAAATGGGGACTGTCTCATTACTGTATGTATTTCCAAGTAATATCACAACTAAAATAACACCTAATTAGGAATTTTTCAGTATGCAAAGGCCAAAAAGAAAATGTATATAATTATACAGATATAATTAGCTTTACAATCTCAAACAAGTTTTCAAGAGTAAAACATAAAAAATTCTGCAGTATTAAAAATGTTTTTATGTAACTATCTATAGCATATAAATAAGCAGAAGACAGGTTGTCTCATTCCCACCTGACTCTAAAAGGTCTTAAACCACCTTGTCTAAATTCAGTGTTGAACCTGTTTTGGGCAGGTGGCTCAACAAGAGACCTTCTTGAGTTCCTTCTAGCCCAGACCATTCTATGAAGTGGAAGATAAAGGTTTTTTGGCAAAAGTGTTCACAACAATGGTCTCTCTTTCTTGTTTTGTGGGCAGAACAGTGGAATATTGTATTTCGGGATGACTCAGTGGCAGCTATCTAATTTGCATGTGTAGAAAGTGGAAAAAGAAAGTTTTAATTAAAAAGTCTAGTTTCAGTTCCATCTTCTTTTCCAGGAGGTGGTTCTAAACTCACAGAACTTTGCTTCAAATGCTCCTTGAGTACGTGCTTTCAGCCCATCAATTACATCTTAAAAATGTACATTTGCTCAGACATTATCAGGCCCCACCTACACAGTTATTTGGCTGAGTACAGAACAGTATGTCTGATAAATATCATAAAGGTTCTCCTTAGACAAACAAAAATAGTTCCACATTGTTAATCCATTTTCCTTCTTTCACCGATTTCTATTTTTAATACAATATTTCATTTAAAGATAATTACATGGAAAACTAGGTAGTCTGGAGCCCTTCCAGGGGTTGCATCAGACATTGATTTACCTCTGTTTTTGAGAATGATTCTAATAACTCTCTAGCCTTTTAGTATGAACAAATACAGCATTCAGCAAGGAACCTTAACTCTCTCCATTTAAAGACAAAAATCAGCAAGGATCTTTTCTGAGAGGATAACAAATTTGCCAAATGTTTTCGCCTTTTCACTGTAAAATTTGTCTTAAACTTCAGCAATATTATCACACTGAACCAGACTGAATTCCCATGAGATTACAGGTGGGTAACTATTTCAAGAGAATGTAAGAGAAAAACTGAAAGCCTCTAGTTTACAGACTTCAGTCTCTAGAAGTTAATGAAGGTTTCTACAGGCACCTGGCACGTGGTTATAGCACACTTATGGCAAACACAGACTTTTATTCTCTGAGCTGTACCACAGTAATCTCTGAAGGCTTCTCACATACTTTGTGAGGGCAACACTGAAGATGTATGCTTCAGATGCGCTGTAATGTTGTGTCTTCATTTTGACAAGAAACAACACTCAGAATCTTCTCTCTACAACATGAAGTCTCAAGCTGTTCAAAGGCAGGAAATACCCCTGGTCGTACACATGATCACCACCCAGACCTAGCACAAGAGCACTCAAATCCTTGATTGCCACATTGCATATGACTTGAGGTTGGGAAGCCATCAGCACTCGACAATTGACAGAATTTTGTAGGTCTCAGTGTAGCTAAAAATGGACTACCAGTCAAATGACTGATTTTTATTAAGGATCTAAAATTTAATGTTATGACCAATTTTTGCCATATCCACTGATTCCAATAGCACTCTGTTGTTCTGATCCCACAGAGCACTTGATGTTAAATCTGCTTTGCCACACGTGAAAGGAGGGGAAGAACGTAGCATGCCAATAGCTATAAATCCCCATTCATTTACCATACTATTGAAATAATTAATAAATAACAATTAAAATAAGGTGCTTTTGATTGCAGAGAATGAGATCCTTTGGAGCCCAGTCATCAGAAAGCCATTGAAACAAAGAAGAAATGGAAAACTAGATCTCTGTTGTAGCAGACATCACCTGGACCATGCGTATGGCTGGAGCTTCAGGCTGGTGACTGCTGTAAAAGCTCCATTTGGAAACTGGGACCACCCATTCCGTGAAATAGTAAGTTGGAATACACTTCTCCAAACCTGAATAGAAGCAATCTTCAAGAAAGCATCAGTGAATCATAAACAAAACCAAGGATACTATTCCCTGCTACCCAACCAGAAGAAAGAGGGACATGACAAGGAGCTTATTCCGTGTGACCTCTTTATGCTCACGTACAAAGAGGGGTGGGTAGACTAAATAATAAAATATAGTTTGAAGGTAGTTTTGGCTTAATCAGAAAGAGACCATGAAGCATTTGGACAAAATATAACCCCTATAAATTCTGTCTCAGGTGCTTACTACATCAGCAGAGATTCTGGCAGTCTGTCTCTCGAAGCAGCACAGTAACAGAGGCAGAAGGAAACACTTGGAAACATAGGAGGAGAGAAGGAAAGTAACTCTTCAGTACTGAAAGAATTTTTTAAAAGATGAAAGACAGTGGGATGAAAAAAGATAAAATTTCCACAGACACACTTATATAAATAAATGTTCCTACAGCAAAGATCAAGAGCCACTTGAAGCCTGCACTTTTTCTGAATGAAAACCCGAAACCATCTTTCAGTTCTGTCCACTCTATTAAAAATAATATATATGAACTCTTTTATGCTGCATTACATGTCCTTCTATAAGAAAAACCTCTGCAGTCATAGCTCATAACCTACATTTAAAATTAACCAGAGACATTTAATCAAACTTTTATCTGGCTTCCCTCATATTTGCTGAAACTCAATAATAAATATCAGCTATTGGTCAGAAGTTAAATGATAGATGAAAGTCATAAGTTAGCAGCTTTGACAGTTTATTAAGAAACCTCACCTAATGCAGTGCAGAGGGAGAATCAAGATTACATTTAGAGAAAAGAAAGATCACAGCTGTTTTCCACTATGTCTAAAAGGTACATCATCATAAACAAATTGTGGAGATAGATATAGAAGATATGACACAACTGAATATTTTTCAAATGTATCATAGAATTAATGTCTTTAAACAAGGCAAATCCTTCAATATGAACAAAAGGAGATTACTTAAATTAAAAGATACAAAAGAACTACGAACTATTAAAGAAAATTTAGACCTTGAGTTAACACCACAGCACTACATGATTCAAGTGTGTTGAAGAAAAGTGTTATAACAAGACATTGAAACAGAAACCTTGAGATCTCCCCAGAGAAAAGAAAAAAAAAATATGTAAAAACACTTAAAAGTTAACACTTTAAAAGTTAACCAGATGACATACCAAGAATATTGACAATCTTTATCTTCATCTGAGACAAATGAGACAATTATCAAGTACTACCTAAAGAAATGGATTTCTTTCTCCCACAGCCACATGGACAACATGCGATTGGTAATGACTCCAGCAGAGCCCTGAATGCTTTACTTCATCCTAGATTTTTACCTTTCTTGAATACTTCATCTGCAGGCATGCCAGATTTGTAACCTGTAACTGAGGGATCTTGAGAAATTTTTCCCAGACTTCATAAAATTAATATTCTTAAACTCTTGCCTATGAACTAGTCATGGACTTCAGTGCATTATTAGTGGCCTTAGAGGAGCAGGTAAAATTTATGCACCTGATCTCTATGTTTGTGAATTGTGAGCTTAGTTTAAAAAAAAAAAAAAAAAAAAGAAAAAGAAAACCTCAACATTTAGTATTTGTGAACTGTCGATTACTGTAGTGACTATAGAAACTTTGCTCAAGTGAAGGCCACAGTACGAAATAAAAATTCCAGAACATCTATATTAGAAAGAAAATTTGGACAAAATTGCAGACTTCTTTTAGAATTCCTTAGTCTACAGAATGCTCTTTGAGAATTAGGTACAATTTTTAGGTAATAGAAACAACCATGTATGGAATGGTGAAAAACCTATTACAACATGTATCTTACAGAAGAGATATGAAAAACAAACTGGTACGGTGGATCATTACATACATACGAGTATAAATGGATGGAAATGTGCCAAATGAAAGATGTAATGTCATATGTTTTATGTAGAAAATATATCTTAACTGTGATCTGCCATATGTACAAGGGTCAAAGCTAAAGCTGCATGGCAAATTTATGTACGGGACTTTCTGGTATTAGTTTGCCTTATCTGAAACTTTGGCTTCTCCAGACCATAGCTGTGATACTGATTATATACATTTTACTCTAAGGAGTTCTAGCCATATACATCAGGATGTTAAGACAGAAATAATAAAACTCTGGATCCATAAACCAAATCTTATTAAAAAAATCAGCCACTGTCTCAAGTGTTAGAACTAAAAAGAGATTTGACACCTTCCTCCTGCTTGCATCCAAAAACTGAGATTAATAAAACCAGTCTCAGGTCTTGCCTAATCCTGGAGATGAGAAAAATGCAGATTCAACCTCAAAGCAGAGCATCAATTGACTAGTTTTCCTTTACTCTTTCTCCCAAGATTCCCAGACTTAGCCCACCATGACCACACGTACTGGGCTTATAAACAATCCTTTGTTGTAGGAAGGGTAAACATGATGAGCTACTGCTCTGCCTTGCCCCCGATTTTTTGTGGAATAAGTAAGCATTAGGTGTGCCAGAGAAAGGGAGAACCAATCTGTAATTTAACAATTGGCTCCTTTCACACATAAAACATAGGTTCTAATCCTTTCTTTTCTGAGCACTTACTAGTTTGCTAAATATTCCTATAGAAACAGGTTTCAATAAAGCTAGTAAATACTACTCATTAACAAAAGCAATCTGAAATTTTTGGTAGGTTACAACAAGGTTTTCTCATCCTTTAGAGCAAATATGAAACTTTATGATTTCCTGTTCTGAAATATTCCTGAGTCTTAGGAGCTTGGCCTTTTAAAAGGATTAAAAATAGCTAACGTCTGTCTGGTTTTGACAAATATAAGGTACTGTAACATAAAGGAGAAAGGCAGATATCATGATTGTTCCAAAACGATGTTACAGAAGAACTCTTTCATCTAAGAACGCACTGTAGCAATTGTTCAGTATTGTCATGTATTTCTAATTTTACCTCCAAAAGTTAAGCACTGTCTACATAAAGAAAGAAATTTAGTGGTATTCCACATTAGCCTAAGCATTCAATGTCAATTCTTCTTCTCTGACATCATTATTACCTTCATATGTTCCAAGGAAGTGACATTTATCTCAGTTTTTATAAAATGAGTAAGCCTTTAATGTTGTTGGGTGAAATTAATTCATATAAAATATGTACAGCACTGGAACAGAGGAACTGACTTTCCCTTCCACAATTCACAGAATAAATGTTACATAGTCAGAAGTTTATTTTAATGAATATGGACTGATTTGAGACTATCAGTGCTTTTCACACTGAACTGCAAAATGCTACAAAATCTTGAGTTACATTTCATTCATCGTGATCTGGAGTCTACCACAAGAGACCAAAAAAATAATGAATTGCATATATTAACGGAAGAATCCTAACTCCATCAAAGTCAATGCTCCTGTTAATTTTGATGCCAATTTGGGCAAGAATAATAACATGGTGTTTGGGAGGTTTTGGTTTTTTTATTTAATAGATTTTTGATTTAATACCCTTCGGCTCAACAAAACTAGTTTCTTACTCCTTTAGGAACACTATCAGCTGTCCAATGCAGTTAAAGGATAAGAAGGCAGACACCAATGCTGAGGATCTGTTGATTGCCATGTACATACCACCTTTCATCATTCCCACTTCATAGCATTTTCTTAGTCGACAAGCCTGGCAACTCTTTCTTCTGTTCTTGTCAATGGTACACTGGTTAGTAGCAGGACACATGTAGTCATTGTGCCCTGTAAAACCAGAGGGAAAGTAAAGACACAGTTATTCACAGATATAACAGAACAGCCTGTAATACTCTCATATTTTTCATTGAGTATTTAGTACAGCTTCTAACATCTCAAGAAGACAGTAGGATTACCATCGTAATCTATCTGAAAGTACAGATACGGATAGTGAAACCGACATATGTTCACAATACATTTATTCATAAATTCCTTAAAAGTACTATTAAAAACACAAATTATAACTTCTGTAGAATAACTAAAATAACATACAACTAAAGCAGTCACGAAAGGGGATAGATTAATATGAACAAGTCCCTTGACTTCCTTGCTCTTAGTCTCAGAAATGCAATGTCATCCGGTCCATATGCCTGTGTTGATGTTTAATCAATAGACTGCACAAAGCGGTTAGAGGTTTATAGAATTAAAAAGATCTATGCACAGAAAATTTTTGAGATCTACCACAGCCTGAGGCAGTTAGGAAACAAAGACATGAAATAAAAGCAACAACCGTTAGTTAATTGTATCTCAGGGGTAATCAGTGTCTAACTCCAATTGCATGTCTACTGACATATTCAAACACCTTTTGTCATTACAAATTCTTAAATTGCTATATGGTACAACCACGTTTGGTCCTGGTACCCTTTCTCTTCAGAGCTCTACTTCCTCATTTATTACCCTCTAGATCTCAATTATTGTTACAAACATTTTCAGTGTACTGTAATTTGTTACTGCCAACATGCCTCTATTCCAATTCTCTCTTTAAAGATATGTGCTTAAATCTGCTCTAAAATTATTTTCCAACCACAGACAAAGTTTAGCAAGGACAAAAAAGACCATCCAGAATTATCTTATTGGCAGTCTGTATTCATCTAAACACAACTAAGGTACAGCGCACAACGAAACAATTTTACTGCAGAACTGTTTGTTCTTTCTTTCAGGTCAAGGGATCAGCTTGAGGTAGAGTAGGGTGGAGGTTTGACAGAGGCCTTGGTCTCATCAAATCATCTATCCTTGACTAGAAATTAGAAAATAGAGTAAAAATTGCTATCAGATTACACCAGGAACATCTGCTCTCTAATGCTACATAACTGGGATCCAATCAAAATAAGCAGCCCAACTGTAAACTTTTTATTATGATGACAGCTGACTACACACTGTATCACATAGACAGAATTATTATTTTTTAGCTCTACTTGACAGAACAGTATAATACTGGAAAAATCTGAATCCAGAAGCTTTGCTCCAGGACCGAGGTAAAAAGGTAGAACAGAAACACTATCTCCACCTCATCATGAAAGACCTAATTTTTAGTTCCTCCGGTAGGACCCAGACTGTTCTATGTCTGATTTAAAATATTTCACATGTAAAGATAATGAAATGGAGTCAGAAAGGAAACAGACTCAACCACACAAAAATGCAATATCTACAGGGAAAAGGAGCAAAAAGGGAAAGCAAAGGTTTTAAGAAAATGCACTTCTATTAAGTCACACTACACAGCAGCAAAAGATTGTAGCACCTGATCTCAAACACCAGCCTTCTTTTGTAAGCCAAGCTCTGAAATAGCGTGAGAGAAAGACAGAAAACTTTAATTACTCCTTTTAAAAACAAAGACAGACTTGGACAGATTACCTGATCTTCTTGCTAGTGAAGTTACAAGGTAAATTCACAAGGGGAACAAGCTCTGAATTCAGCAAATAATTCAGAACACCATTTAGCTCTCCGTAAAATAAGCAGATAAACGTTCCCACTTAGGTCAAAGCTGAACACACACTTACCACCTTTGCTGGACTGATTGGTGCTCATAAGGTTCAACTCTCAAAAAAAACAAAGTGACGGTATGCAAAAATTGAAAATTAGGTGGAATTAATAACAGCAGGGCAGCCATCATTTTTCGTAGTGCTTATACGAGTGACAACATTTTCTTTTGCTCTGAACCTGTATTTCCTTATACAGGCTGCAAGCACTTGGGAATAGGCATTTGGTTTGTAGAATAGTACATAAAATCATCCTATTTGTGATAGGGCTACAGTCCCTACTAAAATCAACATGTTTCTTGTTGTCGTATTTTTACATTTAAAAAATTTATCTCAAAGGTACACTTTAAACGTTAGCATAATTAGTCTGTTTTCATGCCCATGACTTGCACCTTAGACAATCCACTCTTCTTTCAAAGTGTTTGACAGACTTCAGAGTAAAACTTGTAAAATTTTGAAAGCAAAAAAAGAAAGAGCTGTGTGTGAGGGACATGCTGCAGATTACGAGTGCCATAGTAATGTCATTGTTTAGACTTCGTACTTGCTGTAAATCTAGAAAGAAGAGAATGCATTTAATATATCTCATAATTTTTTTTCAGTATAACCAACGTGGTTTCAGGACACTGGAAAAAATATAAGCAACCAGAAGAAAATGTTTGATAATTGGAGTATACAGTAGAAATGATTATCAAATCAAGTAGGGAAGAAGAAAGAAACAAAGAGTAGAAGGAAGGCAAGAACCTTTCCTGCTTCTCCAAAAGACCATCTGATTTCAAGTATTCAGTCACAGGAAGCGAGTAAGGAAGTTTCCTTTGCAAGGCACAGACACAGACTAGGGGAGTCTAACTTGGGTAGGCATGGAAGGGAAAAAGGTAGAACACCACAATTACGGAATAGGTATCACAAAAAGACAAGTTTTATTTTAAAATTAAATAGTACAACTCAATAACTCTGCTGTAAAGTGAATTGTCTTTTAACTGTTCTTTCATCTTATCCTTAAAGCTCATCTCTCAGGAAAGTTGGTTCTGAACAATCTGACTTAGTAGAAGCGATTTCTCACCCGTGGAAATCGTTAACGTGAAAGTAGGACACATCAATAGGTGCCCAGCTGCTCAGCACTTCATTTTCATGCTATTCAAAGAGGAATACATGCCAAAAGACAGGCTAATCAGGCCATTTGCATAGTTGGTATCACAGGAATACTGAGAGGAAGAAATGACTTCAGCGAACACTAATACTTGTAAAGAGAAGCACATGCCACATGAACATAGTAGTCTTATTGCGTTATGGACTTTTTATGTATATATAAATTATGAGATAACCTGCACATAATTAAAGGCAGTGAGTTAAGTAGGGTAGAACCCCTAGTTTTAATCACCCCACATGTTTGACTTGCCCTGTCATGAGCTATAATAGAAGAGGGGAAAGGGAGCTATTGGAGAAGCTTGAGGAGGTGCCATCTGTATTTCTTATGATATCTCACACATTGTGTCTTTTAAAACAGTAAAAATAACATGAAGTATTTTTATAGCACTTTATTATATGCTAAGGTCTTTCCAGAATAGGGTGCAAAGATCTACCTCTTTTCTCAATGCATTAATTTCAGAAGTGGCAATCTATATGATAACGACCAATGGCCCGGGGGGGGGAGGTTTGAGGAAGCAAAGGGTCAACAAGAAGATAATTGCTGAAATTAGGATGATTTTGAGTTTTTTCTAATCCAGTCTGTCATAATCAGAACTTTTCCTTACTGCACATGCAGTCTGACTTTCTCTCATCACCATGAGTCATGTGGCTAGTGTTTGTGTTCAGAGACTCATCACTGTACGTCTAAGGGTTCTCGAGATAGCTATGGTATATGCAATAGCAGCACATGCTTGAATCAGAGTGAGCAGATGATTTATCCATGAGGGTTTCAGTCAGCAAAACACTCCATATTTCTTTAAAGTTAAGTGTTGCTACGTGCAGCGGAACATTTAAGCATCTGTGTCCTTTAGCAAGCAGTCCCAGCACAACTTATGTGGGTAAAGTTAAGTACACACTTGAATGTTTCCGTGAATTGCAGCTTTGAAGAGCTAAGTTCATTTTATTCTTGACCAGGAAGGGTGAAAATTGGGGTCACATTAATATATCAATGGCAAGTAACATAGCAGAAATATTGCAAACCGTGTGTAAATCATTGCATATATATTCCAATAGCCATTAAGATTAGCCTGAGGGAAAGATCAGTTTAGGCAGTACAAAAGTTGTGCAAAAAATGAACTAAAGAAACCAACATATCAACATGCCAGCTTAAGAGTGCTTAATGACAATTTTACAAAGCCAATAAAAGAATGTTTTTGTCAGATGAATTCTGTATGACACCTAAACTGATGTAGTTGAACTGACTCATCATGCATTTCAAACGAAGCCAGTAATAATTATTATCCTTTTACTAATATGTGCTTTTCCTTTAATTGTTCTTTTGTTTTTAATCCTCAGATCACACTAATTTCTTAAACTGTTCTTTATCTATCTGCATGAGGCATCTGCTAGGTTAGCCCTTTCCTGTGGAAGCACCAGGTCCTTCTATGATCCTATTCTGACAGTGAAAGTAGCAGAATTTCATACAAGTAGATAAAGGGAAGGCTCAAGTGTAGACTTTATCCACACTTTAGGGTGCCAAGCAAGTGATGAGTGGGAAGACTGCAGACGAAAAGCAAAACCTTGGAAAGAATAGCCTCAACAGCAAGTGGAAAGTTTTCATAAATACTAAAAAGAAAAAAAGATAGCACCTGGACATTGCATATGCTAACCCAGTTTGAACAAATAACGTACACAAAAAAAGTTGAACCAATTTTAAGTTAAAGTGCCCAATAAAACTGCACTGATTGATTTCTAAATCTCACTCTTTCCTGACAGGTTTCACAAAAGAACAGAAGGTTACGTCTAATTCCTTTATAAGAACAGATGCTCAAATTCATAGCTTAATTGCCCTCAGACAAGGTCTTTGGATTTGGAACCTGGGTTCTCTTAGCAACTACCCAGCACTGCTGAGAAGATTAATCATTTTCTGTTTTCAAACTAGCAAGACAATACTACCTGTGACAGTAAAGAAAAGGGCCTAGAAGATTGTAAAACATGCTTCCTTTGCACACAGTGAGGAAGTCCTTCTTCTACATGTACCTCAGAAAGAAAGATCTTAGAATGACTGAAGAATGAGAAAGGAGGAAAGGTTAAAATGTATATACTCTGTATTGTGTCATGTAGCTCCCACAATGAGTGTTCACCTTCTAATGGAACCCTCTTGGCTTCACATACGTACAGCGCTGTTCACATGAGCAGTGAATTCAAGTCAAATTATTACGATACTGATCTTTCCTTTAACTATTTCAGTTAGAGAGAAAATGAAGAATGGGAATAGGCACTGCATGAGGAACCAAACCTGCTCCCAACTCACTAGTTTAATAATGCATGAACATATACATTCAGAAAGGAGAAAGGGTGACATACAAAAAGTAAGATACTATTTAATGTTCTAAATATATAAAGTTAAAACTGTATTTTCTACTCCGGCAGATAATTTTAAAGTTTTTATTATTGGCCTTAGTCCTAAAATTTCAATTGGTGTGTCATCCACTATTTCAGGATTATGATACTGTAAGTCTACTTCTACCCCAATTCAATTTCCTTTTTTTTTTTTTTTTTAATTTTAGACAAGTTAACAAAATTGGAAGTTTATTTTTTCCTCATGACAAATAAAAAAAGACTCTAATCCAGATCCCAATCTCTACAAAATCTGGCAAGGAGCGTGACATCTAGTTTCTGTTTCCCTATCTGATAAATCAAAATTGTTTTAAATCCTTGGCACATGATTAAACCAACAGCTGTGTTAAAGGAAAAACTCTCACAATGTATTACTCACAGTCATCTCAATATGATCCCTCCAGAGACAAAAAGCGTTTTCAAAGAAAGTCATAAGCAAGCCATGGCTATCTTGTTCCCATAGACTTTCAATGAAATCTCTTGTATTTTTAGCTTCCCACTCTATCTAAGCTAAAATGAGAAGGGGTGGAATTCTACTACAGAAAACTCCCACAAGTAATACAAAAAGGCCAAAAAGTCAAAAAAATTCCAAATTACTCTTGTGCACTTAAAGCCAAATAAAGTGTAACCAACAAGGAAATTAATTTAACTATTTTTATTCCAGGTATAATATCAGGTTTTGGACTGTGATCAGACCTGTCGAATAACTCTAGCTAGTCCTGTTTTATATTTGAATCTTTGGTACCTGAGTGGTTCCAGGTATCAAAGTTTGCAAGGAGCTGTAATGCATTTATCCTCACAGTATCCCTGTAAAGGAAGTGCTGGTATTTGTATTTTACTGGGAGGCGGGGGGGGGAGACCACGATGACACAAGACACAGGAATTGCACTGTGCAGCATGTGCATTGGACACAGGGCTTTCTAAGCACAGTGAGTTTTCTGCATTGAAGTCCGTGAAACTAAAGCTGCAGTACAGTTAACCCCTGGTTTGTTATATTATTGTAATAATCTTTAACATCAGTATTTTGACAAAAAAACCCCACCTTTTCTGCCTATGTACTACTTTCTTATACAAAATAAAACCTAGGTATGCTCTTCTTTCATTTCCTGATATGTATCTGTGCTCCTTGGTTTGCTCACTTACACCCTGATATCATCCATGCTATATAGAAGATTCACCAATTTTATAATCAGAATGGTCAAAGATAAGTTAGTCTCTTGCCCTGCATATCTCTAGCCACATCTCAGCGTGGGCAATAACTGTGTTATTTATAACAAAGGAAGTCCAACTATTTCAACAATTTGTGACTAAATTAAATCAAACCTTTGAGAGAAATACATAATCTTCTTCAAAGAATTCAGACAATGAGATATTTACTGTATCTGCTACTGATACCAGCAGTTAATTGCCGCAGTAGTTCTTCTGCAGTAACTCTGAACTAGTACAAATGCTTCAATAAAGTTTGTTAATAGTCTTCTTTTGGAAACAAATTATGTCAAAGATCACTTCATGCACTTCCAGTACACTTATCATTTTAGTCAACTTACACAGATCTCTCTAGTTTGATTTCCACTTTTCAAAAGTGACTGCAAAGGACAACTTAACCCACAGAAATTCTGAAAGTTTGTGGGAGTGAAACTTATGGAGCTAGTTTAAATCAATAAACCCACCTGAGTTATATGAGTTTACAAAAACATATTTCCCTTGACACTCTCCAAAACCAAGTAAAATAGCTAAGCACTTTCCTGCTGGACAAGCAAACATGTTCTCCTGTAATTTGCAAATATGAAGCTTTTTTTTTTTCTCTTATATGGATATTTTGAACTCCTGGCAGACTCAGCCCTGGGCTAAGAATAATGTGAGTTTCCAAATTAAATATTCATTAAATACTTGCAACACTTAATAAAATTTAAGTTTTTTTCTTGTTTGATATAGCACAACAATCATATTCCAGAGAATGTAAAACACCACTAAAGCTAATTATACAGGATGCATCAAGTATGGCTTCTAAAGGCTAGGAATTTTGTCTAGAAGATGGGAAAAGCTTTGGACTCGGCAGAGGAAGAACCAGTGACCATTTATGAAGCCAGATAACAATCAGTGAGTGTTCTCTACTTTCTGGTAAAGTGTGTTGCCCAACTTCAGAAAGGCTTTCAACATTGCCTGGGGTGACATTGCATATGTCAGCTAGGAAAATATAGTTTAGGTGATTTCAGAAAACCAGTCTCAAAGAGCTACCAGAGGTCACTGTTACAATGGAAGCTGATAATGAATGAGGCTCCATAGTGTCTGTCCTAGATCCAGTTCCATACAGTATTTTCCTCACTGATGGGTAACGAACTAGATTATTTATTTTATTAAATGTTATTCATCTGTAGCTGAAGTATATATGTTACAAGAACAGAGAAAAGACCAGACTACTCTGCTACTCAGACAGAAACAAATCTCAAATTAATGGCAGAAGTCTACAGGATAAGAATTCTAAATTATCTTGGCAAACTGGAGATAGCACATGGGAAAAATTAGCATAAAATTAAGAACCAGTACAAATCACTACATTAAAATAGGAATAATCAGATGCACCAAACAGGATGGGAATGAAGCAATTTCTTCTCTAAAAAAGTACACTCGAGTTTATTCTGCATCACACACTGATTATGAGGGAACATTGTCATGTTTTTGTAAATAAGGCAAACATTACAGTGTGATGGACGTAGACAACACCACTGTCTGGCTCATAAGGTAATCCCACTACTCTGTTCAGTACTCATAAAGCATCGTATAGAAGGAAATCATGCTTCAAGAAAAAAAAAACAGTACAAAGGAGAATCTCCAAAGCAGAGCAACTAGAAGATTAGAAGTCTAGAAAACAAAGCCTATGAGAAAAGGTTGAATAAGCTGTGTTTCTTCAGGTTAGGTGAAACAGAATAAAATGTGTTTATTTTTTAAATGTGATAGCAATTTTCTGTGCTTTAAGGGTGTTGCAGGAGGGAAAAGAACAATTTGTTTTCTGTGGCATGATGGACAGGAAAATAAGTGATGAGCTTAACCTGCAGGAACAAAGATTCAAATTTCATAGTAACCTTCAAAGATAAGGAGGATAAAACATTGGATCAGGCTACAGATTTTTAAGAAGCAATTCAATAAACATCTGTAAGGAACTGGCAACAGCTGATCCTATCACAGGACAGCAAGATGCACTAGGCCTTGAGGTCCACTGCAGCTCTACAATTTGCTTAAACCGTGAAAAATAAGGAAGTATCTTGGATGCTAACATCTGAAGTCATTGCCACATCCATGTTGAACGCAGCACTTAAAATTCGCTGGAAAAGTACCACATTCAAAATTGCCTTTCTAGGAAAAGAGATGTTAACTCTCGCTTTTCAGTAACACCCAACTTTCTGAAACGACATCACCATCAATTAGACTGCTGATATTAAAAATGCACATTAGGGGATAATGATCAGAGCATGTGTTTAACATTAGCAGCTTTAGAGAAAATCTACTGAAAATACAAACATAAGTCAAAAGACGTTTCAGAAGAACTTTTCTGACCACAGACTGTTAGAGTACTCCCAGTGACGGCAAAAATCCTGATGGACTTTTCCAATATATATTTTCTAGCCTTCAGACTTCCAACAGTCACCTACCTCTTGAACTGCAACCGTGTGTTTTCTACCCTGAGACTAGATACCAGCCTGCAGCCCCCTGTTTGTTGGCCGTGATTACCTCTGCAAGTCTCACTTAGATTCATGTTATTTTAGTTTTGCTCTTTCTGATGACAACTCACAGAACCAGTGTACAAGCAGTCTTATTTGGGAGTTTCTGTCTTCTCGGCTGCAGGATCTGTGCAGCTTTTGCTGCTGTTATCAAAAAGATTACAAAAATATAATGAAAACAGAAGGCTATAATGGAAAGTTAAAGGGAAGATCTCAGAAACCTCCCAAATTGACAACATTGCAATTTCTGCACTGCAGAATTACCTGAACACCCACTTATTAGGCATGTTTTACCAGTGAAATTCTCTCCAACTCCAACAAAAATATATGCATATTTACTACCACTCCTAGCATGAAAGTTTGAACAACATACTTTCGACAAAGTACAGCTCTATCACTGTGAAGTTATAACAATTGATAACACTCAGTCTACTGCCAAAACTCTCTTACTTGATGGTCAGAAGGCATAACTGTTAAATAAAATCCATGTTCAAGCCACAAAACTATAATACTTCCCAGCTTAAAGAATTCCTGCACTTCAGACACCACTATATCTCTGTGATCAAGGCACTAATGGCAGGCCACTGGAATCCCTCAGGAAGGCTATTCATCCATTCTCAGATGTCAGCCTGTTCTTACTGGACTGGTACTGCCTCCCATCATGCAGTAATTCTTAACTGAATATTTGTGAAATATCCCAGAGTTTTGCCCAAGTATACAGTTGTGAGAAAAGGCAGAGGAGGTGCACCTGAAAAACATCAGCAGGGACATGAAGGAGGCAGGGAAACAGAACTGAGGATTTCTAAAATCCTTCATCAGCTCTGAGATCGAGATATACTCCAATGTAAAGAGTTGCCTCTCATTTGTTCTGAACCCCTTGTGCTCCCACTGGGGGTTCTCAGCCCCACTTATGTAGGCATTTGCTGGATGCTTGTCAGCGATGGTAAAAATAATTCCTTCCTGTCCCATACACTTTGGTGGCTACCCAAAAAGCAAGAGAATTAGAAGGAGGAGGAAAGAATGTGTGAGTCACAAGGGGATTTTTAATTTGTAAACGGCATTTGTAACTGTACTTCATCCAGTTCTGACATCTAAATTTTAAAGAGGCTATTGTGGGTGTGGGGGGATCAGAAAATGTGGTAAGACAAAGGACTCAGAAGATAGAAAGATGTACAGCAGGAGATTGCAACATTTTAATTCACTTAAGATATCAAGATGATTTGATCATAACAAGTTGTAAGAACTTCCCACAGGAGAGAGATACAAGGTACTAAGTCTTGTTCGTGGATGTGATGTATAAGCCAAAGCAATTAAAATTAGAAAGATAATTTTTTAGCAGATGGGAGGACAAATTATTAGAATAAGCAATCATTGTAAGAAAGCTTGTGAGCCCACAAATCAAGGCTGGACATCTTCTAAAAGATTTATCTCCACCAAGTTACCAGGCTTTGTACACGGATAACATATAAAGTTTATATTGAGAGAAGACCAGACTTCATGATCTAATTGCCCTTCTTGGTCTTAAAAATCTACAAATATTTTAGTAGAAGAGTACAGTGTGCTGTGATGTGACTGCTTGTTATGCTTCTGGATTCAAGTCAGTTGAGCAAGTACACTCTCGAAGGCTACATATGCCAGGCAAAGAAGAAAGCACTCTTCTATCACCAAGCAACACAGTGTTCTTGATGTCATATGATTTTTCTCTCCCATTAAACATTATACATAATATCAGTCTGCACAGAGTTTTCTCAAACCAAGGTCCCAAATCACTTTTGGGACATAAACTAACAAAATAGACTGACATGGGCAGTTTCGGGAGGCAGCTGAGATTTTCCACCAAAACATCTGTTGTTTAAACAAAATTGAGCAGTTGCACATATTGAGACACAGTTACTAATTCAGTTTGCCTTTTAAGCTGTAACTATTTGACAGCAAAGAAAAACAACTTAGCATTTAAAATTCACAAAATATTTCCAGAACCATTCCAGCTCCCCTGGATAAAAATGAAGCTATCCTTCTCCATCTCGGGTAAGGTCTGATGCAGAAGTGAGCTTTCACAAAATTTAAGTATATACTTACGCAAGTAAGCATAGATATCTCATATTACTGAGAATCACAGAAATGCAGAGAGTAAATTAATTACCCCATAGCTTGTTCACTGTTCACATCTGTACTCACATTTTCCTGTAGTTCTATTAAGAACCATATAGAATATTTGACTACAGTCTATTAAGAACATCAAACTTCACTACAGGAATTCTCCTATGAAATCTCTTATAAGAAGTATAAAAATGACCAATCACCTCTGCATCTATATAAGTACTGAGAAATACAGGAACATATGTAGCGTGGTTATCTTCCATTTAAAGAAAAATGCACTATAAACAGTAATAAAAATCTATGCTGAAAGCATTCAGTGGTATTTTTGCTTATACAAACAGGTCCTGTGTACCTCAACACAATTTAATCATATGATTCCTAAGAAATTTTTGTCCCTTTCTAGGAATGGATATCATATATACAATGCAGATATAACAATATTTAGTCCACGTATTCTCCTACACATCTACACATAAGTAGTATTCATTCCTAGATATCTGATCATAACCTATTTAGAATTATTACTATCTGCAAGGTAAATGACATGTTTTCTCATGCATTGTCAGTCTTAAAATTACTGTCATTTTCATAAATTGGACACAAGTCCAATTAGAATATGTAATTGCTGAGGTAGAGATCTCTTCCAGATCCAGCAGGAAAATCAAAAAATCCCTCAGTTCATGAAGACTGTGTACCTGTGACTTTAAAAGTCCTTTAGAGGACTTTTCATACCATCTGTGATCAAGTGGTCACAGTTCTCTCATAAGTACTCATATTCTTGAATTACTTTCTTGATATTAGTGGATGTAATTTTTTACGATGGATGTTACTTGCAAAAGAGAAGGATCAACTGGAGAAAGGACAGAGTCGTCTAACAAATGGTATCAGAAGTCTAGGAAGCAAGTTCTACTGAAAGAAGTGGGTTTGTTTAGTCTAAAAAAAACAGAAGACTGAAGAAAGATATGATAACAGTCTTCAACTATGTAAAAGGTTGTTGTAATAAGTTTTCATCATGTCCACAAAGGATAGGGCAAGAGGCAATGGGCTTAAATTAGGGCAAACAGGACTCAAAGATAAAGAATTTTACGGGACAGTGGAAACATAAGCTTTAAATTTTTCAGGCTTACCTAGTTAAAAATTATGTGAAGTATATAAATGTAGCAAGAACTAAATTTACTAATTAACATGTATTTTAGCATAAATAGATGACAGACCTATTGTGGAGGACCACAACATTTCTCCACATGTAGGCTAGGGCAAAACCACTCAAGTGCTGACATAGAACCATGGAACTCAATGAAACAGTCAAATTCATTTCTTCTTCCATAAGGTACAGAAGCTGAAGATCTGTGCTGTACAATTACTTGATAACAAACTCTTACTTTTGCTTAAGATTATTTCAATTTTCAGTTTGTTGCTGACTTAGTTCAGTTTGAGTAGAAGGACAGATTTTGAAAATATTAAGAATAGTTCTGATTTGGTCAGGAGAACTCAAAACAAACAATAATGAAAAACACTCAATAACGGAGCAGTTCTCCCTACGTCACAAATTTAAGTAAATTATTCTGATGTTTAGACAAAATAATTTCACGCTTTCTTCCTCAGGTATTGCTTATTATCGACCTCTGGCTGTAACCACTCTCTTTTCTAAAAATCATTTTGATTAGTCTGGAGAAGCAGAAATACAAGTAACTATTAACTAATCACTGCCATTCAAACCATTTCATCAATGTCTACCCCGCAGCCAATCTTTCACTTTTTTCATTAAGGTGGGGAAAATTCTGTGCTGAATGCTGGAAGTCTTATTTAAATCACCTCAGTGGCAGTCATGCAACAAAGCAGCCAATAATCATTCCTTCTGATAGGAGGTAAATACTGTTCCTCACTATGTTTATTTCAAAAAAAAGAGTGACAGGAATTTCTGTGCATATATATCACCTGGAAATTTAAAAAAACTATAGATACCTAACTAAAGCCTAGTGCTTTAATAGTCTTCTGTTTGGAAAGGAAGAAATCTGTTTTATTTTCTTCTCCAAAACAGGACTTAGATACTGAACAATACCCATATTTTCAGTAGAATCATGCATCTTACTCAGTTTAGGAGATGTTGAACAAAGCAGAAAACTGTCCATTCCGCAGAGTGATGGGCATTTAAATCAAGAATTATCTCTGTCATAATAATTAACACTGTTTCTGTTAGATGCCCCTCACTCTATTGAACACCTTGCACACTGTACTTGTAGCCATGATAAGACTGTGAACTAAACAATTCTGTGTATGGTTCAAAGCCCTGCTTTGCTGACAGGTACAAATTCTATTTCAAGGAAACATTCCTTTTCAATATTGGTTCTCAAAAGACATCTCACATCTTCAAGGAGCTGAGATTTGGATTGAACCATCTTGCTAATGGAGCACTAAATTAAGATTAATAAATCAATTGATGTGAATTATTCTTCATCTGACAGGGAATTCTCAAAAAATATTA
>Ga0181612_168287_pt1 | contig 25975 bp, 19 predicted proteins | sample HoacroProtozoa21_FD_119630 | JGI IMG/M metagenome (GOLD analysis project Ga0181612, IMG submission 119630) | Hoatzin crop microbial communities from Cojedes, Venezuel. Combined Assembly of Gp0051906, Gp0051904, Gp0051908
ACTTTCAGGAGGACACCTATTTTTAAACATCCTCTAGATTTACGCTCGAAACCCCTACGCTCAGAAGCTGGTGTTCTGTAATGGCTCGCAGGGATTTTATGTATAAATATATACACATACACACATTAGGCTCTCGAGAAACCATGATACTTTAGGTACTTTTAAATTATTCATTGTTAAGCACCCCATGATAAGTCTCTAGTTGAACAGTATGTGGTTTTTCTAGATTTCTTGGTATATATTGAATGTGAAGCACTGCAGTAAATTTAACTATGCTGAGCATTAAACATGAACATTTTATATTGTACATTACACCTGACACACAACTGAGAATCTTTATTATTAAGGCTTCAGGGAATTTTTGAGGGAACTTCTGAAGTTCTGAAAAGGAAAAACAAGACTGAGCGCTATTTCTCTACAGAAGTTGAGATTTTCTCAGATAAGGGAAATTCCATAAGCAGTCTGTATTGAATTAACATGAAGATTTCACCAAGAGAACCACTGTCTGTTAGCTTCTGCTCCGAGGTTCCTCGTTTGGCACTGTCAGATGAAAGCCGGAGGTTCTTGCCTTACCTGGCACAAGCCGGTGCTCAGAGCGTTTCCAGGGCTTGCCGCTCCTGCAGCAGGGCCGGAGAGATAGGGCAGCAACCGCCGCTGCGAGGGGAGGTCATTTTCCCACTTTTCTCCAACCGTAACTGTCACCCCAGATACTCGCAGCCCTCCCTTGTCAGCAAGGGCCAGGCGCTTTCCTGGAGGCATGCGAAGATGACAGCAGGGACCTGGCCTCAAGCCGCTCCCCCCAGCCTGCTCCTCCGAGCAAGGAGCTGGTCCTGGTTGCGACATTTTGCATGATGGTGTCCTGTATCTCCCCTCATAAGATGTTGCTTTTATGGTGTCCCATAAGTTGAATCGGTTCATTTTGATTTGGAGAAACTGGCATTATATAATGGAAATATGTTCCACTGAAGAATTTTGGCCCAACCTTACTTTTCACTTACATATATATGCTGCAGCTCTGTGTGGTGATCACTGGTATGGACCCCTGCAGCCAGGGAAAGGTCCAAACTGGTCCAGCTTCAGGTTAATCAGCTGATATAGGGCACAAGTCACTGACAGAGCTTCACCTTTTCTCCAAGCAATATTAACCAGACATTTCAAAGAACTACATGCTCACCGATGCCATATCTAGTTATTTACACCATGTTTGTCTTAATGACATCAGAGCATCCCAGACAACAATACCTGTGTTTGAGGTGCTACGCTAAAAACTGTTTTGGTGACTCTTTGTCGTTGGAAAGCTAAAAACTGTTTTGGTGACTCTTTGTCTTGGAAGAGCCCCAGCCTCGGTGGTGCTCCCCCAGGAGACCTTTCCCAACAACAGCTCCTCCAGGCAGGGGAAGCAATCCTCCCATTACCCCAAGCCACCACCACAGCCTGACATCAGCCTGCTTTCCTCCCAGCACACGAGGCCTCACGTGTCTGGTCACAGGACAAGAGGCCAGACAAGAGACCTGCCGCTGAGGAGAGAACCTTCTGACAGAGTCCCTCTGAGGTGTCCTTCTGTACTGCAGACTCTGGCAGGACCAGTGCTGTGCCCACGCCACATACATGAGCAGCGTCCTCTCTGCAGAGAAACACGGCGAACCCAAGAGCAAGAGAGTCATCCTCAGCGCTTTGCAGGCTGGCCGCACTCCCTGCCCAGCCAAACCCTCCGTGATGGCACAATAAAGTCTAAGGAGAAAGACAAGAAAGACATTAAACCCAGACTGGTTAAACCAGTGCTGCCTTTTTCTCCAAAAGGCAGCCCCAGTGGCTGGCATACACTGTGCCGGCGCTGCTGCTGACCTGCGCTGAGCATTATGAGGAGCAGGCTGGACCACCACGCATCTACCAGGGCTTTGTGGGACGTGACATTAAGCCCTTCTGGGAGGGAGATAATTGCCACACAGAATTATGAGACCTGGGATGGAGGATTTGGGAGAAAGTAGAGACTCACCTGCAGTGCGGGATACGATACCATTGGAGTTACATTAAAGAGCTGAGCCAGCTCGTGCTCCCTTCCCTCCTCCCTGAGATGGAGCTCACCCAAGGCCCTGAGCAGTCTTGTGTCCAAACACAAGGCAAGTTTGAGCTTGGGCCGGTGCTCTGAAGTTACTGTAGATGTAGCCATGAAAAGCAAGTCTCAGAGCTTTTGACTTTCCACTGAAAGCTGCTTCTGTGTTTTCAGAAACAACTACTTCTCAGTAGGTTAGCAGGCTCTATACTTTTACAGCCCTTTTACTCCCTTGCACCCATGTATTTTTACTCCTAACTGAGCTAGACAGTTTTCTAGCCATCTCTGAACTTTTTCATGGGGTTACTCATATTTTCCACTGCATCTCCCCTTTACCTCAGCTTGCCAGTTCGCTCTGATCTTTTTTTCTCAGTAGCTCTAGGTTCTGAACTGTTCATCTAAATATGGTGCGATTTGCCAGTGTTTTTTGCTAAGCCTTTAATTTTATCTGTTAAAGAAACAGAAGACACAGGTGCACTTAACACAAGTGCACCTTGCCAAGATACTTTCAGTCATATGCTTTTTCTTTAGATTTGACCGTAAAGGTTTTAACACACCCGAATGATTAAAAAGCATTTTATCTTGTGCCTTCTTCCTCAATTTTTTGCCGTTCAACAGCACTCCAGTATTATGTTTGCCACAGATATGCATGGGAGAGGTCTTTTAAGTATCACATTCTGAGCACATGAAGTTAGCTCAGCATCTCAAAGATTGCAGGGTTAAAAGGAAATAATCAAAACATTACTGTTTTCTCCAGAAATGTTTTCCCTTGCCTCCTTCCCAGTACAAGTGTGAATATAAGAAATTCACAAAGAGGAAAAAAAATCCACATTCTATTGAAAAAATATCAAGTTAAAATTTCTTTGATTACTTGGAGGTTTACTTTCCCAGACTTATTGTGGATCATTAGGCACAGATCAACAGCACAGCTTCGAGTTCCTTTAGCCTTGTTCCCCTGACCAAGAAGTGACATTCAAACAATATACAGAGTATTTGCAGTGGTGCATCACAAGCCAGACATATAGCACCTTTTGGAAGCTGTGCTGTTTCTGTTGTATGAAGACGTTCAGTCCTCCTTAAATACAAGTGGCTACAACAATAACTAAGTGTATGGGTTTGCTTTGAATAATCTTGGTGCCTTTCTGTTAATAATCCTGCTACATAATTTCCCTATTTGTAGGGTCTCCTGAAAAATCATTTCCTCTAGCTATGGACAGTGATTTTGTTCAATCTTTTTAAGCTAAGGCTAAGAACTATTGGAACCTGATACTGAGGAGCATAGAAAATTTTCAAAACACACTTTATGAAATGAATGCAAGTTGAAAACATAGCATTTGCAGTCTTGCCGCTGTCCCAAAATTTCACAAGGCCGACACTGTTAAAGCCGTGGATCTCATTTTCCAAAATCCTATCACAGCAGCACGACTGCCTCCCATACCCATTTTCACACATTTATAAACAAGACAGAGGAAAACTAGGTATAGGAGAGCAACAGCAATAGAAGAAGAGACCTGGTTCAAGGCTGGCTTCTCACAGCAGTAAGGAGAGAAATATTTTGGGTCTGGTTTTTCATGGATTGGCAGAAGGCTGCTAGACAGCCAGGAGAGCCGACATCCAGCCCCGCTTCACACCTAGCTGGGCTGTTGCTCAAGGCTGGCTTGACAGCCTCTGCTCCGGCTTCTTCAGGTCCAGCTGCACATTGCACCCCTTCCAGAAAGCTGTGCCATGGGCTCGTCACATCCCAGTTGAAGCCCCTTTTTAGCAAGAAGGGATAAAACATTTCACAGCTGATTATATCTTCTGTTTAAACACCGTAATGTCTTGAAAGGCAACATCAAAATGTGATCTAGGGTGCAACAGCAGGCCTCGAAGCTCTTGGTCTGTTGGCTTAGGAAGCGGTACGACAAAAAAAGCACGCTTTATTTCCTGCAGAGGTGAATCATTCCCCAGCCCTGTCTTTACAGCAAGTGTTAAGGCCTTTTTTACATCACAAAAATATGACATATATCTTATTTTGATCAAATAATAACTGTGGAACGACTGTGGAACAGTCATACTGACGAATTAAACATGCGTACGTTTGCAGAGAGGAGACTCTGACGCTGGTGCACAATTAAGCTTGCAGATAAGCTTATGGCAACACACGGAAAAGCAGAGGTTAAGACACTGGATCCTCCACTGGCTTAAATTGGCATGGTTCCTCTGAGATATGTAAATTATATTATTGCCATAGAAATCCTACAGGAGAAGTGGCTTGCCAGCCTGTAAAACCCCAAACATGGCATGCATTCGCTTCTTAAGAATGTGGAGTTTGTCAGGGGTGACATAAGTCCAGGTCAATACTTGACCAGAAAAAATCCAGCATGGAGGCTGGGCCTGCTGAGATAAAGAGACCCGGCCACATGAGGCAGATGCTGGGCACAGATAGAAGAAGAGCTTGCAAAGAACAGCTCAGCTCCCTGAAGGCTTCGGGCACCAGACAGCAGAGAGGGGGAAGAGTATGGAGCACAGCTGTAAATCCCTCTCTAGAGAGCTATTTCCCTTGTGAAGTAATTTTTCCTATGCTTGTCTTCAGGAAAGAATTTGCATGTCTCTGAAGTCCCATGAGTACCCCCTCAGAAAGCCAGAGCACATGCTTAAGGGCTTCTTGTATCAGGTTTTACAGACATCATTCAAGCACGTGAATTATCCCCTTGGCTTAGTGGGACCACTCACGCCTAGAGTCCCTGCTGATCTTACTGTAGCCTCTGCAGCAAACTTCAAATGGAAAAAGAAAGTGAATGTTACTGAATCAAAAGAGTTCACAGAGAACTGAAACGTAACTGAACCCCTCCTCCCCCCATCTAAGGTTCCATCTCGTGTATCTGATCCTGTGAACAACTTGCACAACGAGGCACCGAGATCAGTGGGGCTAACAAACCACAGGCTGTGCTTTTTGTTGAGTCAGAGGCGTTGACTTCAAGAACTCGGAGCCAGTTCTGCCATGCTCTACCACACATGACCTTATTATCAAAACAGTAGTGCCATTCTGGTGTAATGCCTTCTCTGGTAAAAAACACAACTGTGCATTACTTTTGTTGTCTGTTAAATAGAAATACACAAAGCTGTAAAAACCCTTCTAATTATGTATAAAACCCAATCACATTAAAACAAAGCTGATGCCAAGAACATTTTAATCACACAAACCAAGAGATGCAGAAACACTTCACTCCATTGCTACGGGCTGTAGAATGAAGTAAGCAGAATAATTTCAGTCTGGTTTATGGAGGCCAGACTCATGGTACCCACCCTTTGCATGTCCCCTTTTTCCTGTAAGCTGCCTATAAGCTTTTTTTATTTTTTAATACCCTTTCCACTTCCACAGAGTTTTTAATTACTCCTTCATTCCCTACTCCCATTCTCATGGCCCTTCTCGCTCTTGTGTGTTTTATCTCTTTATCCAGTTCTTCTCCACACTACATCTCTCCCAACTTGAAAGCACCTTTTCCCTACCCAGGTTGCATGAGGAGACATTATGTGTTCTGCCTTATTTTCCCCAGTCTGGATGCATCTTTTGAGATGTTGCAGGTTAGGAGAGGAAGGACTGAAGCTTCTTTCACTCATTTCTCTATCATTCTCCTTCTCGGCTGACCATTTGGTGTATGCCTCCCGAGCAGATCCCGACAGGAGCACAGAGAGGACATGGAGGTGCAAACAACTGTTCCTTGTTTTAAAATCTGGAACCTGCTGCCCAGTGCTGTTACTACTGAGACTGAAAACATTCCTTGATATTGGGAGTTGACTGGATGCAGTGACAAAAAGTGATCAAAAGCTGAATCTGGAAGCCTACTGCAGAAATACCATCAACTGCAAAGCCTCAGTCCCCTTGACCTATAAAATGCAAGTTCATTGGTCTGATAAGAAACAGCGAGTATGACCTAATCGCTGAGCTCTCGAAACACTCACATGAACCGTATCAGTGCACATTTCTTACCTAGACCAGCAATGCTTCGCAGGCTCGAGCCAGTGAGGTGAAACATCGAACAGAGAATTATCTTTATTTGCGGGCAAAGTTCTCTAGCCAAATCTGAACCACAGATCTTCACATCGGAAAATAAAAGCGTTATCTAGATTTTCTCCTGTGTTGGAGATAATACAGCAATGCTGCCAGAGACTTCTGTTCCTTACCTTTGCCTTCTGTTGCTACTTTCCTGGCTCAAGGAGAAGAAGAGCCAGTTAGAGACAGCTCCTTCTCCGTCAGGCAAAAAGGTGACTTCAGTTAGAGTGCTTCCGTGAGTGGACAGGAGTCACCATCTTCTGTAACTTTGGTAGCAATGGCCACAGTAGCTCACCTCTGGACACTCACTCACATACATGCTTGAAGAAAGAGTCAGAAAGCAGGTGTTTTTCTCCAAGATATGGCAAGCCAGGAGCCAAGGTGACCCCATGGCCTGCCCCATGGCCCCAAGTAAGCCAAGAAGGACAGGTCCAGAGATGGCAGCCAGGTCCAGCCCATAAGGCAAAAGCGTGTTGATAGGGCAGGTCCAAGATCAAGCCAGGAAGCCAGTTCACAGGTCAGGTTCAGTGATGTCTAGGTAGGGCCAAGGCAACAAGACAGAGCCAGGTTCAGGCTGGGAAACCAGTCCATGTGTCGAGCTCCAGAAAAAAGGGCTCTACAGACAGCCATAGCCAGACTGAGCTGGAGATCAGCATTGCTCTGAACAACTCAGGCAAGAGCTGATGGTCTCCAGCTAAACTTCAAAGCCTTGCTGGGCTCTTTTAAGGTGGGTGGAGGTCCCAGGTGGGGCTGGTCAGGGCCATTAAGGACTGTTAGTGCTCTCAGGGACCCGAGAGAGAATGAGCAAAGGGAACTGCAAAACATACTTGTGTATATATAATACATACATGTAATATATGTATAGCATATACATGTCACTATGTTAATATTCTGTTTCTTAATTCCACTCTCTTCATTTACAAGCACTTGACTTCAGATTTTAGATCCTCTAAGGCTTGGAATAGTCCTTAACTCTAAAAGTGTATCTGATGCCACATAGCAAGCAAAAGATTAAAAATTCAAAGAAAGCCACAGCTGCAATAAGGGGATTGCAAGTACTTTTAAACAAAAACTCCAAGCTGCAAATAATATGGCCTGCATTCAAATTTACATCCAGTCTACTTCAAGATGTCTTCAAGGATGTTTTAGTTTGGCTGGCTACAAATCATTATATATCTGGAAAGTATTCTTTTGCATTTCTTACATCCTTCCTACATGCTTTCTTTTAATTTGCGTTACTACTTCCTACTCCCACTACTACCTGTTATGTTCACTTTTTGGACTATTTTTGCCAAATTGATTCTCCCTTTGATTTTTCCAGTCCACAACAATAGCCTTTCCAAGCTGCTCTCTGTTATTTGTGGTCTTTGGTGGCACCTGTAGTCCTTCCTAAGTTAAAAATCAACTGAAAAATAAGTTCAAGTGCTGTTTGCCTTTTCTCCACTTGTACTAGTGAGCATCTGGCACCAGGCTGGACCCCACACTGAATCCTGAAATAGCCTGAAATTTGAGAAAAGTTTCCATTCCCAGGACTCGCCCTTGCCGTCGGTCGGGTCGTTACAAGCAGTGTACAGGCAGACATGCACACGCACAGGATCAGGCTTGCAACTGTTGGGTTTCCTGGGACAAGGTTGTATTCTAATTATCCTGCAGTAAGGCTTTTCAGAGCTGCTGAAAAATAGTGTATTAAATATAAAACAATTATTCTTACAAGTAACTTCCTTTATGTCTCAGCTTAATTTGGTTTTCTCTGTATTTACAGTCTGGATTTGTGCCATAATTATTCCTGGCCAAATCATCTGAAACAGTTTTTAAAACATTTAATTTTGCAAATATTCTCATACACATGCAAATCCTTTAATAGAATTCAGATATTACATTTATGCTCCCCTTTTCATTGCAAATTTGTGTGATTAGTTTTTAATTTAGTTTACATTGGAATTTTTTAATATTTAAGATCATGTCCATGCCCTAGCATCACCTCCAATAGTGCAGGTTGAAGTCAGCTGGATTTCAGTTTTGTGGAAAAATGTCTTCTACTAGCTCTACTTTTTCAGCTGTGATTGAGCGCATCAGTGTCCCACATGGAGTTCGCTGTTCCTGCTCTGCAGGCAAAAGGGGTTGCGTCTCTCTAAGCTGCTTCACTGCATGTAGGCTAGTTCAGACTACCTTTTTTGGCAGTTTAAGTCAACTGAGCTAATTCTGTAAAGAAGCAAATGGTGTATGTAAACATATTTCTACCTGCTGGCTGATTGGTGGGAACGGTGACCTCTGGAACAGGAACAGTAACCAATATGTTGGGGTGGCAATATCTTCATCCAGCAGAGATAGTCGCAAAGTAAACACACACCTATGACCTGACTCAGCTAAAACCTGGAAAGCAAGAATGTTGCAAAAGCTGCATTAAGTCTTGAAAAGAGAGATGGGGGTAGCAAAGAAGAGCGGTGCACAGTACTTCATGGGAATGTTGTGGGACACTGTGAGCAATCAAACAGGGCAGTTCCCTCTGGGTTGTTCTGGAAAACGCAGGTGTGGAGCCAGAATACAGCAAACCCTCCCAGATTGCACAGATGACTCAACAGAACTTCAAAACCATCTATACGGAGGAGTTATTCAAGGGTGATTCATGACCACTGGCGGGAGGGGATTATCCAGGGAGAGGACAAGGGCAGTTTCATTTTCTGGAACAGCTTCAGAGAAAAATGAATCGGATTCAGACTGAGTTCTGGCCACCATGAGTGGCCATGATGCTCTGATCTGTAGAGACTGGCGGCTGCATAGCGTGCCTTAATGGAGGAGGTCTGAATTACTTTAGAAACTACAGAGCAGCCCATAGCTCTTACACCAACAATTTCGCGTAGGAAAGAGGTCTAGGGAGGGAGTGCAGCTAAGCATGTCGAGGAGCACTCTCACATGCTGGAGAGATGCAGCGAGTGCTCCTCTTCACACTGCATGAGCATGGTCACATCAGGAGAGAAGCCTCACATCTGAGAAACTAAAACTGAGGAGAGTGAAAAAAGAAAACCAAGCTTGACAGAAAGAGCACCGTACATGCACGTTTGTGTCCAGGCAGCTTCTCACACCCTTTTCCATCTCCATAGCTATGGAGGGGCTGCCAGGATCCAGACTTCAATAAAAGGCATCTGTTTCTGAAGTGAAAACCAGCACTTAGTTGCTAGCAGCACACAGTATTTCTACACATCAGTGCGGAGCAGGAAATGAAAAACGCCTTTTCTAACTATGTTATAATGGCAATTTTAGGTAGATGGAACATTAGCTGCCGATGCCAAGCTGGAAGCTATCCACCCCGTTGGCTTTTCAGCAGCAGCTTTGTTCTTTGGAAGCTTTTCACAGGCTGACAATGCTTCAGAAGAGTCTACTTTTTTCTGGGATTACGAAAATCAGTCACACCACTTGTACATAGCACGAATGGTTACCGTGTGGATAGCCCCTTCAACCAACTGACATTTATTTCAGGTTATCACATCCAGCATGCCACAGGATGCTTTCTCCAGCTTTATGGTACCGTTTATCAGGAGACTATTTCCATTTTTATACTCTTCTTTTCTCTTCCAAAAAAGAATACATTGTTTTTCTCCCAGCAGGCAAGAGCATTTCCCTCAGGGAAGGTTTAGGTGCTGGTAGTGTCCCAGGACCTCTTGGTCTTGTAAGCCATTTCAAGGCCCACACACCACACCCATGTCATTGTAGTGTTGCACTTCTTGTCTTTTAAACTTGCATAAAATGGATCTTGAGCTGTAACTACCTTTCAAGCCTTCTTTCAGTGCAGAAAAGCCATACCAGTTGGTGGAAATGATAGTTCTGCCAATGTTAAACCTCCTTTCAGCTGGTTAAACCTTCTCAATCAAACCAGAAGCATTTTATACATGAATACCACTCAAGGAACACCACAGCAGAGGGGCAGGTTTCCCAGCTCAGCCCACGTATCTGCATCACAGCCTTTTGGAATAGCAGAGACAATCTAAAATGTCCTGAAAGCCATCCAGCTTCAGTTTGGATTCAGTTGCCTAACTCGCTATCACAAAGTTAGCAAAGCACCTTATATATCCTTATATCTTCTCTGAGGATGGCATAAGGATTAAGACTAGAACATCCCCACCGCCAGTTGATGGTTGGTTGCTGCACTCAGCCTATTTGCTTCTCCTTTCAAAATGTTCTTGGGGCCACCAGCAGTTGGGACAAAGCAAAGAAGCTTCCAGACTCCAGTTTAAATTAAGAAGTTGCTTTTGTCCACTGCTGGCCCAAGGTGCAGAGTGTGAGTATGGCTTAAAAAACCCACACCTCCCTTTTCCACTTCCACCTCCAAATTATGCCCTGTATCTGCTGCAGAGACTCGGGACACACTACTTAGCAGCTCCATGGTGAATCAGACATGTTACACAATGATTTGATTAAAGGAAGCATTCCTCTTCAGCTGAGACACAGTTATGTCATGGATCTGCACAGAAAGCTTTCCAAACTATCATTCATCCAACAGTCCAGAGCAGCTGTTAATATTTAAGGAGCACCAGAAGTTACTAAGTGTCTTTAAAATACCTACAGGATTTAAATGTTCCCTGTGAGGTCCACTTGGTAGGCTCATAGTGATTTTGGCCATACTGTAGGATTGATTCATCTGCCCCTTGAGTATTTCCTAGTGCCCAGCAAAGAAATGGTAGCAAAAAGATGCATATTTCAGTGGGAAGTCATACCTATGCATGATACAAATATATTTTATGTCACCTGTCTCTCTGTGTGTACTTCCACATGAAAACATGCTCAGAAAACACTATTCAGACTGTAAAGTTCACCATTCAGTAGTTAGGAAATGCTACAAGAAAGGTTACCTTGCAGCATGACTTTACTCCCGTGTAGCACATATTGGAGACCAACGTCACGCTCCTTTGCTCTGGGTGAAGGCCACCCCATGCACTGCGTGCTGCTGAGGGTGGGACTCCAAAGGAGCAGGGTCAGACATGTTTTAGTCACAGCTCATCCCAAGTAAGAGTCTGCTGCCCTGGCCCTACCACCAGCTATTCATCACCCCTTCTCTGCCAGGGATATAATCACACTTTCTGATCTGCCAGCACAGCTCCATCTGTAGACATTTCCTAACTCAAATCCTCTCAGATGATCTGTTTTTTGGGGGGAGGAGTAGGGTGTATACGATTTTACAGGGCAGGCAAAACAATGCCCCCATTAAGCCAGATCATTTTCGCAAAACTGAGAAGATGGAGATGTGCTATTCTGCCAGCAGATCTGAGGGGACAGCAACCCATGAGACAGGATCTGCTGCAGCCAGAACATTGTGTGTGCTTGCACCATTAATGAGCTCCTGTTCAATATCTCTTTTTCACCATATTGCTCAAGGCATGGTACCAAAGCCTTAGTAATGGTGCCATTCAACCCTGTGGTGGAGACAGAATTACTAATATCTATAACACCCACCACTGTAGTATCACAAATACCCATTTGTTCATTAATTTTAAATGCCTACTTTGATTTTTTTTTCAGAAGCTTTAGCATTATACAGCACTTTACTTGATCGGGGAATAACTTACATTGACTTTTGTTGCAAACTTAAGTGTCTGCCTGAAATTTGGAATGAAGAATATAAGAAACACACTTTCCTAAATAAGCTGTCAAACTGTCAAAACTTAATTAACATCATATAGGAATTAGAGCAGAACCAAGGATAGATTTTTATTTTCCAGGGCAAGATACAGCTCTGACAATCTCTAGTCTCCTTCCTTCACCTCAGGCAATACACTTTTGCCAATTTCTCTGTCGAAAAAGCAGGGGACCCTGTAAACCCTGGACTTGTCCCAGAGCAGATCCATCTTGCACCTTCCGCAAAGAAGAGTCTTGAGGGAAAAAGTATGTATGATGATGCAGTTAAAGGTGTAAGTCTCATGGCTGAGAGGATTTTGCAACCTTAATTCCAGCATTGTCCAGTGACTAAGGACTTGATTTTTTTAAATGTTAATAAAGGAAAAAAAACAAAATTACATGACCGTTACTTACTAGGTTTATAAATGCACATTCAAAGCCCAGAAATGTGCTTCTGTTGTCTCCCAGTATCCCAGCACACAGGAACCTGTATAATGGTCTTGAAGACATCTGCCACATGAGCTAAAGGACAACTTCCACCGGTGCTTCACCGCTGCCCTGTATATCTGACAGGATTTCTCTCTGTGTGCAGGTTTGTGCACTTGTGTGTATATGTGAGACATACACGCACACACACATACACACTTTGCCAGTGGGTTTCAGTGCTATTTGCTGACAATGGAAAGCATGAACCAAAGAAATACGTGCTACAATAGGTACACGCTTTTCTGCTTTTCCTTCCCAAGCTTGATTGACTCTGTGCCACCCCACTACAATGTTCCTGTTTTGACTTGTCACTGTTGGTGTACTCCTCAGCCCTATCCATTTCTCCTTGCCTTTCAAATCCCTTCCTTCCTTGCCCATCTACACTTTCCCCTCACTGAGTCTCTTCCTCCCCTCAGTCGTCCTTCTTCACCAGCATCCCCTTACTGTACAGTCTCCCTGCCCCAGATGAATTCTCTGCCTTCTCCCTCCTTGCCCAGACAGTCCCAGGTCTGCCACAAAGCTCTCCTCCTACAGAGTCTCTCCAACCCACCAGAGGTCCTCTGTAGACCCTTCATCCAGCTCCTGTCTTCTGCCTTGTCTCATCCTAACTCCTTTTCCCTGTTCCACTGCCAGAGCGATTTTCCAGTCAGTCTCACACTGGTGAACCAGTTCTGACTCCCCTCTCCCAGTTCCCATCTTTGTCCTACTTTCCCATTAGGCTCCATCTCCTTATTAAGCTTCACCTGTCTCAGTCATCACTTAAAACCTGGCTCCCAGTCTCCTCTTCCACAACTTCTCTCTCCAAACTGCTTGGCTCCTAGCATGTGGATGGATTACCAGTGATGGAAAGGGGGGGGAGGCTGTGAAGATTTTGTTAATTAGTTCTGTCAAAAAAGCCTGCAGCAGGAACTACAGAAGCAGTCTAGTTTTGTCCCTTTCATCCAGGTCTGAGTGGGAGCTGTTGTTGGCTCTCTCCGTCCATTAAAATAGACATCTTAACCTGATCTCAGACACCTTAAGTTCCTTAGCATGTCTGCTGCACAAATAAAATTCTCTTGCTTGCTTACAACCTGAGATACAGTGTTGAGCTCTGGTCCTCAGGGAATGGCAGGCCAGACCTTTGGGTCAGAGACCTGGCACTTACACCACTCTAAAAATAGCCAGGACTATCTTTATTCTTCTAATACATCAGTATGATACCTGTATTGAGTATCACTTATCTGCCCGTACTTATATTAGACATAGAACAATCTGCTACAAAGGAAGTACAATCTAATTAGACCAAAAAAACCCTACAAACTCCAAGCACAAATGGAAGTGCAATTGCCTTTGCATAAGTTACTACTGTTTGACTTACTCAGTGAATGCTAATAGCTTGCTCTGCAAGGTCATTTACACAATGCCCTGAAAATTCTCTAAGGTTCCCTCCTGAGCAAAAGCCGAGAACCTGGAAGAACGCAGTAATGAGCTCCCACCTGACCCAAAGAGCTCTCCCACACTTGCTTACTTTGTGATGGAAAAAATGTGACACGGGTGCTCTGCATTTACCTTCCCTTTCACCACTGCTGTTGAGCTAGGGGAACAATTCAGACAGCTTGGGACTTCCCAGCCAGGGAGGTATGTCCACATGGAAGGTGAGGCTCAGCAGAGTGCAGGGGCCAAGTGAATAAGCTCTGCTGGGGTCTGTTGTCCTGTTCTTGGAGCTGACATTAAGAGAAAGCAGCAGGAGCACGGGGAGCTGGGACACAGGAGAGAAAGTAGCAGCAAAGGCTCTGGCTGGTGGAAAGCTGAAATGGGAACCTGTGGGCAAAGGTGGAAGTTCTCTCCTGGGGACAAGGGCCCGGAGGAAAAGTGCTAAGAGACTAGCTCCAAAAACGTTGGTAACCACTGGCTTAGAGACGCTGGCAGCTTGCAGTAATTAATGTATTCCATTACCTCATGGTTTTATGCTTTAGATGCAGATTAATGGCATTCATTCAAAGAGACAATGACATCATCTGCATAAAATCCTTTCCAGTGTCATACAGTATTCTCTGCCTCTCTGATTATTGCTGGCCTACTGGGTTAGTGATGGCGTTTCAAATTTTATTTTCCAATTTAAAAAAAATAAGTCCTTCAACCCTCCATTTGAGCCTGTCTTGCAAGAATTACCTTAATGGAAGAAGGGACTTTGCATCCAAATCTTTCTTTCTGTCACCTCCACCTGCTCCTCATGTCTCCTCACTGTGTTACTTCCATGCATCTATACACTCCTCCTCAAACCTGCTTCAGCAAAGACTCCATTGTGGCTAATTGGGGTGATGATTAGCCATGGCAGCGAGGTAGGCTTACACAGTTGCTGCTGAGGTGGTGTAGCATGAGCATGGAGCCTTGACAATGCTGTTATGTCTTGTAAGTCTCTCTTCCACTAGACACCATGATTTCATTATCTCCTAGAGCTTAATGTCTTCAGCAACTACGTGCCCTTCTCATTCCTACAGCAAACCGTCTGCAAAGGTCTTGTGTGTCTTAAGCCTTCATCTTGACAAGAGTCATCTGGGGGCAGGTTGCATGCTTGTGGGACTTTTTTTTGAGGAAAAACAGTCATCAGACTTCTACGCACCATTCTGCATAGGCAGTGCAATCTAGCCCTGCATTTTGTTGATGCCATCAGCTTCTTAAACATAAATAAACTCCAAAGATAATAGGGAAAAAGAAATAAGACAGAAATAAGTAAGAAATATTCCTTTGGATGGTAAGAGTCTCTCATATACTCAGGTACAATCCGACATCAAAGTACTGCTTGAATTTTGGAGAAGTATGGTCTTTTCTCAGCTTTTTCACAAAGCTGATATTAAACACCAATTGGGTTCACATGCATGTGACAGGAGGAGAATATACCCAAGGATATATATTAAAAGTGAATGAGTGAAACAAATTCTAAAGATTTTATTGCTTTATTTGTCTTTTCATTTTTCAATCCATTTCTAATCTGAAACATGCAATTAAGAACATGTTGTGCTATCTGAAACAATAGGCAGGGTTTACATATAGCTGTCAATTATCACAGAAGGTGCTGGGAAACATTCTGTAAAGCTCTGTCTGCGCTATGCAAAAAGAAAATCACAGCTGCAGCTAAGCAGCAACATAATAATAATTACCCTGAAATCATCTGCTTGAATTTTCAAATGAATTCACCACGAGCAGGCTTAGGCTCAAATAGCGTTCCTTTTCTTGGCAGCTTTCTATCAGTTCAATAGCACAGGCTCTTGCAGAAAGGATACTTACAGGACCTTAGAGCTGGGGAGGTTTTCTGGGTGTCTGATATTTATTCCCTGCAGTGGCTGTTAGACAGACTGTATCTGAGTCTGAATAAATAATAAAATCTGTCTTTGAAAAAAAGAGGGTAGATAACTCTTTCTATTATTTCCCCTAAAAAGATACTGTCCATTTAGAAATAACATCATTTCCAGCTTGCACTTTTATTAGTTAACATTGTCCTTTAGTGTCAATGATCTTTCTACTGTTTACCCAGTATTTATACACCACTCCCATAACCTCTTGTAGCCTAGGTTTTGACAAGGTAAACAAGCTAATCTCTTCTGGTCTTCTCCCATAGAAGATTTCTAGATGGTCAAACAGAAAAAAAAAAAAAAAAAAGAAAAAGAAAAGCAGACCTGTATCCAGATTGACATATGGAAGTTTCCATCAAATGTCTGCCACCATTCAACAAATATATAAATTGTTCATACTGTTCTGAGTTGTTGCAAGAAAACAGATTGGCCCCAAAGCTGCGGAGAGAGGGAAAAGGCTGTGCTTCCTAAACTCCTGGCTAAACACCAACACAACCCTGTGCATGTTAGGCCTATTTTTCAGAAATGTTAAGCACCATCAACCCTCATTGACTTTGGGTGGAGCTGAAGATGCTCAGACAAGGCCCTTAAAAGCATGATTTGGCTCTTGAGACAGGCGAAGAGTGTGTCTACGTTCACATGATATTCTAATGGGGCACCTCATGTCCTCGGGCACATTTAAAATCGAGAACAGTGGCAACATTTCCCATTCTCAGAAACCTTTTTCCTCTTCTATTCACTTCAACTTGGCATGCTCATTCTCGGAGTGAATCACGAGAACAGCATTTAATAGTTCTCTGCGGTCAGAAACTGTCTGGAGGAAGTATTTTCTGCCCATTGGAGAATGTTGACTCATCTACTCTGAATCCTCTCAAGAGACTCTGATTACAGAAAAAGTCCAGTTGTTAGTTGCTACGTGACCTCTGGCTTTCAGAGACCTTTACCAGGGTCACTGCTTATGTAACGGATGGATGGACGGATGAAGTGTCCATGTATATATGTGACAGAGAGGTGAAGGTCTGTCTTTGGTAAGGGACTAGATGGGTTGCTGACATTTTACATAGGTTTACACAGTGCAGTAGCTGTGCTAAAGAGAATAGTGTCAAGTAGCGTAATTTTGGCTGTCTGATGTTCATGCTGGAAGAAAGAAGGGGTTAGAGCTCACAAAAAGGAGAGGAAAACTGCTGTGGTTTGTGTTGTAGGGTCAGGTCCAGAGAGAAGAGGCTCTGCGCTCCCGAGAACATGGCCCCAGAAAGCACTAAGGAATGTCCAGTATGATGAGAAAACTGAGGCGTGATATGGCATGTAGACATGTTATTGTTTTGCCTAGATCTATATGTCTCTTGTGCTGCCTAAAATAAATAGTGTCAAGGGGGTGGTAAGGGGGGGGACAGAGATGTGGTTGGAAACCTCCTGCAAAGGCCGCAGAATGCACTTTGGCGATCATGTGTCCCTGAGGAGGCAATCTGCCAGAATACCCACAGAACTGGTGCTCTGGGAAAGGATTTGAATCTCTGAGACCTGACACCAGTCTCAGGATCTGCAGCAGTGACAGCAAACCAATTCATAGAGGTCAAGTTCAGCCCTGACAAAGATTTGAGCTGGCACTGAAGGCAAATCGGCAACAACGTTTTTGCACGTAAACTTGGCGCTCGACTCCAAAACCCCTACAGAACTGGATCCCAAGGTCTCAGTTCTCACAAGGGGATGCTCGGAGAGGGTCTGCACTTTGGGAATGCGTTTGGAAATCCAGAGCCATGAAGCAAACAGATGCAGCAGACTGGACCAACTCACACACAGAGGAGAGGGAGCAGAGCTAGGGCTGCGGCACTAAGGTCTCCAGAGCTCACCGTGCAGACTGCTGGGGAACGATGGACTGAATCACCAGCTTGCAGCCTTGCAGCTCCCCAGGAAAGTGGGAGACCTTGGGGTTTTCAGGCTCCCTGGTCACAGTCCTGACAGTTTCATGGAAAGCCTTGGGGTGAGAAACTGAGGGTTTCCAGCACCCTCCCTTCTCCAGCAGCCTGCCAGAAATACAGTGACCCCAAGGGTTTTCGCTTCCATGGAAAATGTGGAAATTTAGGTTTCATTCCAATTTGGAATGAAACCAGATTTTGCAGTATCAAAATCCTCTGCGAAATGAAATGACTTTTCATGGCACAGCTTTACTGATTGATGCAGACTGCATATAACCGAGAAGAGCCCCCCTAAACGGGTGTTTCAATCAGAATTTCCTGGTCTGTCACTTCCAAGAGCACAATTAACTGCAAAACTGACATCTGCAGTTTCGCAGGAAGGCAGCAAGAAAAGGAATCGGGCACAGCATCGGCGAAACGCTGTATGATGCGGTGGGCGCTGCTGCTGACCTGACGCTTCCTCTGGAGAGGTCACGCTCACACGCTGCACCTTCCCTTTTCGCTGCACCTGGTCTAACTACACTGCGGCAAGATTCTCTTTCCCGCTGCTCTTGAACGAGTGCACACCTACCAGGTTCTTCAGCTCTGAGATCTTCATGCTGCAGCCAGTAATAGTACGGTAATTTCGGTTAGCATGTGGTGCCGCTGGGCTCGGAGCAGTCGATCACTTCGTACTTCGTTTGCAGGAGGTTTGCAGCGTGTCCCCATGCGCCGATCTGTGAGCAGGCAGGCAAGGCGGCTGCGAGGCAGCTAGCAGGCTTGGTTCTGGTCTGCTCATTTGTTTTAATCATCGTGTTTCCACCAGTGAAGGTATCTGATTTAAGGTGGAGGGGAAACACAAACTGAAGGTGGAGGAATTCTGTAGATGAAGGAATGTTGCATCAAATATTTTTTGCACACTGATTATTTCTGTTTATCACCATTAAACACATGCACACAGCTTCAGCTTTTACAGCATTTGCCCAACTTACCTACTGGGCATGGATGATAAGATCCTCGACTGTGAGGAAGGTTCAATTAATTCTACTTTGCAGTTAGTTTGGTAAATTCATTTGATAGTCTGGTCCGAATGACATGGTGTTATTAATATCTGCAGGCACACAAGAATGCTGCAGAGTAATATTTCTGAGACAGAAAAGCTCCAAGACATGACTGAGACAATACAACTTTTCGCTTGTTGTACAAGATGATTGCTTTAAACTCACTTCTCTTAAGTACAAAAAGCCAGAGGCACAAGGAGAGGTTAAAAAAATTTATTTTTACTTCTTCTTTTACTGGAAGAAGATTAAAAGAGAATAAGCATAAACTTTAAATGATGTGTTTCAAAAAAAATACAGCTTACAAAACAAAGAAATAAACGTGTACAGCTTTTTTCATGTTTTTACCTCTGGAAGAAATCCCGAGTTCAACTACATGTATATGTTGTCCTTTTCGTTGTAGATGTTGCTAGCTTGCAATGATTTTCCTTATTTGTTCATGTCATTTATTCATTTACCTGCAGCACGGAGAACAAAGCGGACAACGTTCCCCCAGAAGAAGCGCAGAAATGGGTCCCCCTTGAAGGAGTTCCCCACCTGAGGGAACTGGGGCACAACCCGTTCCTGCCGGCTACTCCAGCACAGCAAGCACAGATTTCCCACAGGCTTTCTTTCAGTAACTCACTACAATTTAGATTCTTTTAAGATTCTGCTTGAGACACCAAATGACAAAATGTTCCAGACTCTTTAAAATCTTTCAGTCCGTAGGTGTTCATTAGTACAGTACCCCCCCCCTTCTCTGTCCCCCCTAAATGCTCCTTTTTTGGATGCGGTTTTATGGCTAGAGTCCCAGCCCTGCAGCCTATCCTTTAATTGAGCACTTGCATTAGGCATCGACCTCTCTACTTCGTCACCCTACTCACATCAGTATGGCCAAGGCAAGTAAAAATATGCTTGCAGTGAGGTTTTCTGCAATGAGAAAAGGGGAAATCTGTAATGAATAATGTAAGAAAGAAAATATGTTCACTACCTAAAAATCTATATTCTCTGGGAACTTCACCTCATCCTTCTGGTATCTAATTACCGGGGAACTTTCATTCACGGTGACATGTACATGTTGAAGGGAGGAAAGCTACGGGAACTGTTTCTCTTCCTTTATCCCCCAGAAATATCAGGTTTTAAGAGTCATATTTGTTACAAGCATAATCATTCTTTCAGGAAACTATATATTTAATCCACTTAGTATCTTGCTACCAAGACAGGTACTGTTTGGAGCAGTACATCCCTTTTTAATGGAATCTGGGATCTCAGTTAACCCATAAATAACCTATAAAAAAAAGCAGGAGAGGATTTCTCTTTGGCCAAGGCTGAAAGGCATGCAAAAGCCAAGTGCTTGGCTGTAGCACGCTCCTCCTCTACCCTACTAGCACACACAGCCATAAAAAAAACAAGCAGTAATTAACACAGTGAGCTCATTTTAAAAACATCTGAAAAGTTTCTAGGAATAATTCCACTGACCTGCACTTTCATACCAGACATCTTTTATTGCTTTCCTCTTCAGGCTGCAAGTTATCCATGAGTACTTACATGTGAGTAGTAGTTTACACTGGAACAGTAACGTTTCTCTAGGGAGTTCTAGGTGTCTGCATGGGAAGTGAAGGTCTGTGATTTATCCTAGGAGGAGTACTTCCAGGACAGAACAATTATCTGCTTTGTTAAGGAGCAGGAAATGTAGCTAGCCATTCTTTTGTCTTTTTTTTTCTCTTTTATTCTCTTATCTTCTCTCCTTCCTTTTTTTTTTTTTTAATTTTTTTTGGATTTAATTTTGCAGTGAGACCCAAACAAAACAAACACTTCCCATGGAGTTTTAAGGAATGAGAAAGTAAACTCAGGAGCTTTAAAAAACAGGTAAATAAACTGATAATTCTCTCAGATGGGCTGGTGAAAATGCTGGAGTAACCCAGGTGAAATTATTGAAGTAATTCTGCACAAAGGGGTAAATGTGAATTAGGTTCCATGGTGCTGGGAAGAATCAGAGCAGAGAAGTACACACGCAGGAGTAAGGAGGATGGTATACAGACCTCGTGCATAGCTGCATGAGAATCAAACACAGACAAAAGGAATCAGCCACCCTCTCGCAAATGGCTGCTGCAATGCTGGAGAGGGGTCTCCCATTAGATTATTACACAGACGAAATACTCGGCATTGCCTTATGGGGTGTGCATGCCTGCAAAGTTCAAATATTTTATGTGGGACTTATCTGGCCTGGAGGGAAATTCCTGGTGCCCCTATATTTAACTTGCATCACAGCAGGCCAATAAAATTCCCCATGGTTTTAACTCTCTCAGTAAAGACTGCCCAAAATTAGCTGGCGGCCTTTCTTTTTTTTTTTTTTTTAATGACAGTCTAGAGCTATCGGGAGGAATTTTGCTAGATTAAATAATATTTACCCTGTGCTAAAGTGGGATGCCTCTAGAGAGGAGCCTTGCCTGTGGCTGGGAAGGCGGTGCGAAGGGCAGCTGGCCCCTCATGACTGAGCTCCCCCTCCGGAGCCAGTAGCGTGTCCAGGGACAGGCGGCTGCCGGGCTGGCAGTGGTCTGCGAAATGCTCCCAGCTTCATCGCCTTCTGCAAAGCAGGTAAGCTGCTCATGCCTGGGTCTTATTTCTGCTGCAGCATCCCTGGACATCCTAAGCCATCCAAGGGCAAGGGGCTTCACATCGACGTGCAAGCCAAGCGACAGCCATCCCTCAGGGCTGTTGCTGGGGCAGGGTGAGGGGCAGAGGCCGTGCAGCAGCGGGAAGGTGCCCACCGGTGCTCGCAGAGCAGCAGCCCCCCTGGGAAAGCCACTGAAGCATCCCTGCCATAGTAAGCTGCAGCTCTTCCCTGTTACCTCTTCTGCTCCTTCCTTTGGAGCCATGTGCTCACCCATTACTTTGGCAACAGCAGAGTGGCTGTAGGTGACAGTACAGGAGAGGATGCTTTGCATTCCCAACTTGTGCTGGGCTGCACCCCAGCTACACCGATGCCACCGAATTACAAAGCTGTTGAGGTGGGCAGGGACTTCTGGAGATCATCCAGCCCAGCCTCTCTGTTCAAAGTAAGAGCAAATACAGCCAGGTTCTGAGAGCCATGTCCAGATGCGTTTTGAACGGTCTCCAAGGATGGAGACCACACAACCTCCTTGGGCACCTGTCCCAGTGGTCAGCCACCCTCAGAGTGAAAAAGCTTTTCCTTATGCTTAAATGGAATTTCCTGTATTTAAATTTGTGCCCATTGCCTGTTGTCCTGTCACTGGGCATCACTGAAAAGAGCCAGGCTTTTTGCACCTTTCCTTCAGGCTTTTATACACATTGGTAAGATCCCCCTTGATCCTTCTCTAGGTGAAACAGAGGTTCATCTAAATGCTCTCTAGAGGACAAAATGCGGGTGCAGGGCACAACCAGACAACTGTACTGACCAGTGAAATATTTGCACGCAACCAGTCCTTTTCATACTTTCACCCCTCTATTTTCCCACTCTTCTTCCTCCCAAAATCATCTAAACCCCTTCCTTGTCCTGCCTTTGGTTCCTCCCCTAAACATCCCATAAAAAGTCCCGTGTGATCCCAAATTGCTTTTCCCCTGTATCTCATAAAATGTCCCACCCCTAGATAGCATCGCCCTGAGTCTGAAGTGTGGACAGAGAGCTGCTCCTGATGACTCATTGTGATGCTTTTCATGCCTGGACTCTGCGGGGACAGCCCTAGGAGGGGCCCAGGCAAAATGATCGTTCCTCAGGAGTCCTCAGTTTGGATTCCCACCTGCCATTGTGCCTCTTGTGCCCTCTGGACTTGTGCAGATGGGTCTTTGATGGGCTGATGGCCCTGGGTTTAGCCCAGCAGGAAATTATTCAGGCTTCCCCCACCCCCCAGCCACTGTTGTCTCCCTGAGCTCCTTTGTGGGTGTGTAGATGATCTTTATCACATAATCTAACACATTGATACAGTAATTTCATTGTAGAAGGCTATCAGGTTGATGGAGCACAGTTTTCCCTTCTTAAGTTAATGCTGACTACTCCCAGTCACCTTCTTGTTCTTTTTATGACTGGAAATTATTTCCAGGAGGATTTTTTCCATTGTCTTCCCAGACGTCTAAGTGAGGCTGACTGGCCTGTATTTCCCCAGATCCTCCTTCATGAAGACAGGGGGTGACATTAATTTTCCTCCAGTCCAAAGGAACTTCTCCCAAATGCCATGACTTTTCAGAGATTACCAAGAGTGGCTTCACAATTGTATTAGTCAGCTCCATCAGTGCTCCTGAGTGCATCCTGTGGACTTGAGCACGTCCAATTTACTTAAGTGCTTCCTAAGCCAGTTCTCCTGCACTGAGGGCAAGTCTTCTCTGCTCTGGACTTTCCCTCTGGTCTCAGGGGCCTGGGATTGCTCAGGTCCAGTCTTACAGTAAAAACCCAGGGGAAAAAGGCATTGACAACTTTGACCTTTTCCATATCCTTTGTCACCAGGCCTCCTGCCTCATTCAGCACCAAGCCTGTATTTTCCCTAGTCTTCCTTTTCCTACTAATGAACTTGGAGAAGCTCTTCTTGTTGCCCTTCATGTCCGTCACCATATTTGACTCCAGATGGGCTTTGACTTTTCTTACCCCATCCCTGGACTCTCTGACAGTCTCTCTATCTTCCTCCTCAGTCATCTGCACCTACTTACACCTCTTGCAAACTTCCTTTTTCCATTTTAATTTTGTCAGGAGCTCCTTGTTTGTCCATGCAGGCCTCCTGCTGCCTTTGCTTGATATCCTGCTCATTGGGGTGGACCATTCTGGAGCTGGGAGGAGGTGATCCTTGAAAATCAACCAGCTCTCCTTGACCACTCTTCTCTCCAGAGACATTTCCTGTGGGATTCTTGCAAGCAAATAGCTCAAGAGTCCAAAGCCTGCTCTTCTGAAGCCTGGGGTTGTAATCTTGCTTTTAGCTTTGTTCCCTCCCCTCAGGATCCTCAAATCCACCACATCAAATGCTGAAGAGCAGACAGGCACGTTGTTCCCAGCTTGGGCTCTGGCATAAGACACATACGAAAAGTCAATTCTTCATGTGCTTGAATGAGGAAAAAAATTGAGTCTAAAAATAATAATAATAAAAATGATAGATCTTCCTTTGGAAATGTTGGCTAAAACGTTTGTTTTTGTCTCTTTTTTGTTCCCAAATGGCTTCTGTGAGAATCTTTCTTAGTGCTTTTACATAACATTTTATATTGTGTTAAATCACTGATCAGATTTCTTTGAAGGGAATCCTTGCGGGGCTTTTGCAGTGCTAGGAAAAGAAGAAAAAGGGAAAGCATGTTCTTTTCTTTCCTTCCAATTGGAAAAAGCCAACCCAAATCAACAGGGAAATGGTTTAATTTCAGACTCCTAGAGTGATGTTAGAAACACTGGCAAGGAGGAGAAAAAACATTTTAAAAGGTACAACTGACAATTCACTTTCATTTCTGAATGTTTTGCATTATTTTCCCGGTCTACTAAATTAGTGTCGACATAATATTTTGTTAAAATATGCATATTTAAAATATCCAGCTCAATCAGATCCATAGTCTTTGTTTGCAAAGAAGAAAAGTCTTGTGTTCCTGAGAGGCGACACAGTGTGATGGATCCAGATTGCCAACATTGCCCTGCTTTTTGCCAGTTGAACCAAGGAATTTTTTATTTCTTTTTTGTGAGTGCTGAGAATAAGGTGCAGGTAATTCTGCTGATTGCTCAGGGCTTTTAAATTATATACATCTAATTGCAAGTCAGTCAAACTAGACTTCATACAAAAGTAATGCAAAAAAATCTGATATTAGATGAAGAATGTCTATTATAAATACTGCCACAACAGTTTGTAAAAATATGCAAAGCCATGAGGGTGGTTAAAAAATTTACAGAAGTTTCTGGAAAATTTGGCAATTTGGGGAATTTGTAAATACAAAAACATTGGTTGAAGGAGCGGTTCGTCTGTTATGGTAAGACTTGCAAGTTAAGTATCACCAGACTGATTTTCCTTTCTGTCTTGTAGCCTTTGGGGAAAACTGCTGAAACATCCAAGAACACTATTGCCCTTTCCGTGGGCATGGCAATGGAGGGTATCACTTTAAATTGCCAGCTTGTGTGCGGGGGTCGTTTTGGTAACTCCTGGAAAATCACCTCTGCCTGCTCTGGCCCCCCGACCGCAGACTCTCCATTTTCATTCCCTGCTTTCCCAGACTCCTGTGCAAACTACTTTCATTCTGGGGCCAAAATGAAAATATTTTCAGAAATACTTAGTACCCAACATCTTTACTAAAATGAATGGGTGGGTTTTCAGAAAAGCTCAACAGCTTCTTCATGGGGGAACTCCAGAGCGACAAACTTTCTTCCCGCTTTGCCCCAGTTTGGCACCTTCACTTAAGTATCCCACAAGCTGAGTACTGGTCCCTAATAAGCACTCCTGACTGGCTTTCTAGTTGGAATCATTAACAGATTTTTGAGTTCTGTAATAAAAAGAGATTATAATCCAAATCAGGTTGCAAATTTTGTTTTTTATATCTAAAAGTAACTCCAAACTTCACGGAAAGAGCTGGTGCCATTCACAGTAAAGTTAATGGGGCTGTACATTTCAGCAGCGATAAACGAAATGTCTGCTGTATTAAACAGAGATAGAGAAACACAAAGAAGTCCACTTACAAATCCAGAGAGATTTTCTTGCACAAAGGCAAAGCTTCTAAAATTTTAACAGGATTGAAAATTGCAAAAATATGCAATTGCAACCAAATATTGCATAAAACACAATTTTAAATTATTCCAACTTTTTACAATACTGGTGCCTATTGAAACACAGGCACATTCAAGTGGCTTTCAAATGCATCCCAGTAGAATGTAAGCCTAAAAGCTGTTGCATTTCATCACACAATAGTCAGGAGCGAAGCTGATGTCGCGTTATAAGTATTTGTTAAATGTAGAAATAGGCATTGAGGATGTAAATGTTAACTAGACTCTCAGGGAAGTGTATTATTTATATTCAAAACTAAGATTCATAATAAATACCCAGCTTCAAATCTCCTTGGACAGTGTCTCTCAATAGATTTCTAAAAACATACATTTATGGAGTAAACAGAATATTTAATGGCTGCTAGCAGTATATCAGATTTGTTATGCTTATGGGAGCTGTGGTCATCAAATATTCATGCTGATGGTTCTTACGCAATGCTGACAGCTTTCTAACTTGTGAAATAAATAATGGGTGAGTGGGAACTGATGAGATAAGTAGACTGCTTTATCTGAGAAGGGTGACCAAGCTTTTCCGTGGCAGTAGGAAGATTAAGAGCTGTGTTCTCAGAGCAAGAGGGAAAATCTGAAGCTGTATTTCTTCAGATTACAAACCAAACACCTCTCTTGATCTGCTGCTCGCTCGAACTGTCCCTTCTAGCCCAAGCGATTTATTTGCTGGTGTTGGGGTCAAGTAGTGCAAAAATGACTCAGAAGTTTCTGCTACCAGATGAGCTGGGCTGAGATACTGGATCATTTCAGGCAGGGTGGGGGAAGATTGATAACATACACACAA
>Ga0181612_158530_pt1 | contig 25971 bp, 13 predicted proteins | sample HoacroProtozoa21_FD_119630 | JGI IMG/M metagenome (GOLD analysis project Ga0181612, IMG submission 119630) | Hoatzin crop microbial communities from Cojedes, Venezuel. Combined Assembly of Gp0051906, Gp0051904, Gp0051908
AACTCTTTTTGTCTGAAGGTTTTGATAGTAACATTTCCAGATAATCTCAGAACTCAGATTGTGCAGATAAATTTAGCTCCAGATAAAGACCAAGCAGACATTCTGAGGGTACCTAAACATGGAGTTCCCATTCACAATGAAGAACAAAGGATGGAGATATTGAAGAAGAAAACAAAATATGGGATGCAGAATAGGCATAGACATCCCCCATGACGGCATGAAAGAGACCGCTGAATTTGACCTGCTGAAGGTTCAAAACAGGGTCAATCTGGCATAGACCAACGAATTGCTCTGATCGTCAGGAGCCGTTCACGCACCATCACACTGCTGAGGAGAGGCAGTGCAAGTCTACATGGGGCTGAATACACCCCTGAGAACTGACAGAAAATGCCCTCCAAGATGCAATGCCTTTGAAGGAACAGCTGGTCAAATCTTGTGTCCCGACTCGCTGTCCCTAGAGATGCCAGCAAATACTGCTTACACATTTTGACTGTGAAGTCTTACCCTGAAATTCAGAAACTCCAGAGAGCTTGGGAGAATCCAGCAGCCAGTCTGTCAATTCACTGGTACCGAGGATGTTGCTTCGAAACTGCTTCCCTCCGTTCACGTTCCAGGTCCCCGTGGCAACACGGACACGCTTGAAACTTGTGAATTCAAACTGACGCTCTGACATGGCCTTCAAAATACTTGGAGTTACTGACAGAAGAGGGGAGAGAGAAAGAGGGTGTGTAAAAGAAGAATGTGCTGTAAAAGGATAGAAAGCATACAGACAGCAGTGACACAGTCACTGCGAAATAATTAAACTACCCCAGCAGCAACAACACAAAAGCTAAGGAACAACTCCAATGGCAATGCCAATAACTACAAGTTAACTGGGGCTGACGTCGGCAATTTATCTTCCAGATATCAGGCATTCTTTGAAAGCTTGCGAAGGGCTGGTCACTCACTTTTAGCCTATGTTTTCAAGCACTTCTTCAAGTAATAACCAAACAAATTATTTTTTCCTTCCTTAAATCTTCAGTTTAGCCTGCAGCAATCCAGCATCTCACAAGTGATGACTTAAAATAAAGCCCTAAGAAGCTTAGAGTGTGGGGGGGAAAGGTGGAGAGCAGCACAGAGTCTCACATCAGTCCAAAACTAGCACTGTCGTGGCTCTCTAGCCTGGTCAGAACTCCTCACAGGAAACTGCTATGTTCATTTCTTTTTGATGAGTATAGAAAACTAGCAGCAGAAAATTTTTGTGCAAGTAACTGAGGTAACTTCAATCTTCAACTACCTGATTTGCATTGGCAGTCAGGCGCAGAGAAGCTATCTACACTGTCCTTGTGGTCCACATCACGGAATGGCCCCAGGATTTCAGTGGTCCTGAATGGTTCATGACTATCCTATTAAAATCCAGTAGTCCTCTGGAGCAAACCGACCACCTGATAACTGCTTGTGGGTGCAATTATGCTGTATTTTGCACACAAGTTTCTTCAGAAGAGAGAGCTAAATTGGTTTACTCTAGATACGTGCAAACAATGTGTATATGTTGCGGACTATCAGGGCCCTGGAGTAAAGCAGGGAATGAACGAAGATCCAAATGGCTAAAAGCATGTACAAACCACAGGCCAAAATAAGAAGATAAAAAATCTGAGCTCAAGAGAATTCCTCAAGACCAACTCAGACCGGATGAGACCAGGAATACAGTCCTCAGATCTTTCCCTCTGGTCCAACTCCTCTGAACTGTCAGATGAGATCATCATCAAACAGCAGACAAACATACTCAGAAGTCCAAAACAAAATATAAGAAACAGGAACAGTGGAATTAAAACGCACAGGGTTGTGCTACGGTCACTTGAAAGCCGTATTTTAAACAATAGATTTGTGCAGAAGTAGCTTGTTTATTGATTTTTCCAAAAGGGTGCAATTGCTTATCTCTGACAGCTAAAAACAGACACAAAAGTGAAGGGTTTACATTGGCCTTACCTAGCAGGGCAGTGTTGTCCATGAGCATCTTGGCTTTGTCTGCATATTCCTCACTGAAGAAGTCACCCATGAGCAGCAACTTGATGGCTTCCTGCTTTACTGCATCAAAAAAATTTGACTGAATGGTGCGAGACACTGAGCGGGCGCCATCCTTGAGTTTCCCAACCTACATCAGACAGGAATCATCAGTGCAAGTGACACTGAAGAGCAAATCAGTCATCTTCCTTTACTTGTGAATAAACAATTTTGCCATTTTTCTTTACCTTGTGCTTCCCCTCGAGGGCACGACTGCCAGTAAATACTCTGCTCAGATTATGACCGTTGACAGTCCACATTGCTTTGTATGATTCCACAAAGCGCTCAATTACAGATTTAGAGTTCAACCCAAGGCTCTCTAATTGAGCAAGCAGGACCTGGATTAGGTACAGAAGGAGAAGAAACATCATCATTGTTCTTAAATGTATTTTTGCTTTTTGTCCTCAGTTTAAGTATTCTAGCCCGTACCATTCTGTATCACAGAGCTGGCAAGACAGACTTCTATCACTGAGGCTTACGCTCTCTTTCCTGTCTTTCCCACGGAACAGACAATGTACACAGTACAGGCATCCACGAAAGGTCCTCTGACAAACTCACCTCCAGTGCAATGAAGGACTGTACGCTATTAGTACGATCCAGGCAGTCCAAACAATTCATTCGAAAAGTACCTGTCTGCAGACTTTGGTAACCAAACACAAGGGGAAGGAGGGAAAAAAGGTATACATTAAAATAACATCTAATCATGAGTTGATCGAACAAGATCATAAAATGCTCAGCCTGAATGTACCCACCCACATTGTGACAGTGCAAGCATATTGTGCATAACATATTCCATTAACACGTCTAATTGATTACAACACTGCAACACCATATTAGCAAATCCATGCACTGCTAATTTTCCAGATTCCAAACAATCCAGATCTAGTTAAGCCAAATAATGTTTAGCACCAAGATTACACTTTGTCTCAAAACTGTATTTCAAAATGGTCATTTATGCTTATGGTGCAAACACAGCAAGAAACCTGGGCAGGCCAGGGCAGATGGTACCTGGCTATGCTGGGACAGAGGGGCAGGGACACTCACCGTGGACTTACATTCTCGCCCTTTGTGAATATTCCAAAGTCTTCCCAGTGCAACTCCAGCTGAGGCCTCAGTAAATTTTCCAGTTTCTCAGTTTTCCCACCTTTTGCAAATTGGTGGTAGTCAAAGTTTATCATGGGAGTGTCTGCCGCATGGGAAGAGGCCCATAGCAGTTTCTGTTTAGAGAATGAAGGAAGACAAATCCTGCTCACGCTACAGTGTAAGGACTGATACCAGCGTGCTTTTATCATTACTAAACCTTGACTGTTTATCACATTTTTAATATTGAGGAGTTCACAGGGATTTTGAAAGGCCAGACATGAAAAAAGCAACTGAAGTTCCCTATATGTTTTCTTTCCAAAAGTAAACTGGCGCATTAGACCCAAATTTTTCTGCAGGGGAACTCAAACTGTAACTGCCAAGTATACCTCAGAATCGCTGCTGTCTGCGCCTTGGCTAGCAGCAGCCCTTCAGCAGTGGGCTGCTACCTCTGTGCACGAGGGTGTACAGCAACAGTGATGCTCTGGGCAGGCTCAGGACAGGGACCCTGGTGGGAAGGGTGTCTGGAGCTGCTTAAGGTACAGGAGGATAACAACAGTGCATGGGTGTATTTTCTAACCATTCCTGAAGTGCGAAGACATTGGAAAATGTGGCCTTAACTTTAGGAAGAGATTGCGTGAGAAGGAAGTAAGAAAGAAATGATGTCCCAGGAAACATATTACAAAATGTTTGTGGTAAACCACAAAAGTGAAAGAAGAGGCACAAATAGCCTCATTATTTCATCTCCAATTTCCATGACCTCACACGCATTTCCATAATCATCACAAATTTCATTAAGGTATCTGTAACAGATACGACAATAATACATCCTGCTCTTCTGGACAAAGCCAGAGAGAACTGCCACATTAACTATAACCATGCAAGCCTTTGCCTATTTTCTTCCCTCGTGAACATTCTCATCTCAAGAGAAGGATGCTGTTCTCTACTTAGACTGTGACACAAACTGAACAAAACAATTCTGATGTACATTAAAAAGGTACATGCAGCAATTACACCAGTATAATTGTATCAGGTAAGCCATTAAGCCTTCCCCGCAGGAACAAATTTAAAGGTGTTGCACAGTGTTTGGAGAGAGGCGTGCAAAATATATTTCATTACACTGTTACAAAAGCCAAAACACTTGGTATCTGCTTCTCTGTTGTTGACACCTCAACTTGCCTTTACAGCTGCTGGCACTAATAATGCACTTCATGACATTTACCCACTGCCTCAGCGTAAATCATTGTCAGAGTATTCACAACTCTACACTACAACATTGCTTTTACTGTAAGCACAATTACATCTGTTATAGGGGATGCTTATGAGACAAACAGCATTAGTGGGAACAGTATTGATTTTTGGTCTGGTAATAGCCAATTCAGGCAATAGCTGAAGGTAAGTTGGTCATTTACAATTTTTCACTTGTTCCTGTTGCATAAACGAACAGTAGCAGAGACATTCTGATTAAGCAAACCCAGCAGCAGTAATTATAGGAAAATTTTGAACCAACTCTGATAAGAATTACTAAGCTTGCAGCAAGGGTTTGGAGAAGAAGAAACAAAACAATCAAAGGAAGACAGAGAAACAAAGAAATAAACTGATGACAGAAAAGGAGAAAAGTTTTCATTCCTAATAATTCCCCTATGAATTACTTTATTTTTAATTCAAGCCCTTTAAAATCATCATAGTAAAAATTAACTATATATTCTTTCCAAACATCCATTATTAAAACAGAAAGGTAAGAAAACACCAAGTGGTGGTTATTCTGAATGGGTACAAAACTCTAGTTTCCAGTGCTGTCAGTCTAAATTCCTTTAGCACACACAGTGCTTTCGTAATTTATTTACTTTTAAACGTCAATAAAGCTTAACAATTAAAACATACATTTGTTTAAAATAAATGAATGAATGCAAGGTCTTTATTCTAGAGATGCTCTGTTTCTGACTTAATCTCTGTTTGTACAATACTGGCCAGAACACTGTCTTCAAGAATGTGTTTCATAAAATATCAGTATTCAATTAACCAGAAAAGTCAGATTTGTATCCTCATAAATTCTGTGAGCATTTTTCAAGTGATCATTTCTTACCCCTAAATTTCCATTTTTTTTCAAAATAAACAATAAAAACTATTTTAAAGATAAGCAAATCAAGAGACTATAGAGGCTTATCTGTGTCATGCAGAAATTCAGTAAGAAGCTGAAAACAGAAGCTAGGACCAGACTTCACTTCTGTACCTTCCTCATTGCCTTGCACACTTTAGTCATAATCACTTTCTTTGGCCATATTCTGTACAGGGGGAGACCTTCACTTTGTCACTTTCCACTCAGGAAGCTGATATTCCTCCCCAGCTCTTTTGGAGGAGGAAAACGGTCACACAGAAAAACTGTCAAAAAACTCAAGACACTTCTTGTCTTGAGTATATTATTCCGACAGAGAGGGAAACCAATCAGGAACTATTATTTAAGTAAAATGAGAAATGTAGTTAGTTTCACACAGTAAACATTTGAACTCAGAACTGTTGTATCATTCTTAACTAATGATAAACACGTAACACTTACTACAAGTGTGTACTTACACCATTCTTCATATTATTCTTAGGAAGATACAGTCCAAAGTATCTATATCGGATTTCTAAAGCAACAGGCACTTCAGAGGCAGACTGAGGTGGCTACGCACAGCTACAAATGCCACTCAGTGTCAATCTGCGGCTTCAAGTACACATTAGTTTTAAAAATCTGGCAATGAGCATACCGCAGCGGAACTCAGCGTAGCTTTAACTCTACAGTGCCTGACATCCTGAAAGCATGACCCAGATGTTTCAGGTATTAGTTGTGCCTAGGGACATTTAGGGGCCAGGAAAACCTCTCTCTTCATATACCAGACTGTCACCTGGTGCTCAAGCAGCCAACTGCCACCATAATCAGCGCAAGATAGCTATTTCCCATTACAACCAGAGCAAGACAGCTTGCTTATGCTCAGTGAGCCAGGGCGAGGGCCTGGTCCCCAAGCAGTTCTGGCAATCCCATGAGGCACCTGACTACTGCATAAGTGACTACATACTATGACAAAGCTGACCACAATTCACTTTTGCAAATGTGAACTACTCTTACGAGAATTAGAGCAATTTTTTTAAAGTCTGGTTAAAGAGAATGTGCATAAATGTGTGAAGAAATAAGCAGGAAGGCAGTGCTGGAAATTAATCCATGAGACTATGAAGCAACATTCTCTCAGTACGTAACACCTAGCAAAGAGATAACATAGTTTCTTTAGATATACTATTCATCACTTACTGGGCCACAAGGGAAACAGAAGAACATGGAGGGTCAGGGGAAATCAGCAGTTTAAAAAAAAAAATTTCTTTTACCTTAAAAGCTCTGTTGAGCACCTCCTCCCCTCCTCTGCTTCCCAATAGGTTAACGATCACTTGTTTTCCATACTGCTCTTTCAGAAGCATCATATGCCTACAGCAAAAGTAACCATAATAGGTACTAAACAAAACCATGTTATGTTGACTACTACCTTTTTCAAAACACAGAAGTAGGGGTCACTGGTTGTTCCATCCAGCAGAAAGTTTCAGCCATTGTAGCTACAGACATCTTCCTCAGTTTCCTTACCATCAATTTTTAAAGCACATATGGTGAAAGCATATAATTAACAGACACAGTATTTTGTACTGAACTTCAAGAAAGAAGCATCTTAGGGAACAGGCCACAGAACTTTTATGTCACTGTTAGCTTTGATACTGCCCTTTGCACGCACCCACCTCGTGGCTGTCAGCCTGGGAATTACATAAGAAAGACACCAAGAGAGGAAGACATATTACACTTCAACAGCAATTGCCCAGCATCTTGCAGGGCTAGGCCTACAAAGAGTCAGCAGCAGCAATGGGGCCTAGGACTCCAGTGCCAAGGCCAGAGAGGCACATACACACACGCACAGACACGTGTCATAGGTGACAGGGTTCAAACAGCTCTGAGCTACAGCAACATTGAGACATTCACTCTCACCTTAATTAAATGAAGCAGGGAGGTTAGTAATCATTAAGAACTGCCACACTGGATCAGAGCAAAGGTTCTTTTAGCCAAGTGACCTGGCCCAGATTCTTCAGGAAGAAACACAAAATGGGACAAGTATAAAGCGGGGGGGGGGGTGGGGTTGACATATATCCCCAACTTCTCAAAGTCTGACATTTAGGGACTCTCAAGTCAAGAGCTTTTAGCCCAACGCAGAGAAACCCATTCTCCCCTCAATAAATTTTTTTCAAGTTGTCATGCGTGTGCTACAGGAGCTGGGCTGGCTCATCAAGAAACAAATAGATCTTAAAGCCATCTTCCATCACATACTAACAACACTGTAGCAGTACTTGAGAGGAAGCTGGATAGAAATAGACAAGAAGAATAAAATAAACACTCGCACAAATGAAAAGCTACTACACGCTGCAAAGCAACAAGCAATGGCAAAGTGTCAGAAAAACAGTAAGCGCACATCTTCAGGCATGCACCTTTAAACCCTATAACCAGAAATAAGCCATGCAGTAAATGATGGAAGGGGAGAAAAGAAAGAAAAAGTTGTCAGCATGGTCTTCAAGAAATATGGCTAAATACATTTTCTGGCGCTATTTATGTTCCTGATTCTGCAACCAGTTCTCTGTACGCCAGCTTTCCCCATACATTTGCACCCCTCTGATCCCAGCATCAAGATCCGACTTCTCCGCCAATGTTACTTCCTTACAATAAAACTGCTGAAGCTCAGGTCATCCGCTGGAGCACTGTAAACAGAGCTCTCTGAGGATTTCTCAGAGAGGGGGGATGAAAGAGATCCACTAACAAGATTACCATTCACTTCTCACAGTGCCTTCTCAACGCATTAACCTATCAGATGGGAAAATGTAACAGGCTAAACCCACTCTAACACTCTCAGGAAAGCTGTAAAAGGTTGTTAAGTTTCAGTGTGTTTTTCCACATAAGCAGTCATTTCTTCCTTGCCCATTTTCAAAGGACTATCTTTTGCAGATCTGTACACAGAGATCCCCAACTTCATTAAACCTAAAGGCTTTACTTTGCACATAGAAAAGAAGGAACAGTGCAAGTTGATCCTCATGTACATGTTTCTTACAAGAAAGCTATTCACCCATTGTATCAGGGTCAGAAAGAAAAGATTCTCTGAGCTAAATCATCTTATGCACTTGTTCCTTGCTGAGGTACTCTCAATTTCTTGGGCAGCAGAAGAGGATGCCAAATAAGTTATTGTTTTCATCTTACATAAATTATCTCTGCTGTGGAACGCAAACCTCTAAGATGGAGCTTCAGGGGCACTGGCAGGGCAAATAATCATGGCACCAGACAACCACAAGACCATGAGTCTCAAAGGCATTTGAATTCAGTAGGATTTAAGAGCCTTAAAAAGCTTGGTGAAGTTAGGCTAACACCCTTCAGAGCAGGGACTGCTACGGTGCATAGTCCCTTTAGATTCTAATCCCTGTTTGGGGTCTTCAGTGCTGCAAAACTATTAGCAGTCACTAATGTCATGCTTGCTAACAAATGCAGCAAATGAAATCAAGGAATTAACAGGCTTTACCCAAAATCAAGATAAACTCTGATTTGCCAAACCAAATAAAAACAGAAATTAATCACATGATCTGGCATTTTACAAGTTGAAAATCTCCCACAGGCCAAATCCTTCATGTCCTTTTCAGGCAATGTTCCCACTGATGTTCCTGGGAGTTTGCCCTTAAAGCACAGCACTTCACAGTCAGACAGTCAAAGGAACCAAGATAATGTATGGCTTTTTTTTACAGTTTCCAGTCGACAAGTAGGGTATTAACGGTTTAAAAACGTTTACAAGCCAGTCTTTGGGGAAAGCAGAAAAGCATCAGCATGACAGCATCACACAACACTGATCATACAATAAGATACTTATTTCTGTATAGCAATAAAACAATAAGGAGAAAAACAAATCCAGATTGGAGAGGAATCAGTGTTTACTTTTTAATTACCTGGGTTACAGTGGTAAAGAACACATGTTCTGTGTACCTTAAGTGTCAATTCACATTTGTTGGCTCACAGAGGGTTACACAGACCTTCCTTCTGCATACCACTCAGTATTTTTTAGCTTTTACAGAAACAAGTCAGGAGACCAAATTAATTCAATTACCATTGAAAACAGAAAGGAAAATGCACAAAAATAAGTGCATAAATAAAGTAAACCCACTTAATAATCCTGCAACACCTGCGGGACTGGTTACATCATCTGAGAGATGTTTCACATGTCTCAGGATTTACTAGGAAGGCAGAAAGCTGTGGAATCTTGGTTAAATGCCAGGCTGCTGTGTTACTGCCGAACTGGAATGAAGCTTACCTGTCAAAGGCAGGAGCATTAGCTTCCAGACCTCTGTTAAGCCTCAGATGATGAGAACCGACCTAAAATAAAATATTGTAAAGAGATGAAAGAGAGAAATAACTTCTTAAATTGCTACAGTCCTAAATCACTAGGTGTCTCCCTTTTTCCTTCAGAGAAAATAGTCTCTTTTAACAGCACCAGACACCTCTAACAGACTCTACACACACCCACACACAATATCCTTAATACAAAAGCCAAAGCTTTTATTAGAAAACAACATTTACAATTACAAGTGAAAATATGATTACCATTAAGCAAAGGGATACCTACACATCTTTTTAAGGCCAAACAAACCACATCCCTTTGCCAGCTTCCTCTAGCAAATACCCCACACTGCCTCACATGAGTATGCTGTGTGCCCAGCATTCTTCCTGCCCTTCCCTCAGCAGAAAAGGCTGCAGCTATGCCAGTTCCATGGGTTGCATGTCCTGAGTTCTTTCTTCTTGCATTATTTACAGTAACTAAAAAGCATCAGCAAAGTCCTTTCAAAATATGAAGGATTAAAACCTGTGCCATCAGTCTAATAGGACTTTCAATATGGATATCAACAACAGTAGCCTCAACCTCCTTTTGAATGCTAGCTACTGTTATTACAGTATGCAGAGGGCTTCTTTTCTCTCCAAAAACTACACTACTAATTATTTATAGGATCATGCATTGTTTCCTGTACTTCATCATCTTCCTCTGTTTTTCATGAGGTTGTTCTCTGCAATTCTTTCTAACACCAGTGCCAGCACACTCTCATGCAAGGAGTAAGAGTTATGAGTATTCACCAATATAAATGAAAGCTGCATAATCTAATCCAGATTAGGCAAAAAAGAAGACTGTGTCCCTATTAAAGTTGAAAATTCCATTTAACTAGAGATGCTACCCACCAGCCAAAAATATTTGGGGAAAAGCTCTATGGCTTCATAACACATGGAACAACAGTGCTGGATACAGCTACACCATGGGCGGGACGTATGCTCAACCATACAAGAAGACCCACTTTATAAAAAGAAGCAAGTATTGCACTGGATGGTGCTAACATACACCACCACTGATCTTCCTTTTGCACTATATCCAGTAGAATCTAAAAGAACAGTTATATTACATATCCTCTTTACTAATATACATGCATATATGTGCATACTGATTCCAGTTGCTTATCCCTCTGTTCAGAGAATGCAAAGAGTGCTAGGATGATTCTTATTTGAGCTTGTAACTGTATATAAACTATAAGTCACAGACCATACATAGCCTGCTAGGCTTGATGCAATAATCTCCTGATGAAACCCTACATCTCTGCCTTGCAGATCAGATTAGATCATCATCACCCATTTGACTGAAATACAGCAAACACACTATCCGGACACTATACTTGGTTTGAAGGTAACATGCTCCTGTAGAGCTCCTGGTATTCCTGTGTACTCCAGTTTTATTGTGGAGAGCAATATTATGAAGCCAACTGAGCATTTCAGAAGGAAATATTGTTCCAAATCAAATAAAAAATGTCATGAAGATACTGCTGTAAGCTCCAGCTTCGGACATTAGGACACAGTCCCTTACTAATAGTTCCTGTAGAGGCACATGAACACATGAAGATGTTAAACTTCAGTTAACTACAGCCTTTTGCCTGGTTTAGTTCTGTTTATCTAAACATGCAAAACTTCCTACAAGGTAAACCTAAAATGAAAGAGCTCAGCTTTGCAGCTCATTTAAAAAAAAACAATAAAACTTTACGTAACTTCTAAATTATAACTAGCAAGCGAGATAAGCAAGGTAGGTTTTTTGATTATTTGTTTACCTGAAGCCCCGGTTGCTCCCAAAACAGTGGAACAGAACCTCTGATCTGCACAAAGGAAGAGACATCATCGTCCAAGTAAATTGTCTGCAAAAATAAAATAAAAGGAAGGAGTTCTGCAGTTAGAGCTATCAGTCTGTGACCCCTTCATCAGGTGATGGTTTAAGACACTGAATTCAAAGGGTAAAAAAAGTAAACCGTGTATCTCACTGTATCCACTTACTGCTCAGCCACTTTTCCATAGTCTCACAGGCAGTGGAACAAAGCACAACGTATTTGCTTTCATGTCATGACAGCAGATTCAATTCGCTACTCACCAGAAATAACAGAACATTGAAAACACTACCTCTGGCAAAAAGGAAGGAATCTTTCATCCACAACGAGGATGGATTTGATCTACTGGTGGAGACATGTAGGAAGACCAGCCACACACTCTCCCTCTGCCTCTCTCACAAAATTTAACTGTGCAAAATGTCATTGCTCCTTGTGACTGATGATGGGTAATGTCAGGTGTGGGATAAGCTTATCTCTTGCTTTATTTACTATTTCTTATTTCACTGTGTGTTATGCCTTGTCAGTGTCCAAATAAATCTCAGTGAAGCCAGCAGCTTCGCCACTCCCACTCCGAGACACAGTGAACAGCAAGCAATCTACTCCTTTTCCAGTAGGCTTATAGCAAGAGGCTCCAAACTCCCCACTTCCTTTCCTAACCAGACCTCAAACTCTTATGATCACTACTAACAAGCTGATTTTGAGTCAAATCTATGCAAAGTACAAAGACTGATTTTCCTCTTTGCCTCCCCCCCTCCGCCAGCCCCCGAGCAAAGTGTTACATTATATGTTAACTTAGCACAAAAGGTACTATCTTCAGATTCAGCACAACCACAGAGCAACTGTGCAAAGTCCGGTTCACTCCCCTGGCCTATACTTAGCAGTGGAATCCTGGCTGTTTTCCACAGGGGATACATGATACACATTTCTGTTATCTCATGCACGACAATGAGTCTTCTGCAGCCCTGCAGAGGAATGGTATCCATACCGGTCATCCAGGTAGCCGCTTCTTTAACTGCATCATATCATTTAGCACAACTGCTGCCAGCTGTCTAGTAGCTCCCAAAATAGAAAAGAACATGAAAATGGGTTACCTTACAGCTTTAATGTAGTTTATGCTTTTGGATGTGCCACTAGGTGTGCTGGCTGAGTGGCTCAGGGGAAGTGCCTTCATTTACCTTGATCGCTCATCTTTATAATCACTACCAATGTACAATTTTTAGAGCTACATGTGTGAAAAGAACTATAGCTACACCAGAGAGCTAAGTACTTAAATACTCTGTCACAAGTTTTGTCTAACTAATCTTTACAATATTTTTGCAGAGCACTTACAACTATCCCCTTTTCACTACACTGAAAGATTTAAGTGGCTTTGTCAGGGACACAATGTCAACGTTAGAATGATGGCTAGCTCAGATGTAGTGCAAAACTGTATACTGCAATGCTTTTAGCCTCACATCAATGAATGAAGAATGAGAATGCATCTCATCTGAGAACAACCCCCTGCAAGAGTGGGTGTTGCTCAGAGAAGCTTCCTGCCTCACAGCTTGAGAAATGTGGGTCTAAAACACACTCTCCCAGTAAAGTCTTCTAATCATTGCCCATACCTGAGAGCAGCAGCTAATTACCATGGCAACACACTGGTGCACCTTTCTTTGCAAGTCTGTGCTCAGAAGAGTTCGTCCTGCAGTTGGCCTACAGGAGGAGTGAGCAGGCCCACCTTCTTCCTCTTTATCACATCCTCCCTGAGTTAGGTCCGACCATGATGAGTCAGTGACTTCTAAACACTGAATCATCTTTTCACTCGCTGTCATAGACCCAGAGGAGCCAATTCAAAGGTAAAGCAAATTTGTGTAGCTCCACTGACAGCTCCAGCATTATCCTGACTCATACTAAATAAGGATCAGGTCCTGAATCTATGCAAAAAAAGAGTCAGGACTGGCTCACTTCAAAATTTGACACGAATCACCACCTTAGTGATGTGATGAGTTGAAATGAAATGTCTAATGATGATGATTGCAGACAAAGCTTCACACGAACTACATTTTCGCCACTCAGCTTGCTACAGAGAATCAGTTTTCTTGACAATCTTCTCAAACGTCTTGCTTCCATAACTAACTGAAAAAACGACAGCTCAAGTATCTCTTTGGTCAACTCTTTTAAAAGTCCCAGCTGCAAATTTTCTAGAACTACTGATTAAAAGATGATGATCATAATAATACTAAATAATAATTTTAATACCTGCAGTTTAACATCTTCCTGAGATACAGTTTAAATGCAAAGTATTTCATCACAGTTACAGCCCATGAATATATAACCTGCCTTCTCTATGCCAAAACCAGAAGAAAAACACTGACCACACATTTCTACCTTTCTGCATTAACAGATGTTCATACTTCCACTTCTTAGTGTTTCAACGTCGTAAGAATTAACAGATGTTTGTTACTACTGTCACTCACATGTTCTGTTCACTGTTTGTCACCCTTTATCTCATCTAGCAGTTTTCTGCTCTATTAAGCTGTCTATTTGGAGAACTACACAACAAAAAAAAAAATTCAAACTATCTGGGGATCATTCCTGTTATCCAAACAGGATGCCCACATCCTGATGTGATGGGCTGGGGACGTCCTCTGTCAGGATGAGGTCTAATACAGAACTCCCATACGATGACAGGGCGTTGCAAAGAAACTGACATTTTAATGCACATTGCCATGTAGCTTTTAGAAATTCAGATGAGGTTTTTGAACTGAGAGCATGGCCCCTCCAACACAGTCATTCACAACAAAGTTCTCCACACTAACACATTTTTTTTTTCTTTTTACTTACAGGGCTCATCATTCTGTTCTCCGGAGCAATTCTGTAGTCTTTCACAATCCTCTCACCTCATTCTTGTGGCCCAGATGAATCCAAAATTATTTTCTTCCAAGCTGCCAGTGAGTTGGAAAAGACCTAGTATTTTTTAATGAGGGGGAGAATAACACCCTTTCCTGCCAGTCGTTCCTTCCTAAACAGAGTGTAACCATTTCATTAAGCATTACACCTGTGCAAATCTTCCCCAAATTTCAGCAATACCCACAGTCCTTCTTTCACCACTCCAAGGAACATGACTCCCGATCTTCACATTGCCTTCTACTACGTATGCCCCTTGACATTAGAATAGCAGTGGCAACAGCCTTCCTACCAGCAGACTTGTTAAGCAAGCAGGTTGAAATGCTGAGAATACGAAGACTTTCCAGTTCAGGAATGGACATAATCTTAACACCCATACACACTATAAGAAACCCCATGTGTTAAAATCTTCTGTAAGTACTGATCATACATCCAGGTTAAAATTACACTCATAAAAAAAAACCATTCCGACTTTGTTGCTTATCCAGTTCCAGCATTTATGCATGGGTAAGTACAGAATTTCTCTTCTCACATTCTCCCAAGCCTTGATTATTTTTTGTTCACAATGTCACATTTTCTACAAGCACGTATCTGTCCCACTTTTTTGCTATTCTAGTTTTGACTTCATTATGCTGTCCTCTAGCAGATCCATTTCTCTTATTCTAAGGCCCTACACAAAAGATGAACAGTTGTTTAAGAAAAGAAACTTTTTTGTTTCTTTTTGTTTTCTTGGTTAAGAAAAATAAACAGCACTTTATTTCAAAAATTTTCCTGTCCTCTGTTTTCCTTAATTCATGGACAAGAAACACATCCAAGAAGATCACACCAGTTTTCTTCTAAAAGTTCAACAACAGTCAGTTACATTTTGGACAACACTTTGACATTAGGGTTGATACATGCTGCTGAATCTTTGACTTTGGGCTTCACAAAACTATTGTGGAGTCTTATCTTTTGTCTTAGATCCAAAATGACAGCAAGTTGTTGCCGACTTGCCCCAGGGAGAATATTCATTCCTATCAGATCCTCAGAACACTTGAAGACTACTTTATGAATCTCAAAGGCTCTGGCCCATAGAACGATCCAAGGCAGTAGTCTGGACAGATTTTCAGGCACATTTCCTGCAGTTTCCCATCAGACAACAGCAAATGGATACTTAACCGATGTGGAGGACTTCTTTGCCTCAGTAATAGATTGCTTGTCCTCTGAACTCTGGTGTTAGAATCTGCCATGGTTTTCTTTCAGCTTCTGCTGTCTGACTCTTTTTGTGGTCTCTTTCTCCAACTCCAGGATCAAGGGTGATAGTGCTGACAGCTCAAGAGGATGTTTCTCAATCTTTCAGTTCAAAAGGACGTTTCTCAATCTTTCTTCTCTGTTGCACAGGCCCAGACCTTGCCCCTGTGATCCAAGGACCTTTCCTGGTAACATAAGCCTCACTCACAGGTACTGCTAGTAAGATTATGAGCAAGAAGGAAATTGGTACTGCTTCTGAGCAAGAAGCAAACATCTGCGTCAACCAGCTGGTGTTCTAATCCCAGCGTGCTGCTCCCATTCATCGCTTGGAATTATTTAGTCACTAATCTCCATCACTTGGCTTCATTAAAAGGAAATAAATATCCAGTCACAACCTCAAATGGCAAAATTCATTACAGACTCAAGGGGCACAGAGACACAGTCCATGATGAAATGGATACTCACATGGCTTGTCCTGGGATCCCCAGCTCTGCCACACAACCCACAAAGAGCATGGAGAACAGATGGCCTAAACATACCTCTCCATGAGTCCCTTTAACTCAGACCACAGGATTCAAGGATATACTTGCCAAAAAAATCCTCTTTGCCCCGCCTGGGGCCATACTAAAACTTGATCCAGAAAATAAATTAATCATATGATTGCATCCATTCCTTTCTTAGAGAGCTATCCAACATGGTCTGGGAGTTATTGTGAAATAGGGATCATTTTTCTTAACCCATGCCTGACATTTTTTTCTTAAACGGGAAGAAAGTGAAGGTTAATCCAAATTCATGGCATTTCCTTTTAATGTCTTGTCAACGTTTCCATTTTCTTTATTGAACAGTTCCATGAAGGGGAAAACAACTGAAACCATTCATTTATCTTTGGTAAATTAGAGTTGTTCCCCAAAAGTCACATACTAAGATGTCAAGAGTTTAGCATGACTCTTTGGAGGATAACTGGGGGAGGAGCTGAAATGTAAACAGTGACAGGCACACAAACTAAACGAAGAAAGCATGCTTGTTTCTCGATGCTATCAGCAGAAAAGAATTAAAAGAATGTGATACAGTCTTAACTTTAGGGAATTGCTACAGGAGGAAGAAAGGGTGAAGGGAAACATTAAAGCTATCACTGGGAAACAAAGACTGATTTTAAAATTACTTGAGGATTAACTGCAACACTGCAGGTCGAAAGGGCTACCATCCCATTACAAAATACTGGCAGCAAATCTGGAAGTACACATTAGAGGGATTTCAGAACAACCCTCTTTTCTCTCCCCTTCATATTTTGTTTTTCCTTAAGTGTTTCCTACCATTTTTTCTTTCTTCTTTTTTCTTGGTAAAGATGCAAGTCAAATGATCAAATATCTGAAAGATCTACTAGTAGATTTTTTTTTTCTGAAAAGCAAAAGTGAAGTGAGAGATTTAACTTTTTCCCCTTCTCAAACACTGTGAGTCACAGCAGTTAAGTGAGCCCACAAAAAATGACTCACTGCAGAGCTAAAATGCCACAAGGCTAACTCAGTGGGAGACAAAAGCACACCAGCTATGCATAAAAGAGCTGCCTGGAGATAAGGCTAATTGTTTCTCCCTCTTCTAAAAACAGAAAAATGTTAGAAGTAACTCCTATAAAGGGGGGAAAAGTCCTGGCTTTTCAGAATCTTTGGGCGCTATTTATACATGAAAGCACACAGCCAGCATGCCATTATATTGTACAGGCTACAGCAAATGGAAACAAAATGTTATTCAGCCAAGATATTACCTCATAGGCGATTAGTCAGTAGTCTACTATGAAAGTAGGAGAGAGTTTATTCTAGGACTCTTCCTTCCTAACGGTAAGTGGATGCCAGCTTGAACTGGATCTCAGGCATCCCAGTGGTTAGCCCAACTTTGCTCTCTTAGGACACACAGCTTGGTAAAACTAGTGTTTATCACCATTAGCAACAGCAATCTTCTCCTTTAAACACAAAAAACAAACAAAACCACAGAATCCTTTAAAACTGCAGACCCTTGTTATAATTTTCAACCTACTCAAGCCTTTCACCCTATAACCATTTCACTCTCGTGCTTTTGCTTACCCACTTGCAAACCACTCAAAAGCCTTCAGTCCTCCCACTTCACGGCAGCCCCTGCCTGAATGGGAACAAAGCACAGCAGCTCCTGTGAAGAGCCTTACCCAGTCCCAGCTAAGGGAAGCGTTAGCAACAGAGTACTGTTTTGCCACTCACCAGGAGCCAATCCTCAGGTTTTCTGGTGGGATGCAAAGGCCATCTTACTTTTCATGCTAATCATTTGCAACATGATGTACTCCAGGAATATAATTAAATAGGAGGAGTTACTTCCAAGCTAACTGCTGAGCAGGACAGCAGAATTATTTCCCATAACTAGGCACCTGCTAAGTGCAGTGCAGAAAATGTGAGAGTGATCTGAAAGCAAGCTGATAACCCTTTCCAACAAGTACTTTCCTCTGCATTTCAGCAAGAGAAAGTTCTTCAAATCTTGAGTAACGTACTTTGCACTAATGTTCATGAGAAAGCACTCAACTAAAATAGCAGACTGTACCAAGTTATTACTTAAAATGGCATATGTCCCTTCTTCTGTTCCCAAGTTCCAGGGGAAAATTCCACTTTTCGGTCAGCAGACCTATCTGCATCTCCCAGTGCACTGACAGACTTTCTAGAAAGATGTAGATGCTGCAAGACATGACTTGCAGTTGCTCTGGAGCAGAAGCACAAAAGAGAATTGTTAGGAGAGAATTCAGAGGCTGATATTAGAGACACAAGCACTGCAGAGGAAGAGTTTGGCATCCAGCTACAAGAATTTGCGGAAGCCTGAACACTAAGTGGAAAGCTGCCAGGCCAGCCTACTGAAAATGCAGGCAAACCAGGAAAAGGAGGGACATGAGCAAAAAGCCACCCACATCCTCAATGAGAACTCTGACCACTGGGCAGAAAGTCACACATGTAACATTATGCATGCTCTGTGCACGTCTTGGGGATCAAACCTCACCGACAGACTGGGGAATACCAGCCTGCAACTCGTTCAGGCCTTCTGCTGAGCAATGCAGCACTGTCAAGCCTAAGGTAGCTCTACACGTGTCCCTAGGCACAACCAGGTGAAGTGGTTAAAGCTGTACCATCAAGGCAACATCTTACAGGAAATTCTGAAAGCACCCAAACATTGCTGGATTTTGGACAAACCAGTGCCTGAAGGCATGCCTGCCTCATGCAGTGGGATAACAGAAAGGACAGCAGTGAGTGTGAGCTGCTACATTCTCACAACGCCATCAGGAAATACTAGTGCTAAAGCATGGGCACTTCTGAGGGTAGTTGTCACCCTCAGCAGTCAGGCCCAGCCCTACAATGACACAGCTATAACTCTTCCAGAACAATGACACAGCTAGTTTAAGTATCTCTGTGCTACATTCACTGGGTCATGCAGAGATGTTTCACCAGCCTCCCCTTCTGAGCATCACCTGAGCAATTTAATTTCATTGTATGTGCACCTACATATATAGACACATACACACACATCTAAAAACAATCTACGCTACATACACAGTTTTGCAGATCTGCCCAGAAGACACTGAAAACAATCAAATTTTAGGAGCAGATCCTTGACCTTTATTGAAAACTACCACAAGCCATTTATCTATTCTGCTTATAGAGACATCCATTTCTGTATGATGGTTCTGACTGCTAGTAATTACTACTTCTGTTCAAAAAGGAAAAGCTGATTATACTTGAATAAGAAAGCACTCATTTCAGCTGGCACAGAAGATCTCAGGTTCTTCAGGGTCCATTGTTTAGTAAGCTAAACCATGTGTAATAAACCCAAATGATTCTGCTGTTTTGTTTGGCTATGTCAACCAAGGGAGCCTGCTGAATGCATTTCACCCATTTATTCTGTCTCAGCATCAGCTGGAAATAAGATTTTTACCATGTATAAAAACTGTGTCATACCACCTCTCACTGCAGAGAATCCCCCACAAACCAAAGGGGAATACAAAGCAAAGTCTTTTCCAAAATGAGTTGCACTGGAATTTGCCTACTCTGAGAAGACAGAGTTTTTTCTCAGTTTCCTTTATTAGCCAAAGATGATTTGATTCCCAGTGAATGCAACTCCTTTGCTGGGCAGCTTCCTCTTAACTAGAGTGATATATTAGAGCGCTGAGAGTTCTTCTTCACCACAGCACAGCATACACTACCTGCTTCTATAAATGTTGTCCTCACTGGTCTGCAAAAGTCCTTTGACGCAGTAAGTTAATAATTACCCTCATTTTATAGCTGGAAAACTTACTGTACAAAAAAGTGATGGCTTCAATCCAACACAGCAGATAGGAGTAACTTGAAATATGAATATTTATGATCTTAAGATTTTATATGATTATAAGTGACTTCCTTAGAGTCAAAAGCAAATTCCCAGCTTTAGTCTTTCCTGAAAATCACTCCCAGCATCCCTAAACAAAATCTTTAACATCAGTGTAGACACAGTTACGCCACTGTACTACAAAGGACTTTCAGTGGCTAGCCAGGCAAACCTGATGGACTAACAGAGACACTTACAATGAATGAAAGGGAAATGAAGTGTAGAGCCCATTACTTTATAGAAAAATATTTCAAACTAGTTCTTCTCCAACATTCTACAGCATGGGAAACATCATGAATTTTAGAAAAAATATACTTTAAAATTCCTGCAGAATGTATAAAAGTGCGACATTTATTCTGGAACAGATCTGAAAACATTCTTCTGTTTAATATATGGGCCTTATGACTGCTAATTCTAAGCAAGTTCCATGCATTTGAGAAACTTACTGTTACACATGTTGATTTCGCATGAATTAACACACAGAGGTCTCTGAATGGTTTAAAAATCCATGTCTATATTTCACTACAACATCAACTGGCCAGAATTTCTCATTCAGGAAAAAAATCAAAAGTATTAGTGAAAATTGTGTGCACGGAAAAGTCAGAAACACAGAACAGATTGCAAAGAAATACTTAATGGGCAAAAACAAATAGATATTATGCAATAATATTTTAAACATTCTTGGAAAAAACACTTGCTGAACTCCTTTAATTCTTGTTGGAAACTCTGCCCCGATTAAACTTGTGTGGACTGAATTACTCAAAGCTATTGGATACATCCGCTTACCTGCTCTGTCTCAACGAAGTTAGACACATGTCCGTCATCACTGACGCCTCGAATGTGAAACCGGGCACCAGCTCGCTCACAGCTGATGCGAGAGATGAGGCAGGCTTTCGCCTTCTTGTGGGAAGCATAAACAGTGCGAATGTCCACCACACCACAGATCACTTTCAGCAACCAGTCAGAGCAGTTCACCTGGTAGTGTTTGAAGGGCACATGCAATAGCTGGTTCCTGGAAGGTTCAACAACATACACATACATTACTGAATAAAATGAGACAGACAGGCATGGGTGCCACCCCACAACAATCACTAATTTAAGCATTTAATGTTTTGTGACCCCTTTTCTGTTGTACTTTTACTCTATCCAAAACCAAAACGTACCAGGGAGAAATCCTTGTGAACTACTACAGTGAAGAGAACATGGCAAATTTTAGTAGCACAGCTACCACCAAGGTGCTGTCCTTATATCTTGTACCTCTGTCTTACAAATTCAGATGCAAATGACACCTGTTTCAGCTCCAGAAATACATTCATATTTAGCAATCTTTTTCATAAGCTACAGTGCTGTTGAGCTAATTCCTTTTTGACCTGTACTGTCTGGATCTTAGCCTACACTACAGAATGAAGAGCCATTTTAAAGCCCACCAGGATTTTCAGAAAATTTTTTCCAAGTAGAAATGGGACCCATAAGTCAATGGACATATTGCAAAAAGTGCTACTAAAATTAAGAGGAATGTCTCTTTTAACCTTCAATTTATTTTACAATCAATAACCCAAGAAACCCATCACGCCTGGTTAACAGTGATGCTCATCTCTTCTACTGTGATGGTTTTCCTCATTTCTTTTTTCAAAATGTGCCTTTAGTCACAGGTGAGGGCCCTTTTATGATCATTTATTGCTCAACAGCAGATCTGTACAAGAGTTATTACATCCAGCGAAACCCCTGAAGAATTGTTCTTCTAGGGTACAGCATTGCTCTGAAAAAGGTGCAAGTCATTCTTACATTTTTAAACTAAATATGTAACTGAAAATGCAGCTCTAAAACAATTTTTGGTATCTCTTCCACATCCTTCTCCTAGCTCTACTCACAGAGTAAGTCCTCACTCAGACAAATTCCAGTAGAATATTTTGGTTGCTGCAGTTGATTTAACAGGCAGTTGGTGTTGCTTATAACTAAGGTCATCTGGCACTTTTCATCATGTAACCATTTATCCCATTGTTTACTTTTCTCAAGAATCTATTGTTTGGTCTGCAATGTTCTATATCACATAATTGCCTCAAGGTAAATTTTCTTTGGAACACCTTTTTGCCCTAAATGTGATGTTGTCATCATTCATGTTCTACAACATACAGGAGATTGGAACCTCCGCAAAGGTAAAGAGAGTTGCTTTAAAGGTTGTTTCTTTACCAAGAGACACTGCCACCTTAGGAGTTTCATCACCGAACACATCTCACTTGTGCCGTGTGTCTAACTTGACATGCTTGGAGAGCTTTTTGAGAGGGATGCATAATTAGCACAGCGGAAAGCCAGTTTTATATACCTCTCTTCTGAGTTAAACTCAAAACACTAGATCTTACCAGTCAAAATCACATCATAGCTAGAAAGATTATGTAGCCTGAATGAACTATGTTCTCATGTTTATTTATCATCCATTATGAACTTTTTTGCTTATTTAATAGTCACCTACTTTGGGCCACAAGACTTACCACACATCCTAGCAGCACACCCACATTTAACTCTGTCAGTTACTTTCCACCTACATCATACAACCCTCATTTATTTCCAGTACATCTATGCTTCCTGTGTGACTATCCTTTTGTTTAGAAAACAAAAAGGAGGGTATAGGAATACAAGCATTCTGCCAGAACTTGTAAAGCAAACAAACTGAATTACACCAACAGCGAACCCACCTAGTGAAGACAAAACCCAGCATTTATGTGTTTTCCACTCAACCAATACTTAACCACAACAAGAAATACTTTTTCTTTGCTTTATAAGCACAAGAAAGTAAGTACAGAGCAGTGTATCACAGGATTTTCCTTCTGTGCAACATACATTTACACTAAGCTGCGAACAATATTGATATTTTCAAAATAAAAACTAGGGCACATTACTGAAACATTAAACTACAGACTTTAAACACATACATTTCTAAGAAATAAAAGATACTTCAGCACAGATGACAGGATTTATGAACAATTCAAGTGCATGTTTCTATTAGATAACTTTTAAAGCAAATTATTACCAAGGACTGCAGGGGAAACTATTCATGACATAGACATGTTTCTGCACTGTGAGCAATACACCTTGTGTTTCCTTCTTAAAAACACAAAGTGTCCAGTTATTAGAATTGCATTTCACTATCAAATTAATTTTAATTAAACAGAAATTACTTGTTTGACCCAGATTAACCACGAATTCACTAAGACCATGTGTCCTGTAAAAAGACATGACAATGAAATGAAAGGAGGTGCACCTGAAATGTGTATGTTTATTTCCCTATAAGAATGTTTGACCAGTAAGACACCAAGTGGGGATGACAGAAGACTTTGGTGTAACATGCAGTACTAACCAGAAGAACGAGTTACCAGATTCATAGTGGTTATCACCCTGCTTCTGAGCCCGCACAGTCAGGTCAAAATTTGAGCCTGCATTAGGCCAGGAGAAATAGAACATCCCAGAGTTCAGTATTTTCTTCAAGGCAGTAACGCGCTCCTCCTCCTTGGTTTCTTCCTGGAGAGGACAGAAATCTGTTGCAGTAATTTTGTAAACTTCAGCGTCCAGGATTTTTCCCACCGACGTACAGCCTGTCACCAGGACCAGAAAGTGCAGTCGAGTGTTACCTAGAAGGTGACAGATAGTTACAGAAGGGTTACAGGAGGACACAGACTATGCCATTTCACATCAGTCCCGTCGCGTGCAATGCTGACAGGGCTCCAGCAGAGGCCAGTATCTTTGCTTCAGAAGAAAACATACGAAAAGGCAGGCCTATGTTCATTTACATTTCTGAATTCCTTCTGACTGCAAGTCAGTGAATGCAATTGCATAATATTCCACAATATTTATATATTCCCATCCTTTGCTGCATTAGACTGTGTTTTTCCCACTTACTTTATGAATTGCAATGAGCTTGGTGCTGGGACGCTACTCAAAAATCAGATTTCACCACCCTAGAAAACTACAGTTTTTATTGGATTTGACTGAAGGTAAAAAACTGGTCATTTATGAAATAAAGTGTATTCCTCACTACAGATTTTTCAGCTGACTTCTGACTTTTAAAGATATGAAGCATTCAGATTTCTTACAGGCTTCAGCTGAAGCTGAGTGTGTTCAACCATTCAGAAAGTTTCAGTGTTACCAGTTCTTCAGATTTTGCTTTTTACGCCACAGAAGAGTATACATGCTTAGATGACCAAGTCAATTATCACTAACCAGAATTCCAGCTCTCATGGCTGTGAAGCAAAATGTGAAATCATGAAGCAGCTGAACTTCAGGGCCCCGAAACTAAAAGGTAGATTTTGAAGCCTGAGAACACCACTCTCATCAGATCTCATGTACACAGTAGAATTTCAACCTCTGCTCATTCTCTCCAAAATGATAAAGTAATTAAGAAACAGTAGAACAATTGTTCTGAAAACACTGGTTTTGCTAGGAAGAAACTGTTTGATTTACTTAAATTGGCCTCTAATGGAGACAATGTTATCCTAATCATTCCAGTTAGTAAGAAAAGGTAGAAGTGAGCCAAGATTTATTGCTCTAGCATAGCAGAAACAACAGCTGACCTGCCAAGAGCAGCTAATTAGCTAAGGGCACAGTGACAGTCTAGGACAGCATGGTTTCAGACAGCAAAACGAACACTTTGTAGGACCACTCTTCAACCTTCCACAGTGGCCCACTGTCTGAAAATGCAGATTAACTCTCATACAACAACTGGTTCGTTTTTTTTTCCCTGAAACACCAGCAGGGAAGTCCTTGCTTCCAGATCACCAGTTTGTGACAGAAACTTGAGTTAGGGGTGGTTTTCAGCAGGGCCAGCATATTTGCGTAGGCACATGGGACTGGAATGGCAGGACAAGGTGGGAGATTAGATCTTATTCATTCCATTCTGCTGACTCCAGTTTTGCATAAAGGCCAGTGTAGGTGGTATTTACCAAATAGCTCTGTTCATCACATTTCTTTCTGTAACAAGGGTGTGCTGTGTTCTTCTTGAGAAGTACGTCTTCTGCACTTTTCTAGATGACACCACAGTGGAGGGTTAGAAATACAAAAAACCTGATAGCTTATTCCTCCTTTGCACATGGGTGTGCATAATTATAAAGGATTAAGACTAGGAGATACATCAGTGAACACCATGGTAGTTCATACCTGACTAAAGACTGTTCTGCAGCCTCCAGAAGGGGTTAGGAGGAGTTAGCTGTCTCTCAGGATAGCTAATAGCTTCTGCGACTTTGTTGAAACCATGCAAAACTGATCAGCTCAAAGTAAACTTCACTCATGAGAATCTGGAAGCAATGGTACAGAAACACTATTAATATGCCTTACTATCAGTCAGCTTGAGGCAAGAAAACCAGTAGCAACAAACTCGGAGAGCTGTCTGGCTGGGACTCTGAGACAAAGAATACAAGCACTTTTATTGGCTTCAGTAACCTTAAACTTTCAAAGAGGGTTCAGAAGAAATTGAATGGGAAAGTCAACTTTAAAATAGCTAAAAAGAACAAAAATTTAATGGTAGTGGACTTGTTATCTGCGGTTCTGTCCTTTGAGAAGCTTTTAACTGGTGCAAAATAACTGGATCTAAACACAGCAATTCTTTAGTTCAAGAAGACAATGAATAGGAACGAGGCATGACAGAAAAGCCAATCAAAATTACACATAGTTTTCCCTTACCTAGAAACTTGCTATCCCTTAGCAGAGACTCAAGATTCTTTTTACTACCTCCTCCACTCCACCACCAATCCCCAAAATGGAAGACACATTTACACATGCAGAGGTCCAGCATTTCTGCTACCCCAAATCACTAGCTAATGAGCTCAAAAACAGTAATCACAGCTAAGAAGCTTCTGCATTGTCCCTGAAGTGTCAGGACAATTATATCTTTCTGCAGCTGTGATCCTCTTTTTTGCCGCATGTAGTAACCCCACATGAGAGAGTTGGGGTTGTTCAGCCTGCAGAAGAGAAGGCTCTGGGGAGATCTGATTGCAACCTTTCAGTATACAAAGCAGGCTTATAAGAAAGATGGAGAGACTTTTTACCAGAGCCTGTAGTGACAGGACAAGGTGTAGAGGTTTTAAACTGAAAGAAGGTAGATTTAGATCAGCTATAATGAAGAAAATTTGTACAATGAGG